>VAPL010088875.1_pt1 | contig 53743 bp, 52 predicted proteins | sample 3395061 | NCBI WGS metagenome assembly VAPL01 (sample SAMN08290444, study PRJNA428436) | hydrothermal vent metagenome | isolation source: Deep-sea hydrothermal vent chimney 2 | place: Pacific Ocean: Juan De Fuca Ridge | depth 2182 m m | reverse complement strand
GTAAGTATTTTTGCGAGACGTTTTTTTAAACGCTCATCTGGCATGTCGGTCGCTTGCATTTCATGGCTTACCCAGCTTGTCATTTGATTTACTCCTCAAGTCTTGACTTGTACTGGGATTGTAGTTTAACTTAAAATTATATCTTCTTGTAATTTATTGGAAAGTTATGGGTAATGGAGAGCCTTATTCGTTATGTTTCGTTCTCTGGGAAAATACGATGTGTCAACACTTTACCGAACCACCCGATTCTATTTTTTTGCATACATTCAGAATCTACAGGTAAGCAAGAATCATTAGCGGAATGAAGTCTGTTTTATTAAAGCTAGGTCGTTTTTTGTAGTGCTTGGCGAATAATTTGTTCACGTGAAAGCCCGTCGGTGGCAAGTGTGCGTACCATACGACTGGCATCCTGGGCTTTGTAACCGAGCGCTATTAATGCACTTACAGCATCACTGACCGGTTCACCCTGGCTCACCTGGCGCTGCTCACTGAACTCACCACTCGCAACCTGGGTTACGTCTACGTCCGTTGCGGCTGCCCAATCATCAACGCGATCTTTCATTTCAACAATCAGCCGTTCGGCGGTTTTTTTGCCAATGCCGGGAATGCGTACCAAATTGCTGACGTCCCCCTGTTTGATACTGTGAGCAAAGTCAGTAGATGAAATGCCGGATAGAATAGCAATGGCCAGTTTGGCACCGACCCCGCTAACTCGAATCAATTGCCTGAAAAATTGGCGATCAGATACTGTGGAAAAAGCATACAGTTGATGCGCATCTTCGCGTACTACCAGGTGGGTGTAAAGCATGACCTCTTCACCCAGAGGGGGCAGCTTATAAAAAACCGGCATGGGTGCACTGAGTTCATAACCCACTCCGTTCACATCCAACATAAGGTCAGGGGGAGTCGATTCAATAATCCGGCCTTTTAATCGACCTATCATAGCTTTACCTCGTTTTCCTTGAGTCGGTCTAATGATTTTTTCATGTAACAGTGGCAAATCGCACAAGCTAGAGCATCTGCTTCATCATTTTGTGGTAACTCATTCAAAGATAATATAATTTTTACCATGTGTTGAACCTGATTTTTATCAGCATGGCCATGACCAACGACCGCTTGTTTAATTTTATTGGGTGCATATTCGTAGACCTGATCCACATGCGACATCGCCGCACACATCGCCGCCCCTCTGGCTTGCCCTAACTTTAAAGCAGAATCGACATTACGTTGAACAAAAACTTTTTCGATGGCGAGATCTGTCGGCGAATATTTCGTAGAAACAAGAAGAACTTCATCATATATTTCTTTGATTCTAAAAGGGAAACTTCCTGCCGATACCTTAATGGATCCACTGGCTATTTTTTTGATCTGATTGCCTTTAAATTCAATCACACCATAACCGGTAGTACGTGAGCCGGGGTCTATCCCCAGGATGCGTATCATAATAATTTAGGCAAGTTGGCTCAAAATTTCATCCGAGATGTCAGCATTGGAATAGACGTTTTGCACATCATCCAAGTCTTCTAATACCTCTAGCATGCGCAGCATTTTTTGCGCCCCATCCAGATCAAGTTCTGCTGTCGTCGAGGCATGAAAGGTCAGTTCAGCCTGCTCATATTTTAGACCTACAGCATCCAGCGCTTCTTTCACCGTCATATATTCTTCTGGAGAGGTAATCACATCAATAGAACCATCATTGTGAGATAGCACATCCTCGGCACCTTTCTCCAAAGAAACATCCATAATTTGATCCTCATCAACACCCGGAGCAAAATTGATCACGCCCGTTTTAGAAAATAAATAGGCCACTGAGCCTGCTGTTCCTAAATTACCACCATATTTGGTAAAAGCATGGCGCACTTCAGCGACAGTACGATTACGATTATCGGTCAAACAATCCACCAAAACGGCAATGCCACCTGGCCCATAGCCTTCATAGCGTACTTCTTCATAATTGTCACCATCGAGTGCACCACTACCGCGTTTTACAGCCCGATCAATCGTATCCCGGGTCATATTACCCGCCAAAGCTTTATCAATGGCGGCACGAAGACGAGGGTTTGCTGACGAATCTCCACCGCCTATCCGAGCGGCGACAGTGATTTCGCGAATGAGTTTAGTAAATAATTTACCCCGCTTGGCATCCTGAGCCCCTTTTCGGTGCTGGATGTTAGCCCATTTACTGTGTCCTGCCATAGTGTGGGTGCCTCGTTTATTATATACGTAACCGGTTTTCCAGAGCTCCTTTGAAATTCATCAGCTCATAGCGAAATTCAACGGGACTCTAAACGATTACTATTTTACTGCTGGTTTTTTGGGGCGCAATGCCAGTTCTTTTAAATGACGATCACTGACCCCGGAAGGGGCATCCGTTAATAAACAAGCTGCGGTTTGTGTTTTCGGAAACGCCATCACTTCACGAATAGAGGAGGCACCGGTCATCAACATCACCAAACGGTCTAAACCGAAAGCAATGCCACCATGTGGCGGAGCACCATACTTCAAAGCATCCAGCAAGAAACCAAACTTTTCTTTGGCTTCGGCATCATCAATACCCAGCACATTCAATACCGCCTGTTGCATCTCAGTCGAATGAATACGAATAGAACCGCCACCGACTTCACAGCCGTTCAATATTAAGTCATAAGCTCGAGACAACGCCTCACCGGGAGCTTGTTTTAATGCCGCAATATCGTCACTGGCTGGTGCCGTAAAAGGATGATGTAACGCGGACCAGCGATCATTCTTTTCATCTCGCTCAAACATAGGAAAATCAACAACCCATAAGGGCTTCCAGCCATGTTCGACCAAGTTCCTGTCATGCCCGACTTTCACGCGTAAAGCACCTAATGCCTCATTGACGATAGCGGCTTTATCCGCCCCGAAAAACATTAAATCACCATCTTCAGCAGCGGTGCGTTGCAGCAAGGCTGTTAATACATCATCATCCATAAATTTGACAATAGGGGACTGTAAACCTGCTCGCCCTGCCGAGGCGTCGTTCACTTTAATATAAGCCAAACCTTTAGCACCATAAATACTGACATATTGAGTGTATTCATCAATCTGCTTACGCGTTAATTCACAGCCATTGGGTATGTTCAAGACCGCAACCCGTCCTTGCTTGTCTTTAGCGGGCCCGGAAAAGACTTTAAAATCAACCTGGGTCATCAGATCACTGACTTCAATCAGTTCAAGCGGAATACGCAAGTCCGGTTTATCCACCCCAAAGCGAGAGATCGCCTCTTGATAACTCATACGTGGAAAATGAGAAGGTAGCTGTTCTTCCAATACCGCAGCGAAAACATCGCGAATCATATCCTCCATCAGCGTCATAATTTGATTTTCATCGATAAAAGAAGCTTCAATATCGAGCTGGGTAAATTCGGGCTGACGATCCGCCCGCAAATCTTCATCACGAAAACAGCGTACAACCTGGTAATACCGATCTAAACCCGACATCATTAACAACTGCTTAAACAACTGTGGTGATTGGGGTAGCGCAAAAAACTGTCCTGGGTGAGTACGACTCGGCACCAAATAATCACGGGCACCTTCAGGGGTAGACTTGGTCAGCATTGGCGTTTCGACATCAATGAAACCCCTTTCTTCAAGAAAATTACGTAAATTTTGCGTGATGCGAGAGCGAAACCGAAGACGTTGCAACATTTCGGGCCGGCGCAAATCAAGGTATCGGTATTTCAAACGATGCTCTTCCGAAACCGTATCATCATCAATTTGAATGGGTGGCGTTGCCGATGCATTAAGGATGGTCATGTCCGAAACCATCACTTCAATTTGCCCTGTTGCCAAATCAGGATTGATCGTACCCTCAGGGCGTTGACGCACCCTGCCGACGATGTGTAATACATATTCTGATCTTACTTTTTCTGCCATGGCAAAAATATCATGACAATCCGGGTCAAAAACAACCTGCACCCGCCCTTCTCTATCACGGAGATCAATAAAAATAACACCGCCATGGTCTCGTCGACGATGAACCCAGCCGCACAAATTGACTTCTTGACCCATCAGGCCTTCATTAATATGCCCGCAATAATAGCTTCGCATTGTTTTGTTCACTCTCACTTTAAATATTGTTTTTTTAGTGGATTCACTTTTCACTACTTTTAGATGTTGATGTTTTCGTTTTGGCTTCCCCGGGTTTTGTCGAACCGCCTTCTTTTTTAGCCGTACTCTCCTTTTTTGGCTTGTTTTTAAAATCAGTTTCATACCAACCTGACCCTTTCAAACGAAAGCCTGCCGCTGAAACTAACTTTTTTAAGGACGATTTACCACACTCAGGACACTCTGTTAACACGGGATCACTCATCTTTTGTAATTTTTCAAAATCATAATGACAAGACTCGCAGCGGTACTCGTAAATAGGCATTAATACTCCCGGCTTAAAAAAAAACAACAGACCCGTAGCGTTATCATGGGAAGAGGACGCGCAATTACACCTAAATCTCAAATGCCACGGGTATATATAGAACTGATTCTATGAAAAACGGACTAGTTTATCAAAAAAGGGAAGGGGTCGGCTACTTTTTAAGCTAGAATAACATTTTATGAATATCGTTTTAGTACATAATCGCTATAAGCAAGCAGGAGGAGAAGACACCGTTTACGAATCTGAGCGCGAACTCCTGCTCCAGCATGGACACCACCTTAACGAGTTGTTAGCGGACAACCACAGCCTTGATACACTCAACCCGACCCAACAGGCCGTCACCGCAATATGGTCTAGAAAGGCAAAAACACAATTGGATATGTTGCTGAGCTCACAAACCGATCTAGTCCATATCCACAATACATTTTTGGCACTTTCTCCTTCTATTTATTATGCAGATAGAATGAAAAAAATACCCATAGTACAGACGCTTCATAATTATCGCTTACTTTGTCCAAATGGGCTATTACAACGTCAAGGCCAAGTTTGTGAACAATGCCGTACCAAGCTAATGAAGTGGCCCGCAATCCAGCACCGTTGTTATAAAGAAAGTTATGCCGCGACCTCTGTGGTCTCCATGATACTGTTTACTCATCACCTTTTAAAAACCTGGCAACAGCGAATAACCACCTTTATTACCCCTTCTTATTTCACACGCAACCAATTTATTTCCGCTGGATTTCCTGAGAATAAAATCGTAGTCAAACCTCATTTCGTTTACCCAGACCCACAAGCAAGAGACAGTGCGGGTCAATATGCCCTGTTTGTCGGTCGTATTTCTCGTGAGAAAGGCGTTCATACTTTACTCTCAGCTTGGCGAAAACTGAAACCTCGTATACCGCTTCACATCGCTGGTGAAGGTTTAGAATTGAACACTCTAAAAAATAAAAACAAAGATTTAAACATCACCTGGCTCGGCAAGCTAAAGAAAAATGCTGTTTATTCAGCTATAAAGGGCGCCCAATTTTTAATCGTCCCATCTGAATGGTATGAAACTTTTGGCTTGGTTGTTATTGAAGCATTTGCTTGCGGAACACCGGTTATTGTTGCAAATACAGGCGCATTAACCGAACTCGTTACAAATGAAAAAACGGGATTGCTATCTACACCAGGCAACGCAGATGAGCTCGCAGAAAAAATGGACTGGATGATCCTTCATCCTAAAAAAGCAGCTCAAATGGGGAAAGAAGCAAGAAAAGAATTTGAAACGAAATATACGGCTGAATTAAACTATATCGCACTGCATAATATTTACAAAAATGCGGATAAAAAACACCACGGCTAGGTGAGCCTAATTACTATTAACGGCTTGGATTTAAAATAAATCAAGTTTAGAAATGGTCAATATTTATGGAACTGGAAGATCATTACTAACATTATTTAGGTGTATTAATCCCTGTTGTTGCGGGCTGAGGTCGGAGCTTACTGACCTTGCCCACCTGGTAATGTAAAATAAAGAGCCCCGACAAAATCAGCAATAATGAGAGCCAACCTGTCAAGCTTGCTGTACCATTTTCGCCAAACAACACCAGAAACAAATAAAACAAAAAGAACACACCTGCAGAAATCACACAAGCTAAACCTGCTGCCATAGTATTAAAAAGTTTATTTCGCCAAGTTTTTAGCTTTTCCAAAAAGGCTTGATTTACGCCTTTTTCTCGCTTCCAGGTATCGACCGTTAATGGTACATAAAATGGCTTACGACTATAAGCATCACGCCAACTTTTAACCAAATCAATACCCGTTTCATAAAACACACCTCTAAAAATTCTTGAAATATAAGGTATTTTGAAAATAAGGTTTCGTGCTCGGTAATACAACCACAGCACCTTCATCGCAAGAAAAAAAACAAGTACGACGGCCGGACGATTCGCTTCATTAATATATTCTTGTGGCAAAATCATTTTTGCATGTGTTGCGCCAAGCTGGTCGGTAATCAATCGAGTTGCCAGACCTCGGGACAAGCCAAAGTGTTCAGGCAAATAATCTTGAAAGAAATAAACGACTGTTTTGCTTAACTGTTTGGCCTGAGCAGATTCTCCGGCCTGACGATGCTGGATAAATTTGAATAGTTTTTCCGCATCATCCAAAGTATCCACCATTAAATTTTCCTGGATACCCATGGTATAACCGACAAGCTTCCAGGTGTGCAAAAAGGCTTCGGCTTCCTCTTTACTCCAATAAAGGCCTAATTTTTCCAGGCCTTTCGGAATACAATAGGCAAAGGTCAAGAGTGTATAAGCTTGATCTTCTTGATTAACCGGAAGCCCCAAGTTGCTAGCATCATAGGGTTCATTGTTATATTGTATGGATTCTGAAAAGCTGGCTTCTTTAGGTTGATGAGTCGTACCCCGCATTTTTGCCATGGCAGCAGGGTTCATCAACATAAAGCGCATGGTGGCATGTAAAAATCGGATTTTTTTTGCGGTAATATACCCTTTACCCCAAAGGTAACGCGTAACTCGGTTACTGTTTTCTGCCACTGCATTTTTTACATATTGATGAAGAATAAGGGATTCAGGCTCTGCCCTCCCCTCGCCAGTGCGAGTTAATATATGTCCCTGCCATTCCCACTTACCCTCTGGGTCGTCTCTGTTCAAACTATCCAGCATATGTTTATCGTGTGTATGATCCAGGTCTTCAATAATTTGCATGCCACCTGGCGCAAGCACGGCATCGAGCATCAAACCGGTTTCATAAATTCTTTGATAAATATATTTTTTATCAGCAAGCTTCGCGGAATCATAAAGCGCAGGAATCCCGTTTTTCATTAAATAACAGGACGGCAAACTAATACCGTAGAGCACGCTCACGATGGCGAGCATATCCTGCTGCCAAAGTTGCCCCGTTAAAGCCAGCTTGTCTTCATCAACCCAGTCCGGTGCTGCTATAGGATCATAATAACTTTGTAAGCGATCAGGATACTCACTCAGTTCCCTAGCGACAGCAGTATGACTGTTTAATGCTAAAGCTGGAGATTCTGCCAAAACATCAGCGATGTCTAATAAATGGTTATAACCTTGCCTCCCTAACTTAGTAAATTTATTGTGAGGAAACAGCGTATTTTTAACCAAATGATCCGCAAGCTCGTCTCCAGTTTGGCGTAAGTCATTAAAATACTTATTAAGGCTAGAGGGGGTCTCTTGCCCTTTTTCAGGTAAACAAGCTATCACATTACTGTGATCGGTATTTAAGTCCATTTTTTAAACTTCCCTACAAAGCCTCGAGGATTATTCTTTTTTTGAATTTGTGATTATTTCACAGAAAGCCAAAAATAAATATGAAAATAACCCCTTCTTTGACAGGGAAAAAGACTCGGCACCACTTCTGAAATTTTCACTTAATTCTTGATAGCTCCAATCACTTCTAAAGCTTTTTTTATTTCAGTAGCGCCTTCAACAATCTCACCATGACCCACAATGATTCGTTGGCAATCCAGTTCCTTTAACGGTTTTACAGAACGAAAATAGGCCTCTTTATCTTTAGTTGAGTTTTTTACCAGCTTACTTTGCGCTATTTTATTTCGTGCCCCTACCAAACTCAGAATCCACTTTCTACCTAATGGCATTGGCTCCTTCATATTAAAAAACAAATCCGTCACGATGAGTGATTTTGATTGACTGCAATAAAAGACCGTTTCATCTAAAAATGAGTTGCCTAATATGGGAAAAAACAAAACCTGACCCTTTAGTTTTTCATTGAGTGTATCCAGGCTTAATATTTTTCCAGATAACCAAGGTTGTTTCTTAGTTAAGGCAAAGGGCCCATAAATATCTATTTTAGGAAAAAAATTATTGAAGCTTTTTAAATGTTTGTAGTGAAGCACATTGGGGGCGACACAGTAAATCGTATTATATTTGTCAATGATTTCTTGAATCATATTTCGTTCAAAGGGGCCAGGTGAAATCACCATTAATGTATTGTTTTCCAACTCTATAAAAGAAGAGCTGACTGGAAAGTGAACTCCAAACATAATTTTTGTTAAATATTCATATGTGCAAATGTTTTCAGCGATTTTTTTCATTGTTTTTTTCCTATAGGATTTCAAGTTGCCTACATTAATAGTCAACCATGGTTGACTATATTAGTCAATTATGTTTTACTAAAAAAATGAAAAAATTTGATTTTGAAAAACGAAAAAGGACTTCTCTTTCACACCAGTTTATAAAAGTAGGACGGCTTATAAACGAAAGAGGACTTGCGACAGCTAGAGACGCCTTTCATCTACCAGAGCTTAAACAATCTCATCTAGACCTTTTTCCTTACATCGACTTCGAGGGTACTAGTGTTTCAGTGATTGCCAAACGCAAAGGGGTTTCTAAACAATTCGTGAGTAAACTTGTGCAAGAGATGGTTTACATGAAAATTTTGTCTCTGAAGACCGACCCGAAAGATAGCCGGTCTAAACAAGTTTTTTTTAAAACTTCCGGCTCTTTTGCTATTCAAAAAGGGTTTGCAGCACTTATGTCCATTGATCATGTTCTCATCGATCATATTGGAGAAGAATCTTACATGTCGATCTTAAAAGAAGTTTCTACACTTGTCGAAATTTTTCAATCTGAAACTCAAAATTAAAGATATTGTTACCCTGCCGTTTCAGTTAAATAACTTTCGGTAAATCGAAGACTTAGGAATAAGCACGTAATAACTTCCCGTTTTGAAATCTCGGCTTTGTCACCTAAGTTACCTTATGCCCGACTCCTTGGCGCTATCTATTACAGTCGTGCTCACACCCTTGTTCTGCGTGTTCCAGTTCTTCACTGGCGGCAAACCAGGCCGCTTCGATGCGTGTCAGTTCATTGGCTAAATCTCCTTGAGCACGGATCAGTTGTTTGGCTTTGTCTTTATTAGCAGCGTTATATAAATCAGGGTCGGCCAGCTCGCTCTCTAGCTGTTGTTTTTTTTCGCTCAACTCATGCAGTTGCTTATCTAGTTTTTTTATTTTGTTCCGCATAGGTTGAAGTTGTTGGCGACGATGGGCTTCCATTTGACGCTTTTGCTTACGCGAAATGACAGGGCTCTCAGCGTGTGTTGCAATCTCTCCCTCGGTTACTTTAACCTGTTTGTTTAGCCACAACCGGTAGTCTTCAATATCACCATCAAACTCAATCACTTGACCCTCAGCAACCAAAAGTAAGGTATCCGTACAAGTTCGTATCAAATGTCGGTCATGAGATACCACAACCAGTGCACCTTCGTATGCTCCCAGTGCGGCCGTTAAGGCATAGCGCATTTCCAGATCAAGGTGATTGGTGGGTTCGTCGAATAACAATAAATTGGGTTTTTGATACACTAATAAAGCCAAAACTAATCTTGCTTTTTCACCTCCAGAAAAGGGCGCGATCGGTTCATAAACACGATCGTTTTGAAAATTAAATCCACCCAAAAAATCTCGACCTGCCTGATCTGTTATCTTTGCATCAAACCGCCGAAGATGATCAAAAGGTGAGTCGCTATCATGTAACTGTTCAAGTTGATGTTGCGCGAAGTAGCCTATTTTAAGTCCCTTCGCGTGCAAGATTTCTCCTTGCATTAAAGGCAGTTCTCCAGCCAGGGCACGTATTAAAGTCGACTTCCCCGCCCCATTTGGGCCGATGAGACCTATCCGCGCTCCAGCCTCAATGCTAATATTCACATTTTCAATAATGGCCTGATCAGCATAGCCAACGGCTGCTTTTTCGAGGCGCAGCAACGAACTCGAAACAGGCTTACACTCCGGAAAGGAGAAGTGAAATGGAGAATTGACATGAGCGGGAGCTATTTTACCCATACGCTCAAGTGCTTTTACCCGGCTCTGCGCTTGTTTAGCTTTGCTGGCTTTGGCTTTAAAACGGGTAATAAAGTTTTGAATGTGTTCAATTTCTTTCTGCTGCTTGATATAGCAGGCTTGTTGCTGTGCTAACTTTTCAGCACGCATCATTTCAAATTGGCTGTAAGTTCCTGTGTACAGATGGATTTTTTGCTGTTCAATGTGAATCACGCGATCAATACAGCGATCTAAAAATTCTCTATCATGAGAAACCAGCAATAAAGTTCCCTGATAAGATCGCAACCAAGACTCTAACCAAATAACGGCATCCAGATCCAGGTGATTCGTCGGTTCATCCAATAACAATAAATCCGAACGACACATCAGCGCTTGCGCTAAGTTAAGACGCATCCGCCAACCTCCAGAAAATGAGCTGACGGGATTTTCAATATCCTGGTGTGCGAATCCCAGACCATGCATTAAGCTGGCCGCTCGAGATCTGGCAGTATAGCCGCCAATCTCATCCATACGCTCATGCAAGCGCGCTATTTTATGCGCATCTTCCTCAACGTTGCTGAGCGCTAATTGTTGTTCTAATTGTCGTAATTCGGAATCACCATCCAAAACAGCATTAAGGGCGGTGCTTTCCACCGCTGGTGTTTCTTGCGCAACATGAGCAATAACCCAATCTTGCGGATGACGGTATTCACCTTGGTCCGCATGCAGCTCATTTTTAATCAAGGCAAAAAGCGTAGACTTACCACAGCCATTAGCCCCAATCACCCCCACTTTGGCCGCAATAGGAATTATTAAATTTACATCGCTAATCAATATATTAGGACCACGACGTAATGTAACGGATTTAAAATTTAACACATTCGACAACACACCAGGAAAAGAAGTGTCATAATCTATTAAAACGAGGCTTAACTCAAGAAAAATTCAATACGTTATTTCGTAAATCAGACCCAAAGTACAGAAATTGATTGAGTCATCCTGATATCAAGTTTGCGATGGGTGGTGAAAAACAGAGGATGGCCAGGTTGTCGAGCCTACGCTTTAGGTAAGGTTACACCACGCTGGCCTTGGTATTTTCCACCTTTATCACGATAAGATTGCTCACATTCTTCATCCGATTCCAGGAACAACACTTGTGCGACCCCTTCGTTTGCATAAATTTTGGCAGGGAGCGGGGTCGTATTAGAAAACTCCAGAGTCACATGCCCTTCCCATTCAGGCTCTAAGGGCGTGACATTGACTATAATACCACAGCGGGCATAAGTCGATTTGCCTAAGCATATCGTCAGAACTTTTCGTGGGATTTTAAGATATTCAACGGTACGCGCAAGGGCAAAGGAATTCGGCGGGATAATACAGATGTCAGACTGAACATCAACAAAACTATTTTCATCAAAATTTTTTGGATCAACGATTGCGGAATTAATATTGGTAAAAATTTTGAATTCATCTGCACAACGAATATCGTAGCCATAGCTGGAAGTGCCATAGGAAATAACCCGGCCATGGGCTGTTTCGCGAACCTGCCTGGATTCAAAGGGTTCAATCATTCCCTCCTCCACGGCCATGCGTCTGATCCACTTATCTGATTTTATGCTCATTCTATACCCGTTAAATAATAATTGATTTGACGAAAATCCCGCCAAACATAATATTTTAACATTTATTGGTCTTTTTCGCGGACCCTCGTTACAGCTCCAGTCACATAGCGCACTATGCTCGTTTCGCTGCGCCTTAATTTACCCGAAAATACTGCAAAAATTGAGTTAAAATAATGATGGCGGGGCACTTAGGAATAGGCACGTCATCACTTCCCGCTTTAGAATCTCAAAACCTCGAAATAAGAGCGACTATTCCTGCGCTTTTGCTCAATCAATACGAACAAATACAAGCTAAATCTGAGCCCCAAAACGGGAAGTGATGACGTGCCCATTCCTTAGCACTTAAAAGTCAATTTCAGGTATTTTGAATAACAATATTTGGAAACTTGCTACTAAAGTCTTTATTTAATAATGACATTTTAGCCGCTATTTTTAAAGCAATTTCGTGATAGGTTTTTGCAATGTCTCCCTTGGGCTTGGCGATAACCGTTGGTTTGCCTTGATCTACATCTTCTCTAATTGAAATATCAAGCGGCAATGTGCCCAAAAGATCAATATCATACTGCTCAGCCATACTTTGCCCGCCCCCAGCACCAAAAACAGGCTCTTCATGACCGCATTTGCTACAGATATGGGTACTCATATTTTCCACAATACCGAGCACTGGAATTTCAACTTTTTCAAACATTTTCAAACCTTTACGAGCATCTAATAAAGCAATGTCTTGAGGTGTGGTCACGATCACAGAACCGGTAACTGGAATGCTTTGAGCGAGCGTTAACTGTATATCCCCTGTTCCGGGTGGTAAATCTATTACCAAATAATCCAGATCTCGCCAAAGAGTATCTTTAATCAGCTGTCCTAATGCCTGGGTGACCATCGGGCCACGCCAAATCATCGGTGATTCATCATCAATAAGGTAACCAATAGACATCGATTGTAGACCATGACATACAATCGGCTCCATAGAACGACCATCTTTGCTTTCTGGCCGCGCATCGCTACCGAGCATTCTCGGCTGGCTGGGGCCATAAATATCCGCATCCAGCAAGCCGACTTGCGCCCCTTCCGCAGCTAAAGCCAGAGCCAAATTCACTGCGGTGGTCGATTTACCAACCCCCCCTTTACCAGAGGCAACCGCAATAGTATTTTTTACATTCTTTATCGGTTTGACGCCTTTTTGTACAGAGCGTGCTTCTATTTTAAACTGAACATCAACAGTGATCGCCTGCCCCTTAAAATGCGTCTCTAGTCGCTCTGTTAATCCCTTGCTTAAGTTTTCGAGATGGCTTTTTGCTGCAAAACCGAGCTGAATATTAATGTCGATTTTACCTGCCGTGACGGCAATATTTTTGACCGCTTCAGCGGCAATCAGATGGGTTCCTAAATAAGGGTCTGAATAGGTTTTTATCGCTTCTTGAATTTGAAATTGCGATATTTCTGACATTTGAAGGTTCCTTTTCCGCGATACTAAATATTATTAACTGTGTCGCCCTATTCAATCCAGGCTCAACAAAAAACGGCCAATTATACGGTGCAAACTAATTATCGCGCAAAATCGTTGTTATTGCTCCCCCTTTTTTTGTACCTAAACTGATCTTTGTAAAACGATAATTACAGCCAAATTCTCTGCATAATCAGGTATAATTAAATATTTTCGCGTGCAATAGCCGCGTAGCAAGATTGAAAATTTTATGTCGGCAAAACAACGCAAAATACTGGTCACCAGCGCCTTACCCTATGCCAACGGCTCTATCCATATTGGCCATATGGTTGAATATATTCAAACGGATATCTGGGTTCGCTTTCAAAAAATGCAGGGGCATCGAGTTCATTATGTTTGTGCTGATGATGCTCATGGTACGCCCATTATGTTGCATGCAGAAAAAATGGGCGTTACCCCGGAAGTTTTAATTGAGCAAATAAGTCAAGAGCATCAAAAAGACTTTTCTGATTTCAATATTGCTTTCGATAATTATTATTCTACACATTCGGCTGAAAATAGAGTTTTAGCACAAGATATTTATTTAAAAAACCAGCAAGCAGGCCATATTGCAACACGTACGATCTCCCAGGCCTTTGATCCAGAAAAGCAGATGTTTCTACCTGATCGTTTTATTAAAGGCCAATGCCCAAAGTGCAAAACCGAAGATCAATATGGTGATAATTGCGAGGCTTGTGGTGCCACTTACGCCCCTACAGACTTATTAAACCCCTGTTCGGTTGTTTCTGGCGCGACACCGACAAAAAAAGAATCTCTCCATTATTTTTTTCAGCTGGATCATTTTAGTGACATGCTAGAAAAATGGATACACAGTGGAGCATTGCAAAAAGAAGTTCAACACAAACTCAAAGAATGGTTAACCGAAGGTCTGCAAGATTGGGACATTTCACGGGATGCGCCCTACTTCGGTTTTGAAATACCCGACGCCCCTGGAAAATATTTTTATGTCTGGTTGGATGCACCTGTGGGCTATATGGCCAGCTTCAAGCAGCTTTGTGACAGATCACCTGAAATCAACTTCGACAACTACTGGCAAGCAGGTTCAGATACCGAGCTATACCATTTTATAGGCAAAGATATCGTTTATTTTCATACCTTGTTTTGGCCTGCCATGCTAACAGGTGCCGGTTATCGAAAACCAACAGCCGTATTTGCACATGGTTTTTTGACGGTCAATGAAACAAAAATGTCCAAGTCTCGCGGTACGTTTATCAAGGCAAGAACCTATCTGAATCATTTACATTCTGAATATTTGCGTTATTATTTTGCCGCTAAATTAGGTTCAGGAATTGATGATATCAATTTAAACCTCGATGATTTTGCACAACGAGTTAATTCTGACTTGGTCGGCAAAGTTGTGAATATAGCCAGCCGTTGTGCGGGCTTCATTAACAAAAAATATGCCGGAAGACTCGCAGACGACTTTTCTGAGCAAGGCTTATACACTGAATTTCTAGTGAAAGGAAAGCAGATTGCGGCTCGCTATGAAGCCCGAGAATATGGACACGCCATTCGTGACATTATGTCTTTAGCCGATAAAGCAAACCAATATATAGATGATAAAAAACCTTGGGTTCTCGCTAAAGAAACAGGTCGAGAGCAGGAGCTACAACAAATATGCACCGTCGGAATTAATTTATTCAGAACGCTCATCACCTATCTCAAACCGGTTTTGCCTGAAACCGCAAAACTAAGTGAGCAGTTTTTAAACAGTACCTGCACTCACTGGAACGATGTAACAATACCGCTTACAGCCCATTCTATCAATCCATTTTCTCCGCTCATGAAACGCATAGAAAAAGATAAAATCAGCGCGATCATCGAAGAAGCAGCTCAACCGAGCATAAAGGGGAAATAACCGTCATGAGCGACTATGCACTCCTACTCATCAGTACGGTATTGGTTAACAACTTTGTTCTTGTCAAGTTTCTTGGACTTTGCCCTTTTATGGGCGTTTCAAAGAAGTTAGAAACAGCAATAGGCATGTCTCTTGCTACAACCTTTGTTTTAACTCTGTCTTCTGTGTGCAGTTATTTAGCAAACGAATACTTACTTGCCCCCCTGGGTTTAGACTACCTTAAAACGATCACCTTTATTTTGGTTATCGCCTTTGTCGTGCAGTTTACAGAAATGTTTGTACATAAAACCAGCCCCGTTTTATATAACGTTTTAGGTATTTTTTTACCACTCATTACCACAAACTGTGCTGTACTGGGGGTTGCTTTATTAAATATTCAGGAAGAACACAATTTTGTTCAATCGATCATTTATGGCTTTGGAGCCTCAGTTGGGTTTTCTTTGGTCTTGATTTTATTTGCCTCTATTCGAGAACGCATTGCTGTGGCGGATGTCCCTGTTGCGTTTCGCGGCTCCGCTATCGCTCTCATCACTGCGGGGATCATGTCTATCGCATTTATCGGTTTCAGCGGCCTGGTTAAGGGATAGATCGTTTATGTTATCCGCAATTTTAACCTTAGCCATATTGGCCGGGATTTTTGGTTTACTACTTGGCTTTGCTGCAATACAGTTCAAAGTTGAAGGTGACCCGCTGGTTGATAATATCGATAAATTGTTACCCCAAACTCAATGCGGACAATGCGGATTCCCAGGCTGCCGCCCTTATGCAACAGCGATTGCGAGCGATGAAGCGGATATTAATCTTTGCCCGCCTGGCGGCGACACCACCATTATTGCATTAGCTGATCTTTTAGGTCGTGAAGCCAAAGCATTAAATGCTGAAAAAAATGCAGCACCACCCGAGCCGATGATTGCACTGATCGATGAAAACTCCTGCATTGGTTGTACATTATGCATTCAAGCCTGCCCGGTCGATGCCATTATTGGCGCAGCAAAACAAATGCACTCGGTCTTTGATAAAGAATGTACCGGTTGTGAACTTTGTCTACCACCCTGCCCTGTTGATTGTATTAGTATGGTTGCCATCGAACAAAATATAACAACCTGGAAATGGCCTGATCCCACTGAAAGGATAACGGAGTCCGTGTCGTAATGTCACAACTATGGTCTTTTCCTGGCGGTATTCATCCCCCTATGCACAAGGAAGAATCAACTCGGTCTCCGATTGTAAAGCTCCCTCTGCCTGAGCGACTTATACTGCCCTTACACCAACATATTGGGGCACCAAGCACACCGGACATCAACATAGGAGATCAGGTTCTTAAGGGGCAACGTATTGCGCATGCTGATGGTTATGTCAGCGTGGCACTACATGCGCCCACCTCGGGTACGATAACTGATATTGGCGAATACCCGGTTCCTCACCCTTCTGGTTTATCAGATTTATGCATAATTTTAAGTCCAGATGGTAAAGATAAATGGATCAGTCGAGAAACAAAAGACGATTATTTATTCATGGATGCCAGCCATTTACGTAATCGGGTACGAGATGCAGGCATCGTTGGATTAGGGGGGGCAGGTTTCCCCTCTTTTATCAAGCTCAATCCGGGGTCTCGCAAAGTGATTGAGACCTTGTTAATCAATGGTATCGAATGTGAACCCTATATAAGTTGTGATGACATGCTCATGCGTGAACGCACCTCCAATATCGTTTCTGGTGTTAAAATTATTGCTCATGCCGTACAAGCAAGACAAAGTATCATTGCCATTGAAGACAACAAACCAGAAGCCTATCAAGCCATGCTTGAAGCGACAGCAGAGGAACCTGACCTCTCAGTCGTGCAATGCCCGACTATATATCCACAAGGCAGTGAAAAACAACTTATTTATGTTGTCACAGGTAAAGAAGTACCTAGTGATGGCTTACCGCTTAGCGTCGGTGTTGTGGTGCATAATGTTGGAACGGCCGCAGCAATTTATAGCGCTATAGCAAAAGCCGAGCCTTTAATTTCACGTATCGTTACTGTTACGGGTGATGCGATAAGAAACCCTCAAAATCTGGAAGTGTTAATCGGAACACCGATTCGTTCGCTTTTAGATTTTTGCGATGCCCAAACCCACATTGACCAATTAATTATGGGTGGCCCGATGATGGGGTTTACGATTCATACCCCATTAGCTTCCGTTCTTAAAACGACCAACTGCATACTGGCAACAACGTATAACAGCTTACCTGAAAAAAACATGGAGATGCCCTGTATCCGTTGCGGTGCCTGCGCGGAAGCCTGCCCAATAAAGTTATTGCCGCAACAACTATATTGGTACGCCAAAGCAAAAGATTTCGCGAAAACGCAAGATTATAATCTATTCGACTGTATAGAATGCGGTTGTTGCGCCTACGTCTGCCCAAGCAATATTCCGCTGGTACATTATTATCGTTATGCAAAAACAGAAATTTGGAGTAAAGAGCGTGAACAACAAAAGGCTGATATTGCACGCCAACGTCATGATTTTCGCGCAGAGAGATTAGCTAAAGAAAAAGCAGAAAAAGCCGCTCGCCATAAACGAAAACGTAATGAGCTAAAAGCGAATAGTAACAAAGAGAAACCAGAAGATTCGGTAAAAACCAGTGAAAAATCGAGAAAAAAAGCGGCCATACTCGAAGCGATGGAAAGAGTGCAAATAAAAAAGGAGGCTCATAAAAGAGAGCCTAAAAATATGGTTAATTTGACTGAAGAACAACAGCGCAAAATCGATCAAATAACCAAAAAACGTGAAACTCGCCAAAATAACCAAGATTAAAAAACATTAAAATGTTAACCCCTAAACACAGCTCACCTTACAAATATGCCAGCAACTCTGTGACCTCCGTTATGCTGTGGGTTGTGCTCGCTTTGTTACCTATTATCGGTGTGCAAACTTATATTTTTGGCTGGGGGGTTGTGGTTAACGTCTTATTTACGGTGATTGTCGCTTTAGGTGTAGAAGGACTGATGCTGGCTATGCGCAAGCGACCTATATTCCCTTTTTTAAGTGATGGCAGCGTGGTGATTACCGCCATTTTATTGGGCTTGGCTTTGCCTCCCCTTGCCCCTTGGTGGTTAATGGTTGTGGGTATCAGTTTCGCCGTTATTTTTGCTAAACATTTGTATGGCGGATTAGGTTATAACCCGTTTAATCCTGCGATGGTGGCTTATGCCATGTTATTGGTTTCTTTTCCTCTTGAAATGACCATGTGGTTTCCACCTCATGAGCTGAATAACAACCCATTAAATTTAATAGAAACTATTACTGTTATATTTACGGGGCAGCTTCCCGGTCAATTGTCACTGGACAGTCTGAGCATGGCCACCCCATTAGATAGTTTAAAAACCGAATTGGGTCTGGATAAAAGTATTAGTCAAATTACCACAGGCAACCCACTGTTTGGCTGGTTTGGCGGTACGGGTTGGGAGTGGGTCAGTCTCGCAGCACTCGCAGGAGGATGTGGGCTGATCTACAAAAAAATTATCAGTTGGCATATTCCTGTTGCCGTTATAGGCTCCATAACGCTCTTGTCTGGCGTTTTTTATCTTATTGATGCAGAACAATATGCCTCCCCCCTGTTTCACATTTTCAGTGGCGCAACCCTGTTAGGTGCTTTTTTTATCGCCACAGACCCAGTAACGGCATCGACCACTCCCGTGGGTCGTTTGATATATGGCGCGGGCATCGGTCTGTTAACCTATGTTATTCGAACTTGGGGCGGGTATCCTGATGCGATTGCTTTTGCCGTATTATTAATGAATATTTCAGCCCCCACCATCGACTACTATACTCGACCGCGTATATTTGGCTACGGCGACAAAAAATGAAAGGTTTATTTTTAAAAGTTAATATTACCGGACTCGCACTCGCCCTTTTTGCAATGGTGGGTACGGGGATAGTTGCTTTTACCTATGCAACAACAGCAGAACGAATCATAGATAATGAACGGCAAGCCGTTCACGAGTTATTAAGTACGTTTGTTCCTTCGACCCAACATGATAATGATATGCTGAACGATACCATTACCGTGCTGAGCCCATCTATGTTAGGCAGTAAAAAACCTCTGAAAATATACCGAGCCCGCATCAACGATGAACCCGTCGCGGCCATTCTCGAAGTGGTTGCACCTGATGGTTATAACGGCAATATAAAAATGTTGGTGGCGATTCACTATGACGGCACCATTGCGGGTGTACGTATTATTGCTCACAAAGAAACTCCAGGCCTGGGCAGCGATATAGAAATCGATCGTTCAGATTGGATTATGAACTTTGATGGTCTGTCTTTATCTAACCCGACAGAAAAGGGATGGAATGTCCGCAAAGACGGTGGAGACTTTGATCAGTTTACCGGCGCAACGATTACGCCACGAGCCGTGATTAAGGCCGTACGTAAAAGTTTAAAATATTTTTCAGATCAAAGAGAAGAAATTTTTCAACTGAGTGCAGAGGCAGCAAGTGATGGTCAATAAAGTCGCACAATACGCGTCGATATCCAAAGAAGGATTATGGAGCAATAATGTTGCCCTGGTGCAAATTTTGGGTCTGTGTCCTCTCCTTGCAGTCAGTTCAACGGTAATCAATGGCTTGGGCCTGGGTTTGGCGACCTTATTAACTTTGGTATTATCAAACGTCATCGTTTCAGCTTTCCGTCATCATATTAAACCTGAAATTCGTATTCCGATTTTTGTACTCATTATTGCTTCAATAGTCACTGCGATTGAGCTAGCGATGAATGCATTTTTTTATGATTTATTCAAAGTACTGGGGATTTTCATACCGTTGATCGTCACTAACTGTGCCATTATAGCGAGAGCAGAAGCTTTCGCATCAAAAAACCCAGTCATGCCCTCCTTAATTGATGGCTTAATGATGGGGCTAGGATTTACGTTCATCCTGGTACTGCTCGGTGGTATGAGAGAGGTGCTCGGCCAAGGTACCTTGATGTCTCATGCTCACTTGATGTTTGGTGACGCCGCACGATGGATGATCGTCACTGTGATTGAAGATTACCGTGGTTTTTTGCTGGCGATGTTGCCTCCAGGTGCTTTTATAGGTTTAGGATTAATTATCGCTGTTCGCAATATGCTCCATGAACGTGCCAACAAAAAACGCGTTCCGCAAATATTATCGCAGACAGCAGCATCGACTTAAAATGAATCGTGACAAACGTCATTTAATATTTTCTCGTTTACAGACCAATGAACCCAAACCTACGACTGAGCTGAATTATAACTCGCCATTTGAGCTGTTAATTGCGGTGATCTTATCGGCTCAGGCCACCGATAAGAGTGTTAATAAGGCCAGTGAAAGTTTATTTAACAAAGCCAATAATCCCCAGCAGTTTTTAAAGTTAGGCGAAGCTGGACTGAAAAAACATATTAAAACAATTGGTTTGTTCAACACTAAAAGCGCTAACATCATAAAAACTTGCAAAATTTTAGTTGAACAACATGCGGGAAAAGTGCCCGAAACCCGAGAGGAACTAGAAGCTTTGCCTGGGGTTGGACGAAAAACGGCAAACGTTGTTCTCAATACCGCCTTTGGTCAACCGACTATAGCTGTTGATACCCATATATTCAGAGTATCCAATCGCATCGGTATTGCGCCTGGAAAAACTGTTTTGGACGTAGAAAAAAAACTATTAAAATTCGTCCCCAATGAATTTTTACAGGATGCCCATCATTGGCTAATTTTATTAGGACGATACACGTGTGTTGCCAGAAAGCCTCGTTGTGGCGCCTGCATTATTGAAGATTTATGCGAGTATAAGCACAAAACAAAGCTATCACTTTAAGGAGACATTAAGTGGATGGAAAAGTAGGAAATTTAGAAGTCTTTATTAAGAAAAAAACAAACGCATATTGTCGTGAAAATGTGACTGTCAAAATTACTAGCAGGGCGAAACCACATAAGAGCTATAGTTCAATAACAAATGATGGCATTCATTCAAAACATATGGCTAAATTTACGAACATCCCTCTTGGATTTTATGATTTAGAGGCTTTGTGTAAAGGATATGTCTATAAAAAAGAGTGTGTGCAGGTAAAATTCTCCGGAGAGGATACCCATTGGAATGGTAGTTTTCGTAAATCCAGAAATCGCAAACAGATCGAAATTGTATCCATGTTAGGGCGTAATATGACAGCAGGTGAAAAAACATTAGCAACCACCGTCTATAAAACCCAGATCAACTTCAATAAAGTTAAAATATTCAATAGAAAATGGACGTTCTTGCAGCCAAAAACACGCGCAATGGCACCCAACGGAAATATTTACTATCCGGCAGAAAATTCGGATTACAGTGTAGATTTTTCTACTGAGGGCGTCGATATTCATAAAAAAGCTACGTTCATCCATGAGCTGGCTCATGTCTGGCAACATTAGCAGGGCATCAACGTAATAACCAAAGGTATATTTCAACGCGATTATGAATATCTCCCTATTACTATAAAGACTAAATTTAGCAGCCTTGGAATTGAGGAGCAAGCACAGCTAATCCGAGACTATTTTTACCTCCTTAATCATCATAAGGGAAAAGACTGACCAGAAATTAGTGTTTATATCCATGTAATTCCATTTTTACCTTAAAAGGTTTTGCCAATGAAACTAAGAACAACCGCTTCGATTGCAGTTATTGCAATTACAGTTATGGCTTGTGCACAACAACGCCTAAGCGATTGGGAGACCGCTAAAATTCAGGCTATGACTGCAATTGACTCTGGAGATTGTACTGGTGCCTGGAATCTTGTTTGGCCTTGGGCACGGGAGGGGAATATTGAAGCCCGCGCAGTCCTTGCTTCTGGTGTAGTCGCCGCTGGATTAACTCCACCGGGTAGTCACGGCGATGCAGTTTCTCAATTTAGACACTCTGTAATACTAGCTGTGCATGGCTCGGCAGATGGAGATCCTGTAACAATGGAGTTCTTGAATGCACTTATTCGAACCAATCTGGTCTCCGATATGGGAGGTGATAAATTAAAACGCTGCCTGGATGCAGCAGATACGCCTCCACATACCTGTATCGCAAGTGCAATAAATGATGGTTTCGTACCCGGTTTTCAAGACTATTCCCGTGAAATTGATGCTAACGCATCCGCACTTGGTGCCTCTGCGGCGTTTTGCCTACCTTAACTGAGGGGTCTCATCAGACTCAATCTTATTACAGGACAATAGAAATGCTATTCAGTCAAAACCGCGATGAGCTAAGACAATTTTATGTCTCCAGCTGGCAGAAATATCGAGATAAGCTGCCTCTGGAAGCCTTAGAAAAACAAGTCGGCGAAGTCGTCGCAATGCATTCGGAATACCATGCCTTTTTAGAACAAGGTGAAGATGCTTTAGCCAAGGATTTCGCGCCAGAGCTTGGTGAGTCCAACCCTTTCATGCATATGGGGCTACACTTAGGTCTTCGAGAACAATTGTCTGTGAATCGTCCCGCAGGGATCACCGCAATTTTTAACCGCTTATTAAAAAGCCATAGGGACGTTCATCACGCAGAGCATAAAATGATGGAATGTTTGGCAGAAATGTTATGGCAAGCGCAGCGCTCAGATGGCATCGCGAATGAACAGCAATATCTTGAACAGCTAAAAAAGTTATAATTCCTTGCATAACAAAATTTTAAATTCTTGATTGTGTCATTCTGGGGGAGCTGAGTGTCGCTACTCATTTTGTAGTTTTTTCGCAATTTGTGCAAAAACGGATTCTTGCATTTTTTGCATCAGAGCCTCAGTCCAGCCCGTGTTTTCTTCAATCACCATTTTGAAAGCCTCATCAACAAGTGTCACAGTGAGTGCGACACCACTGTCCAAAATGCGCTGGAAAGATATAAATGTTTTTATACCTTCTTCTGTTCCTAGCTGGTCTATCATTTTAGGTAGATAGAACTCTCTAAGTCGGTTAGCAATGGATATCATATAGCGATTAGCTACTTTTCTGCGCACGTGGGCTAAACCGACTAGATACTGGGCACGCCAGTAGCGATCCTCGTCATGCCCCTCAAGCAATGCGACAACCCAGTCTCGTAGTGTTTGTTCTCGTTTCTCTCGTTCACCCTCTTTAAACACATCCTTGCTACCCCTGTTTTCATAAAGGATGTCATAAAAAAGTGCGATCACTTCATCAAGATTGTCTAATAAAAAACTCTGATGTTTGCGTAACTGTTCAAAATCGGCTTCTGTGGCACCAATTAATCCCTTGATCTCCCTTAAGCATTGTTTAAACTCACCCGCACTCATTTTTCCACCTTTCTAAATGATCATCCATATTTTATTATCGGTAACCCATTCTAATTTCTTTATATTCTCATTATTTCAGAAGAAGCATAGGTTGACAGATCGAAATTGAGCAGTGAAACTGGCGCTATGAAAAAAAAAGAAGATTTATTAAAATATGAACTCAACAGGCAAACAGGAAGAATAACTTGGCTCGAACTGGAAAAATATTTTGCTCGCGGAGTAGTCATTAAAGTTTTTCACGACCTCGACCTAGTTGAAGTTGCACTATCCATATCAAGAGACAATAAACAGCACATTGATGATTTATTAACAAAGCACCACTTAGAACATGCGAGTATCGACGATGCTAAATTATGGACAGAGAGCCAGCCCGACTTCTGGGCAATTGTTATTGCTCCCTGGGTGTTGATTCAAGAAATCAAAAACTAGTCTGCGCACATAAACTCACATTTTTTTCTTGAACTGGCAAATTTCAAGGAGCTGAGTCGTTTCGTTAGCTAGCTAGAACTTTAATAAATTTTTTGGCAACTCATTTCTATGCGGTATCTGAAGATACCAGCCTGCCTCTTTAAGATGGTCAATGAGGTCTAATACTTCCACTTGAGCTAACTTTTTTTCTGGGTGGAGCTTAAGGAACATGACTTGTTCTAATGTCCCTAACATTTTCATCAAAGTTTCAGGCACCTGGGAAAAGTCACCCTCCTTATTAATATAAAGATAAGTCAGATCTTTTAACTGGCTCCGGTATACAACACAGTTCATAACAGTTATGAATAGTTCCGATTTTTAAGGGTAATACAAGTGTACAGCGCGAATGCCTTATCCTTTAGAGCTGTTTTTAATTTGAGGTAATCGATCAATAAAATCGCTATCTTGTTGCATTAAGTTTTTAAGTTCTGAACTCGATAAGCTCAATTTAACACCACCATTAGCGAGATGCTCATAAAGCTCGCCATAGGCTTTATTCATTTCTTTTATCGAGCTGTTAAGACCTTTAAATTCACTGTGCACCGAGTCCCTGTAGTTTTTATAGTGGGTTTTGGTGTCATTCATATCTCTTTTTATTCTTCGCTTGTTCAGATCACTAGCCGGCGCTGATTTTTTTCCTTTAGCAAAAAAGAGGCCTGCAACCAAAGCAACAATAAAAACGCCAGCTTGAGCGAACCATATAATAGCAGAAGTATCCCCTTGCATCGCACTTATCCTCCCAAATTCAGATAGCTTAGGATAATACACAACTTCGATAGCTTGCGCATTAAATTTAAACTTCGGGTCTCTAAATAAATCACTTTATATACCTAAGTATTTGATTTTGGGTATACAATCGTCACGACTTCAGAAAAATGGCTTACAAAATGGACATGAAGTCCTCTTTGAATATAGGAAGGCAACTCTTCATAATCCCGCTGATTTTGCGCAGGAAGTATTATATTTTTTAGCTTGGCTCGTCTCGCAGCAATGACCTTTTCCCGAATCCCTCCCACAGGAAAAACATCACCGCTTAATGTTAATTCACCCGTCATAGCGACATTCAATCCTATTTTTTTATTTTTAGCTAATGACAATAATGCTGTCGCTATTGTTATTCCGGCACTGGGGCCATCCTTGGGAGTCGCACCTTCTGGAACATGAAGGTGTATTGTTGAGCGATCAAATCGTTCCAAATTTCCACCATAGCGCGCCATATTCGCCAAAATATAACTGTATGCCAATTCCGCAGATTCTTTCATCACACTGCCTAATTGCCCTGTATACTTAAAGCCTCTTTGTTTTGACGGAATACAAGTCGCCTCTATTGTAAGCTGTACTCCTCCTAATGTTGTCCAGGCTAATCCTGTTGTCAATCCGATACCCAGACGAGGCTTAGTATTGTTAAAAATGGGTTTGCCTAAATAAGTTTCTAGCGTTTTTGTACTGATTACAAGTTTACGATTCTGTTTTTTTACAATTCGAACCGCGACTTTGCGAACAATTTTTGCGAGTTGTTTTTCTAAATTTCGCACTCCAGCTTCACGGGCATAGTTTTCAATAATTGCTTTTATAGCCGCATCTGATAATTTTATTTGGCTGGCTTTAAGCCCCGATTTTTTTCGTTGTCTTGGCCACAAATGATGTTTGGCAATTTCAACCTTTTCTTCCGTAATATAACCACTCAAGCGGTGAACTTCCATGCGATCCAATAGTGGATTGGGGATGGTATCAAGTTGATTGGCGGTACAAATAAAAAGTACTTTTGACAGATCGAACCTAACATCAAGGTAATGATCCAAAAAATCATTATTTTGCTCCGGGTCGAGCACTTCAAGTAATGCCGAAGAAGGATCTCCATGATAAGAATTCCCCATTTTATCAATCTCATCCAGCATAATGACAGGATTAGCGGTACCACACTCGCGTATTGCTTGAATGATTTTACCCGGCATTGCGCCAATATAAGTTCGTCGATGTCCTTTTATTTCTGCCTCATCTCGCATACCACCAACGGAAAACCTGAAAAATTGACGACCTAAAGCACGTGCAATAGAACGACCTATAGAGGTTTTGCCTACACCTGGCGGCCCAACAAATAACAAGTTTGAACCCGCAATTTCACCTTTCAATGAAGCGACGGCAATAAATTCAAGAATACGTTCTTTAAGTTCACTCAGGCCATCATGTTCTTTATTCAAAATGATGCGTGCACGCCTTATATTCAGCTTATCTAACGAAACAATCCCCCACGGTAAACTGGTCACCACATCCAAATAATTTCTGGTCACTGAATATTCAGGTGAGCCTGTTTCTAAAACAGCCATTTTGTTCATTTCGTCGTTAACCCGCTCAGAAACTTTTTCAGGTAACGAGCGGGCTTCAATTCTGGAACTAAAACGTTCAATATCAGCCACTCTATCATCTTTCGCCAAACCCAATTCTTTTTGAATTTCTTTCAATTGCTCTCGAAGAAAAAATTTGCGTTGATGATCGGTAATTTTATCTTCTACCTGACGATGAATTTTGGCTTGCAATTTTGCAACTTCCAGTTCTTTTTTGACCATAACCAAAACTTTTTTAAGTCGCTGGTAAAGATTAAACATTTCTAATACTTTTTGCAGTTCTTCTTTGGTCGCACTCGTAATGCTCGCTGCAAAATCAACGAGAGGAGAAGGATTATTGGGGCCAAACCGATTAAGAAAAAATCTTAACTCTTCCGTATACAGCGGATTTAAGGGAACTAATTCTTTTAATGTATAAGAAATCGCAAGCGCATAGGCACGAATCTCATCCTTGTTTATTTTTTTTATTGCATCATCAGGGTAACTGACCTGAGCGACGAGAGGCACGGTGGTTGACAGCCATTTTTCAATTTTAAAGCGTCTTATTCCTTCAACAATAAACTGTAACTTATTATCCGATTTTGATGGGCTATGGATACGTACTGCACAACCCACAGTATAAAAATCATCAGGACTCAGATTATCTTGAATATCACCCTGAGTCATAATGACTCCAGCTAACTTGTTTTCACTCTTATAAATGCGTTCCAGAGTTGAGCTCCAGGGGGCTTCATTCATTAAGATAGGCAAAGCCTGCGATGGAAAAAAAGGACGTTCACTCAAGGGTAAAATAGTCAGTGTTTCGGGTAAAACCTCATCCTGAGTCGCCAAATCTTGATTCATCGAATCGCCCGGGATGGCGTTATTTTCAATAATTAGCTCTGACTCTGAAAAATTTATTTTGCTCATGTTTGTATTTTATCAAATCCGTATTTTTCAACCATTATAACTTTTCTAACACACTTTTGATGACAATACAGGCTATTTATTATAAATAATACTCAAGATAAGCATTTCAAGCTATCATTACATTGTTTGCGGATAATTTTCTGGTCAGCAATCATTCTCAAAATTGACTTTTGGTGGTATAAACTTAGTAAACAGACTGGATATTTTTGTTTTTTTGGCGATAACCTTAAGGATATGAGTGAAACGATGATAAAAAAAATGCGCATCTTAGTGGGGCTGGTTTTAATTGCAAGCTGCGTTTGTTTGGCCTGGGCCGAGATACCCAGTGAGCCGTTGGAACCCTCACGGGATCACCGCTTATCCACACGCATCATTAACAAATTTGTGACTAAGCTACACTATAGAAAGTCTGAACTTAATGATGAAAAATCTGCCGCCATCTTTGATCGTTATTTTGATATTCTTGACCCCAATCGATCCGTTTTTACGGCTGCTGATATCGCCTATTTTGAAAAATATAAAACACGTCTGGATGACCTCCTTAAAGATGCAAAATTAGACCCTGCATTTGAAATATTCAGATTATTTCAACAACGACGCAAAGAACGTTCTGACTATGCCTTGGGTCTATTAGAAAATAATTTTGATTTTAACAAAAAAGATGACTACGTCATTGACCGCACGAAAGGCCCTTGGCCAAAAAACAAAAATGAACTTGATGCCCTATGGCAACAAAGAGTTAAAAATGACATTCTTAATTTACGCCTGGATCATAAAACACCTAAAGAAATAAAAGACAAACTGAGTAAACGTTACAAAACGGTGAGCCGACGATTTGCTCAGTACAACTCTGAAGATATTTTTCAACTCTTTATGAATGCCTATTTGCATACCCTGGAACCTCATACTGCTTATTTTTCTCCACGCGTATCTGAAAACTTTAAAATTGATATGAGTCTTTCATTAGAGGGTATTGGTGCTGTTCTTAAAGGAGAAGATGAATACACCGTCGTACAAAAAATCATCCCAGGTGGTCCGGCAGACTTAAGTGGGAAAATTTCAGCTAATGATAAAATTACCGGTGTTGCACAAGGACAAGACGGTGAAATGGTTGAAGTCATTGGTTGGCGTCTTGATGATGTGGTCGATCTGATCCGCGGCCCTAAAGGTACCGTAGTAAAGCTACATCTGGAAAATGAAAAAAGTGGTTCAAGTGGCAAAACCATTTTAATTACGCGAAACAAAATCAAGTTAGAAAGCCAGGCTGCACACAAAGAGCTTATTGATATACCTAACACCGAGCATAAAATAGGTGTTATCACCATTCCCACTTTTTATCTCGACTTTGAAGCCTACGAGAGAGGAGATAAAGATTACCGCAGCACAACACGGGATGTTGCTCAACTGATGCGAGAATTGGAAAAAGAAAATATCGAAGGGATTGTTATTGATTTACGTAGCAATGGTGGAGGCTCGCTCTCCGAAGCCATATCGCTCACGGGTTTATTTATCACCTCAGGCCCGGTCGTTCAGGTGAAAGAAACCTCTGGAAAATTAAAATTAAATAATGACCCTGATAATGGTATTGTTTACAAGGGTCCCTTAGCTATACTGGTTAATGGTTATAGTGCTTCGGCATCAGAAATTTTTGCCGGTGCCATTCAAGATTACAAACGGGGCATCATTATTGGTGAACCCACGTTTGGTAAAGGCACTGTACAAACGATTATTGATTTAAATCGTTATGCTATTTTACCGGGGTCTAAACTAGGTCAGTTAAAAATCACTATGGCTCAATTTTTTAGAATTAACGGCGATAGCACACAATTTCGTGGCGTTATTCCTGATATTAGTTTCCCAATGGTATCGACTACAGAAGAAAAGGGAGAACGTGCCTATGACAACGCCCTACCCTGGGCCGCGGTGAAACCTGCCAAGTTCAACTCTTACAACATGGATATTACTAATCTAGATCTTCTTATAAAAAAACATAAATCCAGAATAGCAATAAACCCAGGGTTTCAATTTCTCACCAAACAAGCTGAAAATATTGAAAAAGCTAGAAATAAAAAAACAATCAGCTTGCAAGAAACCATCCGTAAACTTGAACGTGAGCGTAATGAAAAAGAACAACTGACGCAACTTAATCATTTTCGCTCATCTCGTGGTCTTGATCCGATTACTGACCTGGATGATGATGAGGCATTAGAAGGAGAAGATAAAATTATTAAAAGTATAATGGCACGTGAAGCTGCATTTATATTGGACGATATGATCCATTTACAAAAACAAAACAATGCAGGAAAACACCTTACTCAAACTACAAAGTTTTAGAGGCGTGATTACAATTTATTCATATTTTCTCGAAGATACATAAATAACGATAGATTTAAATCCATGTCGCCATAATCAAACTCGACACCATACTCGTAAATACCCGATTCTGAGCCCGGTGCATGCCACCTTATCACAGCATTCACAGAGAGTGAAAACGCACCCTCGGAAACCAATAATGTCAGTATTTGTTCCGCTTTAAGCTTGACCTCTGTCAAGCTTATTCTCATCCCGGATATTGAAACATCGTGAATTTTATAAATTTCTCGAACTTCATCGTCAGCTTTTAATTTAAAGCCAATGGAATTATTTTTTGAATTGTAATTTTTACGTTCATTTTGGCGTCTATCATGACCTGTATAATCTGACATTTTTTCACCTAACTTAAACCTAAAAAACACAATTGATCTACGATCTATAGCATAGGCTCTTAATTTACCTCACTATATTCCACATTCGCGTCTAATTGCGTTTTTTAGATTAAATCTAACAATAAATGCATACCCATATTCAACCCACATGATATGTATAATCCCTTGAAGCCCCTCATGAACAATATAGCTAAACTTGCTGACTCGGGTTTGTGTCACAAACTAACGAAAACCCAGACTAACAATAAAGTAGGGGGGGGGTAACGGTTATCCTACATTTATATTCGGATGCTCTTCTGGAGTACGTCGGCCAACTGACTTGTCAGGTTTAATCGCGAAAATTCACTTATTAATTCGGCATCGGTAGAGCTATCGGTTGGAATACTGATGTCAGAGTGGTGAAGCGAGTGCGCATCCAAACGAATTGACAACCACCTGACGATTTTATCGGTTTCCGATGGATGAAACAGGTGACAGTTTGGCTGATCACGCATTAGATTTCTCGTTTCTCCCGATGGTACGATGGCCAAAATCGTTTTGCCCAAAGCTAAGTACTCGAACAGTTTTGCGGGTACGACTCGCTCTGCTCCGGGTTGGTCAGACAACAGTAGAAGTAAAATGTCCGAATCGGTGGCGAGTTGAAGTGATTGTTTATGTGCCAGGTAGCCATGCGGTTCGATAGTAAATTCAGTGCCATTCAATCGCTCTAAAACGGTATCCTGAGGTGGCGTTCGTCTGCCCGCTATAGATAGTTTTAGCCTCGCACAACGCTCGGGAGATGTCTGGTGAAGTGCAACGAGAGCCGATACAAAAGGACTGATATCAGTCAATTTCCAAAGTGTACCGGTGTAGGTGATTTGGAGCTTTTCCGACCTAGGGGAAGGCAATGCTACACCATTAATATCATCAGGATCAAACCCATTGTAGATGCATATTACACGAGCACGGCTGTTTATCTTATCACAGTACTTTTGCAACTCCGATGCACTCGCCTGGGTTGTCGTGATAACAGCGTCAGCAAACTGAAGTGTCTTGAGCATCATGGTTTGTTGTTTGTGAAAACCTTTGTCACGTTGTTGTTGATTTTCTAGATAACGGCAGGCGATCATCCATTCGTCTCTGAAGTCTAAAATTAGTGGAAGACCGAATTTTTGTTTCAGCTTGCAACCAAGGAGAAACGATGAAAATGGCGGCCCAGTCACTAAAATCGCATCGTGAGGCATCGAGCGTAATGTATGCCTGGCAGCTCGATATGCTTGCGGATTCCACAAAATCTGAGGGTCTGGCTGAAAAAACTGGGTACTCAAATGCCGAAGAATACCACGCAAAAAACGTGTCGACTTCCGCGCGCCAGTACCATTGTCAACAATCTGTTTTTTGACAGCATAACCGGGTTCCAGTGTTCTGGCTCTGACGATTTTCATCATGGGATCAAGATCGCTTGCAAAGTCGTGATCGTGAACGGGAACCGAAGGATTGGCTACAGTTAATATCGTTGGCCGCCATGCAAATTTTGGCAAATACTTTGCAAACTTCACCGATCTCTGCACCCCGCCACCGCCGGTTGGAGGAAAAGCATAGCTGATAAATAAAACTCGCCGAAACTTCGGTAGAGCCCCTGTATCTCCCCCCTGGCGACTAGAATAATCAGCATGGATAGGACGTCTCGTAAGGTCGGTCATTACGGCGTCATCAATTTCCTTTTTAACATTATTTTTCATTGTTTTTTAGCAAAGTAATTAATAATTTAAAATCGTGTTTATCCATTATCCCAAAAAAAGAGATATTAGGCGAATACTGATCGTGGTACCGAATATTATGGATGAGTATAAAGTCAGACTAAAATGAACGCCATGGGTATATAACTCAACAACAACCAGCTAATGTGCTATGGGTAAACGCCAATGGAAACATGAGTTATGGTAGATCGATTTGGGTGAAAAAGAGTTTAGTTTAGCTCAAATCTAAGCTAACAAACACCCTAAAAACGAGTCATTGTCAGATCAGGTCTGAGCTACTACAAAAAACTCTGATTTTAACCTAGAACAGCGAGGAACCCTTTAAATTCACGATTTTTAAAAAATGCAGCACCACTCGAATCGCAAAAAGAAAATGATCGTATGACTTATTTATACCAGCGACACTGAGTCCGTCACTGCCTTATTTTGCTCTAGTACCGGATCCTGCAGGATTTTGTAAGGGATCCAAAAACATCCCCCAGTCATACGCCATGGGATTAGTTGCATTGCCATCACTGTACGTATAAGACCCCTCCTGGTAATTAGCACCAGCTGAATTAAAATAAGGACTAAATACTTGCCAGCAACTGCCACCAAATTGGAAAACATTGGGATTAGAACAATTGTTATAGATATATCGCCCCGCGGTGACAACGCTGCGACCTACTTGAGCATCTGTCGCCATATCAAAATTGCCGTTGCCTCCCATTTTAGAGTTTGGATCTGTAAAAACAACTGTGTTAGTAATAGCCCCTGCTGTTGTATCATCCGAGTAGGTTATATTGCTCATATCCAGTTGAAACTGTGCTTGCATTGTTGTTCCATCACCCGCAACGTCGTTAATGGTTTGGCTAATAACGGGCTTAAAGACCAGCTGATCTTTTAAAAACTCCGAGCAAAACTCCCCTGAATCACAACGCCATGTACTGGTCTGGTCATCCCATGTTCCATCACCCATCACTTGCCTAATCACTGCTTTCGTCGGGTCACCACTCCCATTACCGGTAAAATCAACCCCGCGAGCAGGATCGACACCAAGAGGATCCCAACCGTTGCCACTCCGACCTTCAAGACTGAAAGCACCAAAGGTGCCGGGACGGCCACCGCTAAACGAGGTTAAAGCACCAAATCCTGCCCGCTCAATATAACTCTCCATAGCAAAACCCGCACTGGGATTACCAACGATGGTGTGCCAGTAGCTTTTCCCATCAACCGTAACAACACCTTGGTAAAAAGGCGTGGTATCCGGATCGGGCAGTTCAACCCCGAGTCCGATACCACAATTATTGCCAATAGAAAAAACTCCGCCAACACCGCAATTGCCGCCAAAAACAGAAACGGTTTGCTCACCGGGGTCTTCTCTAAAATCAAGATTAAAACCAGTGTCGAATGACAGGGCATGGGTAGAAAAAAATAAAACAAACATTAAATAGGAGATTACAGCGTACGTTGAGTATTCAATGCGCATAAGCTTTTCCTCATATGCTGCAAGAGCAACAAAAAAACGTGAAATACTTAAGGTATATAACGGCAGAAAAATTAATATCTATAACAGAAAAGGAAATTTGACCTACATCAAGGTCACCTAGTTGCGTAGGTAGAATAAGCGCGAATAAACTCGTAACGATTGAAATTTAACAAGGAACGTCTACAATATTTGCCCTCCTTTTTTTTCAGTACTACGGCAAGAGACAGTCCTTTTAGCTGGTTTCCGCCCTCGATGACTTTTTTCGCTAAGCCAATGAGATTCGTCGTCGCAACCGCTCGCTTCGTATTCCAGAACCATGTTATGGATTGATTTAATATAGTCGTCCATCAAATGATCAGAGAAATAATCGATCTTCCAATTGCGGAGCCCCCCCAGGAACCCACGACAACGATCTTTCGTGCGCTGCCAACCGTCCACCTTACGTAAATGCCCATGAGAATCGAGATAAAATTCTGTACCCGTATGCCGGTAACCGAACAACACCGGTGGAGAACGTGTAACAATATCATTGTTATTCACCCAACGAATATGGTCGAGGTCACAATAATTGATATAGCGTTGATTCCCTACGCGAGGGCTACCGTAGGTATACAGTGAGTGAGGCATCGATGGAATGTGCGATAAAAAACACCGGCCAGCACAAATCGTCGCCATCGCCCCACCCAAAGAATGCCCAGCAAACCAGAGCGTTTTATTGTTGCTAACCAGTTTTTTTTCAAGCTCAGGCCAAAGGTCATCGACTTCTTGTTTGAAGCCCCGGTGCACCCGCCCCACCGTTTCGGCTACAACCGATACCGCATCAACATCAGCTTTAATGTCGTTCCAATCGTTCGGTTCAGTCCCACGGCAAACGATGACGGTGTCGGTGTGACTGGCAAACAAATAGGCCTGTGAACCATCACGGTTAAAAAGCTCGATCTCGTTGAAACCGAGTGGCTGGGCGAATCGGGTCACCTGTTCAAGCGGCAGATACGCAATATTCGCTAGTTCAGCAAACAATAGGGATTGCCGCAATCGACCCAGCCCTTTGATCGATTCTCCAAGTACCGAATGAATAGCAAGCTCGCCTTGTGAACCATTCGGCGAGTTGATCGTCGTATTTTTCAGTGTCATCGTATAAGGTATCCTGCCTCAACAAGGGAACAAATTTTGGAAAAAAATTAAAAATCTCGAAGTGGCTTACGTAAATAATTGTATCGCACCAAAAAGAGGCGCGTCAATCCGGGGATTAAAAATCCAATAACGGCATTGTTCAAATCATTTTTGGGGACTTTTTTAGGTTAATATCTTCTATAACATGCCGATATTTAAGGATAAGGAACGTGCACGAAAGAACTTCCGGATTTGGCGCTCAGACTTAGTTTCCATTTGCTCGTTCTGATTGTCTACAGAGATGTAGGTAAGGGGCATAAACATAGATGCGGAAGCTTTGAGTAAAAGCACAGGAATAGTTGCTCTTATTTTCGGGGTTTTGTGATTGAAAAATGGACAAAGACAAGCTGAAGATAAGATATCAAACTCGGAAGTTATTCCGTACACGTTCCTAACGGACTCTAATAAACATTTTGGCGGAATATGTCGTAATGACAGCACAACGAACGATGGGCTTTACAATGATTGAGCTGATACTCGTGATGGTATTGCTCGGTATTTTATCCGTATCTGCCGTTAGCCGTTTTAATCTCACCAGCTTTGAATCTGCGACTGCGGCTGGAGAATTGATTGAGGCAATTCGTTATGCCCAAACTATGTCAATGACGCACACCGGGCAAGATATTGATGGTGACAACAAGACAGACTATTACCAAATCACCATTACAACGACGGGCTATACCATTAATCAGCGTCGCAGTAGTGATGGCGTTGCAAGCCAGGTTACCAATCCACTCTCTAATGCCAGTAGTTACACCCGCAATTGGAGCAACGTCACTCTTGCCCCAGCGATAACTATCCTGTTTAACGGTTCAGGCGCACCTGACCTGGCGGGAGCACAAGCCATTTCAGTTGCCATTGGCTCAGATGTCCGAATGATTACCATCGAACAGACTACCGGGTTCATCCGATGAGAGTGCAACGACAAAAACCAAGTCAGCACGGCTTTACCTTAATAGAAACCATCATTGTTATTGTGTTGGTAGGCACGATGATGGCCGGTATGAGTGCACTGTTCGTCAGTGGAATCGAAGACAGTCACCGCCCTTATTTACGCCAGCGCGCACTGGCCGTAAGCACCGCGATGATAGATGAAATTTTGCACAAGCGCTGGAATGAAAACTCACCATTAGGCGGCGGCTGCGTCAATACAGGCAGCACGTGTACAAGTAATATGACGATGATGACAAGTATCGGCGCAGAAACAGGCGAAGCTCGCGCGGACTACGATGATATTGATGACTACAGTGCAATCATTAATCAAAGCCCACCTCAAAATTCTAATGGCATTGATATGCCTGGCTATAACGGGTTTTCTCTGACGGTCAACATCAGTCAACCGGGAGCGAACTGGAATGGTGTCATTGCCGCTGATGTCCGTTTAATTACGGTCAGTGTCACCTCGTCATCGAATGAAACCCTGACCCTCACCGCTTATCGGGTGAACAACTAATGCTTCAAAAAAAGCAAAAAACCCGCGGGTTCACTCTCGTTGAAATGGTCACCGTCATTGTTTTGTTGGCCATCATTGCCGTTATGCTCACCCCGTTTATTGCCAAAGCAATGCAAGCCTATAGCGCCAGCAAAGCGCGCGCGGATCTCGTCGCTAACGGGCGACTGGCAATAGAACGCATCGCCCGTGAAGTACGCCTGGCCGTACCTAATAGCCTCAGCGTCCTGGGGGGTGGCAGCGGTATTGAATTTGCTCGCAGCCGTGCGGGGGGACGTTACGTCGACCAATTTGATAACTTTTCCGGTGAATTCAGCAATACCACGCTACGTTTTAAAAAAAACACCGATCTTACTGGATTGTATATCTTGGGTACAACATTGAGTATGGCCAGTAATGATGTACTAGTCATCGGCAATACCTCACCCTCTTTGTTGCAAGCCAGTATCACCGCAACCCCCTTAAGTTCAATTACCGTCACAACAGGAGCGAGTGACGGTACAACCCAAGGGCAAATTCTCAACTTTACCAGCCAACAATTTCTTATTGGCTCACCAGGAAAACACTTCGCCATTACCGATCGAACGATAGAAATTGGACTCACTACAACTGATTTGCGTTGGTATAGCAATGTGGGACTGACTAATTATAACGGGACATCCGACTGGAGCACCGCCGATCCCGTTCTGATTAATGACGTCACTGCACTCAATTTCAATTATCTTCCCGGATCGCCACAGGCCACCGGCGTACTGCGTATGGATATGGAACTCACGGATAGTGCGAGTGGTGAAAATATTCGTCTTTATCATGAAATTCATATGAGAAATACACCGTGAGCATACGTTCCCGCATCAAGGCTAAGTCTATTATGCCGCTAACAAAGATAAGACAATGTGGGGCTGCTTTAATTGCCACTATTTTTGTCATTACTGCATTAGCCGGACTCGGCGCACTCATGACCCAACGCCTGGTTCTGGGCAGCACTGAAACGATCAATGAATGGTATTCAGGTCAAGCACTCGCCGCCGCAGAAAGTGGCATTCAATGGGCCATCTGGGATCTGGCTAATGGTAGCAATGGCGGCATTATAAATAATGGCGTTGTCGTCAATAACCAAGCCTGGATGAGCACTCGTGTAAGTACAAACACGGTTAACGGCAATAATTTTTATATCATTACCAGCATCGGCATGGCTGGAGGCATCGCCAATAATCCTCGAACACAGCGACAGATTATTGTTAAATATATGCCTTAAAGGACAAAGGTCAAAACTATGTTTTCGTTTGGAACTAAACACAACAAACATTTCACTTCTGCCCTGGTGGCAAATCAGCAGGGTTTAAGCGTAGTCACGCTGAGTACAAAAGGAAACCATCCGAAACTGGAACGCTGTGATTTCACCCTGTGGAAGTACGCCGAGCCTGATGGCCGTCTGCTTCAGAAAAAAGTTAAACAATTTGGTCTAGTGAAACAACAATGCAAAACCGTTATGGAACTGGGAGAATACACTATTCTCAGTGTAGAAATGCCTGATGTTCCGCCCAATGAGTTACGCTCTGCAGTACGTTGGCAGATCAAGGATCTCATTGACTATCATGTTGACGATGCGGTGATTGATGTCTTTGACATGCCTGCCAGTAGCGCGACCAGCCAAAAACGCAGTATGTACGTAGTCGTCTCCCCTATCTCGATGGTACGACAACATGTCGATCGCTTACAACTGGCCAAGGCTAACCTCACCACGATTGATATTCCAGAACTGGTTTTGCGCAACCTCAGCTCACGTCTATTGGAAAATGATACCGGCGTCGCTATGATTTATCTCACCCGTGATCAGGGTCTATTAGTCATCACCCGCCAATCTACACTCTATTTTGCACGACCGCTTAATATGGGCTACGAACAACTGAATCAAAGTGTGACTGATCAAGGCATAGACAGCAATCCCCAGTTTGACCAGCTGGTATTAGAAGTACAACGCTCATTGGATTATTATGATCGTTATTTCCAACAACCCCCCGTTTCTGGTTTAGTACTCACGCCCACGGAGATCACTATTCCAGAGCTCGACAACTACCTAAAGCAAGCTCTGGGCCTGAGTGTACGCACTCTGGATCTTGGAGAAATTATAGACTGCGACCTCTCAACGCAAGAACAAGCACATTATTTAACCGCCGTTGGTGCCGCCATGAGACACGAACCCGCTCCAGATTTTTAGGGGGCTCACTTTCCAGTCACGATATACCCATGGTGTTATAAATTTGGGTGTTAGCGCGTACAGATGTACCTTGATTTCGGTTTTTCCGACTGAACAAAAGCCGAAGATGACATACCATAAGTGGACATAAAAATGTCTAAATTTATAATGTCATAGGTATACCCTATTCAGGTCACCATAAAAAATAATATACTGTCCCTAAAAACCAGCGAATCACCAATCATCTCCAGCATTTTTTTAACGCTATAATGATCTTCTATTTCCATAGATTCAATTGATAGCCTCTGGTTGCTAAAAATGACAGAGCCTACACGGGAATAAGACATAAAAATAATGTAAAATAAATCAAATCACACAAACGAGCACATGAATGAGGAAAATAGAGCAACACAGAATACCAGAACTAAGTAGTTCTGTTTCTCTGTATATCTAATTCTATAGTTAAGTGACTGAACAATATAAAAGTGAGCAAAATTTTTATGGCAAATAACCAATACGATGTAGTGATCGTGGGCGGGGGTATTTCAGGCACCGCTCTGTTGTTTATGCTGAGTCGTTATACGAACCTAAAACGTATTGCGTTAATTGAAAAAAAAGAACAAGTGGCAGCGGTCAATTCTCATGGGCGTAACAATAGCCAAACACTGCATTGTGGAGATATAGAAACAAACTATAGCCTGGATAAAGCCTTACAGGTTCAAAGTTCAGCAAATATGCTGGTTCAGTATACAAAGCAATTCGGAAATAACGCCGCACTACTACACAAATACCCAAAAATGGTGCTTGGTGTAGGCCATACAGAATGTAGCACCTTACGCGAGCGCTACACCACCTTCGCTCCTCACTATCCCGGGATGCAATTGTTAGAAAAAGATGAAATAACGCGCATCGAACCCAATATTACAAAAAAACGAAAACAAGAAGTAGTTGCCCTAGGTGTATTGAATGATTTTAGCGCTGTCAATTTCCAACACGTTGCCACGTCATTTGTACACAATACCACTCAAAATAAAAAGTGTCACACTGACATACTGTTAGGTACACATATAAAAAAAATTCAAAAACAAGGCGACAGCTTTAATCTGACAACAAGTCAAGGTCACATCAGCGCCAAATTCGTTATCGTTTCTGCAGGTGGACATAGTCTCTTATTTGCCCAACAAATGGGTTATGGCCATGAATATGCCTGCTTACCCGTAGCAGGCAGTTTTTATTACATTCCACAGTTACTTAACGGTAAGGTCTATACCGTACAAAATCCCTGTTTACCTTTCGCCGCTATTCACGGTGACCCAGATATTCTAGTGCCCAATAAAACACGCCTCGGCCCCACCGCCTTGCTACTGCCTATGCTCGAACGTTATAACTACCACACTATAGTCGATTTTTTCAAAGTGTTTAACCTCGATAAAGCGGTGCTTAAAACAATGTGGAATTTGCTTAAAGTACGTGATGTGCGACGTTATCTCATAAAAAATATATTATTTGAAATCCCACTCATTCGACGTCGCCTATTCTTAAAAGATGCGCAAAAAATTATTCCCTCCCTTAGACTTGATGATCTTAGTTTTGCTAGTGGAATTGGCGGTATTCGTCCGGTAATGATAGACAAAAAAAAATCCGAGTTACTGTTGGGAGAAGCAAAAATAGACCCGGGAAATGGCATTATTTTTAATATGACACCCTCACCCGGTGCCACTAGTTGTTTATTCAATGCGGAAAAAGATCTACATAGTATCGCCGCCTACCTTCACTGCACAGTGAATACTGATGCCATACAAAGCGAACTAAAATAGAAAAACCATGAGCGAAAACGATACGAAAGAAATAGATGTAGAAGACATAGAACATCTTTTACAAGGTATACATATACCACCACAACCGACGATACTCAGAGACATTCAAGGAGAGAAAAATCAACCCGCCCCCAATATACAAAAAATATCAGCCCTGATTAATAAAGATATCAGTCTCTCTGCTATTGTGCTGAAAACCATCAACTCTCCCTTTTATGGCATGAGAAAACCCCTAGAATCTGTGCAACGTGCTGTAATTTTATTAGGCATTAATAATATTTCAACGATTGTGATGGGCGTTGTTATTCGAGAAACACTGTCTGAAAAATCTAGCGTATCTTTAGATCGGTTTTGGCAATCCGCCACCGATTCAGCTAATATTTCAATGTTTCTCGCCAAGCGATTTTCGTTAAAAAACGCCGAAGATATGTACACATTAGGACTTTTTCATGACTGTGGGATGGCTTTACTGACACAAAAATTTGATAACTATAAAGATATTTTACAGAAAGCCAACAACGAACTCGAACGCCCCATCACGGATATAGAAGATCGTTTATTACAAACCAACCACGCAACGATTGGTTACTATGTAAGCAAGTCCTGGACACTACCACGAAGACTGGCAAATATTATTTTAGATCATCACAACAAAGAAAGAATGTTTTTTGATGGCAACGAGCACCAGACCAGGAATCAAATGATGGCTTTGTTGAAATTAGCAGATCACTTAAGCCGCACTTACCGTCAATCGCCTGTAGATCATGAATGGCAACGAGTTAGAAAACGGGTGTTTCATGAATTAGAACTCCCCGAAGCCGAGTATAACGAGATAAAAGAGGAAGTACATACTCTATTACAGCAACAGGAAGCAGGGTAAAAAATTTCCCTTTTTGCAAAGGGGGACATCATCCCTCTCCACCTTGCTTCAAAACACCTTTTGGCCATTCGGCAAAGGGATAAGGTAAGTTTTCACCATTGAAAGTAAGAAAAATTAATATTTGATAGTGATAGATACTTAACCCCTGACCTAATATTTTCAATTGTCGATTGCTTGAACCACTAAACAAAACTGAGACAAATTGAAATGCCATGATGGCAATAGTCACCACTTTTGCTACACTCAGCAACATGGCAAACAGTACCATATACAGACCACGATGCCATATTGTGCGTTCGTTCTTATCTTTTGCTAATTTAGTATTCATTCTTCGTATCGTCATCAATTTTTTAAGATAATTTTAGTACGGACTTTTAGGTTAAATACAAATACAGCCAGGGATAAAGAAGGTAGCAATAAACCCTGAACCTCAATCACTTCGGATATAAACTTTCATGCACGTCTCTAAACCAATTCAAGCGCATCCTTTAAACGTTGTACTTTGACAATCTCCATATCGCCAATCCCCTCTTTCGGCGCATTGGCTTGGGGTATGATCGCTTTTTTAAAACCGTGTTTTTCTGCCTCTCTCAAACGCTCCAAACCATTTTGCACTGGGCGCACTTCACCGGCCAGGCCAATTTCGCCAAAAATAACCAGGTCACGTGGCAAAGGACAATTACGGTAAGAGGATAACGTAGCAAGTAAAATGGGTAAATCGGCTGCTGTTTCGTTCATTCGTATCCCTCCCACAACATTAACAAAAACGTCCTGGTCATACATCACGATATCACCATGGCGATGCATGACGGCCAACAACATCGCCAGGCGATTGTGATCCAGCCCCACCGTTACACGACGCGGATTGGCCAGGTGACTTTCCGAAACCAAGGCTTGCACTTCAACCAAGAGGGGGCGACTGCCTTCCCGGGTAACCATGATCGCACTACCACTGACGGCCTCTTCATGCCGCGATAAAAAAATAGCGGAAGGATTTGTCACTTGCTTTAAGCCCAGTTCGGTCATGGCAAAGGCTCCCAACTCGTTGACTGCACCAAAGCGATTTTTAATGGCTCTAATGACCCTAAATTGGCTATTTTGATCCCCTTCAAAATAGAGTACAGTATCGACCATATGCTCCAATACTCTAGGACCGGCCAAGGCACCTTCTTTAGTCACATGACCAACCAAAAACATAATCGTCCCCGTTTGTTTGGCGTAGCGTACTAAACGCGCTGCACTTTCTCTCACTTGTGCGACAGAACCCGGTGCCGACTGTAGGGATTCGGTAAAAACAGTCTGAATAGAATCGACCACCATCACTTTTGGTTTTTCTAGTTCTGCATGAGCAAGCAGAGCTTCTACGCTGGTCTCTGACAACATACGCACCGCATTATCCGATAGATTCAAGCGATACGCTCTCATGCTAATTTGTTGTAATGATTCTTCGCCCGTCACATAGAGTGTTTTAAGTCGTTGCGCTAAAGATGCCGAAGTTTGCAGTAACAATGTGGATTTACCGATACCGGGATCACCCCCAATCAAGACGACTGATCCGGAAACCAGACCACCACCCAGTACCCGATCCAACTCGGCTAATCCGCTCTCACATCGAATAACATCTTCCGGTGCAACATCAGACAAATTTTCAATATGAGAACCCGCCTCACCCGCATAGCCCCCGCGGCGTGCGTCACCCACGCCAACAGCGGCTTCAATCACTTCAACAATGCTGTTCCATGTACCACAATCACCGCATTGCCCCGCCCATTTTGTTGAATGCGCGCCACAGTCATTGCAGGCGAATGTTAATTTCGCTTTCTTAGCCACAAGTTATATTAACCTGTTCATGAGGGATTATTTTTATTTTCATCATCCTCATTATGAGGCAATAATAAACGCCGGGTCATAAACCGTTCACGGTTGTTCATACAAAAACGAACAAAGTTAACTTCATTGATCGCCATTCTAACGACAAAAGGCAGAGAACTATGAATATTGCGAAAAATGTTTTCCATGGCGATATCATCACGAAAAGCTTCAGAGGCCTTTAATTCCATTTTATCAATAGCGACATTAACTTCTTTTACAATCGCGTCAAAATGTGGTGCCAGTACACGCTCCGCTATTTTTTTTAATTGATCAAGATTCATCGCCATACATTCAGGCCTCAACAAACCGCACACGAGCGGTCAATTGACAAAGTAATTCATAAGCAATCGTACCTGCGCTACTGGCAATTTCTTCTACTGGCAGACCGTCCCCCCACAGCGTAACTTCGTCGCCAATTTTCGTGTCAGGACAATTTCTCAAGTCAACACACAGAGTATCCATAGATACCCGACCAATGATCGCCGCACGAACCCCCTTAATCAGCACCGGAGTACCGGGTTGAATATGTCGAGGATACCCGTCGCCATAACCCATCGCAATCACACCTACGAGCATCGTTTGAGGGCAAACCCATGTCGCACCATACCCTACCGCTTCACCTTCAGCTACTTGGTTTATCGCTATTACATTCGTTTTGAGCGTCATCACAGGCTGAAGACCATAATCATGCCCTTTGGTATTTTCAAACGGCGAGACGCCATACAGCATAATACCCGGTCTAACCCAGTGCATATGACTTTTCGGCCAGCCTAATATTGCAGCAGAATTCGCCAGACTGGTTTCTTTTTTGTGGGGTTGGACCATATGATTAAACCTGGTAATTTGAGCTCCGGTTTGTGGACTATCAAGTTCGTTGGCACTGGCAAAATGGGTCATTAAACGCACCGGTTGTGTCACCGCCGGACAGCTCTCAAGACGTTTCAAAATTAAATTCAATTGGCCTGCTGCCAAACCTAGTCGGTGCATACCGCTATCGAGTTTGACCCAAACATTGAAGCAAGGCTCATCTGTTTGCCATTGCACCAATAAATCCACTTGAATTTCATGATGCACCACCAGCTCAAGCTGATGTTGCGCGGCCAGAGCAAGTTCTTCTGTGGTCGTCACACCAGCAAGTAATACTATTGATTTGGCTATACCTTGCTCACGTAACGCGATGCCTTCAGACAAACGCGCCACACCAAACGCATCCGCATCGCTCAGTGCGTGAGCGGTACGCAACAGGCCATGACCATAGGCATTGGCTTTAATAATGGCCATCACCTGACTGCGCGCTGCCAGCTGACGTATTCTCTCTAGGTTATGCTTTAAGGCTGAACAATTTATACTCGCCTCAACTGCTGAGATCACGCAAATCCTTCATTGTTATAAACTTCATGAATATGGTTTTCAAAGCGGGTATATTGACCCAGAAAGGTCAGCCGCGTCGAACCAATAGGTCCATTACGCTGTTTGCCAATAATAATTTCTGCTGTCCCTTTATCTGGGCTGTCTTCATTATAGACTTCGTCACGATAAATGAAGACGATCACATCCGCATCCTGCTCTATCGCCCCCGACTCTCGTAGATCAGACATAATAGGACGTTTGTTCGGGCGCTGCTCTAATCCTCGATTCAGCTGTGACAAAGCAATCACCGGTACATCCATTTCTTTAGCCAGCGACTTTAACCCTCTGGATATTTCCGAAATCTCGCCCGTTCGATTCTCTTTTGCGCCAGGCACTTGCATCAACTGCAGATAATCGACGATGATTAAATCCAGCTCATGCTCACGTTTTAAACGCCGACAACGGGCGCGCAGTTCAGTTGGGGATAATGCAGGCGTATCATCGATGAATATTTTTGACTCGGCCAGCATCCCCACTGCCGAAGTTAACCTCGGCCAATCATCATCTTGCAATTTACCTGTACGAATTTTATGTTGATCCAGACGACCTAATGAAGACATCAAACGCATCACTAGTTGCTCACTGGGCATCTCCATGCTGAATACCGCAACAGAACTTCCCATTTTGATCGCGGCATTTTCTGCAATATTCATCGCAAATGTTGTTTTACCCATGGAAGGCCGACCCGCTACAATAATCAAATCAGAACGTTGCATGCCTGAAGTCATATCATCAAAGTCAGTAAACCCTGTTGGAATGCCTGTAATAGGAGTATCTTGCTGAAACAAAATATCAATTCGATCTACCGCTCGTTTAAGAACGTCTTTTATATTATGAAAACCTTGTCGCCCACGTGATCCCTTATCGGCGATATCAAAAACCAGCTTCTCCGCCGTATCTAGTAATTCCTCACTTTTTCGCCCTTCGGGACGAAAACCACTGTCACTGATTGTCGTCCCCACATGGATCAACTGACGTACGACAGAATATTCTCGAACAATACTTGCATACGCTTTTATATTGGCTGCGCTGGGCGTATTGGTTGCTAAAAGACCCAAATAAGCAAGCCCACCTGCGCGCTCAAGCTCTTCGGCTTTATTTAACCATTCTGACAGAGTCACCACATCAAAGGGCACCCCTTCATCAGCAAGACTGCTGATCGCACGAAAAATCAATTTATGGTCTTTACGATAAAAATCTTCTTCTAGAATTTGATCGGCAACTTGATCCCAAGTCTCGTTATCTAACATCAAGCCACCAATAACCGACTGTTCTGCTTCTAATGAATGAGGCGGAACCTTTGCACCTTCCATCGCGCTATCTAAATAAGCAATATCAACGTTTTCCAAATTTTTCACCTGAAAATAAAAAAACCAACACAACACCTTAGTCTCTACTAATGACAAGGGTTTCCTCAAGGATTCATACCGTATTTGTACAGCACCTGAAAGCACGATTCAATAGCTAAAAACAGGCTATTTTTTTGCCCTGACTACAAACTCAAACAACAAAGTGCAACATGTTTTTGATAAGCTTAGAAGATTCCAATAATCGATCGAAAAATGAGAAAAACAACAAATTAAATATTTTTTTGATCTGCTTTTTTAGGAAAGGTAATAGAGAAACTCATAACGATATTATGAGCTGAGCACGAACAAAAAACCGCGCGTCACATGACTGTCGCAGTTTTTTGTGGCCTTTTTTATAGCTAGAAAGTGGCGATTAGGCTTCTTCAGAAATAATATTTACAATGATCACCGCATCAACATCGGGGTGTAAGTGTAGAGTTACTTCATGTTCACCTGCTACTCGTAAGGAGCCATCTGGCAACCGCACTTCATTTTTGGCAACTTCAAGCGCAGCATCAGTTAAAGCTTGGGCGATGTCGTTCGTGCCAATAGAACCAAACAACTTGCCTTCATCTCCGGCATGAGCCGTCACCGTAACCGTCTTGCCATTCAACTTATCAGCACGAGCCTGAGCCGCAGCTAAAATATCAGCGCCTGTTTTTTCAAGCTCTTGACGACGAGCCTCGAATTTTTCTCTATTTAGTGCTGTTGCAGGCACAGCTTTACCTCTAGGAATCAAAAAATTCCGACCATAACCCGGCTTAACATCAACCATTTCGCCCAACAATCCCAGGTTCGTTACTTTCTCTAACAATATGACTTGCATCGTACTTTACCTCTATGTATCAAACACATCACTCTGAAGAGCCTAATTTAGCCCTAAAATTAAACCAGGTATCCGCCCAACCCACTAGTGCCACTAAAATAGCAATTTGGGGTAAAATAGCTAACAACAAATAAAAAACAATAAACAACGGTTTTGCTGCACTGACCATAGCAATCATGCTATGTGCAATGGCTAGCCCAGGAATCAAATAAATAAAAGAAAACAACCACAACATATTAGACATCATCTCGGCCAAAAAACCACTACCAAATAAAGCGCCGACAAACACAAGTAGTGCAGTAATTCCAATATGATGACCCACGCGGGCTTCATAAAATTCTTTCTTAAAACCACCCGGATTATAAAGTAACGCCTGCCACCAACGAGCAAGCAATAAACTGCTCAAATAAATACTGGTAATGGCGGCAACCAGCAAACCCGTCATCCACCCGGCCAAAGTTTTCAGATACGCATCTACCTCGCCAGCATCGAACATGCTAAAACGAGGGTCGTTCAGTTGATCTCCAATGCCGATTGAGAGCATTTCGTACCACTGAGCCGCTGGATTATCAATCACAACATAAACACCCGCTACACCGACCATGCCCATCACCACAGAAGCCGCTAACACATGACCTAACGAAACAGTACGCCTCAATAACAGCGCCAACCCCCAGACAGGCACCACCATAATCATAAAAAAGACCAGACTAAAAACAACAAAATTTGCATTTTGCGAGATTATAAAATTGAGTACAGTGGCCACTATACCTGCGCCCGCTAGAACAACGAACCCTTCTAAAGGCCCTTTTCTCAAGCTAACTAAAGCAATAACCGCAGCCATCAGGATACCGCAAAGCAGAGCGAACAAGCCAGGTTCTCTAACTTCCCCAGCTTGAAAAGAACTCAGTATAGTGACTAACGAAAGTACCGCCGTTACCAGTATCGCCTGCATACGGCCACGCATGATAAATGACGCCAAGGTTTTCATTCGTTATTCTCGGACTATATTCCTAATGAGCATCACTATAAGGCAACAAAGCCAGGAAGCGGGCTCGCTTGATCGCACGAGATAACTGTCGTTGATAACGCGCTTTAGTGCCCGTAACCCGGCTGGGAACAATTTTGCCTGTTTCCGAAACATAGTTTCTTAACATAGCAATATCTTTATAATCAATTTCTTTCACCCCTTCAGAGGTGAACCGACAAAACTTTTTACGTCTAAAAAAACGGGACATAGCAACTCTCCAAAGCTGAATAGTTACACACTATTCTATAAAATTATTAAAACACATGCGCAAAAATGATCCGCGCAGCTATTCAGCTACACCAGCGTCATCACTTACCGTATTTTTCTCAGGTACTACTACAGGCACAGTTGCGGCTGGCGGCGGCGTTACCCTCTCAGCACCTCTGGGCGGACGGCTATCACCCGTATCACGCTCTTCTCGTTCTTTCATTTTCGCCATGGGCGACGCTTCCGTAATAGCTGCAGTTTGCGATAACACAAGGTGTCGGATAACCGCATCATTAAAACGAAAAATACCTGTCAATTCATCAATAGCAGCCTGACCACACTCTACATTCATTAAAACATAGTGGGCTTTGTGAATTTTATTAATAGGATAAGCGAGTTGCCGACGACCCCAATCTTCAAAACGATGCACAGTACCATCATCATCTTCGATGATCGCACGGTAGCGCTCTACCATGGCCGGTACCTGTTCACTTTGATCCGGGTGAACTAAAAATATAATTTCATAATGTCTCATTCAAGACTCCCTTCGGTTATGTAGCCCCCCACTTAAACGTACGATTAAAGCGGTAAGGCAAGGAGAAAAACAGCGAATCTTACCTAAGAAGCAGTAAATTAGCAACTAGTTTTACAGGCCTTACTTTTAGCACTTAAGATTGAGCTCTCTATCGTACTGATCGTCTCTGTCGTACGGCCTCAAACAAGCAAATACCGGTAGCGACAGAAACATTCACACTTTCTACCTTGCTGGCCATAGGAATAGAGACCAAAGCATCGCATTTCTCACCCGTCAGGCGTCGAATCCCTTGTCCTTCCGCCCCCATAACAATCGCTATGGCTCCTTTGTATTCAATATCATACAAAGATTTTCCGCTATTTCCGGAAGCACCTATTAGAGTGACATCAGCCTGCTTTAACTCGCTCAAGGTTCGCGCTAAATTAGTGACCCGTAAAAAGGGAACTGTTTCCGCAGCGCCCGATGCTACTTTACGCACCACTGAAGTAACGCCTACCGCACGGTCTTTAGGCGCAATCACCGCATGAACGCCAGCGGCTGCCGCCGTTCTTAAGCATGCCCCTAAATTATGAGGGTCTTGCACCCCATCCAGAATCAATAAAAACAGCCTAGAACCATATCGAGCAACCAGCGTCGTTAAATCCTTTCCTTGATCTGTATTTTCTTCACGCACGTTGGCCAACGCCACTACGCCTTGATGCTTCGCCCCTGGAACTTTAATATCCAGCTCTTGACGAGCTGCTTTATGTACATTTACATTTTTACACGCGGCCAAATCCAGTATGTCTTGCATACGTTTATCTTTTCGCCCCTGCAGCACCCAGAGCGTGTGAATCAAACAATCACGTCGAGCCAACGCCGCCTTCACCGCATTGAGGCCATAAAGCCACTCTTCTGCTGTCATTGTTTTTGATTCACTTTTTCTTTGTCCTATAGCGACGGGCTTTTTTTTGTTTTTTCTTGGTTTTGGTTTGCTTGGCGCTACTTGGTTTCGAGGCACCTGCCAGTTCGAAATCTATTTTTTTATCATCCAGGTTAACGCGCACCACTTGAATTGTAACTTTATCAGTAAGACGGTAACTTTTTTGTGTACGTTCTCCAACCAAACGATGTTTTATTGGATCAAATTTATAATAATCATTTTGTAATGCAGTAACATGAACCAAGCCTTCTACATAGATATCATCCAACTCAACAAAAATACCAAATGAAGTCACCGAAGTAATGATGCCATTAAAAACGTCACCAACGCGACCTTGCATAAATTCGCATTTCAACCAGTCCGTTGCATCCCGTGTTGCTTCATCTGCACGTCGCTCTGTATTTGAACAATGTTCACCAAAATTTTTCATCTGTACTTCGGAGTAACGAAAAGATTTATTTTTAGCTTTGTCACTTAAGGCATAGCGTATTGCTCTATGGACTAATAAATCAGGATAACGACGAATCGGAGAAGTAAAATGGGTATAAGCATCAAAGGACAAGCCAAAGTGTCCGGCATTGTCTGGCGTGTAAACGGCTTGACTTAAGCTGCGTAATAACACAGTTTGAATAAGGTGAGCATCATCACGATCCTGAATTTGCTGTAATAATGCGCCATAATGCCGGGACTTCGGCTTATCTCGTCCACCTAGTTTTAAACCCAATTCGGCCAAGAATTGTCTTAAGTCACCCAACTTTTCTTTTGATGGCCCTTCATGTACACGATAGACGATATCTAAATTTTGCGATGCCAAAAACTTTGCCGCAGCGACATTAGCCGCCACCATAAATTCTTCTATCATTTTATGAGAGTCATAACGCACAACGGGGACAATAGCTTCAATTTTTTGCTCATCTGAAAATAAAATACGTGTTTCAGTGCGATCAAAATCGATCGCGCCCCGTTTTTCACGCCGTGCACGCAGTACTTTATAAAGGCGATGTATTTCATCAAGATGGGGCATTAACTCATGATAACGTTTTCTCGCCTCCGGTTTCTTTTCAACCACCATTTTGGCGACTTCGTCATAAGTCAGACGCGCATGTGAGTGCATAACGGCATCAAAAAAACGATATTTTCTGACCCCCCCTTGGGCAGTAAAAAACAGCTCACACACCATACATAAACGATCAACATTTGGTTTTAGAGAACAGAGTCCATTCGAAAGCACCTCCGGCAACATCGGAATAACACGGTCAGGAAAATAAACCGATGTCCCCCGTTCATATGCTTCTTTGTCCAAGGCCGAGTCAGGTTGAACGTAATGTGATACATCGGCTATCGCGACCAACAAACGCCAACCCTGACCATAACGCTCGCAGAATACCGCATCATCAAAATCACGAGCATCTTCACCATCAATGGTCACTAAAGGCACGTCACGCAGATCTACTCTTTTTTTTATTTCTTTTTCAGGGATTTCATCTTTATACTGAGCCATAGCCCGCTGAACCGAGCTAGACCATTCCATGGGCAAACCATAAGAGCGAATAGCAACATCGATTTCCATTCCCGGTGCCATATGATCACCCAGCACCTCAACAACTCGACCCACAGGCTGCGAACGGCGACTCGGTTGCTCAACCACTTGCACCATAACTATTTGGCCACTTGTAGCTTTACCTCGTGATCGCGGCGGCACGGCCACATCCAGATGAAGACGCTTGTTGCTGGGTGTAACATAAGCCAGACCATTTTCTTCGAAATATCGTCCGACAATGTGCTCATGAGCACGTTCAAGCACTTCAACCAGCGCCCCTTCCAAACGACCTCGCCGATCCACACCCGCTTTGCGCACCACGGCGCGATCACCGTGATATAACTGCCGCATCTGCCTTGGACCGAGAAAAAGATCATCCCCACCTTCATCTGGAATCAAAAAGCCGAAGCCATCAGCATGCCCCATCACTCGCCCCGTGACCAAATCCAACTTACTCACCAAGCCATAACCCGCGCGCCGATTACGAATAACCTGCCCATCTCGTTCCATAGCGCGCATACGAAACCCTAAAGCGGCAAAATCGTCTTCATCGTCATCAAGTTCAAAATACGCAGCCAACTGTTTTAATGTCATCAAAGAACCCGCACTGGCCATAACTTGCATAATGTATTCGCGACTAGGCAGCGGGTTTTCGTATTTGTCCAGCTCCCGCTCGGCATAGGGATCATCAGGGAATCGTGTTTTTATCATAAGCTCGAATATTATATTTTAAGGAACGTGCACGCGGTTGCGAGGACTTTACAATGCCACAATAAATAAAAAAGGCACATCCGTTCCAAGGAAATCTGTTGGCCTTACATAATAGCAGCTAATGAGCTAAGAATGTTTAAACCTAAAAAAACGCAGCTGGACGCGAACATAGAGTGCAAAATAGTGACTTATCACCATGCTAATCAACACTTTGAGTCACCATAAGCGTTGAAATAACCGGTATAGAATGAACAGACCCAAAAGGGCTTGACCCGACAAAAGGATCAGCAACGACATGATTACCGAAAAATTTAAGATTCTTTGAGTTCAAAATATTTAAGACATGCCTTGATAACGCACTTAGATTCCATAGCCGATTCTGAGCAGTCAAAGTAACGCGGCTAATCGACCGCCGCTAATGAAAGAAAACGCTCACTCACTTACACACAATCAAAAAATACCTGGTAATACATTTATAGGTACTTACCCATACATAAATTAAATATAAATGCCATACTATTGGTAATTAGGTATTTTCATGTGGTATTCTGGAGACACAGCATAAGGTACAAATGTTTTGCACCTTTAACGATTCACTAACGATCTTACCGAGGTCTTAAACTTTAAAAAAGTATTCGGTGAAACCTAATTTTTGCCAGTTGAAATATGATACCAAACAATAAAATACCCTCGCTCAGCAGCTACCCAATACAAAACGGCAACGCAAACAACTCCATGGACGAAATCAGCCGTACAAAAGCTAAAGCTGCGTTACATTCACTCATACAAGACCTCCGAAATAGTCCTGATAAATATGCTCGTCTTGTTGACGCGAAAGACCCCTTGCCGGAAGAGCTACCCAGCATAATCAGGCTCTTGGACGAAGTATGCAGACAGTTAACCCAACCCGATTATAAGTCTGACGAAAATGAGACGATCAACAGTGTCAAGCAAATATGCTCGACCGCGCGCATCATGCGCCAGATTTTGCATGGCCCAAAGGCCTGTGACTATCGAACCCTCGGCCTGAACAATGAAGCCACCCAAGAACAAATACACAACCATTATCGATGGCTCAATACCCTCTTCTCATTTGACGAAACCATTGACCCAAAACACCACAGCATCCGTCGTATTATGCAAGCCTACGTTAGTCTCTCCCATTCAGATTTACAGCATGAAGAAGATAACATGCCTCAATCGGCCTCCAACCAGTCATTAATCACCACCCAAGAGCTGCCTTTATGGGGGCCCGACCCTAAGACCCATGAACGAAAACACAGCGGAATAGCTCTCTCAACCATTGTCATCTTAACTTTATCTGCCGGTTTAGGTTGGTGGTGGTTACTCGATAGTGCAGATACAGCAAAGGTCGAACAAACAACGGCATTCAACGAAACGGCACCACAAAAAACCGAATCTCAAGAAAATCAGCACATTACCCAGCTTGCGGAGAACCCAACTCATGCGCTCACTGCGCCCCTCCCCCCTGACCCTGACATACAGAAAAAAACGAACATCGAAGAACTGCAACAACAGCCGATACAACCTACTGTTTCATCTATCAATTTAGATGAAGAAAGCGCAACATCGGATTTGGAAACAGTGCAAACTGAAGCAAATCAACATGCCTCTGATGAAAACCAACTCACTATTGCCACCTTTGAAGAACAGCAAAAACCAAGACAACCCGCTGTTTCATCTATCAATTTAGATGAAGAAAGCGCAACATCGGATTTGGAAACAGTACAAACTGAAGCAGATCAACATGCCTCTGATGAAAACCAACTTACTATTGCCATCTCTGAAGAACAGCAGAAATCAAGACAACCCACTGTTTCATCTATCAATTCAGATGAAAAAAGCTTAACATCGGCTCTGAAAACAGAACAAACTGAAACAGATCAACATTCTGCTGAAAGCCAACCCGCTATTACCGTCGCTGAAGAACAACAAATATCCTCTGCGACTTCGTCCATCGACTTAGATGAAGAAACCTCAGCATCGGATCTAGATACGACAAAACCCGAACCGGATAAACAAACCATTGAAAACCGACCCACCAGGGCAGTCGTGACCAAAAAAACAAATGAAGTCAATGAAAAAAAAGCGGGCCGCGAAGAAATAGAGTCTGCGGCTACCCCTACGATAAGTATACTAAAAGAAGAAAATGTAGAGCCATCAGAACAAACCAGAAACTTAGTAAACACAGAAGACAAAACAGGGGTACAAACTGATACTGCCCAAGGGGAAAACCGCCTCCAGACACAACCCGTCATATCTGAAAAACAGGAGATAAACCTACCGATCAATCCTCTTCCCCCAGTACCCAGTGTGACGCTTAAAATGCAACCTTCTCGTATTGCGGTCGAAAACGAATTTGACAACACATCCAAGTCACAGGTACCGAAGAAGGACATCAATATAGAAAAATCCACTCCAGTTACAGCAATAAACAAGGCCACGCTAAAATCAACCGAAAACTCATTAATGGAAATGATGCTCGTGATTGGCTCTCCCGATTTAGAAATAGACCGCCTAAGTAAAGAACAAGTGGAAAATATTTTCCTCGGCAAAATGACAATGCTGCCCAACGGGCAAAAAATTAAGCTTTTCGACCAACAAGACGGCAATACGATAAAACGCAACTTTTATGCCGCTGTGACAGGAAAAACGCCCCGGCAAATAAAAGCACATTGGTCCAAATTACAATTTAGAGGCTTGGTTCATCCCCCAGAG
>VAPL010092071.1_pt1 | contig 54133 bp, 58 predicted proteins | sample 3395061 | NCBI WGS metagenome assembly VAPL01 (sample SAMN08290444, study PRJNA428436) | hydrothermal vent metagenome | isolation source: Deep-sea hydrothermal vent chimney 2 | place: Pacific Ocean: Juan De Fuca Ridge | depth 2182 m m | reverse complement strand
TTGCGGATTTAATGGCTCTAGGAAGTTCATTGAAAAGTAATGCTTTTATAGGTAAGCCTCGGTCATGAAGCATTCTGATAAATATTTTATGACGATTGTTTTCCCTGCAGATCCGATGGGGCCAAAGGTAGGAGGCGCAGAAACGTTTCTCCGCGGATTAATTCAATATGCACCTGAAAACATCGAAGTTAAATATATAGGTGTTAGTTGCAATAAAGAATCTCGCCCAGCAAAAAAATGGTCAACTGAAAATATTAATGGTAGAGAGTTCATGTTCTATCCGGTATTTATTGAATTGAATGAAGACAAAAAAAGAATAATTCCTCTATCGTTACGTTTTGTGTTAGCTAATCCAATTAGGACTGATTTTAATAATGATGTGGTTTTAGTACATAATAGAATGGAAACAGTCATTAGCAAAAATACCGACAAGTATAACAACATTATTTTTATTCATAATGATATTGCTGCTCAGATTGGCCAAAGAGCAAGTGAGGTTTTGTGGTCGAAATTTCCCTGGTTATACTTTTGGTTTGAGAAGTTGATTTTTAAAAAAATACAAAATGTCTTTACTGTAAGTACAGCTTCGCTAAAGTTATATAATGAACGTTATTCTTTTATGAAGAATAAATTTAGCTTTATTCCAACATGGGTTGATACTTCAATATTCTACCCTGCTAGCAAGTCTAAAAACACACTCAGATGTGAAATTCGAGAATTAGGTGTTAAGTTTAATAACGATGGAAAATGGGTTTTGTTTGTTGGCCGATTGCAAAAACAAAAAGCCCCTGAGCGTTTAATAAATGCATTTTATTCATTATTACAAATACAACCAGATGCAAGATTAATTTTAGCAGGTGATGGAAATTTAAGGTCTCAGGTAGAAGATCAGATAAAAGAATTGGGCTTAGGTGATAAAGTACAGTTACTAGGGGCTGTTACGCCACAAATAATCAGATTGTGCTATCAATCGTCTGATGTTCTTGCTTTAAGTAGTAATTTTGAAGGCATGCCAATATGTGTTCTCGAATCACTGGCTTGTGGACTTCCTGTCGTATCAACAAACGTAGGTGAAATTAGTCGCGTGGTTAAATCTGGTGTAAATGGGGAGATAGTTGAAAACAAAAATGACCATGATATAGCCCAGGCACTTTTTAAAGTTTTAAATAATCAACAACGGTACAATGAGAAAAACTGTGTACAAGAAATAGAGATGTATTCGCCGCTTAATGTTTTAACACCGGTGTATCATACTATTAAAAATTTATCTACGAAAAAAATGGTGAATGATGTCAGATAATATAGTCGTAGAGTGGTATTCATTAAATAATATAAATGATGATTTAAAGAGTCAATGGGATACTCTTGCTATGAACCAGGCAGTTCCGTTGCCGATGGCAACATATGCTTGGCAAACTTCTTTAGTCGATACATTGTTATCTTCAAATGAAGAAATAGTAGTCTGTATGTTATTCGATAACAACAGATTATGTGGGCTTTTAAGCTTGGTGATTAAGCCTGGTTTTATGAAAAGGATGCATGTGTCAACTCCGTATTATATTCATTCTGCATTTAGTGATTTATTGGTTTCTGATAATAAAAAGAACTGCATTAGCGCTATTGTATTGCGTGAAATTAAAAAGCGTTACAATAAAGGTTTGTATGAGGTTGCCTTTCGAGGTTACCCTGAAGATTCTATTCTAACAAGCAGTGATATAATAAATGTCTGTCATTTATGTAAATTATATTCCTATACTCAACCACGAGGAACTGGCTCATACCTACCTGTTATTTCAGACTGGAAGACCTGGAATGGTAGTTTATCAAAGAATATTCTGGCTACAATACGTAAATCAAAAAACAGAATTAAAAAAGACCTTTTACCTAGTCCGGAATATAAATGGTTACAAGGAAAAGAGATTACTTCTGAATATTTTAATTTATTTATTGAGCTTGAAGCATCTGGCTGGAAAGGTCGACAAGGTAGCGCGATTAAAAATGATAAATTACTTCATCAATTTTATCTACGCATACATAATAAAATATCAGAATTAGGCTGGTTGGAATTACATCTTATGTCGGTTAATGGAGAAATAATTGCTGCACATTTTGGCGTTAGAATGAAGCGGACTTTAATATTATTAAAAATAGCTTTTGATGAAAATTATGCACGGTATACACCGGGTAGCTTGTTATTTTTTAAGATGATGGAAAAAATATATTCTGATCAGGATATTGATGAGGTTAACTGTCTTACCGATATGAGATGGCATCAAACATGGAAAATGCGAAAGAGAAATTTTAATGATTTGCGCCTTTATCCATATAATTTTATTGCGATGGCTTATATGTTTGCATATAGAACTGCAAAAGCGGCATATAATACTATTCGGCGTCAGTGAGAAGTATATTTTTAGAATTTTATTATATTTTGGGGGATAGTTAGTATGAGAACAATAGAACAAAGCATTGATGTTTTACGCGATTGGAAACGCATATCTGCAAAACCAAAAGATAATGGCCTAAGTCGTAGTGAACTTTTTAAATCACATATACATCTCAAGTTAAAATCATTGCGACTCTCGGGCCAAGGTGAAGTAAGTTTATTAGGTTATCGTGTGAAATATTTGGATATTATAAATCTATTTCATTTATATAGAGAAATCTTTATTGGCGGTGTATATGATTTTAAATTAGAGTCGAATGCACCACGAATTATTGATTGTGGTAGTAATATAGGTTTATCTATCCTGTACTTTAAAAAAGTATACCCAATGGCACAGATTATTGGTTTTGAGCCACATCCTGTAATTTACAAAACATTACAACATAATATTAATGTCAATAATCTTAATAATGTTGTTATTCACCAAAAGGCGATGTCGGAAGAGCAAGGTGATTTAGACTTTTATTTAGACGAAGACGATCTTGGTGCTCTTAATATGGGGTTGGTTGGTCGCCCAGGCCAATCAGAAAAGATAACTGTTGTAGCTGATACGTTATCGAATTACATTACTACAGATATTGATTTACTTAAACTTGATATTGAAGGTGCAGAAGAAGGTGTTCTTCGGCAATTATATGAAAGTGGGGCCCTAAATAAAGTTAAGAATATTGTATGTGAATACCATCATCACATAGAGAATGGTATTGACAGACTATCACATACCTTGCGCATTCTGGAAGATGCAGGGTTTGGATACCAATTGACAGTACATAGTGATATACCTTTTAGTGACTATCGGTATCAAGATGTAATGATTTATGCGTATAAAAAATTAAAATAATAATGGATTGTAGAAGAATGGATATTCATACAGATTGTCGACACTTTAGAGGTGACCGACCATGTCAGCCACATAAACAGCATGCCGTACACTGCTCCGATTGTATTTACTATAAGAGAATAAATTTCCATGTTCTCATAATCAAGCTTGATGCAATGGGTGATGTGCTTAGAACAACATGTATATTAGGGCCGATACATGAAAGATATCCTAATGCACGAATTAGCTGGCTTACTATGGATAATACAAAAGCCCTGTTTTTTGAAAATAAATTAGTTGATGATGTTATTGGTTTTTCGGGTGACGCATGGCTAGAGATACAATCTGTTCATTATGATCTCGTTTTTAATTTAGACAGTTCACCTGCTAGCAGTAAGCTTGCTTCAATAGTAAATGCGGATAAAAAAATTGGCTTTGGTTATGACTCAAAGGGTTATGTTTACCCGTTTAATGATGAAGCTAGAGAATGGTTCGAAATGGGATTATTTGATGATATTAAAATAAAAAACAATAAAACGTATCAAAGTATTGCCTTAGAAATATGTGGCTTAACAGGAGATGATTCCCTTCATCTTTATCTAAGTGAAAATGAAAAAAAATGGGCTAACTCTAAAGTTAAAGAGCTTGGAATAAAATCCTCTCAACCCGTTATTGGTTTAAACACAGGAGCGAGTGCACGTTGGCCACACAAAAAGTGGACAGAGGAAGGCTTTATATCCATTATTAACATGCTAAGTGAAGATAAAAGTAACTTTTCTGAAGAGCCTGCGATTATATTATTTGGTGGTCAGGAAGAAGTTGAACGTAACACACGAATTGTTAAGGCGGTTGGTAATAATGTTATTGATTTAGGAACAGATCTTAGCTTGAGACAATTTTTTTCTATGATTAATGAATGTGAGCTTATTGTTACAGGCGATACACTTGGTTTACATGTTGCGGCGGCTTTAGATAAGAAAATTGTCGCAATCTTTGGACCAACTTCAGCACCTGAAATTGAATTATATGGTCGTGGAATTAAGCATGTTTCGGATGCCCCTTGCATTGGCATGTACAAAACAATCTGTGATGTCACTCCAACTTGTATGGAGCGAATTACACCCGAACAAATATATGCTTCTATTGTTAAGCTTATGGAGTAAGTATATTGGAATACTATAAAAAAAGGTGGGTGATGTGATAAATAAAAAACTTTCAATGTTTGGGTTAGAGTTTGATTGCGTAACTTTATCTGAAGCGGTTCAGTATGTACTTACTTCAGCTGAGCGTAAGATTACAGGTTTGGTTGTTACGCCAAATGTTGATCAAATTGTAAAATTTGATAATGACAGAGAAATGTTTACAGTTTACAAAAACGCGCACTTTATTTTTGCTGATGGTATGCCCCTAGTTTGGCTAAGCAAAATATTACCCGGCAATAGACTTCCAGAGCGTGTTACAGGAGCAGACCTTTTGCCTGCAGTTTGTGAGGCTGCTGCCAGCTCAGGCAAAAGTGTATTTTTCTTTGGTGGGGATCCAGGTATTGCTGAAAAAGCGGTAAAGAAACTTACAGCAAAATTTCCACAACTCGTTATAGCTGGTACATGTTGCCCTGATTATGGATTTGAAAATAATGAAATACTATCATGTGAATATGTGAAAATAATTAACGCGAGTAATGCGGATATTCTTTTTCTTGGGGTTGGTGCACCTAAGCAAGAAAAATGGGGACAGCGTTACCTGAGTGAATTAAATGTCGGGCCTATGCTGTGCGTTGGCGCAGCTTTTTCTTTTGCTGCTGGTATTTATAAGCGCTCACCCTCTATAGTGCAAAAAAGCGGGTTAGAGTGGCTTTGGCGCCTTTTAAGTGAGCCTAGAAGATTATGGCGGCGATATCTTATTGACGACATGCGCTTTTTATCATTAGCTTTACGTGAGCTCTCGAGAGCTAAGCGCACCTCAGGTCGATAAACTGACTGTTCTACAATGAAAACAATTTATGGGCTAAAATAAACGTTCATCTACTTCAATAACATCACCTGGATATATGAAAGTTGAATGGTATGCTACTGTGCGGCCACCTTTTGGATGCATGAGCTTTAGTATATTTTGTTTTGCGCGATAGGTGTAACCACCAGCCAATGCGATGGCAGTTGCAGCACGCATCCCATAAGTATATGGAAAACAGCCAGGTTTATTTACTTCACCCAAAATGCAAATTGGACGTGATTTGTCGAGATCAATACTGACTTTTGGGTTTATGAATTGTTCTTCTTTAAGACGATTTGTTATTAGATCTTCAAGATCTGGTAGTGATAATCCCAGTGCCTTAACACCTCTGAGTAAAGGTAGGGATATCCGACCTGAGCTATCGACTTCAAATATACCCGATAGGTTCTTTTGTTGGTAGACCGTTACGCGGACTTTATCGCCTGGGCCAAGGGTATAAATTGTGGGCTGCTCTGTTTGTGTATTGTCAGTAGTTGGAAGGCTCTGGCAGGCGCTGAGTAGTAAAAGAGTTAAAAATAGAGAAAATATGGAAATATGCCTCTTGGCTATATTCTGCTGTGAATCGAATAATTCTATCGATGTTCGTGTGTAGAATGATTTTTTCATATTAATAACCTTGGTTGTCTATAGTTTTAGTTCAATTGTAAATCTAATTATGTTGGCTTTGAAGTCTCCATCAAAAAGTCCAGCTGCAATAGTTGTATCATTTGAGTTTCTTTTGATCTTTTCGTAACGTAAAGAGGTATTGATATATCGGTTTATCATCCATTTGATGCCTGTGCTGTATCTAAATAGTTTGTCACTTCTATAAGCAGATGAAATGCCCTCAAATTTGCTAGTATATTCTCCTATCTCGGCAAAAAATAGTATGTCTCGTGCGAATTCGTGGCTAAGTTTAATATTAGTGAAGGTTGATGTATAACCAGAGAATGAATGTGAGGTTGTTTCTTTTAAGGAACGAATAGAAGAAAGTTCTACCGTGGTTAAGCTGTATATATTCCATACAAAAGAAAATTCAAATATAGGTGTACTAATATCTGGCAGTGGTTGAATATAGTTTTGTTTACTATAACCGTAAAATAGGTGGCCATAAGTCAATCCGCCTAGATCGTACCTAATTCCAGCACCGAAATCATAACCAGTCGAGGACCGGTCGAAATTTGTAAATGCCTGTAGCTTTTCATAACTCTTTATTGTGCGTCGTGTTCGAATGTATATCTCGCTTAATGCTCCGAGCCTATAGTTTCCCTGGATTCCTATTATGTATTCTTTGCGATTTCGATCATCTTGTTGAAGAGGCACGAGATTACCAGACTGAAGTGATAGTACATTTGTATATTGGTACTCCTGGAAATCAATTGAAGGAGTAATGGAGAATCGGCCTGGCTGGTAATTCAGATTAAGGTTTGCAGTCGTTAGTTTGTATTGCGTTGGCTGAATACCGCCAGCATTGTCAGTAGAATCTCGTGGTTCGTGAAGCTTTGAATGTGAAAGTGTGAATTGGCTCTTGATAGAGCGAGTTGCCTCGAGAAGCCCTTTGGCAGTAAAATTTAAATCATCATAGTTTTCAGATGATAAAAATTGATAACGGCCAATTTTTGAATTTAATGATACTTCTAAACTATGTCGTGACCAGTTTGATTTGAGAGTAAGAGCTGGAGTATAAATAAACAGTTGATCTGATTGTTTATTATTGTCAATGGCAAAAATATTATCGTTGTATTGTTGTGTAAAGTTAAGATTTGGATAAATTCGAAAGCTACCCGCCGTTAAGCCAAGCTGACTAACTTCGGGACGATATCGGCTTGTTACCGTGCCGCCATATTCTATTTGTTCCTTTGCCGCAAACACATTTGACGGTAGATTAACTAATATAAAAAAAAGAAGTATCGATGTATGGAGCATATTGTTTATAAATTAATTAGGTGTATTTTAGTTTTATAGTTAGGAACACACTATTGTTTATAAAAGAGATTAATAGCATCCAGAAAAGCAGAATAACACTAGCTTAATTTTATCTGAAGTGACATATTTTGGCAAGTTGTTGCTTCAATAGTCGTGGTTTTTGCTGTATGTAATTTCCTTGATATGGATGTATTGTATATTTAGTCTTTTGTATTAAATATTGCACTGGAGCTTAAATTTATTATTTGTGAGTGTTAATATAAACGTCATATAGAAATTAATTATTTGAATTCAATGGTAACCCGCGCAGCTAGAAAAAAAGACGAAAAGTACCTGATCGAGGCAAAAAAACGCTATGGCAAACAACGTCAGCGTAATGTTGCTGCTGTACCTGGGGTGCATGAATTTGTTGTGATTCTGGATAATCTGAAGGGTGGTTTTAATGTGCCTAAAATTTTTCGTTCGGCGGAGGCTTTTGGGGCGCATTCGGTGCATCTGGTTAATGTAGGCTGGTTTGACCCGTCTCCAGCAAAGGGGGCGTTTCGCAAAGTTCCAGCACGTTTTTATAATGAATTTTCTACTTGTTATAACGAGCTGGTCGAGCAGGGCTATACCTTATATATGCTCGCAGCTGAGTCAGAGTATGACGATGGCAAAGATACGCCGGTTTCAATTACTTATAATGTGGCATTAGAAACGAAAAGCGCTTTTATTTTAGGCCATGAGGCTTACGGGCATTCGTTTGAGATAACGGACTTCCCTTTAGTTAAAAAATTATCAATTCCGCATTTTGGTTCGGTAGAAAGTTTAAATGTGAGTATTGCCGCTTCAATTGTGATGTATGAGTATGTACGGCAACATAACAGTGATAAAAAATGAACTGGACGGTGTTCTTCGCAATGACTGGAACTATTAATTTAAGTATTAGGAAAGACTATGTTTGATGTAAATGAATATTTTGATGGCAAGGTAAAATCTATTGCCTTTAAGTCGGGTAACGATGCGGCGACCGTCGGCGTTATGGCGGTAGGTGATTATGAATTTGGCACCAGTAGTATTGAGCATATGACGCTGGTCAGTGGTGTGATGTCGGTTAAATTACCAGATGACAACAACTGGCGTAATATTGCGGTTAACGAAACGTTTATTGTGGCAGCTAATACGTCTTTTTTCGTGAAAATTTCAGCTGAAGCATCTTATCTATGTCTTTATAAATAATGATTGAATTCGAGCTGGAAGGTCATGAGTACATTGAATTAAACAACTTATTAAAGGTTGTGGGTTTGGTTGAAAGTGGTGGCCTGGCAAAAGTCTTAATTGCCGACGGTCTTGTTAGAGTTGATGGTAAAGTGGAATTACGCAAGCGCTGTAAGATAAGAGTTGAGCAGTTGGTTGAGTTTCAGGATGAAAAAATAAAGGTCGTAGTCTAAATGCGCAAGTCAGTTATTATTCTTGCAGCGACTCTGTTATGTGCTAGCTGCGCCGTTGTTCCAGCCAAAAAATTAAAATCTCAACGTGATATTGAATGTGGTATCACAACACATGAATATCGTTTAAAAATGGTTGAGATGGGTCACCTTTCGGCAACCTGCAATACGCCTGAATGTCTGGTCTCTATTGGCGTAGTTGCGGCGATAACCACGGGTGTAACAGCAGTTATTTCGGGCTCGATTGTGGTAGTTGGCAATATGATGCATTGGATAGAACAACAAGGGCCCTGTGATAAAGAGGTGCTTGAACGTAAGGTCGACAAAATTAACCAGCCGCTTTTTAATCAGGGTGGTAAACGGGTTATGATTAAAGATGAATTAAAACAAGAATTGAAGGATGAGTGGTGAACAGGTACAGATTGATTTATGTTGTTGTGCTTATATTTTTTACTTTAAATACTATGGCTGCCGATAAGGTTGACGTTACAACAGAGAAAACAGTAGTAAAATCTGCTGCAAACAAAATGTTAGCATCAATCTGGTCGTCTGATGCGGAATTAGGTTTTGTTAAAACAACCGGCAATACCACAACGGAAGCGTTGCATCTTAAATTTGCGGTCAATCATAAGCGAGGTGATTGGGAGCAGGAGTTAAAAATGGTATCGGCAAAAAATTCTGATAGCACTGGGATAACGGCTAAACGTTATTTAGTTTCGCTAAAGTCACAATATGTTTTATCGCAAATGTCCTACCTGTTTGCTAAGTTAAAATACCAGGATGATCGTTTTAGTGGTTATAAATATCAGGCATCAGAAGTTGCTGGTTATGGTCGTAAGTTGGTCAGTAACAGCCGTTTTAAGTTAAATGTCGAGGCCGGTATGGGTATTCGGCAGAATAAATTTGATAATGGCATATTTGAAAAAGAAAATGTTGTTTTACTGGCAAGTGATCTGGACTGGAGTATTAGTAAGACCGCGTCTTTGACTGAAGAGATAAGCGTTGAAATGGGTGAAAAACGAACGCTTAGTAAATTTGTAACCGCATTAAAAACACAAATAAATAATTCATTGTCGTCAAAAATTACATATACTGTAAGAATAGCATCTGAGGCTCCACTGGGTACAAAGAAAACAGATACTGAACTTGCTGTTACACTCGTTTATGCCTTTAAGTAGGTAAAGGATATATTTAATGCCAAAGCATGAATCTAAAAATTGTCCCCGCTGTCAGGCAAGTTTTGAATGTAAAGTTGGTTCGATACAACAATGTCAGTGCTCTAGTGTTTTTTTAACGTTGGCCGAGCAAGAGTATGTCACGACTCGTTATGATGATTGCTTATGTGTGGGTTGCCTAGTTGAGGTGCAAACTGAATGCAGTGTTTTCAATCATAAAAAGAAAATAGAGCCATTTCTAAGGCATTAGTTTTTATCCTTCTCAGCATTTTTTTATTGCCACGAGGCTAATTGTAAAGGTATAAAATATTGAGCAAACTTAAGTTAGAGTTAATCAGTTTTTCATTGTGTCCCTATGTGCAACGTGCGTTAACGATTTTAATTGAAAAAAATATAAAGCATAAAATTCAGTTTATTGACTTAGATAGCCCACCTGACTGGTTTTTTGATGTGTCGCCAATGGAAAAGGTGCCTGTTTTACTCGTAGACGATAAACCTTTGTTTGAATCGATAGCCATTTGCGAATATTTAGACGAGGTAACCAAAGGCACTTTACACCCGACCGATCCTTTTGATAAAGCCCAGAATCGAGCATGGATTGAATTTGCCAATACTATTTTAGATTCAACCTTTGATTTATTTAGCACCAATGATGAAAAACGTTTTAAACAGTTAACCGCCATACTGGATGAAAAATTTGATATTTTAGAGGAAGATTGCTTAACCGGTGGCGCATTTTTTAATGGTGATAAGTTTTCAATTATCGACGCGGTTTATGCACCCATTTTCAGGTATCATGCTAAACTCGAACAACATCATGAGTTTGATTTTTTTGACGATAGGCCGCAACTTACCTTATGGAAAGATACGTTATTAGCTTACGATGCAGTTGTAAAAAGTGTTCCGGAAACATATGCCACAGAGCTTGATGGTTACCTGAGAAAAAGTGATTCAATATTCTCATCCAAAATGTAAAAACTTCTTTATATGCGTAAATACTCAACTAAATACTGGTCGGTTAATGTCCCCACGTTGTGGGATGCCGAATTTTCAGACGGCGCGGACGTTATCTACGATAATAAAGGCGTAGGCGAACTCATTATTAGCACCCTTTATGACGAGCAAGGTGTTTCGGACGAACAACTTGAGGCTATGGCCGCTGAACACCTGAATTCAAGTGTAGAACTTGAAGATATTGATATTGGAGACTTTAGTGGTATTTGTGTCAGCTATAGTAAAGATTCAGAATATTGGTGCGAATGGTATTTGCGCACCAGTAATATTTTATTGTTTGCCAGCTATAATTGCGATGAAGAAAATGCCGAAGAAGACGAAGATGTTGTTGAATCTATATTAGAGTCCATTGAATTACTTAATTAAATCGCCCCCCCCATTTACGTATAATAAATTTTTTGGTTATCCTCCTGTTTCCTATCTTCGTTTGTGTGGAATTTAAGTACTGTTTTTTAAACACAGTTGAGATTCGTTTAATCCAAATTTAGCTTAATACTATTGCAAAAAGCGATACTCCGTTTAAATTCTTAATAAATCCCCAGAAATTGGAATAAAGCTGCCGTGTTCACGTCATTAGTATTATGTAGGTGGAAGTATCTTGTAAATTTTCGATCGTAATAAATAAGGTGAGTGTTATGGCAAAGTTATATAAATGTTTTTTTTATTGCATTCTATTCTTTATATCGTTAAATGCTTTGGCTAGCAGTTCGGTCAAGGAAGATTCTAAGCATGTGAACCGTTGGAATACGTTTGCTGATGAATTATATCAATTACACCAGTTTCACTTACAAAAAATCTCTGCGAGAACCGAAAAAGAAATGGGAGGCTACCCAGGAAACAAAAATTTCTTTGAGGAAACGCGTTACTATCATCCAGAGTCAGGCGTATTGCTGAGCCGAATACAGCGCGAAGTAGCAAACAGTCACAACATTCATTTAATCGAGGTCTTTGTTTACGATGACGACAATCATATTAAAGTCGATTACCTGGCGGCTTTTTTACCTCGGTTCAGGAATGCACCGATTCAAACATTGATAAATGTACATCGATATAATGATTTGTTGCATTCTTTTCGACAGTTTGATGCTTCTGGTGCGTTGATTAATGAGCAGTGCGAAGGTCGAATATTAAATAAAAATTTTTTTATCACGCTAGATGAAGATGAAATAATTAATCGAGACACGGATATGACGGATGAGAATGAAAAAAATTATTATCATCGTTGTTTTGAATTTTTACCCAAACAGGCTGGTCGATATTTAAGACCAGCTAATTTTATTTTTAAAGATATTATTGCGAATGAAAATAAGTTGGAACAGCAATTACTGGAATTAACAAAATTAATAACAACAACAGATAAAAATAATCGCGCTGACGCTTATTTAAAACGAGCGGATATTTATTTTAAACAACAAGCATTTGAAGATGCGGTTAAAGATTATAGTCAGGCGCTGGCGATAAATAAAAATTTAGACAAAGCGTATTTTGGTCGTGGTATGGCCTTAGGTCGCCAGGGTCTGGTGCAACAGGGTATCGATGATTTAAGTGTGTATATAGCACGGCATCCTTATGACTCGCATGCTTATACCAAACGTGGTGTGCGCTATATCTGGTTAGGCAATATTGCTGCGGCAAAGAAAGATTTAATCGAGGCTGTGTCATTGGATGTCAGCAATGCCGAGGCGCATGATGATCTTGGTGTTGTTTATGCGAGTGGCAATAATTTTGATAAAGCTATCTATCATTTTAAACAGTCAATTTATTATGACCGAACATATCAAAAGGCCTATCATAATTTATCGTTGGCCTATGTTGTGACAGAAAACTATACCCAGGCTTTAACCCAGGTAGATAAAGGTTTGCGCTTGCAGGCTAATAATCGAAATACATTGCTTTTAAAAAGCACGATTCTTGAAAAAATGGGGAAGTTAAAAGAAGCACAGACCATCCGTGAAAATGCAGAATTTCTGCCAGAAGGGAACTGGTCTGAGCGATTTAGTCTGAATTAATTCTTGTTGGTGATATTGTGTAAGTAATTGATAACTAGTATCTATTTTAATAGACTGCTTTCTTGATGGTATAATGGGGCTATAATCTAGTAATATCTATATAAGAAATACTTAATATTAAAATAGAGCAAAGCATGCTTGAATAGTGGCCTTCTTATCAGGACGTTATATTATGAGCCAGAAAAAATCAGCGACACCCCCGCCCACTGAAGATAGCGCGTTGCGTGAAATTAGAATTAGCCCGGTTGTGCCTACCGAATCAGTGCTTGTTGCAACAGCACGCGGCATGCGGCCGAAGAAAAAAGAAGAGCGTATTAAGCGCGATACGCGCTCCCATGTTGAAACCTGCCCCTTTTGCCGCGGCAATGAAGAAATGACGCCGCCGGCTCTATTGACTACCCCCGATGAAAAAAACTGGAATATTCGTATTGTCGAAAATTTATTTGCCATATTAGGTGATGATGAGAAACGCTCGAATCTTGTATTAGGCTTACAACAAACCATTGATGGCTACGGCCGTCATGAAGTCATTATTGACCATAGTGAACACGGTATGGCTGTTTTTGATATGAGCGAACAACATATCGCTGAAATTTTTAAAGTCTATCGAAACAGAATGTTGGATTTATACAAAGCGGATGATCGTATCCGTTATGTATTGGTTTTTAAAAACTTTGGTCCGGCAGCCGGTGCAAGCATTCCACATACGCATAGTCAGCTTATTGCTATGCCAGTGATACCGGAAAATGTACATTCAGAAATGCATCATGCGGATGTGTATTTTAAAAAGCATCATCAATGTATTTTTTGCGGATTGATAGACGAAGCTTTAACCTTTGAAGCGACAATTTATGATCGAGATTCCGGCCAAGTCCGTCGTAAAGTTGATATTGGCCAATACATTATTGAACGTACCGAACACTTTATTGCGATTAAACCTTTTGCCAGTCGTTATGAATGGGAAGTGCATATTTTCCCATTAGAACATCAGGCCGATTTTATTGACTGCAGTGATGAGTACCTGGATGATTTTTCTGGCTTACTACAACGCACAATGACACGCCTGGAAGCCGTTCTTGAAGGCGTGCAATATAATTATTTTATGCACACTTTGCCTCATGGCGACGAATTTAAAAATAATAGTGATAGCTATCACTGGCATTTGGAAATTACACCGCGTACCAGCATTCCCACCGGTTTTGAACTGGGTTCTGGCTTATTTGTAAATACTATCAGCCCCGAAGAAGCAGCAAAACAGCTGCGAGATGTTGATATCTAAACATTAATTTCTTTTCTTTTAAGAGGTAAAATATTATTAAATAATAATATTTTACCTTATAAAAACCTTGCTTAGAGTTCATTAAAGCAAGGTTTTTGTATTGCATGCAGAGTAAAACCCCCTATAATTAAGTGATATTTAATTTTAACGCGATAATGTGCTGTTAAATTTGCATTGATCTACATTAAGTAATTAGTGAGTTAAAAAAATAATTTATAAACTGTTGTAGTAAAATGAAAACAATAAAAAAATTGCAGTATAAAATTATTTAACCAATTCAGCATGAGGTGGGTTATGAATGAGCGCCGATTGAGTATTCGAAATTTAATTCACTTAAATGTGGATTTATACCATGATGATATTGGAAATTTTGCTGGTAATATACGTGATGTTTCTTCAGGCGGTATGAACGTTAAAATCCATAACATATCTGTTCTCAATAAAAAAATCAGTAATGAGGTTTTCATTGTTAAGCCCGCCAATATGGATGTGTTATTTAATATGCAATGTTTAAGAGTGGATGAGGATTTTATGAGCCTGAAATTTATGGATTAATCATTAGAAATAACAGATAATAAATTTAGTTTAATAATAAAAAACACAAAAAGAAGCCTGATAATGGATGAGCGTAGAAAACATCGACGTAAGCTGGTTAACTCTCGAGTGCAAATATCTCATTTTCGTTTTGGTTCGGTAGAAACTCGAACCCGAGATATATCTGATGGCGGTGTATTAGTTCTTACAAATAGTGGCTTAGTGGATGTTAGAATAAAAGACGAGTTACAGCTTATTTTTCTAGATTCAGGTCAAATGGATATTATTTTTAATATGGATGTTATTCGTATTAATGAGGCAGGGATTGGGCTAAAATTTTTAAACTACGAAAAAGGTGCTGAAGTTTTTCCTATCTCTGATTTGAGAGAAGTTTGGGAAAATCGAGAATAATTTGTTAAATTGTGAGCAGCAACCGAGCATCCTTTTTATTTTTGTGCTAACTTCTGAAAAATTTTAACAGCCTGACAGATACTACTTATTATGATATTCCGTACCAAGGAAAGACGGTATTCAATACGCAAACGAGTAATTTCATCCGTGCGAATTAGTCACCAGATATTTGGTGAGGTCGATGGACGCTCTCGCGATATTTCCGACTCTGGGCTCTATGTGGTTGCCCAAAATCTGCCGAATTTACCGAAAGGGGCTCATGTGAGCTTGCAGTTGATGGACTCCAGCAACCCCTTTATTTTTTTCAATACCCGGGTTGTTCGCATGAGCAATAATGGCATTGGTCTGGCGCTTGTTGATTATGAAGTTGATGGTGAACGTTTTAGTCTTGCAGAGCTTAAACGGCAGTGGGTTGTTGCCTACCCGAATTACTATGGCTCTAACTAGGTATATCCCTTAATAAAAGGTTGAATTAAGCAACAAATGCAAACCATTCAGCTTTTATCCCTTCGGCACTCCGCTTTTTACACCCCCTATCTGATGACTTTTATAGGCGACTTTTTGCTTCAGCAAGGCCTGAAAGCACAATACCACTGTGTTACCAGTGTCGATGAACTTGAGTCTGCACTACTCGATGGTTCTGCCCATGTCGCTCAGTCGGCTGTCGGGGTTACCATGCGTCAACTCGATAGCTCATCCGCAATTAACCCCACCAGTAATAATTGCATTCGGCATTTTGCGCAAATAAATCAGCGTGATGGGTTTTTTATCGCTGCAAGGGGCGCTGAGTCAGGTCAGGTTGACTGGTCGAAGTTTGACTGGAGCCGTTTAGAGAATAAGCGCATTATTGCCGACCACCTGTTTCAGCCGATGGCGACATTAAACTATGTGCTGGATAAAAAGGCTGTTGATGTCGATAAGATTGAGTTTATCGATGCCGGTGATGTACAACAAAGCCTGGCAGCCTTTGCCGATGGCGAAGCCAATTTTATTCATTTGCAGGGTCCTTACCCTCAACAGTTGGCCGCTGATGGAAAGGCCGCGATTGTCGCATCGGTCGGTGCAGCTTTAGGTGAGATTGCTTATAGTAGTTTATGTGCAACTTCGAATTGGCTGAGCTCACCAATGGCGGCTCAATTTATACGCGCTTACAAAGCGGCGCAGGTGTATGTGCAACAAACGGGGGCAAGACAATTGGCTGCACAGCTTCGTTCACAGTTTGAATCTATTTCGTTAGACACCCTATGTGAAACGATTATGGATTATAAAAAATTAGCAAGCTGGTCGAATGAAGTTTGTATATCTGAGTCGACATTTGCTTCGGCTAACACGGTTTTTTTATTTAGCGGTGATATATCTTGTAACGTTGAATATAAATATGTTGTTTCAAATACTTTATGCAGTAAGCTTTAATATATCAAAAAAACATCAAGGATGATTTAAATGAAGAAGAAGGAATATAGTTTGAGTAATGATTGCCGAGATAAGCGAAGCGAAGTTAGGATAAGCTGTAAGCAGCCGGTTCAGGTTACTATGTGGGATAACACAAAAATACTTATGACCGCGCTAAACTATTCGATGAGTGGCGTGGGTATAAGTGGTTCAGTTTATCAGATTATTCCACATGTTGGCGAAGAGCTTAAAATACATTTTACCCTGGAAACGTCAGGTAGCAGAGAAATAAATGTAGCGGGTATTGTGAAACATATAAATTTAGAGGGGGGTATTTATTACTTAGGTCTAGCGGTATCAGTCAGAGGATAGATTTTTTTACTTACAATAAAAAACCCACACTAAAATTTAGCATGGGTTTTTATAATAATATTTTTTTAACTTTACATTTTGGCTATACGGTTTATGATTTTAGCTTTGTCATCGCCTTCCATTTCGGTACGAAATAGAACCCGGTAGCCATGACCAAATACCTCGCAAATCTCCCCTTTTCCTTTGGTCTTGCAGTTTGCATCAGTGCCGTATGTCTTGATAAATTTAGCTTTGGCTTTTTTGAAAAATTTTTCAGGAAATCCTGTTGTGTAGGTTTCATGTGTTTCTAAATCACGAAGTTTACCGCCAGAGAAGCCAATCATTGCCATTTTAGGATCTTCTGTAGAGATATAAACACATATTTTTTTCCCCATCATTGCGATCATTGCAGACATTTGTTGAATGTTGCAGTTATAGCCCTTGCTTCGTAGTAAATCGAGGGCGGCTTGTTCTTCTTTACCTAATGATAAGCCTGCAAGCTTATAGTTGGTAAATTTTGACAGTGGAATACTGCTGTTGTCGCTGCCTGTGTCCGTTGGTGTTGCAGCCGTTTTTACGGGTGCTGGCACCGGAGCTGGCGCGGGTGAAGCTTCATGTGCAGCAGCCGGATCGGCTTTTTCTTCTTCGCCAAAGCCAAATATATTGTTATTAAGTTGTTTTTGCATTCTTGCCATTTCTTCTTCTTCGGTTTCGGCGAAGGCAGTGTATTGCGTTTGAACCAATAACAGGCATATAAATGTTATAAAGTATTTCATGATTCCCCCCGTATTAAATACGTTTTAAGGTCGTTGTGTTATTTAAAAAAAAGGGTGCATTCAAGCACCCTTTTTTTTAGGTAATTCCTGCTCTAAAAGAAACCCGATAAAGCATAAGCTGTTTTCTTAAACATAAGCGGTTGAGCTTCTTCTAAATCCAGGTTTACTTTATTTGCAGTAGTTACAACACGGGTGCGGTATTCCTTGTGTTTTGAAACTTCAGAAACACGTTGCGTACTTCCACCCGCATCAGAAACTCTGGTTGAAATTTTGGTATCTTTGCGTACCAATACCCCTTTACGGGTTCTTTCTTTTATTTGTACGTCTGCAACAAGCATATACAGAACATCTTGTACAAAGGCATTAGCGGCTGTTGTACCCATTGCTCCGAGTAAACCAAGACCAACCGCAGTGGTTGCACTGCCACGTTGAGCGCCGACAACCATACCTGCTCCAGCGCCAGCAGCTACATCACTATAACCGGCTCTTAATGCTACTTGTGCTGCTGTTGGGCTGGTTTTCTCAAGCTTAAGCACAAAAATGCTCATAAGGTATTGTGCTTTTGTTGGGTCGTCTACCATGCGGTAACCGTTGTCATTATTTTTGAATTCAGAACGTACCGCTTTTGACATGGCGCGACGATCGAATTCCATAACCGTGCTGCGAATATCGACATAAACCGTTCGTTTAGCGCGCGGTACCGGGTCAACAAAAATGGCTGTACTAACTTTGGTTTGTACATCTAGGTTACGTTTTCCAACCGCTGTTGATATTGCCGCACAGCTGACGAGAGACAGACTAATGGCGGCTATCATAAGAAGTCGCAAATAGGTGGAAGGGGTTCTTAACATGATAAATCTCCTAATAGTTATTTTGTATTTTTTTAAATTATTGGGGGCTTAATAATAAGGGTAGTAACGGCCATTATATCGGCGGTAGTAACGGCAGTTACGGTATTCTCTCCATGAGTAGCGCAGTAAGTCGCGGCAAGTGTAGCCCCGGCGCCAATGGTTGCCGGCGTACTCGGGTGGAACCCGATTTCTTCTTAAAGACTCGGTAATATAAGCCTCTACTTTTTTGGGGTGTTCGGCTAGAAATGGTTGCGACATCACGCCTTTATTGAGTTGTTTTTGCATTCTTGCCATTTCCTCTTCCTCGGTTTCGGCAAAGGCAGAGTTATAGAATGCGGTACTACTAAAGAGGATAAAAAATGCAATAATAAGACGATAAAAAGTATTGTACATAACGATAATCCTTCATATGTTACTGGCTTGACTGAGGCTGGCCGAGCAAAACTTTATTTTGATTTGCTAGCGAGTTTACAACAAAACCATAGTGTTGGTATATTTTTAATTGTAAAACTATAGCAACATCAAACTGAATGTAAGCTGAATGCTATGGTTGTTTTGCTAATATAATAGCGATAGTAAATGATGGATTTATGACTGGTTGAAAAATAACCACTATAATGCAGTTTGTTAGACTAAGTCTTAACTAAAATACACTTATATTCAGGAATTAAAACAGCGTGATCCCAAAGTATAGAATTTTATATTTTTGTAGTTTTTTTAGCTTGCTGATAATCACTTCAGCAGTTATAGCTGCGGAATTAGATAGCCGAACATTGAAGGATGATAGTGGTAAGAAGGTGTCAAATATTATCAAGCTTCCAAATGGAAGCCTGTATTCAGGTGACATTAAGTACGGTGTGATTCGAGAGGGCGTGGGTGTTAATGAGTGGCCAAATGGCGATCGTTATACTGGTCAATGGCTAAATGATAATCCACATGGCAAGGGCTACATGCGACGCAAAAATGGGGATGAATATCGTGGTGAGTTTGCTTTTGGCCAATACAGTGGTCTGGGTGATTTAAAAACATCATTGGCTGAGCGCTATCTTGGCATGTTTCGTTTTAATCGTCTGGACGGCCTGGGAATTTTTGTTTCGGTTAATAAGGGTTATTATCTGGGAGAATTTTCACAACAAAAAAGGCACGGCCGTTTTCTGTATTTCTCGGCTCTTTCAGCGACGCCTGAATATCAAATCTGGTTTAACGATAATTTGGATAAAGTGATTGAACTTGGTAGCAGCGAGGACGTTAGAGATATTCAAGAACGTCAATTGATTACACAAATGATAGAAAAATTTTCACTTATTGCTAAAAAAAGATTGCATCAGCGTCGTTCTAATACGCGCTACCAGGTTCGAGGAAAAGTCAGAAAAATTGTAAGTGACGTGGACGATTCACCGGAACATGCTTATGGTGATCTGCTTATCAATTTACTGAGCTTAAGTGAATAAGTGAGCATGTCTGGATAATGGATTTTTCATCGATAGTTTCTGCACCTTTAACGAGCTTATCCGATACTGAATGGGAGGCCTTGTGTGATCATTGTGGTCGATGTTGTTTGGTAAAATTAGAAGATGAAGCAACGGATGAGGTTTTTTATACCAATATTATTTGTCGCTTATATGATCTTGAGCAAGGACGCTGCCGTTGTTATGCTCAACGAAAACAACAAGTCCCCGGCTGTGTCGATATTAGAAAATTTTCTAAAGAAATTTATTCTCAGTTACCTGAAACTTGCGCTTATCGACTTCGGTATAATGGTCAGCCCCTGGCCGAATGGCATCCACTGATTGCAGGAGGTGATAAAAAAATGCAACAGGTGATGAGCCATATAAAATATCGTGCGGTTTCGGAAGAGGGACTTCACGAAGAACAATATGAAGATCATATTGTTGACGATATTAAGTGAGCTGCTTTACATAATCCTTTATACTGCCAATATGAACCGATACCTGAAATTAATTTTTATTCTCAATATCATTTTTTTATTATCGGCTTGCTCGACCAATAGCCAGCGTTTATCGACAGCAGAAGAAAAGTCTCCAGTTATAAAGGTTGATAGCAAGCTTAAAAAATATATACAGCAGCTTTATTCTTCAGAACCGACTGAGCGTGCCTGGGCAGCTTATAATATTGGAAAATTGGCTAGCCTTGCAATGCACACGGTCGCTTATTTAATTGCGATATTGAATGATGACGCAACGGCCGTTATGACTCGCTATATAGGTAAAAATTTCACATCAAATACAACAACAACCCCTGCCGATGAAGCAGTAAAGGCACTTGCGAAAATCGGCCGAGCTTCGGTTAAGCCATTAATAGCGGCATTAAAAGACAGCGATAAAAAAGTTGTACTAAAAGCAATTAAAACGCTGGGGTTGATCAGAGATAATGAATCAATTAAACCGTTGGCAGATTTTTTAAACTATCCTGATATAGGCATTCGTCTGGAAGCGGCAAATAGTTTAAGTCGTTTTAAAAACCCTTGGGTTGCAGATTATTTATTAACCGCTTTAAAAAACAAAGATCCGGTTGTTCGTTATGCGGCATTGTATGCGCTTGGTAAACTTAAAAGTCCGGTGGTTATTCCTGAGCTTATAGCGTTACTAAAGGATCCTGACCTGGCCATTCGTTCACAGGCTATTTATGTATTAAGTAAATTCAGAGATGAGCGTATTATTCAACCGCTTATCGAGCAAACTAAATTAAATGATGTTGCATACCGTATTGACGTTATCAATGCTTTAGGCAATATTCGAGATTATCGTGTTATAGAACGGTTACTTGTTTTGTTAAAATATAATAATAAAGAAATTAAATTTGCCGCCGCCGCTGCTTTAGCACAAATTGCCGATGTTAATTTTGGGGTTAATTTTTCAAAGTGGAAAAACTGGTGGAAAAATAAATTGCAACGCTCAACAAGAAGATAGTTTTTTATTCTTCTTTAATCCAGTTTATTTCCTGTGCGGTAGTTTTACCAATGACAACGCGATACAGGCTTTTTGGAAAGACAGCTATATTTTCATTAATGGGTATTCTCCCGGCCATTACCTCCGCACGATTTTGCGGGTAGAGAGGTTTGCTGTCTGGATTGGCAAAGCCATCTGGAAATACGGGGTAACCGGTTGCAAAATCATATTTATCTTTTGCGCCAAGGGTATGTAATAACTCGTGCGCAATAACAACATTATTTTTTCGTGTAAAACGCCTTCCTGCATAAGCATGTACGACTCCGATAAGGCCTTTTTCTAAACCTAAAGAGTGCGGCAGTTTTTTATTTTCATTCGGGTCATTATAAACAACGTATATTCGTACATCAGGTGTCGGTCCTGTGTCGTTATTATGGGTGTAAGCCCAGTAACGCAGCTCTAAACTCCATAGCATAATACGCACTATTGAGCGGCTTTCAGGTGGGGCTGGTGGTAGTTCTATAACCTCGGGTGCAATATTAATTATCACCGGATCTTTAATCGGGATTTTATAATATTGGCCTTCTTCAGACAAAAATACATTGACATCGTTAAAGTGTTCCGCCGTAAGCTGTTTTATATAAGCCTGACTGGCGGCACTCTGGTCGGCATTTATGGGGTAAATGCTAACCCATAAAGTATTATCCCAATCTGTGGTGCGCAATTTTGTCAGATAGGCAGAACCCGCAACAATGATAAGTATGGTGATAAGAATAAAGATACGAAGTATTTTAAACATTCATTAGTTCCATTAATAAAGCTTATAAATTTATGATAATTATAAAATGATAATAGATTAATTTTATATGTTTAGCGATTCAAATTTTGTTTTAACAACGCAAAATTGCCTTGGTGAACTATACTTTATGTATGACTTAGTTGAATACTCAACTAAACAATATAAATGGAGGTGATAGCTATGATTCGTCGTATGTATTTCATTATTCCAAATACCAGTCTTGCGCGCACTATTCACAATGAACTTTTACTGTCTCGAGTGGCAGAAAGCAGGATGCATGTTATTGCAAGGGAAGATATTGATTTAGACGACCTACCCGAAGCAAATATTTTGCAGAAGAGTGATTTGTCGCATTCAATTCAAAGAGGGATACCCATTGGCGGTTTAAGTGGCGTGATACTGGGTGCGCTTGCCATTAGTTTAGGTGCCGTTACGCCAGGCTACGAAGGTGTAACGCTTATGCTGACAGTTTTTGCCGGACTATTCTTAGGTGCCTTTGCTTCAACTTTAATTGCGGTGAATGTGCCGAATACGCGGCATAGCAAATTTGCAAAAGAACTTTCAAGTGGCAAAATTTTGTTTATCGTTGATGTTCCGGTTGAAAAAGTTCAAGACATTAGAGATATGGTGGCGTCGCATCATCCTGAAGCGGATATGAGAGGTTTGGAGCCTAATATCCCCGCTTTTCCATAACTCGTTAATTTGAGAGAGGTAAAGATAAGGCCAGCTGAATTGCTGGCCTTGTTCGTTGTGGGGTATTTATATTTGGCATTAAATTTGTTTACTGCGACTAATGTAGTACAGCGCACGAGCTGATTTATTAATGCAGGTCGGGTATTGCTCAAACTGCTGCTGAATTTTTGCTGCAGTGATTAACGATGCTGCTTTGGTCCAGGAAACTGAACGGCCATAACCATTTTCTTTTGCCTGTTCGAGCTCAGTGTTTGCTGTTGATAAGTTGATATGGCATCGGTAGGCAAGCTGGGCACTTTGTACTGTTGCGCAGCCGCTAATGGTAGCCATTAACCCAGCAACAATACCGATTTTTAATACTGATTTATTTATGTGGAACATCATTCTATTGCAGCCTTAAATTTTTTCTATAGATAGTATAAGAAATAACCCATTATAAGAATGTAGATGAGCACTCAAAAATGAAAATTTCCTACTATGCCAGGGTAGGTACTATTAAGCACGATGCATTTTTTGTACCGACCTTTTCTAGCGGCAAGCATGTGCTAAGGTATTGTTTTAGATAAGCCTATTGATTATCATCTTTTTCCAGGCGGCAAGTTTTGTCGGTTAAGTGCTAACCGGCATATTCAAGACAAGTACTTTAAAGCCGAAATATTAAATTAAAGAGAGAATAAGCTATGCCTTCATTCGATGTGGTTTCAGAAATTGATATGCATGAAGTAACCAATGCAGTTGACCAAGCCAACCGTGAGTTATCTACCCGATTTGATTTTAGAGGCAGTGATGCAAAATTTGAACGTCAGGATGAAGCCGTTAATATGACCGCGCAGGCCGAATTTCAGTTACGGCAAATGCTTGATATTCTTCAAAATAAAATGCACAAACGCGGCATTGATATTTTTTGTCTGGACGTTCAGGATCATGTGCCACAAGGTAAAATAGTGAAACAGCTTATTAAGCTTCGTCAGGGTATTGAGCAAGCCGATGCGAAAAAGATCATTAAATTAATTAAAGATGCAAAGTTAAAAGTGCAAACGGCAATTCAGGGTGAAAAATTGCGAATAACCGGTAAAAAACGTGATGATTTACAAGCTGTTATTGCTTTATTGAAGGGAGCCGGCCTGGATTTGCCGCTTCAGTATGAAAATTTTAGGGATTAGGCTCCTGATTGACTACAACGAGAACAGTTGTGCCTCTACTTTCCACGAAACAAGTTGCCCTTAAGGGGGCATTCCTTTCGTTAATGGCGCATTCGCTGAGATACTATATTCTTTCATTGAACCATCATAAATCTTGATATTACGAAACCCAAGGCTGTGAAGCGTTGCATAAGATTGAGCTGCTCGATGCGCCGATTGGCAATAAACAATAACAGGTTGGTCTTTTTTGCTTAGACCAATTTTATTTAATTCCTTTAAAAGGATATTTTTGGGTTTAAATTTAAATTGGTCATCAAAATTTATTGCATTATCCCAGCTCCATAATTTTGCACCGGGGATATGGCCGCTACGCCGGGACTTAACATTTCCCATATATTCATCGGCTGAACGAACGTCAATGAGCAGGGTGTTTTTATTTCGACTGTCCGGACGGACATCTTCAATGCTAGCCAGAATATTTTTTACTGGCTGTTTAGATGGGATGTAGTTGGTTTTTTGTCTGGGGGAAAATACTTTGGCAGTAACTGGCTTGCCTTCCAGTATCCATTTAACAAGACCACCATCGAGCAAAGAAACATTTTTATGATTAAGTCTCTCCAATTCCCAGAAAAAACGCCCGGCATGCAGTCCGCCAATATCATCGTAAACGACAACCTGGCTTGAGGCTTTAATACCAAGTAGCCCAAGTAATTTAATAATATTATCGCTACCGATACTCAGTGAAACACCGTTTTTTAAGCTTTTATTCAGTACATGGTAAGGAAGCTGGATGGCATTTTTAATATGGAATCGCTGATATTGTGTCTCGTCTGACATATCAATAAGAACAAGGTTGGCATCGTTTAAATGCGTTTTTAACCATTGGCTGGTCACGAGCGGTTCTGCTGCATAAGCAGTCGACAGGTTTAAAAGCAGTAAAATAATAAATGTGCGTAATAATGTTTTCATTTTAAAATCCAGCTTGAATAATAGAACTATTATATATAGGCTAATCTTTAATAGAAAGTCGTATCTTTTGAGAGTTAAATATCTGTTGGAATTCCCATGTCGCAATTAGCGTGCAAATACCACTATGATTTACCCGCACGCTGGTCATGCCATGCCTGTCAGATTAATTTTTGCACTAATTGTATTCAAGCCAATCCACGGGAAAATATTCCACATTGTGTTATTTGTGGTGCAAAGTTGCTTATGGTTGGGGCTGAAAATGTTGTTGTACCGTTCTGGTTGCGCTTACATTATTATTTTATGTATCCAGTTCATGCCGTTCCAGCCGGGTTAATTATATTATTAACGGTTGCGATTGCGGCGTTGGGTAATACATTGTTCGGTATTTTCGCTGTCGCCACAAGTGCGTTGATTTTTATGAAGTATGCCTATGTTGTATTAGAAGATACATCGCATGGCTATTTATTACCGCGCGCATTTTCTTCTGAAATGATCACAGAAAATCTTGAATTACCGTTTAAACATGTTTTAAATATTTTTTTAATTATCGCTTTAAACTATATGGTCTATGATTTTGCTCGGCAGCAGGATATGGCGTTTATATTTCAAATCAGTTTGTCATTAACAATATTCTTTTTGCCTGCCAGTATCATGGTGCTTGCCGTTAAACATAGTTTTACCAGTGCGTTTAATCCTTTGCTACATATTCATATTGTAAAGAATATTGGTGTGGCATATATCCTTCTGTATATTTTTGTATTGATGATGCTTAGTTCGGCCGCTGCATCTATTTATTATATTCAGCCTTTCTTGCCAGAAGGCTTTAAATTGTCCGTCTATTTATTTATTACGATGTATTTCTTATTAGGCATCTTTAACATGCTGGGTTATGTGCTTTATCAGTATCATGAGAAAATTGGTTTTGGAGTTGCAGTTGATATTGCGAGCAGTCAGATTGATTACAACGATACAAGTACCTTTAAATTGAGAGAACCCGCAATGGTTGATGTGGAAATTCTTGTGCAGGAAGGTAACTATAAAAAAGCAATTAACAGCCTAGAGTCAAAAATAAAGCTGGAACCCAGTGATATGCATGCTCGTGGATATTACCAGAAATTATTGCATGTGTTAGGTGAAACCGATGCAGCACGAAAGCATTGTGCTAACTTTGTGGAACGCTTATTAGCTGAAAAGAAGATAACCCAGGCAATGAATATATTTTCTGCCTGTCATAAAGAGGACTCGGATGTAACATTAACCAAACCGGCGCAACGACTGGAACTTGCTTCGCTCTATGTTAATAATGCTAAGTATCGTTTGGCAATGCATTTGTTAAATAACCTGCATAAGGATCATCCGAGTTATTCTGAGATTCCTAGAGCCTATTTACTGGTTGCTAAGATGATTACGGATCAATTTAATCAGGACGCAAAAGCCATCAATATACTACATTTTGTGCTTGCGAATTACCCTCAAAATAAAGGTATTGCAGAAGTGCGTAAATATTTGAATGTACTTGAAGCGATAACGAACTCTTAAGCACCTAATAGTTTTCAGCAATAAGTGCTTGCTTGCTCTCGGAGAAGTTCTCAAATAAAAGATTCTTTAGTTGCTCATACTGTTCTTGTTTATTTTCTTTTTTTAATCCATTTATAACACTGAGTAAGAGTTCAGGTTGTTTGTTGGTATTATTGTCATGCTTCAATAAGTAGTGGCATATTTTTACAGCATCATCCAAATAATGATGGTTAGCAAAAATGGTTGCTAAATTATAAAGAAGATCGGGAGTAAACTTGGCTGATGGTTTCGCAATATTCGAATATTCCTGATAAATCGAATGAATTAATTTTTCCTGGCCATTACTTTCAATAGCCAACTTTATTAATTGATGGGCAAAAACATGGTATTGGTCAGTATCAGGATGTATTTTTTCCAGGTTATATAATTGCTTAATCACTTGAATATCGTTTGGTTGATTAAGCAGTAATTCATGAAGTACTTTGTGAGCAGAATTAAAGTTTAACTGTGCAATATTATCGAGAGCAAATTGAAGATTCTTTTGATAGTGTAATTGCTTCGAATTATCGTGGATTTCCTGTTGATGAATTAACTTTGGGTAGCGTTTATAGATAAGTCCGAGTAAGGCGCCGGTCGCCAGGCCGCCAATATGAGAAATATTGCTAACCTGATTCTGGAAAAAATATTGGTTAATAAACTCATAAACCAGCCAGACGGGCAACAATATAAGAGCAGGAGCGGTAACGTAACCAAAATAGACAATAACCGAGTAAAAGAAGCGAATTTTTCGCTTGCCGTATAATAATGTATAAAAACCAACAAGGCCGGCAACAGCCCCGGAGGCACCAACCACCCAATGTGCTGAGTCAGGATTAAGGATAACCAGAGTAATAGCGGACGAAATACCTGAAACAAGAAAAACAAACAGGTAAGCACTGCGGCCAATCGCTAATTCAATAATAAAACCAAACATAAAAAGGAAAATCATATTAATAATTAAATGATTAACATCATTATGTAAAAAATTATGCAGTATTAATGATTCCAGATCATATTTATAAGGTTTAAGTCCATACTGGTACTTAACGATGCGAGCCATTAAGCGTTTAAATTCATTGTGTTTTTGCAGCCACAGTTTAAATTGTGGATGATTGGACTTAATGATTTGAAAGTTATCTAACTGATTTAAAAATCGTCCATCAACAATCAGTTTTTGTAGCAATCGTCGATATCCTTGTTGGCGGTTATTACTGAGTGCAAGCTTTAATTCTGTACTGGACTGTTTATTGGAATCCATATATTCAATGTAGGCAGGGACTTCAATTGCGGCGAGCCCGGACTGGATGTAATACTGAAAGGCTGCGGCTTCACGCTCGGTATCTTTATTTTGCCAGGTAAAAAAACAGCCGATTGAGATAAAGATTAAAACAATCGTCAAGATGGGCGGGTTTTGCCATTGCGGTTTTTTTTCAACAGGAATAAACATATGGAATAAATAGTGATCGTTGAGTGACTGACATTATTGTAATTCTAGCTTTTACTATAGCATTGGATTGAATTTGCTGAAATGGCAAGAGCGATAATTCTATATATGATCTGCGTCTCAAAACTCGGGAAAACCTAAAATAAATATGCTTTGCTTACTTAATTTTTGTGAAGTATGTCCTAAACTCTAGCCGCTAGATGGTCGAAGATATATTTAAGCTAAATGAATTTGAGGAATCTACATGAGTGACCCAGCTATAGACATAATGGATGCCGTTGAACGTGCAATGGATGCTGATGCAGCATTTGGTGATTTGCTGACGGTTGAACAAAGACAATTTTTGCTTGATCGGGGTGTTGTTCGGAGTGTTTTACCCGGTGAGGTGCTTTGCGAATGCGGACAGCGAGGTGATCGTGTTTATATATTAGTCTTTGGTGAAGTAGAAGTGAGCAAAACGAGTGATGGACAGAGTGTTGTTCTTGCACACTTAAGACAGGGCGAAATTTTTGGCGAGATTTCAGCGTTGTATCATTCGCCTCGGATATCCTCGGTGACGGTGAGCAAACCATCGGTTTTATTAGAAATACCTGGCGAAACTTTAACTCAGGTTGTCGATCAGAACAGATTGTTACGTTCGGCAATCATTCAGCGTTATCATACACGGATCAGCCGAACCGCCTTGCGGGGAATTGCATCGTTACGTTATATATCGGATGAGGCGCTGCAAAGACTGATTGAACATTCATCATTGGTGGGCATTCCCGAAGGCAATAAAATTGTCGAAGAAAATGAAGCCGGTGATGCCTTGTATGTTGTTATTTATGGCACAGCGCGAGTGACTCATAATTTTGGGAACTCGCAAATTAACCTAGCATTATTGCGAGCAGGTGATTACTTTGGGGAATGGTCAATTCTAACGGGAGCACCCAGAGCCGCAACCGTAACGGCCGTTACGCCGGTAGAAGTGGTGCGTATCGACTGTGAAGTTTTCCTCGACTTTATTAAGGATAATCCTGAAATTCGAGATAAGATTGATTTAGATGCACATAACCGCCATGAACTTACCCTTCAGTTTGGCGAGCTACCGGCTACTCCTGAACGTGCCGAGTCGATGGTGAGTAATATAGAAAAAATTATTAGAGAAAAATAACGCTACCTCAAACCGTTGTAAGCTAACAGGAAAAAGGATTTTCCTCAGTATAGTATTTTTAAAGCTCAGCTGGATTTACTTGAATCTGGATTCCCCTCATAAAAAAACTTATTTTTGTCCTTTTTGGCAAGGATTATGCATCTTTCAAATCCTTAATAAATAAATGGAAATAAAATGTGAATAAATATAAGAATAATAAGGATGGGGGGATATTTAAAACGATAGCGGTGATTTTTCTTTTGCTTATATCGTGCACAGCCATACAAGCTGAAGGTATTCAGGCCATTTTGGGTAAAGATAGTGTGCGTTTTACCTATAACACCGAAGCCTGGGGTCAGGAAATTGGAAATCTGGATGTAGAAGCGGGTGTTTTAGTAACGGGACAAGATTACACGTTACTGCATCTGGGGGCGCTTGTGCAGCATCAAAGTATTGACTCATCATTAAGGTTGTCCATTGGCGGACGCGCATATTATTCTAGTATCGCTAATAAAAATGCAGTTTTGCTTGCCCTGGGAGGAAGCTTGTTGTTAAGTCCCTCTAGCTGGTCGGGCATTGGTCTGGGCATAAGTTATTTTACCGCCCCAAGTATGACAAACTTTGTCGATGCGGAGTCGTTTATCGAATATAGCTTTAGTATTAATTATCAAATTACTCCGCAGGCGAATCTTGCTCTCGGTTTTCAGAGTATTAGTATTGATCTTGCGGGTGAATACCTTACTCGTGATTTAGAGAAAGGCTCATTTTTAGGCTTACAGGTTGAGTTTTAAAATATTCTGTTTATCCGTAAGTTGATTATATCAGGCTGTTGATTTAACTTAGCGCTGATGACGCGGGTTGTTTGCTTTGATTTATTTTCCACATTAGTTGATGTTGGCAGTGTGCCTTTATCGGTTGGCCGAATGACGGCCGATATTTTAGGTATGAGTCGGGAGGAGTGGAATAATCTATGTTTTAGTGTTCATCATGAAATATGCCAACCGACTGTTGCTAGCGATGTTATTCGCACTTTAGCTCAGCAACACGATCCGTCTATCCCTGAACAAATCATTCAACAAGCCACAGAAGAACGACAACGCCGCTTTGACTATGCTTTAACAGAACATATTCAGAGCGATGTAATAGACGGTATTAAGGCTTTAAAGCAACGGGGGAATACACTTATTCTAGTCTCCAATGCATCGACTGCAGAAGTTCAGGCTTGGCCTCAATCGCCGTTAGCAGATTATTTTGAGCATGCTATTTTTAGTTGTGCCATAGGACTTAAGAAACCGGATAAGGCTATTTATGAACATGTAAGGGAACTGGTTTGTGAGCCATTCAATGAATGTATTTTTGTCGGCGATGGTGGCAGCGATGAATTGGTTGGCGCGAAGCAGGCTGGAATGAGCGTGCTACTTATGACACGATTTTTAAAACATAAAAAAGCAGCCAGACTTGAGTCTTATTTGAAATATATTGATGGCGATGTTGCTTCGACAATTGAAGTGCTGGACTGGATTGCTCAGCAAGTGGTCAATAGATAATACTATTTCGCCAGAGTCTTTACCCGTTGTTACCGCTGAACCGGGGTGTTAGATGATGCGTTGAATAGAAAAGGCCGAAGTGACAGGATAACCCCATCAACTTCGGCCTTTTTGCATAACTTTAAGCAGATATTATGGATACAAGCTTAAAGCGCCATTTCTTTCAATGCTTTTAGAGGCTGGCATTTAATAACATTGCGTGCTGGTTTTGCCTTAAAGATGGTAGGCTCGCCAGTGAAAGGATTGATACCTTTACGTGCTTTAGTTGCTGGTTTACGAACAACTTTAATTTTTAACAGGCCAGGTAGAGTGAATACGCCGGCTGCATTGCGTTTAACGTGACCGTTAATAATGGTGGCAAGCTCATCAAAAATAGCAGCAACTTCTTTTTTCTTCATGTCTGTGTTTTCAGCAATCGTTGTAAAAAGCTGAGTTTTAGTTAAAGGGGTTTTAATACCTTTAATTTTAGGTGCAGCTGCAGCTGCTTTTTTCTTTGTTGCTTTCTTTTTGGTTTTTTTCTTCGCGGCCATGAATAAGCTCCTGATAATTCGTTAGTACGGGTTAGAATTGTGTATTTTTATATTTAAACATAAAGTATTATATTTGATAGCGCACACTATAATCATTTGAGTCTGTTATACAAGGTTTTTTTTCACTTTTTAGTAAAAAAATAAATCTATTTTAGTCGTTTCTTATTTTGTTATGCTAAAGCAATGAGTAATCGAATCAAAATATCAGGAATTGAGCAATTAAAGGTGCATGAGTGTTTAACTTTGGATATAGAGTATGAAGACAAGCTGATTGAAATTTTAGTTGTTTGTTATGCACAGAATAAGCTGTCCGTTTATTTAAATCAGTGCCCGCACACGGGGGTTAATTTAAACTGGCAGCCAAATCAATGTTTTGATGTTTCAGAACAATATCTTGTCTGTAACTTGCATGGTGCACTTTTTCAACCTGAGGATGGTTTGTATATATGGGCCTTGTCGTGGGCAGTCATTAAAGAAGCTGTCGTTTGAAATAGACAACGGCGAGCTCTTTATTAACCCGAACAACATTGATATGAGTTGAATTGTTTAATATAACGGTTTTAAAATAGCTATTTGCGGATAAATTAAAGAAAATATTGAGGTGACCGTTAATAAATTTGGTATCATCTTTGCTTCTTTGAATATTGAGTTTAAGGATTTTAAAGGAATAGTCATCAGGATATGCGTTATTTAAGAGCAATTGTTAGTTTTTTATTGGTAACTTCTTCCGTCAATGTTTTGGCTGAGTCTGTTTTTGTTAATGATCAGTTGCGCGTTGGGGTTCGCCCGGAGCCCAGCCAGATTGTTGCACCGATTGGGGTTGTTTTAACGGGGATGAAACTGGAAGTACTTGTACGCCAGGAACCCTTTATTAAAATTCGTACCAAAAAAGGTTTAGAGGGCTGGATTAAAGATATTTATGTAACAAAAAATGTTCCCGCTATTTTGCGTTTAAAGGATATTGAAAAACAGCAACAAAAATCATTAGAAAAAATGCAAGAGGTTGAAAAAACCAAGGCGGCACTGGAAGAGGCAAACTCTATTTTAAATGGGCAGATTGACCTTTTAAAGGCGCAACGTGCGGTATTACAACGCGAAAATGCGGTACAAATTGTATCCAATGCGCGTCCGGTGAAAAGTATTTCAATTCTTTGGTTAGTTTTGAGTTTATGTGTTGGTGTTGTTATTGGTTATCTGTGGCATCGTCGTCAATCAATGAAGCGCCTGGGTGGACTTAGAATTTAGTTTAAGCAATCATTGCCATGGTCATGGCGTCTAAATCATCTTTACCCTGTAAAATTTCGTCAAGCGATTCGTATAACAGTTCTTCTTTTAAGCCAAAGTATTCATAGAGTGCGGCGGGCACTTCTTCGCTTTGGGCATCAGACATATTGTGATTTTTAAGCAGGCGATCGGCAATTTGCATTAATTTTACATAGTCGGCATGTTCACCCTCATAATTGTCATTATGGTGGTGCTGTGCAACGGCGACAACTTCCTTTGGCATATTCCAGTTATTCATCACTATTGCCGCGACTTCGGTGTGGTTGACACCTAGCAGCCTATGTTCGACAAGGGTTACTGGGGATTCGTGTTCGGTTTGTATGACTTTATTTAGCCATTGAAACTCGTGCTTGAAAAGTTGCCCCATCACCATAAAACCAATGTTATGCAGTAGAGCACAAAGGTAGGCAACGCCGGGTTTGAGACGTTTGTTCCAATTGGTTTTGGTGGCTAATTTTTGGCACAGAGCCGCACTGTAGGTTGCGTTTTGCCATATTCGTGTTTGTCCGACCGGGCCGCCGGTACTCAAACTAAAGACTTTCCCCATGGCAATACCGATGGATAAATGCATAACGGATTCATAACCGAGGACTCGAAATATTGCGTCTGACAAGGTGTTGATACGACCATTTAAACCAAAAAAAGGCGAGTTGGCATAACGAATAACCTGGGCACTAATGGCAGGGTCAATGGTAATAATTTCAGCCAGTTGCTCGACTGTTGCATTACGGTTATCCCGCAGTTGTAATAACTGGGTTGCGAGCTGTGGTATGGGAGGTAAATGTTCAATTTTATTAATACGATCCCGGATATTAAATTGTTGTACCGTGTATGGGTCGCTGGTTTTTTCTGGTTGCTCGCGTAAATCTGAAAAGGTGCAACCAATAAGGGCATCGGTGGCCAGGTCTTCCAGTTTACCGGCATCAAGTTTAATAATTTGGGCAGAGATGGGTGATTCAAAATAAACGCTATCAAGATTTGTGAGAGCTTCATCTATAATCAGTTGCACGCCCATTTGTTTACGTAGCTGCTTTGGGTTGGTAATAAAATAATTAATAAATTTTTTATGTTCTTTTATATCGAGAAAACGCATTGAGCGACGTTTTAGAATAATTCTTAATTTTTCAAGATTCAATTGATGGCTTGCCGGAATCATCGCCATAATCGATATTTTTTTATCTCGCATCAAAACGACACGGACACGATTTTTTGCAGTTACGGCCTGGTTTATCCAGTTTTCAGTCATACTGATGCTATCTGGGCATTCCATTTTTTCGTAGGGTATGCTTAAGACGTCGAGTAAAATTTTAACGACATTGTTTATCGACATTGCTTGCATGGTGTAACCCTGGTGTTTTATTATTGTTAGCACTATGTATAACGACTGATAGGAGGATTTCTTTAGTAATTTTAGGGAAATGATGGGTTTATGGGCTTATGTTTGTATTCTGCAACGTAGTACCGACTTTAGTGGTTAATTTGTAGGAAAAATATGACACAAAGTGTTCATTCAGTATTAAAATAAGAAGTTCAGGAATATTCTGGTTTACAAGCTTAAAACCTACAACTAATAAAAATAATTCAAATATGGCAAAAAATTCAACAATTGATATTGAACGCTTAATGCGTTTAGAACCGCTTTCAGCTCTTTCAAACGAGCGTCTGGATGAACTAGCAAACTTGGCTTATATCGAAAGGGTGAGTATTGGGGTGAGCCTTTTTCGCGAAGGTGATTTAGATAATCAGACACTTTATTTGTTGCAGGGCGATGTGCAGCTAAGTTCATCCGATGGTAGCTTTGATGAGGTAGTAACTTCACGGCATAACACCGCAAAATTTCCACTTGATGACAGCCAACCACGCCAGGTTTCCTGTGTTGCATTGGGATTGGTTGAGTTTTTACGCATCGATAACAGTGTTTTAGATTATATGATGATGTGGGATCAACTTGCTGTTCAGGAAGAGTTATTGGGTAAAAGTGAAACAGATAAGTTGCAAGAGAAAGAATATGCAGCAGAATTAAGTGTTGCCGATACCAATGTTGATGAAGACGATTCGAGTAATAAAGATACCGTTGGCAAGGATAACGACGAAAAAGAAACTTTAAAGGTTGCAGATAAAACAGCTAATGATAATGAAACGGAAACTGTCAGTGAGCCAGAGTTAGACAATGCGTCAGCGTTGGATTTAAAAGCAGAACCCAAACCAGAGCCAGAAGAAAGATCAACATCAGAAGAAAATACAGCGCCAGGAAAAGAATCAACGACAGACGAAATTTCATTAACGGAAAACTCAGCCCCTCCTCAGGGTGTGCCAGCGTCAGTCGTATTGATTAAAGAAACGATTGAGGATAATAATTCTCAACCGGCAGTAAAAGTTGAGTCACATAATGATAAAGATAACGAGGTGCAAACTGAGGATGCAATAAAAGAGAACGCGCTAGAATATAATACGCCAAAAGAAAATATAGCCGAGGATAATATATCTGTCGAGAAAGGCGCCTGGATGCGGCGTATGCGACATATTATGGCGTTTAAAAATTTACCGCCGGCCAACATTAAAGAACTTCTTGAGCGTATGGAATCAGTTAAAGTTAAAAAAGGTGAAACCATTGTGCAGCAGGGTGAGCAAGGCAACACCTTTTATGTGCTAACCGATGGTCAGGCAAAAGTGACGCGAACAATTGAGCTGGCCGAGCTTCAGGCGGGTGCAAGTTTTGGTGAAGAGTCGCTTGTTTCTGGTGGTGAGCGTAATGCTTCCATTACGATGAAATCTGATGGCATTTTAATGAAGCTGTCAAAAAAGGATTTTGATCATTTATTAAAAGAACCAATGTTAAACCGGATTTCACCAGAAGATGCGCGTATTCGTTCGTATAAGGGTGACCTGTGGCTAGATGTGCGTCATGCGAGTGAATACCATCATAGTCATCTACGTAAGGCGAATAATATTCCTTTGCATGAAATTCGCATGCGTATGGCTGAGCTAGAAAAACCCCAAAACTATATTTGCTATTGCAATACCGGCCGAAGAAGTTCGGCTGCGGCATTTATTCTGGCGCAGGCGGGCTATAAGGTAAGCGTTTTAAACGGTGGTGTCAGGGTGATGCCGCAGGATCTGGTTAAAGGCTAAATTTTGTAAGGCTGTTTAAGCTTAACGCTTAACCCGGTGGCCAACTAAAACCACGACCAGCTAGTAGGTGTAAGTGGATATGGAAAACAGTTTGTCCAGCTCCTTCATTACAATTCATCACTAAGCGATAACCCTGTTCGGCAAAGCTATTATCGTGGGCGATTTTTTTTGCTGCTAAATACAGTTTACCTATTAGTGCGGCATCTTTTTCATCGAGATCGTTGACGGTGGCAATGTGTTTTTTTGGAATAAATAAAATATGACTGGGCGCCTGTGGATTTACATCAGTAAAACCTAGCACGTCGTCATCCTGATAGACGATGTCGGCGGGAATGTCGCCATTAATAATTTTGCAAAATAAGCAGTCCATGGGCTTTCCTTATCGTTGAAGTATTTTATTTTAGTGAAACATCTTAAACCACGAAGAGCACGAAGAACACTAACAAAGATTATTTATTTTAAAGTTTCATTGTTGCCCGATTAACTTTTGAGTCGATTTTACAAGATAGGATCATAAAGTTTATCTGTTTCTATAGGAACAGGGTAAGCACACCGGTGAAGCTATAGAGTTGTTGTCTGGCAATTTCGCCGTTGGCATAAAAACCAACCAGTGGAATGTCGCCTAGTATATCGCTGATATATTTTACTTCAGTCGATACCTTTCCAAACATATGTTGGCCGCGACCCAGGCAGGAAATATATAAGGCGCCTTTTGGTTGTTTGCCATTTAGGCGTTCTTTTAATGTGTTGAGCATGCGCTGCAAATCTTCAATGGCGCTTTGTGAATCGCGTTTGCAAAACATAATTTGGCTGTTGGGTTTCAGGTCGTCGGCTATGGCTAAAAAACGGTTGTCGGGGTCAAAGCCTACAATGCTTCGTACCAGGTAGTCGCCGGTGTCACTGCCTTCAATGGGAAGGCCGGCAAAGATATAACCGGCCGCACGGTTAATATCGCGAGCAAGTATTTCACCAATGTTTTCGGTGAACACATCCAGAGCGGGGCGGTTATCAATTGATATCGCCATATGGTGTTCGCATTCTGTGATGGTAAAGGTATCAGAAATAGGCGTACAACCCTGTGATAAGCCGGTCATTACTGCATCTGAATTTTTAAAAATAACACCGGATAAACCGCCTTCGGTTATGCCGCCGGTGGTTGCATTGCCAGCATATTGATAAAAATAATTACTTGCTGAGGTTAGTCCACCCACAAAATAACTGGGCTCTAAGGTTGCGCCAAGTGTTTCGATTTGTTCGCTTAACATGGGGTTGCGGGGGTCGGCATGAATAATAGCAAACTGAACATTGTTTAGATTGCTTTGTTCGACTGTTGCCTGTTGGCTAAAAATTGAATAATTTGTTTTTGCTATATCGGTTAATAAAATCGCCATAGCGGGCTGATCGGCATATTCGATATTGGTAACGCAAATAGCCTGGCCGATCGTGCCGAGCCAGTCAATATTGGGGAATTGATTCTCTAAGCCGTTAATGATTTTTTTTAAATGAGCTGCGTAAGCATCGGTAACGTAAATAAAACCGAGTGTTGCTGTATTCGTAGCACTATTTTGCTGTGCTTGTTGAATACATTGTTGCAAAGCAACTTGCCAGTCGTTATTACTTGCGTGAGCTAAAATGTATTGCGACATAAATTTTCCTGTCATGAGGTAGGACTATATATTTGGTCAGGCAATTTTTAAATATAAAATAACACTGTTGTCCCGCTAACTTGAAGCGAATAATGTTGCAATATAGACTATATGCATGTTTATGAGAATACTAGCGCCGCCGGACATGGAATTGCATTTGAGCTCGTTATGCAAGTTAACGCAGCTACCGCTAAGAATTGTGCAAATAAAAAACCGGGCAAGAGCCCGGCTTTTTATTTAATAAAGATAAAGCGTTTAACTTAAGCTTTTTTCTTTTTCTCGATTAAATCATGAATTAAAGGATTTAAGATTAACTCCATTGCGAAACCCATTTTACTACCGGGTACAACGATGGTATTTGGTCGAGACATAAATGAATCAGAAATCATATTTAACAGGAATGGAAAGTCTACGCCTGCTGGATTACGGAAACGAATAACGATAAAGCTTTCATCCGGTGTTGGAATGTCACGGGTAATAAACGGATTTGAAGTATCAACCGTTGGCACACGTTGGAAGTTTATATCGGTGCGTGAAAATTGCGGTGTAATGAAATGAACATAGTCATCCATACGACGTAAAATGGTATCAACAATCGCATCGGCTGAGTAACCACGCTGCGCATTATCACGATGGATTTTTTGAATCCATTCGAGGTTAACAATCGGCACCACACCCACGAGTAAGTCGACAAAGCTGGCCACTTTAATGTCGCCGTTCGCAACACCACCGTGTAAGCCTTCATAAAAAAGTAAATCAGAACCGGCTGGAATATCTTCCCAGGGGGTAAACTGCCCTGGGGTTAAATCGGTTTTTAAGCGCGCGTTATGCTCTTCGGCTTCTTCTTCACTGTGCAAATAGTAACGACGTTTGCAGCTACCGGTGTCACCGTAGTTTTTGAAGGTGTCGGCAATCATATCGAAATGATTGGCTTCTGGACCAAAATGGCTGAGTTGTTTGCCTTTTTCTGCAAATTCAGCAATGGCATCTTTCATTGATGCGCGGTCGTAGCGATGGAAACTATCGCCTTCTACAATAAGAGGGTCGATTTTTTCACGAAAAAAGATATGCTCAAAAGCATTTTTTACAGTTGTTGTGCCCGCGCCGGATGAACCAGTAACCGCGATGACAGGATGTTTAGCTGACATGCGAACTCCTTAAAATGTTTAAAAAAATATAAAAACTAAAATTAGGTGCAACGATCATTTATATGAATACAAAATTGTGACGTTTTTTAGTAATCAGTATCGGAACCCGCCATATTAAGGCCGGAGTCAGATCGTGCGAACGGCGTATTCTATCGAAAACTGATGATGAAAAGTAGGGGCAAGCCGGATTATTTCACTATAAGGCTAAACGACGATTTTCGTGAATAATTGAAGAAAATAGGCTCTAATTCATGAATTTTCGCGTTCAATTGCCCGATATCCTATATCGGTACGGTAGTAAACTTTATCCCAGTGAATTTGGCGAGTGAGTGCATATGCGGTCTTTTGCGCTTCGCCCACCGTTTCGCCTAGCGCGGTCGCGCATAACACACGGCCGCCCTGGGTGATGGTATTGCCATTGTCGAGGGCGGTGCCGGCATGGAAAATTTTTGCATTATCGATATTTGCATCTAGCCCACTGATAATATTGCCCTTGTCGTAGTCAAACGGGTAGCCGCCTGCGGCAAGGACTACACCAAGTGCCGCACGGGGATCCCACTGGGCTTGTTCGCTATCGAGTTTGCCATCAACGGCAGCAAGACAATGTGCAACCAGGTCGGACTGTAGGCGCATCATAATGGGTTGGGTTTCAGGGTCACCAAAACGGCAGTTGTATTCCAGAACTTTGGCTTTGCCATTGGCATCGATCATTAAACCGGCATATAAAAAACCAGTATAAGGTAAGCCATCTTCAGCCATGCCTTTTACGGTGGGTAAAATGACATCGTCCATGGCCTGTTGGTAAATGCTGTCGGTGATAACAGGCGCGGGTGAGTAGGCCCCCATGCCACCGGTGTTGGGTCCAAGGTCGGCGTTATCGCGTGCTTTATGATCCTGTGAAGTGGCCATGGGTAAAACGTGCTTGCCATCGACCATCACAATAAAACTGGCTTCTTCGCCTTGCAGGAATTCTTCGATAACCACTCGGGAACCGGCTTCACCAAAGGCATTGCCAGCGAGCATATCATTTATGGCGTTGATCGCTTCGTCTTCAGTTTGCGCCAGGATGACGCCTTTGCCGGCTGCAAGCCCATCGGCTTTAACAACAATCGGTGCGCCACATTTTTTAACGTAGGCAACGGCCGGTTCAATTTCGGTAAACACATCATAGTCGGCGGTGGGGATGGCGTGTTTTTTTAAAAAGTCTTTACTAAAGGCTTTGGAACCTTCAAGTTGTGCGGCGCCTTTGCTGGGGCCGAAACATTTAAGCCCAGAGGCATTAAAGGTATCCACTACGCCAGCAACTAAAGGCGCTTCCGGGCCAACAATGGTGAGGTCGATTTGTTCCTGTAAACCAAAGGCCAATAGTCCTTCGATATCCTCAGCATTAATTTCAACATTTTGTAGATTTGCCTCGGCTGCGGTACCGGCATTGCCGGGTGCGACAAAAACCTTGGTCACTTTTGGTGATTGTGCGGCTTTCCAGGCAAGTGCATGTTCGCGGCCGCCGCCGCCAATAATTAAAACTTTCATCGAGTAGGCCTGTAATATTCTTTTTTTAAGGTTTATTGCTTTAAGGGCTTATTATGATACAGCATATACTTCGCTGTTTCATAAATGCCCAGGGTTAGTTGCTTATATTTTTCTGCAAGCTGGGGATGTTGTGCACTAACGTCAACATAGGTTTGTTTTGTTTTGCTATTTGGGTTGGGTAATTTAGATGGATCCGTTCGGTATAGCATTGGCTTACTACCATCGGCTAGAATTTTAAACGTATAGTCTTTCGTTACCAGACCTAGGTCAGGATTTTTTCGATGAGTAAAAGTAAAAGCATAGCGGTCAGAGTCAAATCGTGGATCCAGTAAATCGCGGCCCATGGTGGTATTGGTATAGCCCATGGTAGTGAGTGATGCGACCGTGGGCAACATATCAACCTGGCTTGCTACTTTAGTGAATAGCTGTTTTTTTATTAACTTAGGTGCATAAATAACAAATGGGACATGGAAGCCGGTTAAGTCAAATGTTTGTTCAAATTGCGCTGTGTGTAGGCCGCCATAGCCGGTAATGCCGTGGTCGCCAAAGAAAACGAAAACCGTGTTATCAAAATACTTTTCTTTTTTAGCCAGCTTCATAAAATGGCCGATGCTGTGATCCATAAAACGAAAAGAGTTATATTCTTTTTCTGAAGCGAAACCATTTTCAGTTAATTCTTTTTTGCTGCGTTTTATATATTTGAAGCCCTGATTATTATCCGGGATGGTGTAGGGGCGGTGGTTACCTGAAGTCTGGATAATACTGAAAAAAGGCGTGGTTTCTTTTTTGAGTACTTTGTTGGCTTCGGTAAACAGGTCTAAATCTGAAATGCCCCAAACATCTACTCGCTCAGAGGTATAGCTACCTTCTTCGTGCATGTTAAGGTTTTTAATATTATGCGATAGCAGGCCACGAATATTTCCCCAGTTAGCACTGCCACCGAGAAAGTAATGTTTTTTGTAGCCTTTGAAGGCGCTAATAATAGTGTGTTGATCGACGATAAGTGGGTTACGTGTCGAGGTCCTATTGAGTTCGGTATCAGGTATGCCTGTAATACCGGCAAAAACCGAGCGTGCGGTGCCAACATGTGGCGTGTAGAAGCGTTTAAAGTAAATAGCATTATTTGCTATCGAATCAAAATTAGGCGTTGGATTTAGTTTGTTACCAAAGCCCCCTGTTTTATAAGAGGCAAAAGACTCAAGATAAACGATGATAATATTAGGTTTTGCTGCCGCAAGCGGCCCAGGCATATGGATGGTGCGTTTGAAATTTAAAGTTTTAAAAGGTTTATCGGTATTAGTTTTGTTTTGCACACCTAGATAGTTAGCAATATCTTTATAATATGAAGCTGTTTTAGCTAGATCAAAATTAATACTTTTATTTTTAAGGGTGTCGAGAAAATGAATAACCGGGTTAACCGTAACTGCCGGTGTAAACGGATGAGTGCTGGCGAAGGCATCGCTCCAGCGCAAAGGGTAGTAGGAAAATTTTCCAAATAGACCAAAGATATAGATGAAGATACAGGCAGTAACAAATAAGGTTCGTTGCCACCATTTTTGCTTAAAACAGAGCGTGTCGTTATTTAGTTGTGTCAGAGCTTGTTTAAGTATCGGGTTGTTAAAATAACGAATTAAGAAACCGTAAACAAAGGTTATGCTAGCAAGTGCAATTAGCAGCCACACAATAGGATAAGATTGCCACATCATAGTAAAGGAAAGTGAAAAATCTTCTGCAAAGCGTAGGACCGACGCATCCAGTGGTTGATGTAAGTAAGAATAGTTTATAAAGCTTGCAATGTAATAAAAAACACTAATGGCAAAGGCAATTATCAGATAACCGAACCAGGCTTTACGGGCGGTAGTATTTCGAATGGGGTTAAGCGGTTTTAGCCAGCCAAAAACAAAAATAGGTAAGAGTATCAGCAGGATTAATCTCAGGTCGAATTTGAGCCCAAGATAAAAAGCATTCAAAAGTTCAGCTGCGGGTATCGGGTTTGTTGCATCCTTAAAAGTGAGCCAGTAGGCCAGGCGAAATAAGCTGTAAAAAACAAGGCTTATTAATATACTATTCAGATAAAAATGAATCAGGGGTATTTTCTTTAATATTTTCAAACCGGGTTATTCCTGCGCTTTCTTGAATTTTACATTAAGCTGTTTTTCTGGATTAATGTGGTAGTATCAGTGAAATGACTTCTTTGTGATAGCTTACGGGAGTAGGATTTTACACTGTGTATATGTCGATCTCAATTTATGTTTAAACGAATCTTAAAAATCAGCGGATATAGCTTGCTAATATTAGTGGGTCTGTTTATTAGTGCGCGATTCCTTGATAAGAGCCTCGGCGGTATATACGATGGTTTTCGGCAGCCGTACTTACAGATAGCCGCTAGCAATTCCATTATTATCCGTTGGCAAACACCTAAGCCCCATGTCGGCGTGGTGCGTATTGGTAAAAGCATTAATCAGGTTGATAAAGTTTTTAGCGAAACGCAAGCTGATGATGAGCACCGTATTAAGATAACCGGGCTCGAACCGGATACCAAATATTATTATAGTGTTGGTGCGCCTCGATATGCCATATATGAAGGTAAAGACTACTGGTTTAAGACCAATCCTCTCGAAAAAAATACCGCAACGCGATTTTGGGTGACGGGTGATCAGGGACAGGCGGGTGATATTCAAAATAAGGTCAGGGATGCCATGTTATCCTGGATTCAGCGGCATCCCGCCATTAATCGCACCGCTACTGCAGCGAACAGCCCGTTAGATTTTTGGCTAACCACGGGGGATAACGCCTACCGCTCCGGCACTAATCAGCAGTTCCAAGACAATTTTTTTGTACCTTTTTCTTCTATTTTAAAGCATACGCCGGTCTGGCCTGTTTACGGCAATCATGATGCGAGACGCTGGGTATTTTTTAATATTTTCTCTTTTCCGACACAAGCCGAAGCTGGTGGTGAAGCTTCTGGAACGGAAAAATATTATAGTTTTGATTACGCCAATATCCATGTTGTTGTTTTAGATTCACAATCGAGCCGTATTCAAAAAAATAGCAGAATGTTACGTTGGTTAAAAAAAGACTTAGCCGCAACTTCACAGCAGTGGTTAGTTGCCATATTTCACCATCCACCCTATACAAAAGGGACGCATAATTCGGACAATTTAGCCGATAGCTTTAGCCGTATGCAAAACATTCGTGAATTTATTTTGCCTGTTTTAGAAAAAGCCGGTGTTGATGTGGTATTAAGCGGCCATAGCCATATGTATGAACGCTCCTGGTTTATGCGTTGTCACTATGGAACATCCGATAAGTTTAGTGTTGATTATATTCAAGATAGAAAACCGCTAGGTGGTATTAACTCTTCTGAGAGTAGGCGGCAACAAAAAGCACTTATTTATCGTAAAGCACAATCCGGTTTGTCTGCGAATGCGGGTACAATTTACGTGACGATTGGTTCGTCGGCGAAACTTGATGGGGGTGATTTAAACCATGCTGCCATGCCAGTATCTTTGTTTGAAACTGGCTCAATGATCTTCGATGTATTTGAAAATAAATTAACCGCAAATTTTATTACCGAGGCAGGTGAGATTGCAGATAGTTTTTCGATTGTTAAAGGAAGCAAAGATGCGCCTGTGGCGACAGCGTACTGCAATAAATAATATTATCTAATTTCTCATTATCTATTTGAATGTACTTAAACTTGTTCAAGCAATTCTTCGTCATCGTTCTTGCTCGGCACAATACCAGAACGCTATTTTTCACTGGAATTTAACAGTGTTTTCTTGAATTTTAAAAATAAATTATCAAATTTTTTATCTGATAAATGATTACTTTGTAATTCGAGTTTACGTTTTAGATCGATGAGTGAGTATAAAATGGTTCTTTTGTGTATCCATAACTCATCTGGTTTTCTCTGGCCTTCCATTGATGCTAGGATACCGGCGATAGCCGAAACGATTAATATAGCAATACACTGCTGTCCCGTTAACTTGAACCTAATGTTATTGAAATGTGAAGTAATGTCTACGTTTATGATAATACTAACGCCGCCACAGCAATCCCATATCCTGCCCTTATTCCCGATTCAAAAGTTAACGGGACAGCAGTGATAGCAATATTAAGATTTGAAGCTGATTCGAGTGAGATATAAACCTAAAAGACAGAGAGAACAGCGGTAAAATAAAGGCTGCGTAGCGGAAAGTTTTTGTGCTTGTTTTTATGCAATTCCATATTGTTCGCGATAAGCTTCAACGCTGGGTAAAAAATCTTTGAATTCAGCTTTATCCTTAATATATGTAATTAAATCAGTTAATTTGATAATGCTTGAAACAGGAATATTATACTGTTGCTCTACTTCCTGAATGGCTGATAATTCAGCCTTACCTTTTTCCTGTCTATCCAGTGCGATAAGCACTCCTGCGGCCTGTGCACCTGCATTGGAAATAATATCCATCGCTTCACGAATGGCCGTACCCGCAGTTATTACATCATCAATAATGAGTACCTTGCCTTGTAAAGGCGCACCCACAATATTGCCACCTTCACCGTGATCTTTGGCTTCTTTACGATTAAAGCTATAAGGCGTATTAACGCCATGATCGTTGGCTAAGGATATGGCGCAACTGCTTGCCAGTGGTATGCCTTTGTAAGCCGGGCCAAACAATACATCGAATTGTATTTTGCTATCTTTCAATGCTTGTGCATAGTACTTGCCAAGTTTTGCGAGCGCTTCACCGGTATTAAATAAACCGGCGTTAAAAAAGTAGGGGCTGACGCGACCGGATTTAAGGGTGAATTCACCAAAACGTAGCACCTTGCTGGAGAGGGCAAATTTGATAAATTCTTTTTGATAATCTTGCATAATAGTCGCTCTTTCATTCGATGAAGGTTGGAAGTGGTGTATTATAGCGAATTATTGAAAATATTGGGTAGCAATTTAGGATGGTTATAAGCGAATGAGAGTGATCAGTGCAAATTTAAACGGTATTCGTGCCGCAGCTAAAAAAGGTTTTTTTGAATGGATGAAAAAACAAAAAGCTGACGTGGTTTGTATTCAGGAAACCAAGGCACAAATTGACCAGTTAAGTGACGATATTTTTAAACCCAAAGGCTATCATCGTTACTTTTTTGATGCTGAAAAGAAAGGCTATAGTGGTACCGCATTGTATTGTAAACAGGAACCCGACAAAGTTATTAAAGGTTTAGGCTGGGCGCATGCTGATACCGAAGGCCGTTATATTCAGGCCGATTTTGGCAAGCTTAGCGTGGCATCGTTATATTTGCCATCGGGTTCGTCGAGCGAAGAACGGCATGCAAATAAATTAAAATTTATGGATTTGTTTTTAGAGGATTTAATCGCCAAAAAACGCAAGCACCGGGACTATATTATTTGTGGCGATTACAACACGATACATAAAGAGATAGACATAAAAAACTGGAAGAGTAACCAGAAAAATTCCGGCTGTACCCCTGCCGAGCATGCCTGGTGTGACAAGCTGTTTGATGAAGTCGGTTATGTGGATGCGTTTAGAGAGGTGAACAATGAGGCGGGGCAATATACCTGGTGGTCAAACCGTGGTAATGCGCGGGCCAACAATGTGGGCTGGCGGATTGATTACCATGTTGTGTCGGCGAGTCTTAGAGATAAGGTAAAAAGCGCGAGTGTTTATAAAGATAGCTGGTTTTCGGACCATGCGCCGTTGACGATTGATTATGACATTTAGAGCTTTTTAACCACGGTGCACAGCGTTCCCCAGGAGTATTTCTTTATGTTATTTGCCAATAACATTCAGGGCAACAAGGTAAAAATAATTTGTTAATGCATTATTGATAAAAGATGCTTGTTCGAACTCATGGCTGATTACCAAACACATAAAACTATATTTCAAATATATTTAAGAACACTGCTGTCCCGTTAACTTGAACCTAATGATGTTGAAATGAAAGTAATGTCTACGTTTATGATAATACTAACCCGCCGGACATGGAATTGCTGTGGCTGACTAACGGACTCGCTATTCGCCATCCCTGGCCGCTCGACTGCCGCGTTCCTTGCGGCAGACGGTCCGTTAGTCAGCCACAGCAATCCCACATCCTGCCCTTATTCCCGGTTCAAAAGTTAACGGGACAGCAGTGATTTAAGATGTAAGAGTGGTATTAATAATTTCTTTTCGCTGTGTCGCCGTGGTTAATCATTCTTTTCATATTCATTGACAATATCCAAAGCCGCATCCACGTCACTATCTTCAACAGACACCCCGGCAAAATCTGTCGGCGCTATTTCACCTATCCCGCCTTGCAAATAAAAGCCATTTACAAAAGCACCAATATTATTGGCTTCTAGCAAACCCTTTATAATTTGTGCTTCAGTAATGTTGCTTGCATCAAATATTTTTTTCATTAGAGGCTCTTATTGTTTACAGACATAAGAAAGTATTTCTATTACCTGGTCGGTTGTTTTTGCCCAGGCAAGGGAGGCGGCATCGACTTCTTTTAAAGGGTGTATGATGTCTTCTGTGTGCAGAGTGATATAAGGTGTGGCCATAGCAGCACAATAACCGGCATCGAACGCGGCATTCCACTGTTTATATTGTTCGCCAAAGCGAACAATCATCAGATCACAATTTTCAATTAATGATTTTGTGCGAATAGCATTTACTTTGGCAGATTTATGATCTCGCCAGAAAGAATTATTATCATCATTTCCTGTATGGTTTAGCATATCGCCTGCAGCATCGCTTGCTTCATGGTTGGTAATAGCTGAGGTGAAGTGAATGTTCAGCTTTTGTTTGTTCGCGCCTTCAATAATTTCATCACGCCAGTCTGTGTGGATTTCTCCGGAAAGGTATACTGTAAAACTCATTTTAGTTCTCTTGTTATGTAGGTGTTAAGCTTTGCAAATCATTTTAATAAGATCAGTAATTCTTTCACCAATATCTTTTAATGCCGCTATATTATCAATTAAATTTAATTTTTCCAAATCCAGGCGTTTGAAAGCTGGAAGGTCAAATAGTTCGGGGCCCTCAATTTTTTCACCGCCAACCAGGTGTGAATGTTTGAGAGCGACTTGCACCAGGTCACAGTAATCGGGTTTTTTAATATCGCGATTCCAGTCATAGGCATGTTTTGCGTTTTCAATAAGTTCTTTATCAAACTTCCATTGTTGTAAAATCATACCACCAATGTGGCTTTTAAGTTGGTGCAATACCAAATCAATATTACTTGCTTTATGGGCGAGTTCTTTGTGTGAGTCAGCGACCACTAAAATGGGGATGACGCCAATATCATGTAAGAGGCCGAATAAAAAGGCACGATCAGGTTTGAAGCTGGGTATTTGTTTGGCGAGTTCATAACAGATAACACCAATACGAATACTGTGTTCGTAAAAGTGTGCCATTTTATGTACCACCAGCTCTGTATTGGGCATAAACAAATCTCTTAGTACAACACCCATTACAATGTTGCGTATATTTTCAATACCAAGTTTTGCAATGGCTTCCTGTATGGAGCTGCTTTTACCTGCGCAAATGTAAAGAGCGCTATTGGCAACCTGTACAATTCTTGCGGCAATAACGGGATCCATCTGAATAATCTGTGCGAGTTTATTGGTACCCAGATTTTCGTTGTCCAGAGCTGAATTTATATGCAGTGCAATTTCCGGCAAGCTGGGTAAGGTAACAGAGTTACTTTTAAATAACTCTGTAATTTCATTAACCAGTTTCAGATTAGCACTGCTGGTGAGCATTGTTTCGAAGTCGGCATAATCGAGTCGGTTATTATTACGGCTGTTCTGGATGCCGTATTTTTGGGTAATTGTTTTTTCTATTTGAATTATTTTGCACGGTAAGCTACAGCGCGCATAATGCCCTGGCATGTTTGAATAAAATACAGGTGATTGGGCGCGTTCAGATTCAGCATTGATAGATTGTTGAACGCCGCCTGTTGTTTGCAAATCTAGTACACCTTTGAGTAAATAAAGGTCAACGTCAGCCGTTTTTTCGGCAATAATTCGCTCCTCGGGCTGGTAGTTGTTGAGCATGGCATGTTTGGCGATATCAACAAGGGATGTATCGTCCAGATCTTTAAAGTCGCCGAATGCCAGCAGGTGTTTTACGTCAATCATTGCCTCGCCCATGAAAGGATTGTTCTTAAAGTATAGTTATCTATATCGGCCGGATTGAGGCAAAATATAAATATAATTTAAAATTTAGAATTTCAATAATAATTCAAGTAGAAACAATAAGATAAGCGCTATTTTATGGTAAAGTAAGCGGCCATAAAGCTTAAGAAAATGGTGGGGATAGAGTGTGGTAAACAGTTCGGCAAGACATAGCTGGCGAGAAGCCTTTGCGGTTTATTTAAAGCCGCGTGTTATTGCTATGTTCTTTCTTGGTTTTTCGGCAGGGCTGCCTTTTTTACTGGTATTTTCAACATTGACCTTATGGCTAAAGAGCGAGGGTGTTTCCAAATCAATGATCGGTTTTTTTGCCTGGGTTGGCCTGACCTATTCGATAAAATTTATCTGGGCACCGATAATCGATCGTATTAATTTACCCGTATTAGAAAAAAGACTTGGCCATAGACGAAGCTGGATGATAGTTGCCATGATCGGTATCGCTACAGGGCTGGTGTTTATGTCGACTTTATCGCCTAAAGATTCCTTAACTATTGTTGCGCTTACGGCAATCTGGATTGCTTTTAGTTCGGCAACCCAGGATATTGTGATTGATGCTTATCGTATTGAAGCGATGGATGTCGAGTATCAAGCCGCCATGGCTGGAACCTATCAGGCGGGGTGGCGAGTGGGTGCAAGTTTAGTAGGCGGCGCGGTTGCATTATACATCGCTGATTATTATTCATGGCAACTAACATATTTAGCAATGGCGGGTTTTGTTGCGATTGGGTTTATTACCGTTTTGTTTATTCATGAGCCAGAACGCGTCGTTACTCGGGAAACAATCGCCAATGAGCAAAAAGTTATTCATTACATCGAGAACAGCCCAAAGCCGAATAAATACATTGCCTGGTTTATTGGTGCGGTTATTTGTCCGTTTGCTGATTTTTTTCAACGCAATGGCAAGTTTGCAATCGCGCTACTGGTTTTTATTGGTATTTATAAAATAAGCGATATCACTTTAGCGGTGATGGCGAATCCGTTTTATGATGATATGGGTTTCAGTTATTCTGAGATAGCCACGGTTACCAAATTTTTTGGTCTTTCGATGACTTTAACAGGTGCATTGCTTGGCGGTGTTGTTGTTGTTCGTTATGGCATTTTAAAACCAATGCTTGCTGGCGCCATTATGGTGGCCATTACTAATTTACTATTTGCGCTAATGGTGAGTAAGGGGCATGACTTAACCTGGTTCACTATAATTGTAAGTGCGGATAATTTCAGTGGGGGTTTTGCAAGCTCCGCTTTTATTGCTTATTTATCAAGCCTTACCAATACAGCCTATACGGCAACCCAGTATGCTCTGTTTAGTTCTATTATGACCCTGCCTGCAAAAATTATTTCTGGATTTTCGGGTATTGTTGTTGATAGTGAGGGTTATACTTATTTCTTTATCTATACAGCTGGTCTAGGTATACCCGCTATATTAATGGTTATTTGGCTTATTGCCAAAAATGAAGAGTCAACCAAAGAAATATAAAAGTTAAAAAATGATCGAAGCACAAACATACATAAGTGCCTTTTTAGTTGGCTTACTCGGTGGCGTGCATTGTGTTGGAATGTGTGGTGGAATTATAAGCGCATTAACACTGGGCATTAGCAGCAAAGATAATAATGCAGCAAGCATAAAATTATTTCCCTATTTATTAAGTTACAACCTGGCAAGAATATTAAGTTATATGCTTATGGGTTTTATTTTTGGTGGTCTGGGTGCCTGGCTAACGGATCTGGTCTTTATCAATCATGCGCAAATGTTTTTAAAAATATTGGCGGGTATTTTTTTAATTGCCCTGGGTTTGTATTTAGCGAATTGGTGGCGGGGTTTAAGCTATATTGAACGACAGGGAAATATTATATGGAAATATATTGAGCCAACTGCCAGACGTTTTATTCCTATAAAGAATATTCCCCAAGCCATAAGCGCCGGTTTTGTCTGGGGCTGGTTACCATGCGGGCTTGTGTATAGTGTTCTTATCTGGGCTTTAAGCAGTGGCAGTGCATTAAATGGTGGATTATTAATGTTAAGTTTTGGTCTAGGTACCTTACCAAATTTATTGGTTATTGGTTTATTTGCTGCAACTTTAAGGCGCTTTATGCAAATGCAATTAGTACGTATTATAGCTGGACTCATTATTTCTGTGTTTGGCTTTTACCAGATCCTTATAGCGGTTGCTTAGTTATGAATGAAAACCACCAAGATGCTTTATGTGTGCTATCGGTATATACTTGTTTTGCAAAAGGATGTGGTTCTTAGTCCTTATAAATATTGGACGTCTGGTGCCTAGTTTATGAATCGAACCCTTAACATAATATTAATATTTTTGTCGCTCTTTCCGTTAACCGTCTATTCGGCTAATAAGTGTTTGCATATCAGTTCCTATCACAAAGGTTATGCTTGGACTGACGGTATTAGTCAGGGTGTCGAAGAGGTTTTGCTTGGCAAATGTGAATTAAAAACTTTCTATATGGATACAAAGCGAAATGTTTCCTCCTCATTTGCTCTTAAAAAATCACATCAAGTAAGAAAGCTAATAGCAAGTTATAAACCGGATGTTGTCATCGCTTCTGATGATAATGCGGCAAAATATGTTGTAACTCAATACAAAAACTCTAAAATCCCATTTGTTTTTACGGGGGTTAATTGGACAGCTAAAGCATATGGCTTCCCGTATAAAAATGTAACAGGTATGGTTGAAGTTGCACCTATTTTGCCTCTTTTACGGGTAATTAAAAAATCGAACAAAAAAGTTAGACGAGGCATTTATATTTCTGCCGACGTGATTTCTGAGCATAAGGATTATGTACAGTATAAAAAAGTTTATGCAAAGAAGGGTGTTGTTTTGTCATCGATATTCGTTAAAACAATGAAGCAGTGGGTGCAGGCATATGTTAAAGCTCAATCAGCAGATTTTATTATATTAAATAACAATGCAGGAATAAATGACTGGGATAAAGCAACAGCGATTAAAACGGTTACCAGTAAAAGTAAAAAATTAACGGTTACTATTTATAGATGGATGATGCCTTATACTATGTTTGGGATAACCAAAAATGCAGAGGAACAGGGGCGTTGGGCGGCTCAGGTTGCTCTGGAAATATTATCAGGTACGTCCGTAAGTGATATTCCGATAAGTATAAACAAAGAATGGAATATGTTTGTCAATAATAAATTAATACTCAAGAGTAAGGTGAGGCTTGACCCTGGCATAAGAAAAAGAGCCTCGGTTGAATGGTAGTTAGATTGTGAATAAATTAAATGTTACAAGCGAAAAGCTGGTTTTAATATGGGGGCTTATTGCAAGTATTTTTATCTTTTCAATTACGTTGAAATATGAAATTGAAAAAGAACGAAGTAGCTTTGCAATATTAGCCAGAAGTATTATTACGAAAATAGAGTCAGCTCTGGATTCCATCAATAAAATAAACCGAGAATTTAGTGCTTTATTTTATTTGGCTGATGAGGTTGATGATGGTGCATTTGATTTTCTTACCAGTACGCTTATTAGGCAAAATAACTTTATAGAAACCATCTATTTCGCAGAAAAAATATCGACGAAGAATAAAAAACAGTATGAGCTGAGTGTAGAAGAACAAGGCTATACAGGCTTTAAAATCAAGCCGTTTTCTGCTACTGAAGTTATACCTAAAAGTTTATCAGGCTTTATATTTCCGATTAAATACATATCACCTTATAGTGTTAAAACATCTCGCTGGTTCGGAATGAACCTATTAACATTTCCAGTTGTTAACAAGGGGTTTAGTCTTCGCTCGCTATCCTCCAGCCTTTTCTATGCGATGACTAGTACAGAAAAAAATAAATTATTTGCCAGTAGAATTTTATTTAATACATCTAGTGATACTGATAGCGGTGACATTGAAAATGCATTCGGTATTTTGTTATATAAAATCGACGCAAAAAATCTTTTTCCTGCGGGCATTCTTTCTCAAGATGACTCTGTGTCTATGTACCTTGATGGCTATGGTTTTTATGCGACAAGTTCTTTAAAGAACAAAGATTATTTTTCTATGGAGTTTGATTTCGAAAGTAAAATTGAGCTTGCCGGTCAAGAAATAAGTATAAAAATAATACGCAATAAGTGTTTATTTCAATTTAATTTATTGATGCCCATTTTAATGTTTGCAGCAGGATTGTTCTTAACCTTTTTTGCCTGGTATGTCATTCGTTCACATATCGAGCATAATAAATTTCTGGCAGAACAAAATAGAATTATTGAGAATGAGGTTTTCCGTAAAACAGAAGAGCTTAGTAAGAAAGCAGATGAATTGGCTCTGGCTTATAATCGGCAAGTTGCACTGGTTGAAGAGCTAGAAAGTTTTAGTTATTCAGTATCGCATGACTTGCGTTCACCTCTACGGGCATTGGATGGCTTCTCTCGTGCCTTAGAAGAAGATTATGCAAAAGACCTTGATGACAGCGCAAAAGATTTTATTGCAAGAATTTGTAAAGCAAGTGAGCGGATGGGAACGTTGATAGATGCATTATTATCCCTTTCTCGTATTAGCCGTAAAGGTTTGCTTGTTGAAAGTTTTTCAATATCAGCTATGGCGGAAGAGATTGTTAAAACCTTGCGCGAAGAGAATCCGGACAGAAATATAGAGGTTATTATTGATTCGTCCCTTTGTACTAAAGCAGACAAAAGCCTGATTTATGTTGTGCTTGATAATTTATTACGTAATGCCTGGAAATATACTTTACGAGAAACAAATTCTGTTATTGAAGTTGGTAAAGAAATTCGTCGCGGGGAAATGGTTTTTTTTGTAAAAGACAATGGTGTGGGATTTGAAATGGCTTATGCCGGGAGATTATTTGGCTCTTTTCAACGCTTACATCGAGAGGATGAATTTGAAGGTAATGGTATAGGTTTAGCAACGGCAAAAAGAATTATTGTACGTCATAATGGTGAAATTTGGGCGGAGGCGATTATCGGTAAAGGTGCGACGTTCTTTTTTACATTGCCTGAATTAAAAGAGGATTTTAAAAGTTAATTTATAATTTTTGTATACGATAAAGTGCAATCTCACCTAGCAGGTTGGGCAACAGGTTATTAAAAACACGGTTTCGATGTTGTCTGTCGACAATACTTCGTTTTAGAATTTTAAAATTCTTTTCTTTACATAAATCTTCAAAGTCTTTTAACGTACATAGGTGAATGTTTGGCGTGTTATACCATGCATTAGGAAGTGATTTTGTAATGGGCATGTGGCCAAATAAAATATTAAGCCTGCTTCGCCAATGTCCAAAGTTAGGGAAGGTAACAATGCCTTCTCGACCCACGCGTAACATTTCTTCAATTATGACATCGGTATTTCTTAAAGCCTGAATGGTTTGAGTCATTATAACGTAGTCAAAAGAGTTGTCTTCAAAGCCAATTAGACCTTGTTCGATATCGGCCTGAATTACATTAATATTATTGTTAATGGAAGCTACAATATTCTGTTGGTTAATTTCAACGCCATAACCGGTTACCTGATATTTTTCCTGTAGGTAGGAAAGTAATTCTCCCTGGCCACAACCGAGATCGAGTACCCGGCTATTAGGTTTAATCCAGTCTGCGATGGTTTTTAGTTCAGCTCGTATGGACTTCATTTTGTCGAGTCCTCAACATGTTTCATATAACTGTATAAAATATTTTGGTAATCGTCATTTGGAATTAAAAAAGCATCGTGCCCCTGGTTTGCAGTAATTTCGGAGTAGGTAACGCGTTTGTTGCTATCTAATAATGCCTTAACAATTTCTCGAGAACGTTCTGGTGCAAAACGCCAGTCGGAGGTAAAGGCAATAACCAGGAACCGGGCTGTTATATTTTTTAAGGCTTCAGCCAGATTGTCATTGTATTTTTTAGCCGGGTCAAAATAATCAAGCGCCTTGGTCATAAGCAAATAAGTATTTGCATCAAACTTGTCGACAAATGATTCAGCTTGATAGCGTAGATAACTTTCAACCTGAAACTCTGTTTCAAAATTAAAATTTATCTTGCCTTCACGTAACTCGCGACCAAATTTTGCGCGCATCGATTCATCGGAGAGGTAGGTAATGTGACCTAACATTCTGGCCAGCTTAATACCGCGTCTTG
>VAPL010054306.1_pt1 | contig 54304 bp, 48 predicted proteins | sample 3395061 | NCBI WGS metagenome assembly VAPL01 (sample SAMN08290444, study PRJNA428436) | hydrothermal vent metagenome | isolation source: Deep-sea hydrothermal vent chimney 2 | place: Pacific Ocean: Juan De Fuca Ridge | depth 2182 m m | reverse complement strand
TGGGGAGAAAACTAAAACTTTTACCTCGCAAGAGGTATATTCCCAATCCTGAAATTTCATTACCAAAATCTGATTTTTTCTCTTAGGTTAACGACTATGGTCACAAAACCAACAAGGGCCAAGGTTTTAAAAAGTTTGAAATATGAATAAAGCTATGCCTTATATTTGAGATGGAGGTAATTGAGTAATTTATAACTAAGCAAAATTATGAAATTTGATTATGTAAATATCTCGGTAGTTTTTGGCGTAACCATTGTCTTAGTTGATATTTTCTTTAATGAGTATTTATTCGGATTTAATAATCTATTAATATTATTGGCTTTACTATTTATTGCAATTGCCTATTTCAAGCAAAGTCATGATGAAAAGAAGAAAAATAAATAACTATTTTTTAGGGATAACTATAGTATTTGCTGTGTATTTAATTATTCTTTCAATTATTGGTGAATCTGATAGTATTACACCTTTCTTCTATTATGGATTTTGGCTTGTTTTGGGACTTCTGCTTGGCTTTAGACTATGTTCCTATTTATATGAAAATGATGATAACGAAGGCAACAAAAATAAGATTGACGATAATTATAAACTTAATTGAATTTTAAAACCATCCTCGAATCATCCTAATTTGTAACGATGATGAGGAAGGTTCAAGGTCCTTACAATTGAATTTGTGCCTGCCCGCCAAATTGAGACAGGGATTGTTGTTGTGTGGGGTTGGGTTATTTATAAATGTCTTTTCTATGGCCTACTTTTCTGATATCTAATATTAATATTTCGTCATTAACGGCATAGACAACCCGATAGTCGCCTATCCTGATGCGCCAGGTATCTGAACTTCCTTTGAGTTTTTTTGATCCTTGGGCCTTGGGTTTTCAGATAAGCTTAATACTGCTTTAATGATACGATTGTTTATTGCGGTGGATTGTTTAATTCTTTAGCAGCGGATTTACTGACGACTACCTTATATTGCCTCATCTAACTTACCTTCTTTTTTCAACCTCTTGACAACATCTTCCAATGGTATTTTATCTTCATCCTTACGCAATTCTGCTATCATGCTATCATAGAAATCTTCCCACAATTCACCGTGCTTTTTCAAATCTATTTGAACAGCTACTTTTCTGTTCTTGTCATCTGTTACGTAATTGATTCCTCTCATTTGTATCATATTATAATTCTTTAAAGATAACAATTTCATTTCTATTTATTATTTACCCCAAGGGATTACTTCGCTAAGGCTTCTTTAGCCCAAAGGATGATATATCATAATCACTGTTTTAGTTCTTTCCAACCCAGCTTCCCAATCGTCCTTGTTTGTATCGAAGATGTTGTGGAATGGGATTATTGATAAGTTAGGTAATAGAATGAACGAAGGAAGAGATTGCGTATAAGGCTGTGGGAGAAATACATTGGAATGTTCAACTTTACTTATGCAGTACCGGCTTGTGCATATATTAAATTATCAAAATAAAAGAAGGCTCATTTCAACCTGAATAAACATGTTAAAATGAGCCTATCATTTTTTTATTTTATAAATTCATCTTGCCAATTGGCTAACTCCCACAAACTATGCACTCGTCCGGATTATCAAGCGAACATGACATATCAGACTGATTTTGCTCTTTTTCATTGATAGCAGCAGGTTGCGCTTCCATATTTTTTGTGACAGTAAATTTGATAGCGTCTGTCGCAGCTTTGGTTCTCAAATAATACATACCCGTTTTAAGTCCTTTTTTCCAAGCGTAAAAATGCATTGAAGTAAGCTTTCCAAAATTAGGATCTTGTATGTGTACGTTCATACTCTGGCTTTGGCAAATATATGCTCCCCGATCTGCTGCCATATCAATAACTGCTCTTTGCGAAATTTCCCAGACAGTTTTATAAAGATCCTTTAATTCTTGTGGTACATCAGATAAATTCTGAACAGATCCATTGGCTTCAATTAATCTGTTTTTCATACTATCATTCCAGAGACCAAGTTTGATAAGGTCATTCATCAAAAATTTATTAACAATAATAAACTCTCCACTTAATGTTCTTCTGGTATAAATATTTGAAGTGAATGGCTCGAAACATTCGTTATTTCCTAAGATTTGCGAAGTAGATGCAGTAGGCATCGGAGCTACTAACAATGAGTTTCTAACCCCATGTTTTTTAACTTCTTTTTTCAATCCCATCCAATCCCATCTTCCTGAATCTGGAGATACACCCCACATATCAAACTGAAATATTCCTTTAGAAACAGGAGACCCTTTGAACGTTTCATATGTCCCTTCCTTTTTAGCGAGGTCTTTAGAAGCTGTCATAGCAGCAAAATAGATGGTTTCGAAAATCTCCTTATTCAACTTACGGCTTTCCTGCGAATCAAAAGGTAATCGAAGCATGCAAAAGGCATCTGCCAAGCCCTGCACGCCAAGCCCAATAGGGCGATGGCGCATATTTGATGTCCTGGCTTCTTTAATAGGATAATAATTTACATCTATTACCTTATTGAGATTTTTAGTAGCTGTATATGTGATATCATAGAGTTTGTTATGATCAAATTTACCGTCAATCACATATTTTGATAGGGCGATCGAAGCGAGATTACATACCGCAACCTCATCTTTTGATGTGTACTCCATAATCTCAGTACAAAGATTACTGGATTTTATAGTTCCAAGATTTTTTTGATTTGATTTTCTATTGGCTGCATCTTTATATAAAATATAAGGCACACCTGTTTCAATCTGTGATTCCAATATCTCAAACCATAGATCCTGAGCTTTTACAACCTTTTTTGCTTTACCCTCTTTTTCATACTTTTCGTATAGTTTTTCAAAATCATCTCCATAACAATCACTCAAACCAGGAGCTTCGTGGGGGCAGAAAAGCGACCAATCATCGTTATTTTCTACGCGTTTCATAAATAGATCAGAAATCCATAAGGCATAAAATAAATCTCTCGCCCTCAATTCTTCCTTACCATGGTTTTTCTTCAACTCAAGAAAATCAAATACATCAGAATGCCAAGGTTCTAAATAGATCGCAAAACTTCCCTTGCGTTTTCCTCCTCCTTGATCGACATATCTGGCGGTCATGTCAAAATTTCTCAACATTGGAACTATTCCATTGGATGTCCCATTTGTTCCTTTGATGTATGAACCTTTACCTCTTATTTGATGAATGCTCAATCCTATCCCTCCTGCCGATTGCGAAATTTTGGCACACTGCTTCAATGTATCATAAATTCCATCAATACTATCATCTTTCATTGTAAGCAAAAAACAAGAAGAAAGCTGAGGTTTTGGGGTTCCCGAATTAAAAAGTGTTGGTGTGGCATGAGTAAACCATTTTTCGGACATTAGGGTGTATGTTTCTATTGCAGCCGGGATGTCTCCCATGTGGATTCCGACTGCCACCCTCATTAACATGTGCTGTGGTCTTTCTACAACCTTATTATCCAACCTCATCAAGTAAGACCTTTCAAGAGTTTTAAATCCAAAATAATCATAGCTAAAATCCCTGTCATATATTATGGAAGAATCGAGCAATGCGGCATTTTTCTTGATAATACCATAAACCTCAGTAGAAATTAATGATGCCGACTCGCCAGTTTTAGGATCGTTATATGTGTACAGTCTTTTCATGCTATTAGAAAAAGACTTGGAAGTGGTCTTATGCAAATTTGATACCGCAATTCTGGCAGCCAGTTTAGCATAATCAGGATGTTTAGTTGTCATGCTTGCTGCGGTTTCTGCGGCAAGGTTATCAAGCTCCTGAGTAGTTACCCCGTCATACAAACCGTTTATTACTTTTCTAGCTACTTCAATTGGTTCAACATAGGTAAGGTCCAAACCATAGCAAAGCTTATCTATTCTTGCGGTGATTTTGTCAAATTTTACTGATTCTCTTCTTCCGTCTCTTTTTACTACTAACATATCAGGTTTTTCTGGGGTTTAATGGTTTTATTTTTTTAAAAGTCTTCGCCTAGGGAAAACTTGGGAGCATCACTTTCTTCGATTTGCATCACTCCTGCTTTTTGATACTCTGCAACTCGTTTTTCAAAAAAGTTGGTTTTTCCTTGTAAGGAAATCATCTCCATGAAATCAAATGGATTTGTCGAATTAAATATTCTCGGACATCCAAGCTCCTCCAACAACCTGTCGGCCACAAATTCTATATATTGACACATCAAATCTGAGTTCATGCCAATTAGTCTTACGGGTAGTGCCTCGGTTACAAACTCTTTCTCAATTTTTACTGCATCTTTTATAATTTCCATAACAGTATCTTTTGAGAGTTTATTAATGAGATGATTGTTGTAAATCAGGCACGCAAAATCACAATGCAATCCTTCATCTCTTGAGATTAACTCATTAGAAAAGCTGAGGCCAGGCATAAGCCCTCTTTTCTTAAGCCAAAAAATGGAGCAAAAACTGCCACTAAAAAATATTCCTTCGACAGCAGCAAAGGCAATAAGTCGCTCCGCAAAGCTACCATTCTCAATCCACCTCAAAGCCCATTCGGCTTTTACTTTTACCAAGTCCATGGTATCCATGGCATGAAGTAATCTGCTTTTCTCTACAGAATCTTTGATATAGGTATCGATAAGAAGTGAATATGTTTCAGAGTGAATATTTTCTATTGCTATTTGAAAACCATAGAAAAATTTCGCTTCGGTATATTGCACCTCGGATAAAAAATTCTCTGCGAGGTTTTCATTAACAATTCCATCACTCGCAGCAAAAAAAGCTAAAACATGTGAAATAAAATGACGTTCTCCATCATTGAGATTTTCCCAATCCTTAAGATCTTGACTTAGATCTATCTCTTCAGCTGTCCAAAAACTGGCTTCAGATTTTTTATAAAATTCCCAAATATCATTGTGCTCAATAGGGAAAAGAACAAATCTGTTTTTGTTCTCTTTTAATATGGGTTCCTCTTCAATAAATCCTTTCTTTTTCATCAGCGATCGTCATTGTTGTAATACAAATCTTGTTTAAATCAGGCAAACCAATATCACTATCTATTTGGACGCCAATTAATATTTTGCCTATTTATTATTGAGGTAAAAAAGAGAGACTCTTGTATTTAGATTAAAAAATTTCTAAGGCACAATCCTTCAAAGATGACAAAAAGAGAATGAAAAATCAAGTGCAATTATCTTCAAAAAAGAATTTTTTTTACACAAATCTCAGAGCAAATCCGTAACCTTTTGACGCATAATGTTTTACTTGCATTCTATAAAACTATACATTAAAAAAATAAAAACTATTTGTTTATCAATATCTAATTGCATCTGATTTGACTACCCCAAATAATTCAATAAAAAGAAGCTATAGTCCTTTTATATATTGTATACTGCTTACCTACAGCATGTTACGAAATATACCAAAATTGATATCTTTATAATTAAAGTCTATCCATAAAGTGTCTAATATAAATTGGAAAATAAAAATCAATAATATCACTTACCATTTTTCCGTTCTCAGGCAAAGAATAAAAATGTTCAAACAAGCTATACAGGCAAGGACAATTCTACAGACGATGGAGCATTACTACTCAAGGAAATCGATATAAGCTTTTCTCTTTGGAAAATGGAATTATTGAACATCAAGACCCTCTGAGAAACATAAGCTTAAAGCGGCTTATTTGTACTCAGATAAATTATATTTGATGCCTAATTATGTCCAATTAAAAAATGAACAGACTAACAAGAATAACATCCATTTTAACTCAACTACAGTCAAAAAAAATTGTCACCGCCAAAGAAATAGCAGAAAGGTTCGAAATTAGTTTGCGAACTGTTTACCGAGATATTAAAACACTTCAAGAATCAGGAGTTCCTATTGGCTCTGAAAATGGAGTTGGGTACTTCATAGTGAGTGGATACTCCCTTCCTCCAATAATGATAACAGAGGAAGAAGCAAATGCACTAATCATTTCTGAGAAATTTATCTTAAATCAAGGAGACACTTCATTAATTAAAGATTTTAATTCTGTATTACTAAAAATTAAAGCAGTACTACGAAATCTTGAAAAAGGAAACATAGAAAAGTTAGACAATAGAATAGAGCCATCTGCAAAAAAAGAAATCCCTGAGAGTAACTCTCTTTCTATTATTCAAAAATCAATTGCAAATACAAGAGTCTTAGAAATACATTATCATTCCATTTCCAAAAATGAAAAAACCATCCGGGAGATTGAACCTCTTGGAGTGTATTATACAGATAAGGCTTGGGTTTTAGTAGCATTTTGCAGACTAAGAAATAAACACAGGGAGTTTAGATTAGACAGAATATTAAAAACACATATCACTTCACAAAGCTTTGAATATCAGCAAAGTTTTACGCTTAAAAAATATTTTGAAAATATAATTGACCCTAGCTGACATACAGCTGTCACTACCCCATTTTACTTTTGCTTCATTATTAAATTAAAACAATTTTTAAATAATGAATTTATTAATCGTGTTTACAGCTATAACATTATTTGGCTGTGGCAATCAAAACAAAGTAAAAATGGAAAACAGTAAAAAAGAAGAAATTGGGACAATCGAATTAGTATTGTTCAAAACCTTACTTGAATATGATAAAGAGGAAATAATCAGTTCAGCAAAAGCAGTAGTACCTGTAGTTGAAAAATTAGGTGGCTTTTTAGGTAGAAAAATGGCATACTCAAGCAAAAATCAAATTTGGGCAGACGTAGTTTTATGGAAGGATATGGATGCTGCAACGTTTGCAGCACAGGAAGTTTTAAAAAGTGAAACTTGTGGTAAATTCTTTGCGACTATTGATGAAAACTCTATGAAGATGCTACATCTTACTCCAGTAATTATGACTGAACCTAATCAAGAAAAAGTAGATGTTTTAGAATTAGTGTTATTTAAAACCAAACCAGAATACACAAAAAAAGAAGTAATTGAAGCAGGAAAAAAAGTAAATGCTATACTGGAAAGTTTTGACGGATTTGTAAGTAGAAAATTAGCTTTTACAGAAGATGGAGAATGGATGGATTTAGTTTATTGGACAGACTTGAAAAAAGCTGAATCTGCATCAAAAGCAATATTGGATAATAAAATTGCTCAAGAATATTTTAAAATGATAGATAAAAAAACAATGCAATTTATGCACCTAAATATTGTAATTGATACTGAAAAAATCAAATAACATTCTATTACCAAGAACTGACCTTGACTTCTTGTGCAAGACAAAAATCAAGGTCGGTTCTAATAAAACAACTCAATGGCAGAATCATTCAAGAACATTTACAATCATAAATTCTTTAACGAACTCACTAATACGATACATCAGATAATTCCAGATTTCGATACATCCTCTTTCTTAAATATCGTTTTTGATGCTGAATGGGAGAACAGAGAATTGAAACAACGAATGAGACATATTTCAATCGTGTTAAAAGAACACCTTTCTGAAAGCTATACCAAAAATGTAAATTCAATAGTAGAAATCATTCAACAATTGCAAAAAAATGGTTTTAAAGAAGACAGCCTTGAATTTATGTTTTTCCCTGATTTTATAGAAGTGTACGGCTTGGAAGATTACAATTGTTCTATTAAAGCATTTGAACAAATCACACAATTTACCAGTTGCGAATTTGCTGTAAGACCATTTATTATCAAGTACGAAAAGGAAATGACTATACAGATGCATGTGTGGTCAATGCATAAGCATCCAATGGTAAGAAGGCTTTCTACAGAAGGCTGTAGGCCAAGGTTGCCTTGGGCAATGGCAATTCCTGCACTCAAGAAAAATCCAAGCCCAATAATCCCAATTTTGGAAAATTTAAAAAATGATAAATCAGAATCTGTTAGAAGAAGTGTGGCAAACAACTTGAACGACATTTCTAAAGACAATCCTAATGTAGTAATAAATCTTGTGAAAAAATGGCAAGGAAAAACAAAGGAAACCGATTGGTTGCTAAAACACGCTTGTAGAACCTTGCTAAAACAAGGAAACTCTGAAGTAATGGAGTTGTTCGGATTTAGTTCTATTGATGAAATAAAAATTAGCAATTTTCAAATCCTAACACCTAACGTTAAAACAGGGGGATCATTAGAATTTAGATTTAATCTTATAAATACAAGCAAATTAAAATTAAAAATCAGGCTTGAGTATGGGCTTTATTACCAAAAAGCGAATGGCACTTTATCAAAGAAAGTGTTTAAGATTAGCGAAAAAGAATATCCTGCGAATTCAACGAGAGAAATAATTCGAAAACAATCTTTTAAAATAATTACAACGCGAAAATATCATTTAGGACTTCATCAAATCTCCATAATAATTAATGGTAACGAGTTTGAGAAATTAGGATTCGACCTGAGCGAATAGTTAAATGAACATAACAACTTAGCCTTCTGTGTGCAATTAGGCTAGCACTGAAAGCAATGTTGAATAACCCGACCAGCTAACAATAAGGAAAACATTGATTCTTGTAGGTCCTAAGCTTTTGATATCTGAAGAATCTTAGAAATCGTTATCCTAATCAAAAACATTAAATTTGTTAGAATTAATTTTGATTCCACTTAATAAAAAAAGGAAACTCAAATGAGTTTCCTTTTTTTATATTTATTTAAAATGAACATGATAGTTTATTCATCGTTCTTTTCTTCTTTTTTCTTTTTTTTCTTTTTTACCTCGATGCTCAGTGAATCACTTTTGCCATCATAGTCGGCTAAAATTGTATCTCCTTCATTAAGATCACCTTTTAGAATTTCCTCAGCCACCAAATCTTCAAGGTATTTCTGAATAGCGCGGTTTAATGGTCTGGCACCGTACTGCGGATCAAAGCCTTTTTCCGCAATAAAGTCTTTCCCTTTATTGGTAAGCTCAATAGAATACCCTAAAGAATCAATTCTCGAGAATAGCTTTTTGAGTGTAATCTCAATAATCTCATGAATATGTTCTCTTTTCAGTGAATTGAATATGATGACATCATCTAGCCTGTTAAGAAATTCGGGACTAAAAACTTTTTTCAATGCATTTTGAATTGTCGATCTCATCACTTCATCACCAGAATCTTCTTTAGACTTTGTTGCAAATCCAATACCTGCTCCAAAATCTTTTAAATCCCTAACTCCTATATTGGATGTCATGATAAAAATAGTGTTCCTAAAATCAACTCTTCTGCCTAGTCCGTCAGTTAAAATGCCATCATCCAATACTTGCAAAAGAATATTAAATACATCCGGATGTGCCTTTTCGATTTCATCAAGTAAAACAACACTATATGGTTTTCTCCTGATTTTTTCTGTAAGCTGTCCACCTTCCTCATATCCTACATATCCTGGAGGTGCACCTACAAGTCTGGATACAGAGAATTTTTCCATGTATTCACTCATGTCAATTCTGATAAGTGAATCTTCTTTATCAAATAAATATGTAGCCAAAACTTTGGCAAGCTCTGTTTTTCCTACGCCAGTTGGTCCGAGAAAAATAAATGTCCCTATTGGCTTTTTTGGATCTTTCAAGCCAACCCTTGTTCTTCTTATGGCTTTTACCAGTTTTTGAATAGCTTCTTCTTGACCAACAACCATATTGCTAAGTTCCGAATTCATTCCTAAAAGTTTTTCACTTTCGTTTTGGGCTATTCGCTTTGTGGGCACTCCAGTCATCATGGCGACGATTTCCGCTACATTTTCCTCTGTAACGGTGTATCGTTTAGTCCTTGTTTCATCTTCCCACTTGGTTTTTGCAATTTCCAATTGTTCGATAAATTTTTTCTCTTTATCTCGTAGTTGCGCAGCCTCTTCATACTTTTGGCTTTTCACAACTCTGTTTTTCTCCTTTTTTATATTTTCAATTTGCTCCTCAAGTTCGACTATACCCTCAGGAACATGAATATTATTGATATGAACCCGTGCTCCGGCTTCATCCAATACATCGATGGCCTTGTCTGGAAGAAATCTGTCAGAAATGTATCTATCAGACAATTTTACACACCCTTCAATAGCCTCATCAGTGTAGTTTACATGATGATGATCTTCGTATTTTTCTTTAATATTATTTAATATTTCTACGGTTTCTTCCGGAGTAGTAGCATCGACCATTACAATCTGAAATCTCCTTGCCAATGCACCATCTTTCTCGATATATTGCCTATACTCATCAAGTGTGGTAGCGCCAATACATTGAATTTCGCCACGTGACAAAGCAGGTTTAAACATGTTAGATGCATCTAAACTACCACTGGCACCACCTGCGCCAACGATAGTATGAAGTTCGTCAATAAATAGAATTACTTCAGGCGTTTTCTCCAATTCATTCATCACTGCCTTCATTCTTTCTTCGAATTGTCCACGGTATTTTGTGCCGGCAACTAAGCTTGCCAAATCTAGTGTAACAACTCTTTTGTTAAAAAGAACTCTTGATACTTTCTTTTGTACAATCCTAAGTGCCAAACCTTCAGCAATTGCAGTTTTACCTACGCCGGGCTCGCCAATGAGTATTGGATTATTTTTTTTCCTTCTGCTTAAAATTTGAGCAACGCGTTCAATTTCTTTGTCGCGACCTACTATTGGATCAAGCTTGTTGTCTTCAGCCATTTTAGTAAGATCTCTACCAAAATTATCCAGCACTGGTGTTTTGGATTTTTCAGTAGATTTTGTTGAAGACTCACGACTACTGCTTCCCGATGATGAGCTTCCAAATATTCTTGAGGAATCATCGTCAGGCTCGTCAGTATCAGATGATGAAATAGGATTTTCAGTTTGATACTCAAGCAATTCTTTTACTACTTCGTAATTGATATCAAATTTCTCAAGAATTTGAGTGGCAATATTATCTTCATCCCTTAAGATGGATAAGAGAAGATGTTCCGTACCAATTAATTGGCTTTTGAATATTTTAGCCTCCAGATATGTTATCTTAAGCACCTTTTCCGATTGTCTTGTCAGCGGAATATTAGCCAAATTTTTAACATTACTAATTGCAGTTCCTTTAGTAGCCTGCTCAATAGAAAGTCTTAATTCGTCCAACGAGACTCCTAATTTTTTCAGCAAACTTATAGCAACACCTTCACCTTCACGAATCATTCCCAAAAGTAAATGCTCTGTGCCTATATAGTCATGTCCCAGACGCAAAGCTTCTTCTCTGCTCAGGGAGATAACCTCTTTAACTCTATTTGAAAATTTTGCTTCCATATGTTTAAATACTTAATCTATAAAGGTACAGGTATCTAAATAAATTTTTAATTCCAGTCTGCATTTTATTAACGAACGTAATAATTAAACAGTTATTAATCAAATTTGTCTTTTTTTGAGACAAGTCAATCAATAGCCTTATTCCCAATATTATATTCTTTAGAAAACAGGGCACTAATCTTATAAACTACAAAATTGAATTCCTGTTATAATTATAATTCTATTGAAGGTCTAATATTATGATTGCTAATAATTGTTTTCGCCTGAGGGCCCTCACAAAATATAAGATCTATGATACTTAAATTATTAACAAACTTATTGCCAAAAACTTGAAAATATTCTACAGGTGAATAAGTCAAATTTTTTGGATTGCTATTTTTTGGATTTATCAGGTTTGTTGCGTTGTATTGATTGTTTTCAATAATCTCGTTTGTTTTTTTCACAAAGTCAATTTCTACTTCTAGGGCCATTAATTCAAGACATTTTGTCAGCAAGTTCATGTTGAGGTCTTTCAATAGATCATACTTACTATAATAAATATCAACAAAATCATCAATATAATATTCAAAAAATGGTGCCTTTCCATAGGCCGTTTTTATGGCTCGAATATGTTTGTTTAGCCACTTTTGATTATTATCAATTAATACTTCACATGTAAGACTTTTACTTCCAGATATTTTCCTTGTTGGAATGATCAAATTTTCAATATTATTGGCTCCATTTATTCTACATCTATTTCTATAAGTCTGCTTTGAGTACACATCATTTGGGTTAATTATAACTTGATCAAATGAATTGAGGTAAACAAAATATTTTATGCATGGGAGGTACTGAAGCTCAATGAAAAGTACTTTTTGGTTCATTTTAAGTATATTTCAATGCTTTGTCTTATAATGAAGCGTACTGCAATTAGTTGTTAGAAGTATCTCGTGTGCCATATTTAAAATATCAGACTTATTGTTTTTACTAAGCAATTCGATTTCTTCATTGGCCAAATTGGTATTTCCTAAGGAATTTGCAACTGAAAGATTTATTGATCTATTGAGTAATTCCGTTTCTGAAAAATGCGTGGAGGATACGGCCTGATTTATTACCTTATCCACTTCAGTTTTATTCATATTATTTTTCAGTAGTTTAATTTCCTTTTCGATAGCTTCTTCAGCTAATAAAATATCAACATTAGGATTTATTTTCCCGGAAATTATAAACAAACCGGGGTCAGCTGTGCCGGTAATATATGAGTTGATATCATTGAATATCTTTTTCTCTTTTACAAGACTTTGATAAAGTCTTGATGATTTCCCTCTACCAAGTATATCACTAAGAAGATCAGCCGTTGAATATTTCTTGCTATTTCTACCAGGCATATGATAAGTCTTGTATATCGAATTGAGTGGAACATCTGCCTCAACTTCCAAAAAGTCAGGTGCCGTTTGGCAAGGTTCTTTGGGTATAATATTATTTATAGTTTTATTTCCGGGAATATCCCCAAACCACTTTTCTGCAAGTTCGATAGCAACTTTAGATTCAATATTTCCAGCAATAGTTATAACCGCATTGCTTGGAGAATAATATCTTTCATGGAATTCCTTAACGTCCTTTAAGTTTGCGTCTTCAATATGTTGCAATTCCTTGCCAATTGTTGGCCAACTATATGGATGGACTTTATAAGACAAGGGCATAAGTTTTAGCCATACATCTCCATAAGGAACATTGAGATACCTTTGCTTAAATTCTTCAATTACAACACTTTTTTGAGTATCCAGACTTTTCTGGTCCAAATTCAAAAACTGCATTCTGTCTGACTCTACCCACAATGCCGTTTCAATATTTTCAGCACTCAATATGACATAATAGTTGGTGATATCCGTATTGGTGAAGGCATTGTTTTCAGCTCCTGCACCTTGTAGCACCTTATCATAATTCGGTACGTTTTTGGACCCACCAAACATTAAGTGCTCAAATAAATGTGCAAATCCTGTTCTGTGTGAGTGCTCATTTCTCGAACCTACTTTATACAAAATATTTACGACCACCAATGGAGTGCTGCTATCATTGTGTGTAATTAAAGTCAATCCATTTGACAATATGTGTTCCTGGAATTTTATCATAGTTTTAATCAATTGTCAAAAATACAACTAAAAAATATTGTATTTAATTACAAATATTAAGGTCGCAAAAAGAAAATTATGTCAAAAAAAGAATACTATTTTAATGTATTTATTACAATCAGCATCTAAAACAAACGTATTTAATATATAAAGTATTGGAAATGATATCTTTGAAGACATTATTAATACTAAGCAATATTCGTTTTTGAAAAAGTAATTAGTTGAAGCGCCTCTGTAAATATATTTTGTGTTTTCTTGTGCTATGTGCAAATTTATATTTGCACAATGATGTGTATGCTCAATCTAATACTCCTTCAAAATTCAAAACAGAAAAAGGTCTACTAGATAAAAAAAAGAAAGGCAAGGGAAACCCCAAAAGAAAAAACAAGGCCCTGCAAAAATCTTATTCTAAAAAAAATTCTAATCAAACAAAACATCCAGGCAATATTTGGGTTGACCCTAAGCCTAAAGATTTTACAGCCATAAAAGAAAGAGTTGAAAAAAAACCCTCCAGAAAAAAACTCAAAACTCAAAAATTAAGAAATTCCTATTTTAGCTCAAGTTCAAACGAAAAGCATAAAAGTTTTGGTCGTGAAGCTGTTTTGAAACGAAACACAAGGCTCAGTTATAAGTATTCTTCCAGATCTATTCTTTCAAATAAAGGCAATATTAAAGTGAAGCCTAAAAAAAGAAATTATAAGAAGGCTAGTCGTGAATCTCAAAAACATGGAGGTAATATATTTTTACAACCTGAGGCAACCAAAAAAGATTTTAATGAAATAAAAGCAAGAGTTGAAAAAAATCCAGGGAAATCTATGGGTAAGCAAATCAATAGGCAAAAAAACAGAGCCGCATCCAATGCTTCTCTAACTCAAACCTACCGCGGGGATATATATGTAAAAGCACGAAAAGGAAAACAACAAACATATAAGTATGACTCGAAATTAATCCAAAAATCATCTGGAAACCTCAAAGCCAGAAGAGTAAAATCTGCCGAAAGTCAAAGAAAATTTACTTCATCCTCATCTGCAAACTTTCAAGGAGGAGTGGTTTTACCGGCAAGAAATCATAAAAGGTTAAGGTATAAATATATGTCAAAGGCCTCTTTACAAAACAAAGGCAATATTAAAAAATCTTCTCTGAAAGGACCAGGGCCTCAGCAAGCTGCAACCTGGAAAGGTGACTTAAAATCCAATGATAAAAGTGGCGAAAAGCAATGGAGAAAATACGAATCCAAAAAGATCACCAAATATTCCGGCGAAATTAAAGGGCGTACTAAAACACCGGGTTCACAATACGCCACATCATGGAAAGGGGATAACAAATCAAAGGACAAGAACGGAGAAAAACAATGGAAAAAACATGAAGCAAAAAGGCTTGCAAAATATAGTGGCGACTTAGTTGCCAGAAAAAATAAACCAAGTAGTGGGGGGAATCCACAATTGACCCAAAATACAGGAGATATAAAAGTGAATTCTCAAAAACGTCAAAAAAAGGATATGATGCATGGCTCGAAAGTTACCGGAAATTATTCAGGAGCAATCAAATCTCAATCAAAGAAAAAAACAGATCAACAACACCAGAAAAAATCATCAAAGTACACTGGTCATGAAGGGTACATTGCGGTTCTTTCCAAAAAGAGACAGGACAAGTTCATGACGAGAGACTCCAAAATTACTGGTAGCTTCTCTGGTCAAATAGTTGGATTATCTCAAAAAAATAAAGCACAAGCTATGGAAGGAAAATCATTAAATATGTCTGAATACAGAGGAGAAGTAAAACAAAGAAAATATACTAAGTGGACGGAAAACAGTAAATCTAAATCAAATGATCAGGCCAATTTTCAGGGAAATATTAAATTGACCGGAGGTGATTTAAAAGAGAAACAATTTGAACATATGTCAAAAACCGCTCACAATTTTACGGGTAATGTCAAAATCAATAATCAATACACAAGAGATAAATATTTTAGAAATATTTCGGAGCGAAATCAACAAATTATTGGCAATTTCAAGACCAAGCTTGCAAAAGATATTGATGAACAAATAATATCGGCGAAAGTTCATAACTATCAAGGAGGACCGAAGACCAGTTTATTTAGTAGAATTTGGTTAACATTATTTGATAATAGTGGTAAACTTGACAAAATGGATGATCAAACAAGAAAAGCAAAATACGACAGTAGGGAATACAAAATATGGTATTAGTACATGGATTGGAATATAATTGATAATATAAAAACACTGGATAAATTGATCGAAAAGTCAGGGAATTCTCCACAGATAATTTTCAAACATAGTACCAGATGCTCAATCAGTTCTATGGCATTGAACAGGATTTCTTCTAAAATTGCAGACAAGAATTATTATATCATTGATATTTTGGCTCACAGGCAATTATCTAATGAACTTGCCACTCGCTTTAATGTAACCCACGAATCTCCCCAGATACTTTTGATTCACAATGGAGCTTGCGCACAAGACACCTCGCATCTTGGAATTTCAGCATCGTGGGTAAGCAAGAAGATGAGCTCGCTCGAAGTTTAATAATAAAGCTGTAAATGCTTTTGATGAGGCTTGTTAATAAATGATTATTTATTTTGGATTGATAATCATTAAACTAAATTTGTATTACTTCGTTATACCTCTGAAGTTTTAATTATGAACAAGGTATCGACATTAATATTTACATTCTTCTTCTTTATTGGAAGCCTTTCAATATCCAATGCCCAATATAGCGGCAATTACGATTACAGTACAGAAATGATTTGGGGAGTCACAAAAGCTACCAATAGTGGGTTAATCGGAGGATTTCTATTCAAATTCGCAAAGGAATTAAAGGAAGATAGGTTTCATGGTGGCATGCTGGAAATTGTAAATATAAAGCACCCTCAAGAACAGCGCTATTTTTCTGAGTCTGGAAATACATTTATTTGGGGGAAAGAGAAATATTTGTACAGTCTGAGATTTTCATATTTAAGAGAATTTACCTTTTTCAAAAAAGCCGCCCACCAAGGGGTGCAAGTAAATGGCATTTTTGCTGCCGGGCCAACACTTGGTTTAGAAGCTCCTTATTATGTAGAAGTACGCGCAGGAGGTTTCACGGTCAAAGAACCTTATGATCATGAAAAACACAAATATCAGGATATTGTAGGATCCGGCAATATTCTACAAGGTGTTGGGCAATCAGCAATAGTTCCTGGATTAAACGCCAAAGCAGGTGTTTCTTTTGAATTTGGGGCTTTCAAATCTAATGTAGTGGGCATAGAAGTTGGATTTCAAGCAGATCTATTTACAAGAAAAATTATGATGATGCCTACTACCGAAAATTACAGCTTCTTTCCTTCGGCATACGCAACTCTATTTTACGGATCGAGACGTTAATAGACATTCGGCTAAAAATAGTTTTCATATCTATTAATAATTTGACGCCAGCATATTTTTTAGTTTTCACTTCCAATTGTAATTGATTTAATGAAATCTTAACGATCTGCAATATTTTTGGCTATTACAACTCACAATAATTGTATAATCAATTTCGAATTGTACGCAACTATATTTTCTAAATTCAATCACCTTTTGTTTAAAGATTGAACTTTTAGATTATTGAAATAAAGTTGGTTTGACATGAAGCTGGATTATCAATACTAAAGGTATTAACTTTGCAATTCAAAAAATTATAAGAATGATAGAATTACCGGTTGTTAATGAACAAAAAGAAAGAACGAGCAGGAAACCAAAATGGTTGAGAGTAAAACTGCCTGTGGGTAAAGAATATCTGAAAGTTAGAGAACTTGTAGATAAGTACAAGTTGCATACAATATGTGAAAGCGGAAATTGCCCAAATATGGGGGAATGTTGGGGGAATGGCACAGCCACATTTATGATACTTGGAAATGTCTGTACCAGAGCATGTTCTTTTTGCGCTGTCGCTACAGGAAGGCCACCTGAATATGATGAAAAAGAACCGGAAAGAGTTGCCATGGCCATCAATTTGATGGGCGTAAAACATGCGGTCCTTACCTCCGTAAATAGAGATGAGCTAAAGGACCGAGGTGCGGAAATCTGGTATCAAACAGTTGTAAAAATAAAAGAGCTAAGCCCAGAAACTACGATAGAAACATTAATCCCAGATGTTAAAAATAAATGGGACGCACTAATACGCATGATTAGTGGTGGCCAGGAAATTGTCTCTCATAATTTAGAAACCGTTGAAAGATTGTATAGAGGAGTTAGGCCACAAGGCAAATACTACCGTAGTCTCGATCAAATAAAAAGAACTAAAGAATTTGGCAAAAAGACCAAGTCGGGAATCATGGTGGGGCTTGGTGAAAATAGTGACGAAGTACTCAAAACAATGGATGATTTGGCATCTCACGGTTGTGATGTGATGACGATTGGTCAATATCTTCAACCAACAAAGCTTCACCACGAAGTGATAGAATTTATACACCCTGACAAATTTGCATTTTATAAAGAAGAAGGTCTAAAAAGAGGTATCTCATATGTTGAGTCAGGGCCATTAGTCCGATCTTCATATCATGCAGAAAAGCATCTTTAAAGAAATCAATATTTTTAATTTATTTTTTATTGACATAATTAATTTCATATACTTGGTTTACTAAAGGTGCAATAAAAGCATAAAATGTAATGCCTAAACTTAGTATTGAAAAAATACCGGACTCCTGGACCAGTAAAAATGCGTCTCATCTTTTGAGAAGAACATTGATTGGACCGACAAGAGAACAAATCCTTTCTGCAACAAATAAAGGATTGGATGCTACGATAAATACTCTTCTTGATAACTCAGAACCCTTCGCAAGCGATCCGCTAAATTATAGGTATGATGATGACCCAAATGTTCCAATTGGCACTTCCTGGGTTAGCGCAAATTATACTTCAGGAAAAGACTATCAACGAAGACGATCCTTCAATGCTTGGGAGACAGGAAACCTGATCCAACAATCAGATTCTATAAGAATAAAGATGTCACTATTTTGGTATAACCATTTTGTGACGGAGGCAGTCGCTGTTGGTGACACCAGGGCTTTTTTTAAATTGAACTTCCTTTTTAAGCAAAAAGGCCTGGATAACTTTAAAGATTTGGTAAAAGAGGTAACAACCTCAACGGCTATGCTCATTTATCTTAATGGCAATTCAAACAAGAATACTGCTCCTAACGAAAATTATGCCAGAGAGCTTTTTGAGCTATTTACCATTGGAAAAGGTGAGTTAATCGGTGATGGGAATTATACAAACTATACAGAATCAGACATTGTAGAAGCAGCTAAGGTCCTTACTGGTTTTACTACCATTAAAAAACCATTAGACATGGTTGAATATAAAAGTGGCAGGCACGATAATTCTACAAAGCAATTTTCATCAGAGTTTGACTTTCAAACAATTGAGAATGCAGAGGAAAATGAACATAAGATGCTCATTGATATGATTCTTAGAGAAAAAGAGACAGCTCGATTTATAACAAGAAAAATTTATCGTTGGTTCTTATACCATGATATTACTCCAGAGATCGAGCAAAATATCATTGTTCCTCTTGCGGATATTTTTTACAATAGTAACTATGAAATCAAACCATTGCTCAGCGCATTTTTTAGTTCGATTCATTTTCATGATGAGTATTTTTGGGGGACGCAAATCAAAAGCCCAGTTGATTTTAATATTGGAACAATAAGACAACTTGAATATACTTTTCCTAACAGCGATGATTTCGTTGAACGCTATACACTTTGGTACAAAATTTACAAAGTATTGGTGGAGCAACAGCAAGATATTTCAAATCCTCCGGATGTTTCGGGATGGAAAGCATACTATCAGGAGCCGCTCTTTTATCGAACATGGGTTAACTCTGTAACGTTACCCTTTCGACAGAATTTTATTGATAGCATTTTAAATATAAATCAGGAATCCAATACCCCAATTGCTTTTGATCCATTTGAAATAATAAATAATTTATCAAACCCCGATGATCCTAATAAACTAATAGAAGATTTGGGAAATATATTTTATCAATTGTCTTTGAATACCGAGCAGAATCTTGAACTAAAAGAAGTACTGATCCCAGGCTTACCCGATTTTGAATGGACTGTCGAATATGGAGAATATAAGGCTAACAAAGAGAATGAGGAAATAAAAAGAGGCGTGGAAAAAAAATTGATTGCTCTAATCACGGTGATGTTAAAAAAGGCCGAATATCAATTACTTTAACATAAAAATATCTTGACCCAAGAACTTAAGCACAAACTAAAATGAATAGAAGAGGTTTTTTGAAAAATACAGCTATTTCATTTCCCATGGTGTTGGGAGGTATTCACATTAGTGCCCTGGGTTATTCGCAAAGACTTGCCAGATTAACCAATACCGCTTCGGAAACTGACAAAGTTCTTGTACTGATACAACTTAATGGTGGAAATGATGGATTAAACACATTAATTCCTCTTGATCAATATGACAACCTCCTTGAAGCCAGAAAAAATATACTCGTTCCTGAAGAACAACTAATAAAAGTAAGGCGATATCCACTTGGATTTCATCCATCCTTTGAAAAAATAGGCGACCTCTATCATAATCATTTGGTAGGCATTATTCAAAGTGTGGGATATCCTGAACCAAACAAATCGCATTTCAGATCAACTGATATCTGGACTTCCGCTTCCGCTTCATCCGTAAATGACTCTTCTGGTTGGATAGGAAGATATCTTGATACTGAATATCCGGGTTTCCCCCAGGGCTATCCAAATAATGATGCTCCTGACCCATTGGCCATCACTGTTGGTTCTTTGGTATCAAATACGTGCCAGGGCCCTGCAGTAAATATGAGTATCCCGGTCAATAACCTTTCATCTTTTGATCAATTAACCGGTGGAACTGATGGCAGCTTACCTGATTCAGTTTATGGAAATGAACTGGGATTTATTAGAGAATCAATTCGTCAAACCAATGCTTATAATACCGTACTATCAGATGCAGTTAAAAAAGGAAGCAACAAAGTTTCTTATCCATCCAGGAGTGAGAATAAATTGGCATACCAACTTGGCATTGTATCCAAATTGATTTCGAGTGGATTGAAAACCAGGGTATATGTTGTCAATTTGGGTGGATTCGACACACATAGCACTCAGGTCGACTTATCAGACAATACCCAGGGGGAACATGCTTCATTATTAAAAAAACTTTCTGAATCGGTACATTTATTCATGGAAGATCTTGAGGCGCAAAAGTTAAACGACAAAGTGGTAGCCATGACATTTTCTGAATTTGGAAGGAGGATAAAGTCCAATGAAAGCAGCGGTACAGATCACGGAGAGGCTGCGCCTATGTTCTTTTTTGGGAGTCAGGTAAATCCGATGGTATTTGGAACTAATCCAGTAATAGAAAAAGGTATCAGCTCAAAAGATAATATACCAATGCAATATGATTTTAGATCGGTATATGGATCTGTTTTGCAAGATTGGTTTGGCACCAGCAGTACTGAAATAAAATCTCTTTTAAATACTGATTATAAATATATACCAATATTGAGGCGAGGAGCAATTGTAACAGGTATCGATGAGACAATTGATCTGGAATATCTAGAGCAAAACTATCCAAACCCATTTAATAGTGTTACTTCCATTCCTTTTAAATCATTGGGCGGAAAGGTAGAAATGAGACTTTACAATCAACGAGGACAAATGGTAAGGTTATTAATAGACAAATATGTCGCAAGAGGAAACCACAACTTCACACTCAACAAAAATGGGCTTAAAGCAGGGGTTTATATTTACGAACTGAAAATAAAAACCGGCTCCTATAAAAAGACACTAATTGTAAATTGATTAATGAATTTGGTTCTACTGTTAATTTTAATGTAAACTTTGTTTTAAAAGTTGCCTGCCTGCCGGCAAAGGCAGGGAAGAGGGTTCTTGAATAAACAATAATGTTTCTTAATTCTACTTTGGCCTTTATACTCGTTTTACTTTGGTCTTCTGACATTATTAATAATATTCCATATCTATCCGGATTTCTTTACTTTGAAATTGTTATCAATCAGAATTTGGTAAACCTTTTCCTTAAAATCTCCCTGGATTATTACTTCTCCATCCTTTTGGCTTCCACCCACTCCGCATTTTGTTTTAATCATTTTGCCCAATACTTTCAGATCATCCGATGAGCCTACAAATCCTTGAACCAAGGTGACAACTTTTCCTCCACGTTGTTTTTTATCGATTTTCACAATCAAATTTTGCTGCTGATTTGGCAGCGTAGTTTGAAGAATACCGTCAAAAAAATTAAACTCTGGGTTTGTGGAGTAAACAATACCTTCTCTTTCTACTTTAGAGGTAGGACGGTTTTTACGCTTATTCTTTTTTGACATAATATAGTACTAACGATGAGCAATAAACAAGGGCAAATCCGACTCTTGAAGTAAATATTGAGCGACACTTGGTAGCAGCAAATTTGAAATATGACTCCGACCATATGCTCCCATCACAACAAGTGGATGCTGTACATTTTGGGCAAAATTACTTATTTCTTTCGATATGCTTTCTCCTTCTAATAATTGAATACCCACATTACTGTAATGCTGTTTGACAAAATCCATGAGCAATCTTTCATTTTTTATTTCTTCTTCGCCATTGGGAACTACTGAAAGAATTGAGACAATTTTGCTTTTATTGCTATTTGGAAAAAGGTTGCTAAATGACCTAATAGCAAAAACAGAGGACTCTTTGTTGTCGTAGGTGAAAATTACATTATCTATTTTTTTCGATCCTTCAGGAAGAATAAGAACCGGACACTTACTCCCTTTAAGAATTTGATATAAGACTGATGTATTTTGCTTTCCTGTTATATAATTATAAAATATCCCTGAACTTAATATGAGCAAATCAGCATACGAACTCTGCTTTACAAGCTCATGAGTTGTCAGATTGAAATCATTATATATCTCATAATTGATATTGGAATTCTTTGCAGCTTTTTCAAATCGGCTGATAAGCTCAGTAATCACATCTTCCTGCTTGCTTAGAATTCCTCTTGTCGGTAAAATATCTGCGTGTACCTGCTCTTCCGCATGGCTAAATGAAATATCTTTAACCAACATCCCTACAAACAAATGGTCCTCCAAATTACCCAGCAAATCGCCTGCTATCTGAAATTTATCTTGAATAAAAGATTTGCGGCTGTCAAGCGCCACTAAAAGTCTAGCCATTTTTTTAAAAATTAAAGTTTTAGACGGAATGTCCAAACTGGTCGCTTTGCGTGATTTACTACATCTTCGGCAATGCTTCCACTTAATAAATGCAGCAGACCTGTCCTTCCATGAGTTGCCATTGCGATTAGATCTGCGTTGATATCCTGTGCAAAAAATACGATCCCATCTTCTTCAACCTTGTCACTATATATATTCAGTGTATAATTTGCGATATTATTTTCCTTAACAAATTCTTCAGCCAGTCCCATAATATTCCTATTGGTTTCAAAATTTGTAGGCGTATTTACTCTTACCAAATGCAGCTTGGCTTCAAAAACTTCCTGCAAGTTCATGATCTCCTCTGTCACATGCGAATTTTCATTTTTGAAATTTGTAGCTAAAACAATATTGTTGATGTTTTCTATGCTTATTTTTTGTTTTACTGTCAGTACTGGGCATTTAGCATGCCTCACAACTTTTTCGGTATTTGAGCCAATCATTGCTTCTTCTATCCCGTTTGAGCCTTTCGAGCCGATGATTACCAAATTTATATTATGTTCACTTATCTCTTCTGTGATATAATAAAATGCATTGCCGACTTTAATTTTGCTAGTAATTTTTAACTCTGGTTTTTCAAATGGTTTCAAAAATTTATTGCATTTCTCTTCAGCAATACGGTATAAAGAATCCAGAAATTCCTTGTCTAAATCGAGGTCAAGACCTGTGAGATTTCCCAATATTGGAAATGCACTATTCCCCATTGCAAAATCAAAAAGACCAGTGTGATCCAGCACATGAATAACAATTAGCTCGCTATTTGTTTTTAAAGCTATTTGACATGCAAGATCCATGGCATATCCAGCTTGCTCAGAAAAATCGGTTGGTATAAGAATCCGTTTCATACTGAAAGTTGAAGATATAGTAGATTAAAAGCCAATAAATTTACTATCGAAACGTGTCTTATATTTTCTATAAATAAAATTGTTGAACCCCTTTCTTTTGTCACAGAAAAATTCAATCTATACCTTAAAAACAAAAATCAGAAAGATTTGATGTTTAAGTAATGATGGGCATCATTGCAAAATATGATTTTAGTCATTTTTACGACTATTCTATTATGAGGAGAGTAATTGAATTAGCGTCCATAAAAGTCCGCTTCTCGGACTAAACCCTTGGGATCAAGCACGACTATTTTTTTGCCTTGAAGCGATATTAGTTTTTGCGTTTTGAAATCAGAGAGTAATCTTATTACCGTTTCTGTTGCGGTGCCAATTATGTTTGCTAAATCTTCTCTGGATAGTGCAATATCTATCAGATCGCTTCCTTCGCCTTCCATACCATAAGTTTCTTTGAGCATGATAAGTGTAGCGGCTAATCTTTCACGGACAGATTTTTGAGCTATGGCAACAAGCTTTTGTTCTATCAATCCTAGGTCTTGAGCAACCTTCTTCGCCATTTTTCTAAAAAAATCGGGGTTTCTATTTAGAATTTCAAGAAAGTCTGATTTGGGAATATAGCACATTGCACCCTCTTCAATTACTGTAGCAGAAGAATTATAAAACTCTTCGCTAATCAAAGCACGGTAGCCAAGAAAATCACCTGGTTTGCACAGTTTAATAATTTGCTCTTTTCCGTCAGAACTAATTTTATAAACTTTTACTTTTCCGGTATTGATACAAAACAGACCCATAGGTCTTGTCTCTTCATAAAACAATGTTTGACCTTTTTTATACCTAATACATGTTTTATGCAGAGACAAATTATCAAGTTCTTCTTTTTTTAAATCTGAAAATAAGGAATGCTCTCTACCAGCGCAAAGTGAACAGGGGATTCGGATATTCTTTTTAGTATTCAAAATTTGTTAAGATTTTGTACGAAGATAATCAACATTATGTAATTTTTCAACACCTACAACCGTTTGGTTTTATCCATATTATACCAACATTTTAATTTTAAATGGGCAAGTGAAAATATCTCATCTAAAAATATATTTAAATTCAAACAGATAAGCTTGATTTATATTGAGAGCCAACTTGGCTAAATTTTGACACAATTTGGTTTGCAATAAATCAATAAAGGTAAAATACCAATTTCATTCTAAAACTTCATGAGCTTCTATTGGTATAGATTATTTTTTCATCGTAACATTCATTTTAGTTATTTCCTTAAATTTCAGCCTAAGCTTCTAATTATCGGCATCATCATTTGTCCTTAATAATCCCTGCATACAACCAGGGGATTGATGAATTATCTCAGGCATGGCTGTTTTCATCTATTGTTTTCTTTCGTTTTTTAAGCATCCAATAATTTGTTATAAAAAAGCCAAGCCCTACAACAATAAATAGCAATCCTCTCATTACAAAACTAATCTGCATATCAAAAAACCTGCAAATCACCAGGGCAGTTATGATAGAAAGTCCATAGTTGAGTATCCCTAAATGATTTTGTTTTGCCCCCTTCATGATGGTGATAATCCCCAATAATAAAACAAGTAAATTCACCAGAATTATTGCAGTCAGGGAAGATGACCATCCAAGAATAAAAATTATAAGGAACAGCAAGAAGGCTATATCCATAATTTCAAAACCATTAGATTGCCGGGTTCTCTTATGTTTTATAAATAAACCAGTGGTTGCTAAAGTGATGACCAATGATGTGTAAAACTCCAGGGTTGATAGCAAATTGACATCCAATTTATTTAGGTCATTCCAAAACCAGTCAAAGCTTAGCATAAGAAGAAGAATGATGGTGCCCAACGAACCCAATACCAGATAGGCATTATTTCTCAATGATTGTTGATTGAATGTTGTAGATCTTCCAATATGATAGAAAAGCCCAAATAAACTTGAATAGGCAATGTACATGATTTCTTCAGCGCCATCGACAATAGAACTCAGGCATACAATTATCGACAATGGGATCAGCCAATGGTGAAACAGAACAAAGTTGCTCTTTGGTTTTTCTTTGATCAAGAAAATATAATATGGAAAGATCAGCGAAATTATAATCCAGTAACCAAAGGGCTGGTCTCCATGAAAGGACCAATAGCCGGTTTCACATGCATAGTAAGTAATACCGATGAGAACGAGTATGGAAATAACGGAAGATCTCACCAGGTAAATGACAGGAAGGCAAAGTGCCATCCATGTAAGCAGAAAAGAACTTAAGTTTCCGGGCATATGATAAATTTGGCTAACCAACGAAATACTTGATCCAACTGCAAAAAAAAGAAATGCGGCGGCACTCTCACGCCAGGCAATATTTTCTGATTTTTTGACAATGGCAAAAACACAAAGTGCCTGACCTATTAATAATGGTACAAAAGCCATGGCGGTTTTCAATGTAATGGAAAAATTATCCCAATTGTGGGCAATGATCAGGATAATGCCCAGACCAACCAATATTGATCCCAGCACTCCAAAAACAATAAATAGTCTATTTTGAGATCTGGCTGATTTGTTTTTGTAGTAAGCCAAAATATCTGAAGATGTCTTTTCGGTAATCACCTGGGCTTCTACCAGCTCTGTCAATGATTTTTGTATAGAATGGGGCATAAATTTGGGAAAATATCGACTATGAATGTAATCAATTTTTATATAATAATATTTGAAATAGGTGGAGATATAAGGATGTCAATCTCTGGTCAGAGCCTGTCTTTCAAGTCTGTCAAATTATTAACACTACTATAATCAGATTCGATGGCACTCATGGAGGATTACTTGTTTCATTCGAATTGGAGTATAAGTAGCATTAATGCGCTTTGTATTTTTATAATAGCTCTATACATTTTCATAAGTTGTTTAATATGAGAACTTTCCAAAAGTTGCAGATAATTAGTTATCTATAGATTACCAGACAGATAAGTTTTAGCAAAGAAAACTTTTGGAAAGTTTACCGAAGTATCATTTTTAAGGTCATTCAAGGAAGTGAAATTTATTATTGCTAAATTGAAACCTATTAAAAATAGAAAGATCAATTATGAAATTATTTTCTTCCAATATGTTAATTGCCATGATTATGACTGTTCCATCATTTGCGCAAGAACCTGATTTGCCTTTTCACCAAATTCCTGATTATCCAACTTCATATTCTTCCGAAAACGCTGTCGCACGCATGATAGATGGTCTTGGGTATAGATATTATTGGGCTACAAAAGACTTGAGAAAAGAAGACTTGGCATACCGTCCAAGCGCCGACTCAAGAACAGCAGGAGAAACCATCGATCATATTTATGGCCTTTCTAAAATGATTTTGAAGAGGCTTAAAAACCAAGACCTTCCATCTCATGAGAATAGGACTTTTGATGAAAAACGTAAAAACACACTTGACAACCTTTGGGAGGCAAGCAAAATATTGAAAGGTGAAAGTATTAATGGAAAAGGTGTAGATTTTCAGAAAGATAATGACAAAGGGTATCCATTTTGGAATATGATCAATGGCCCAATTTCTGATGCCATATATCATACAGGGCAGGTTGTAGCTTATCGCCGTGCATCCGGCAATCCTATTTCTCCAGGGGTGAGTGTATTTTCTGGTAAAACAAAGGAGTGAGCGATTATAGCATCACAATATCTGAATGACATAAAAAATACCGTGATAGTCCCCGGACCTGTTCCGGGGTCTGTTGACAATTTGAAAAATCATTTCTTATGGCAGGCAGATCCCAGAATAAATCTGGGAATTAACTGGTATTTTTTTATGTCATTGGTAGGCACAGCCTGTCCCATTTTTTCGGGAAAGCAATCTCTAATTTCCGAGCCTCAAAAGTTGAAATAGGCAGACTGCCACGCTACACCTGCTTACCGCAGGCAGGGAATTTAAACGTCTCAATAATTATCTCCCGAATTATTCGGGCTACAACCCCAATGCTTTTTTATTTCCATCAACGTCAACACCTACATCAGCAAAATCGTCAAAAGCTCTTTCTGTCTTTCTGATCAAATGCTCTGCAATAAAAGGTGCTCCCTCAGCAGCTCCATCTTCAGGGTGTTTCAGACAACATTCCCATTCCAAAACACACCATCCTTCATAGTCATATTCAGAAAGCTTGCTTGATATGGCCATGAAGTCAACCTGTCCATCACCCAATGATCTAAATCTTCCAGCACGTTGTGTCCAACCCTGATAACCTCCGTAAATACCAGATTTTCCAGAAGGATTAAACTCAGCATCTTTGACATGGTACATTTTTATTTTGTCATGATAGAAATCTATAAACTGGATATAATCCAATTGTTGTAACACAAAATGACTCGGATCATAATTGATGTTGACACGATTATGATTTCCCGTTGCTTCGAGAAATGCCTCAAAAGTAACGCCATCGTGCAGGTCTTCTCCCGGATGTAATTCATAGCAAACATCCACTCCATTTCTATCAAATTCGTTGAGGATAGGTTTCCATCTTTTGGCTAATTCTTCAAATCCCATTTCTACCATCCCTGCAGGTCGCTGAGGCCAGGGATACATATATGGCCATAGCAATGATCCGGAAAATGTTGCATGTGCTGTCAATCCCAAATTTTTACTCGCTCTGGCATTTTGCATCATTTGGTCAATTGCCCACTCAGTTCTTGCCTTTGGATTTTTCCTGACTTCCGGAGCTGCAAACCCATCATACATGGTATCGTATGCAGGATGTACCGCTACCAGCTGTCCAAACAAATGGGAAGAAAGTTCAGTGATTTCCATCCCGCTATCTTGCACGATCCCTTTTATTTCATCTGCATAATCTTTGCTTTCAGAAAGTTTTTTGAGATCAACACATCTTGGATCCCAGGAAGGTAGTTGCACACCTTTATATTCCAGGTTTGCCATATATTTACAAATATTTTCCAGGTTATTAAATGGGGTTTCGTCACCCAAAAATTGTGCTAAAAAAATTGCTGGTCCTTTCATTATGTTTATTTTATTGTTCTATTAACTTATACAATTTTTGTCCAGGCTGCATTGTTTTGACCTGATTCGATTACAGCATCTATAAATTTCATACCTCTTACTCCATCATCGACAGTCGGAAAATCATTGAATATTGGATCAACATCCACACCATCCAATTTTGCTTGCAATACTTTTGTGAAGTCGCGATAGATATTGGCAAAGGCCTCCAAATATCCTTCAGGGTGTCCGGCAGGAACTCTCGTATGAGCTGCAGCTGAGGCACCCATATATCCATTTCCTGTTCTGTACACTTCCATGGGTTTTTCGAGCCACTTCACAAACATGGTGTTTGGCTCATGCTGATGCCACTCCAAACTTCCTTTTTCACCATATACTTTTATTTTTATTGCATTCTCCTCTCCAGCACAAATCTGGCTGCAATGCAAAATTCCCTTGGCCCCACCGTCAAATCTCAATAAAATATTGGCGTCATCGTCCAACAATCTGTTTTCAACAAAAGTAGATACGTCGGCACTGAGCTCAGAAATTTTTAATCCTGTAATTGTTTCAGCAAGATTTTCAGCATGCGTACCAATATCTCCTACAGATCCTGCCTTACCGGATCTTTTAGGATCTGTTCTCCAGGAAGCTTGTTGTTGTCCGGTTTGCTCAATTGGTGTTGAAAGCCATCCTTGAGGATATTCTACAACAACCTTTCTAATCTTTCCAAAAGTGCCGGAAGTGCACATTTCGCGGGCTTGTTTTACCATTGGATACCCTGTGTAAGTATGCGTCAATGCAAATGTCAACCCTGTTTCCTTTACAAGCTTTTGCAATTGAAGTGCTTCATCGAGAGAAAATGCAATGGGTTTTTCGCATACTACATGAAAGCCATTTTCCAGGGCCAACCTTGCGGGGTCGAAATGAACATGATTGGGTGTTACGATACTTACAAAATCCATACGCTCATCGGCTGGAAGTTCTCGCTCCTTTTCAAACATTTCCTGGTATGTTTTATAGATTCTCTCTGGTTTCAGAAATAAATCCTGACCGGAAAGTGTAGCGATTTCAGGATCGATGTGCAATGCGCCACAGACCAACTCAATTTGGCCGTCAATCCCTGCCGCTATGCGATGTACACCGCCAATAAATGCTCCTCGGCCTCCGCCGATCATTCCCATTCTTAGTTTTCTGCTCATTTTGGATATTATTTTTGAGGTTATAGAATTTGTTAATTGGGTATATTAATTATCAATTTTTGGATAAAAATAATGAAATATCATTTCACAATTATCAATGGTTGGTCATAAATTCTTTTATCAATTTATTTCTCGCAATAAATTGCTCATCATTTAGAACAACACTTCCCTTGCCTCCATTTACAGGACAAATCTGATTAAAAATTTTCAGCATATTAATTGATCATTTTTCTATAATTTTGCATTTCATATGCAGGAAGAAGAAAAATTTGATCAGGAAAGTGATGAGCTCTTTGAGCACCACAGAATTTCGGTTGACCCGGGACAACAAGCATTGCGGGTAGATAAATTTTTATTTGATCGATTGCCAAATGCTTCGAGAAGCAAAATTCAAAGTGCTGTCAAATCGGGATTTGTACTGGTAAATGAACAACAAATAAGGCCAAATTATAAAGTCAGGGCTAATGATGAAATTGTCATTTCCTTGCCACAGCCTCCGAGAGTTAATGAATTACTTCCAGAAGATATTCCGCTAAACATTGTATATGAAGATGATCATCTTTTGATCGTAAATAAACCAGCAGGTATGGTCGTTCATCCGGCATTTCAAAATTGGTCTGGGACGCTGGTTAATGCCTTGGTTTACCATTTCAAGCAACTTCCCGAAATGCCCAATAATGAAGGTCGGCCTGGCTTAGTTCACAGGATTGACAAAGATACTTCTGGGTTGCTGGTGATTGCCAAATCTGAAAAAGCTATGTCTGGTTTAGCACAACAATTTTTTGATCACTCTATCGAAAGAACGTATTGGGCGCTGGTTTGGGGAGATCCCGGAAATGAAAAAGGAACCATAGATGTTAATGTTGGCAGAAGCCTGAAAGATAGAAGAATTACAGATACTTTCCCTGATGGAGATTTTGGCAGAAATGCCATCACGCATTACGAAAAGATTAAAGATTTAAGATATATTTCTTTGGTTAAATGCAATCTCGAGACTGGAAGAACTCATCAAATAAGGGCGCACATGAAGTTTATTGGACATCCCATTTTTGGAGACTCCACCTATGGAGGAAACAGGGTAATGAAAGGAACTCAGTTTTCTAAATATAAGACCTTTGTAGAAAACTGTTTTAAAATCATGCCCAGGCAGGCACTTCATGCCAAGTCAATTGGGTTTGTACATCCGATCACAAAAAAATTTATGCAATTTGATTCTGATTTACCACAGGATTTTTTGGATGTTATGGACAAATGGGAAAACTATGTACAGTATAATTAATGGGGTATAAAAAAAGCCGGAATAAATCCGGCTTATTAATATTAGCCTTTCAAGGCTTTGGCAAGACTATCAATTAGCTTTTTTGAAACTAATCTGGGCTTTCCTTTTTTACAATTTTTTAATTCTTTTAGTGCGCTTTCGCCTATTTCAAAAAGCCCTACTGGGTTTTTGTCAAAGCGATAGCTTCCCAACACGTATTCTAATTTAGATTGTATATCTGCATATTTTTCGATGCTAATTTTCTTAAATTTTCCCAGAGCATCTTCACATGCCATTTCAATTTTTTGGTTTGATTTTACTTCACTCATCATTCAATTTTCTTTGTAATTGTTATAAAATATGTTTGTTAATTAATTATAAAACCTGTTAATAAAACAATAAAACTCTTCTATTAATTTAGTTTTTCTCTTGATACACCAACCTATTTCTCCTATCCCACTCTTTGCTGATAAACGGCTGGTAACTTTTGTCAAATGGATCGCTTGGATATTGTATTTCTTTTTTTCTTCTTCTCATAAACGAATAGTACTCTGTCCATTTGCCAACTTTCACATCTTCTTTATATTCTCCCTTTATGGCTATTGTTCCGTTTTCATGGAAGTAATAATACATGCCATTTTTCTCTCCAAAAACAATAGGAATCACTTCTTTCAGCTTAGTTCTTTTATCATCGTAATACCGCACTTTCGATTCCTTAGGCCACCCTTTATGATACTTTCTTTTACTAAGGAGAATATCCTTGCGACTATAAGTTGTCCAGCGTCCATGCTTGGCACCTTTATAAAAAATACCTTCTTCAACTATCTGCTCTCCAACTATCTTTTTATATGGTCCATGTAAAATCACGCCTCGCTTGTCCTCAATTTTGCCGGTATGCCTGATTCTTTTTCGAGTAAAATCAAACCAGTAAATTTCGGGTACATATGGGTCGGTTTCTTTAAATTCTTTTAAATAATAGAAAATTTCTAATTCTACCTTTTCGCCTACGCCCCTGCGTGTAAAACCTTTCTTGGTTTTTATGCCATAAAACCATTTTTTCTTTCGCTTCTTTTCCTTTCTTTTTTGCGCATCCTTTGCCTCGTCAGAAAGTTCCATCTCTCTTTCCATATTCAATGTGAGCGGCATATCATCAATCAAACTAAACCCGTCTTCAGTATCACCAAAGATGTCAATCTTTGTAGTATCAACATCTACAACCTCCTGAGCAAATAAGCAGGAGAAGGAATGCAGGGTAAATACCAAAAGGAAAACAATTTTTAAATTCATGGATTTATGAATACGTTTCATATGAAATACAAAAACGAAATTATTTATATGGTATTATTATAAATTTAAATTGGCAAATTCTTTGGCAAAATAGGTAAGGATAATTTTTGCTCCGGCTCTGCGAATACTTAGTAAAACTTCCAGCATGGCTTTTTCGCCATCAAGCCAACCATTTTGATCTGCCGCTTTTATCATGGCATATTCACCACTTACATTGTACGCCGCAATGGGCAGATTGCTCGCATTGCTTAATTCCTTTATTACATCCAAATAAGAAAGTGCTGGTTTGACCATGAGCATATCTGCGCCCTCCAATTCATCCAATTCGGCTTCGATTAAAGCCTCCTTTACATTGGCCGGATTCATTTGATAAGTTTTTTTATCACCGCTTTTTGGTGCAGAATCCAGCGCATCTCTAAAAGGCCCATAAAATGCACTCGCATATTTTGCGGTATAAGACATAATAGAAACACCAGTAAATCCCTCATCGTCAAGTAATTCTCTAATAAATTCTACTCTACCATCCATCATATCTGAAGGCCCTAAAATATCAGCTCCTGCTTTTGCCTGAGCAATTGACATTTTCCCCAGTACCTCCAACGTTTCGTCATTTAATATTTCTCCATTTTCAACGATTCCATCATGACCATCAGAACTATATGGATCCATGGCAACATCCGTCATCACACAGACTCCAGGAAATTCGCTTTTAATTTTTTCTATTGCCCTGAGATAAAAATTATCAGGATGCGAGCTTATTGATGCGTATTTGTCTTTGTGTTTTTCCTCAAATGCCGGAAACAGACAAAACGATTTAATGCCAAGATTGGAGCATTCACTTATTTCGTGTAATAAATTGTCAACGCTAAACCTATAAATCCCAGGCATGCTAGAAACTTCCTGTTTAATATTCTCTCCATCGACCATAAAAAGTGGATAGATCAAATCACTTTTTGAAAGCCTCGTTTCTACAACCATCTCCCTAATTGCCTCACTTTTACGATTTCTCCTTGGTCTTCTTAGCATAGAATTATCGAACTTAAACAACAATATTGTAATAAAGTCGCAAGTTGATAAATGCTATTTAATTATTCAAATCGCAACAACAATAAATATCTTATTCAATTGATTTACCGATAAGATTTAAAGTCAATTGTTAAAACATTTTTTACCTTTGCGCACTATTTGAAAAAGAAAATATTATGCTTAGAACTCATAACTGTGGCGAATTGCGTCAAGCGGATATAAACAAAAAAGTTACACTTTGTGGTTGGGTGCAAAAAGTAAGGGATAAGGGAGGGATGATTTGGATAGACATCAGAGATAGATATGGAATAACTCAACTGGTCTTTGATGAAAGTAAGACGTCTGTCGAAATTATTAAGGTAGCCAGGTCGCTTGGACGAGAGTTTGTAATTCAAACAACTGGAGTTGTGCTTGAGCGATATGCAAAAAATGACAAGATTCTTACCGGTGAAGTTGAAATCGAAGTCGATAAATTAAATATTCTCAACGCTTCAAAAGTACCTCCCTTCACCATCGAAGATGATACTGATGGGGGTGAGGAATTAAGAATGAAATATAGATACCTGGATATTCGAAGAAATCCAGTAAGAAAAAATCTTGAGCTAAGGCACCTTATGCTGCAACACATCAGGAAGTTTCTTGATTCGCAAAGTTTTACGGAAGTAGAAACTCCTTTTTTAATAAAATCAACTCCCGAAGGAGCAAGAGACTTTGTGGTTCCATCGAGAGTAAATAAGGGTGAATTTTATGCCTTACCCCAATCACCTCAAACTTTCAAGCAATTATTAATGGTTGCTGGGTTAGACAGGTACTTTCAGGTTGTAAAGTGCTTTAGGGATGAAGACCTCAGGGCAGATCGCCAACCGGAATTCACACAAATTGATTGTGAAATGTCATTTATAACCAGGGATGATATTCTCAATACTTTTGAGGGACTCATTAAACATTTATTTGATCAGGTACTAGTGTATGACCTTGGCGACATCGAAAAGATGAGCTATGATTATGCAATGGAATATTATGGAAATGACAAACCTGACACAAGGTTTGATATGCTATTCGTCGAATTGAATAATGTGGCCAAAGGCAAAGGTTTTAAGGTGTTTGACGATGCAGAATTGGTAGTGGGGATTTGTGCTAAAAATTGTGCGGGATATTCTAGAAAGCAACTCGATGCGCTAACTGATTTTGTGAAACGACCTCAAGTTGGTGCCAACGGTTTGATTTATGTTAAATACAATCAAGACGGGACGTTTAAATCTTCTGTAGACAAATTCTATAGTCAAGAGGATCTGAAAAGTATAGCAAGCGAAGCCGATGCTAAACCTGGTGATTTATTATTGATTCTTTCTGGTAAAAAAGAGCAAACAAGAAGTGCATTGTCTGAACTAAGATTAAAAATGGGTACCGATCTTAAGTTAAAAAATAATGCAATTTTCAAAGCTCTTTGGGTGTTGGATTTTCCTCTGTTGGAGTGGGATGAACAGTCGCAAAGGTTTCATGCTATGCACCATCCTTTCACTTCGCCAAAGCCAGATGATTTAGAATTATTCGACACAAACCCAGGAGATGTAAAAGCTAATGCCTACGATTTGGTAATTAATGGTATAGAAATTGGAGGCGGATCAATTAGAATACACGATAAGGAATTGCAACAAAAAATGTTTGATGCCCTTGGATTTACAAAGGAAGAATCTGAAAAACAATTTGGTTTTTTAATGGACGCTTTTGAGTTTGGTACTCCTCCTCATGGTGGTGTGGCATTTGGTTTTGATAGACTTTGTGCTTTGTTTGGTGGCTCAGATTCTATTAGAGATTATATTGCATTTCCTAAAAATAACTCTGGCAGGGATGTAATGATAGATTCACCATCTACCATTGCTAAAGATCAATTGGATGAGCTTGGCATTTCCCTTTCGGAATAAAAAATAATATTCATTAGAAACTAAAAAGGACTTCATCGCTGAAGTCCTTTTTTTATGTCGCTTTAAAATGTTTTTAGAATTCCCAAAGATTATGCTCATACTCAATAAGTTTATATTCCTCTTGTTGAGATTTATATAAGGCTGATCTTTGGTCAGGAGAGATATCCTGAATCCAATCGTTTCTTGGATTTGAAACTTTTACAACCCTGGCATTAAACAACCTCAATAAGAACGCATCTGCCATATTTCTATGTTGAGCAGTATTTTGCCTGTTATACCAAATTGCTCGGTCGGGCATGCTCCTAAATAGTGGCTCTAAATCTTTGTATTTAAATACGCCAACAGATTTTTCTATGCCTGTAGCAACTTCTGCTGCCGGAATAATCATTTCAAAAGACTGGATATCCCAGTATAATCTTGATCTTACCTGATCGAATATCATGTCTTCTTTTATCCTCATGATATTTAATTGGGTAGCATCATAGTATTGTATTGAAGTTGTAGTTTCTTCTTCATCTCCCCATCCGGCGTCACCGCCCCATCCTCCGGCATCATCACCAAAGCCAGCATCAGCTGCTCCAAAACTATCATCCTCATCAGTAGGGAGCATCAGGTTTTCTAAAAATTGCTCTTTAGACATTCTTTTATTTAACGAGTCATCTTCATACGGATAAATCAATCCATTATTTACCGCATCTATTATAATTCTGGTAATCTCGTTACTTGTTGAGAAAAAAGGTCTGTTTTGTTTTTCTTTAAGATCCATTCTTCTCCATACAGTCCTTTTGTACATCTGGTTAGTGTATGGGATAGGGTAAACTGAATTTTCATTGTAGGTCAGTTTATCCTCCTGAGCTGATGATTCTGATGAAACAAATCCTACCAGAAATAGAATTAATATGCTTAATGTTGCTTTCTTCATGATAATTAAATTTAATTAATATTCACAGTTCTAATTGATGAGTTAACACCAATTTTCACGTTTTCTCTTTCATTTCTAAAGTTCATCCTTTGAACTTCTTTTGCTTCAACCACAATTCGATCTCCAGGACGTGCCTTTGATACAAATGATGATAAATTAGCTTTTGAACTTGTCACCACCTTTGTTTCAATTCCTCTTGAACCTCTGGCAAGTGTAACTTCCCATTTAGTAACCCTGTACCTCGCATCTTCTGGAAGGAATTGCGCAAAATCAGGATCAGGAATTGCTTGCAAGGTAATTTCTCTTGGAACTTTGCTCACCCCACGTTTAAGATCAATTTCTTTTCCTCCACTCTTCAGAACAAGTTCCGGTTTAGGAATTTGCTTCACTCTGAATTTCTGGGTTCCTATGAAAATTCCACTACTGTAAACAGAAAGCTCAACATTTGGAGCTGTTGGTATAATGGTAACTTTTCCTCCTTTTCCTCCTTGCGATGTTCCTCCTTTTACTTTAAAAGATGGAATGTACGCAGCACCAAGTGCCGGAACTTGTACATCCAATTTGTTTCCACAATTTCTATACAAAGCTTGTACAGAGGCAGATTGAATCTGAATAACAGGTCTGGCAACAATATATGATATTTGTTCAGTAAAGACTTGTTCTCCTATTGATATCTCAGCAGTAAAACTTCTTTTTTGCTGACCATTTTTATCGTATTTCTCTGCTTTAGCGGTAAACTCTACAGTACCAAATCCTTCAGAATCGACTGGAATACTTGAACCATTTAATTTCATGGTAGGTATAACACCTGAAGCTGAAGCAGAGATAAACATTTTTGCTTTGTATTTTGCGCCAGCTGCTACAAGTTGTGATTCCGGAAGCACCATAGGTACAATTTTATCAAAAGCAATGTCTTTTGCTCCTACATTTTTGCTTAAAACACTTAAAGCATCAGCTTCATAATCCAAAAGTCGGCCTTCTAACTGGCTCATTGATGCTAGGCCTCCTGCTGTAGGAACACTTTCAAACATCAATTCTGCAAAATTTTTCTTCCTTTGGTTAGGCATTTTACTCCAAAAAGGATCTTCTTTTCCATCTAAGGCTACAGAAGGATAATCTTTCCCTGTAGCTTCAGAGAGCCATGAAGTATAGGCATTTAGCTTATTCTTAAGCGTATCAGCACGTTTTTGGCGGATCATATATAATGCAATCTTTTCCATATTTTTAGCTCCGACTAGTTTACCATCTTCATCTTTCCCTCCAGAAAATTCAACAATTTCAAATTTCAACTGAGTCATATATGATATAATGCCATCGGTTTTTTCTCTAACTTCTTGAGCTTGATTAAGTACAGAAACATCATCTTCTCTATTCCCTTTCTCTTCAACCATGGCGGCAATACTTTTAACAGTAACACCGTTTCGTTGACTATTATTCTTTATCTGTTCTTCAAGAGTTCCATTTATCAACTCGAATCTTTCCAGTACAGCCGAGTCAACGTTCAGTGCAAGCATGGCAGTCAGTACCAGATACATCATGCCTATCATTTTTTGTCTTGGGGTTTCTTTTGCTCCAGCCATTATTTTGCTTTTTTAAATTAGTAGTTTATTAGGCTTGACTTCCCTTCATGGCATTAATCATTCCGCCATAAATATTATTTAATTTAGAAAGATTTGTAGTGAGTTTATTTATTTCACCTTTGAAACTTTCTGCATCTTCAGTGGCCTTGGCCATACTGTCTAAAGACTGGGTCAAATTGGTATAAAACTTATTCATTGCTTTAATATGCTGATTTGCATCTTGCAATTCCATTTCATACACGGCATTCAATGCTCCTAAATTTTTAGTAACACTTTGAACTTGTGTATGATATTCTTTTGTATCCTTAGAAGCATTGGCCATTTCAGCTGTTGCATTTTTTGAAACATTTGCCATTTCTATCATAGATCCTACACTATCAGAATAAGACTGGTTCATTTTATTGATGTTCGTGGCAGCAGATTTTACAGAATCCGAATATTCATTAGTTGCCAAAACTGCATCTCCCATTTTTCCTAGTTTAGAAGTTGTATCAGATAGATGTCTCATTCCTCTACCCAGGCTATCAACTAACTCGGGGCCTATCTTCGCGCTTTCAAGCATTGTATCTAATTTCTTAGTTACAGACTCTTGCGGTTTACTTTTTACAACTCTTGCTCCAACAGCACCTTCAAAATCCTCAGATAATTCAGGATATACTTTAGACCAATCATGCTCAGATTTTATAGGTTCAAAAGCACTTAGAAAAAATATTATCGCTTCTATGGAAAGCCCAAGTCCTAACATTATTTCAGCTCCAGGATAATGCAATAATTTAAACATCGCTCCTAAAATTACAATGGCAGCACCTATACCATATACTTTTGGCATTATACTGCTATAAAACAATTCTTGAAATCCTCCTCTTTTACTCATTTTGGTTATATTTTAAGTTTTAACTTTTTAATTAAAATTCAGCTCCCGTTGATCTTCCTAAGTACGTCATTGCACATCGGAAACCAATAAAAGCTCTTGTTGTATCTTTATGTTCGTATGATCTGGTACCTGTCTCAAGGAAAAAAGCAATATCTTTCCATGATCCACCCCTGACTACTTTCAATGGTTCATTATCATCATAATAAGTTGGGTTTAGATCCCATACTAATGGATATGCAGCAGGATTGAATGCGTCCTCGCACCACTCTGAAACATTACCCGACATATCAAATAAGCCAAAATCATTTGAGAAAAATGAATACGCAGGTGAAGTGTAAGCGTAACCATCATCATAATAATTTCCTCTACCAGGCTTAAAGTTGGCTAACATACAACCTTTGGCATTTCTTATATAAGGATTTCCCCAAGGGTATTTTGCCATATCCCGACCGCCTCTTGCGGCATATTCCCATTCCGCTTCATTTGGAAGTCTAAAGTTAGGCATTGGCCATTCTCCTATACTTGCCCGGAAATCATTTAGGTTTGCAGTTCTCCACTTAGTGAAAAAATTTGCTGCTTCCCAATCAACTCCCACTACTGGAAAATTATCAAATGCTGGGTGAGACCAATAATATACTAAAAGTGGGTCTCCCATATGGTGAGCAAAATCTTTTACCCAAACTGTTGTGTCTGGATAAAGTTCATTCATTACAAAATCTTCTCCCAATATACTTATGGAATCGGCTATCATGGCCTCCATAAACTGTCGATATTCATTGTTGGTGATTTCGGAATCATCCATGAAGAAAGAACCTATGGTAACTTGCTTATTAAAGTTAATTTGAGTTGCTGCGATATCTTCATCAGCTTGACCCATGTGAAAAGTTCCTGCTGGAATTGGAACCATGCCAAAAGGAATTACCATACCGGTCCATTCTCTTCCTGGTACTCCAACTAATTCTCCGTTGTCACCACCGCCTCCACCAAGCAATCCGCATGATTGATTTAGAAGAGCAATTAACACTATCAGGAACACAGATTTGCCTAAAACAAATAATTTATTCATAACACCTTTTTTAAATCAAATTTTAAAATACTTCGACTTATTTCGATAAATCGACAATATTAATTTCATCATCCAATTGCATTTTATAATTTGACTATTTCAACTAAATATCAAACTATAGCAATCTTCAACTTTAACACACAAATTTATTTCTTAATTACCTCTAAAGGTAACGTTACTTCTTAATGTCTAAATCGAGGAGTTCGAATAATTTTCTTCCCCCCTCCTGTCATTGCAGGCATATTATAACTCATGAGAAGTTCATGAGAAGTTGCCTGCTTTGCTTTCTGAGCCTGGATTATATAATCCATCGAGTAACCTATTCTCAGAGACTTATCTTTTAATAGGTTAATACCAAATAAAGCGATTATTGCTTCGGATTGTCTGTATGATAAACCTCCCCAAAATTTCTCTCTATAAGTTCCCAGAATGCTAATATCGAAAGAATATGACACAAAATCAGTTTTGATCAATAATGATGGTGTAAGAATTATATCATAATTTAACTCATAACTATAACCTCCATTAATTATCATATTATTTACTAAGGCATTTCTTAAATCATCGGTGCCAAAATCGAACTCAGACTTTAGTAAATGGTTCAAACTCACTCCTCCATAATACTTTTCTGCTTTATAATAGATTCCAACACCCATGTCAGGTCTGTACTGACTTTCTTGACCAAATAATAATAATTTATCGTCAGGGTGTATTGCACGATATTTTGATTTATTTATAGACTGTCCAAAAATTCCTGCCCTAACGCCAAAACTCAACTTACCATTTCCTACTCCAAGATGATAGGCATATGAACCCATAAACTGAATATTATTTTGTGGGCCAATATTATCATTGACAAAATAAAATCCTGCACCACTTCTTAATCTGAATATCGGAGTATTGAAGCTCGCCAAGAATGATGTCGGCGCACCTCCCGCATCGAATGTCCCACTATACCCCAGCCATTGTGACCTATATAAGACTGAAAGATTAGTTACTCCCATTACTCCCGAATAAGCCGGGTTGTTATATAAATCATTAAACATGTATTGCGAAAAATGCGGATCTTGCTGGCCATACACTGGCCTAAGTGCTGCAAGTAAAACTATAAGTAAAAGAATTTTTCTCCCTGATACAAACATGGTTACAACAATAGGGTTTTAAAATTATGAAAAATAACAAATTTTCTCTTTTTATCACCAAATGTAATATTTGAAAAATTGTTGTAAAAAAATAGAAATTTAACACATTTCTATTTTCCTCTATTTTTCATTTGCTTGCTTTATATATACTTCGAGTGCCCCTGTCATCGAAGGAGCATTAGGCATTGGTGCTTGAATATCCAATACTAGGCCTGCATCTTTTACGGCCTTGGCTGTTGTAGGTCCAAACGCTGCAATTCTTGTTTTATTCTGTTTAAAATCAGGAAAATTTACAAGAAGTGAATTTATCCCTGAAGGGCTAAAAAATGCAATGATATCATAGTTGACTTCTGAAAGATCAGATAAATCACTGGCTACAGTTTTGTAGATAATTGCTTCAGAGTATTCGTAACCATTATTAGCTAAAAAATCCGGAATATCATTTTTTCTAATGTTGGAACATGGGAATACGTACTTTTCATTACTATGTTTCCTCAGAATTTCAATTAAATCTTGGGCAGTTTTTGATCCGGTAAATATCTTTCTTTTTCTGATGACAATATACTTTTGTAAATAATTAGCAGTTTGATCCGATATACAAAAGTATTTCATGTCGGAAGGCATTTCAATATTCATGTCTTTACAAAGGCCAAAATAATGATCCACGGCATTGCGACTTGTGAAAATTACTGCTGTATGCTTTAATACATCTACCTTCTGCTTTCTAAATTCTTTTACGCCGACTGGTTCTATATGAATAAATGGATGAAAATCTATTTTCACATTATATTTTTCCGAAAGCTTATGATATGGGGAATTTTCAACTTGTGGTTTTGGTTGTGAAACCAATATACTGACCACTTTATTCTTTCTACTATTGTCAATCATTGTAATTAATTCTGAGTAAAATAATGTGAGGTTATCTATTTTATTAAAAAATTCAACCCAATTATAATCGGGATTATTTCCGTTGTGCAAAAGTAAGAAAATAAATACAGACTTTTCATAGATATAGTTTTCCGGAATTTTATAAATAGAATAACGAAACGGAAAACAAAAAATAAAATAATAACTATTATTAAACTATTCAGTAGTGCAGATAAACTATTGAAATGATTGATAATGGTATAACTTAATACTGCAAATATAATTGAATAGAAGATCATAGCCATTCTTAAGAACTCAATAAAATAATAATTTACCCTGTCTCCTAACCCAAAAAGCATACTGAGTATAGCCACAAGAATATATTTTACTAATAGTAAAATCAATATAGCTCCCAAAGTAATCAGCCACCCTAAAATTGGATTGATTTTTAAAAATGATGATTGACTTAGCGGATTATTATAATAACTTAAAAATATGATGAGTACGCCTGACAGTAAAGCAGCCTGATAAACAATTATTAAAAGCTGTATTTTAGAAATTGACCGGTATTTCAGCAACAATGTACTCGTAGTTCGAAAAGTGACGAGAATGCGGAAACTCAAAAAATCCATGAGTTCTGCTGGGAAAAATGCATGGAGAACAACAAAAAAAGTGAATAATATTAAAATGATAATTTTAAAATATTCACTCCTGCTATCAATTCTTCTAATTTCAACCGGATTTAGATCTATTGAAGAATCAAACGATCTATGTATAAATCCAATTTTTGCACCTGAAGGGTTTCTAAAACCGCTTTTATTAAATAAAGTAAGTTGAAGGGATTCTTTTTCAAAAATATTGTTTAAGCTGTCAATTAGTAGTAACAAAATTACACTATCCTTATAGCTCTTCACAAACTTATTTTCTAAAAATAGGCTTGAATTTGCCGGGGCTTCAATCAATAGTCTTGATTCTTTTCCATAGCTATTCATATCAATGGAAAGATGAATTGCCTCTGGGCTTTCCTGGTCATTATCCAGAAACGGTAGCATAACCTGCTCGTCATTGTTGTAAAAAACCCAATCTAAACTCAAGTCTTCTTCAACCAAAAAATTTTGACCCATCACCCACTGCGGGTTAGCTAAAAATAGAATCACTAATATTGATATATAGGTTTTCAATACTGGTCGTAGTTTGTAAGTGCAAAAATACCAGTAAATTTTATTAATAAAATTAAAAACGGCTAATGTATCCAAAATGGATTTTTGAATAGTCAATCCCAAAAGGTTGATTTTCAGATTTTCCCATTGCAAATACAAAGTTAAATATCCCAGAATTGGTGCTAAAACTAAAACCTGCTCCAAGACCAAATGGGAATTGAGTGTCATTTTTTACTTCAAAATCTTTTGACATTGCCGCCTGATCAAAAAATAACATAAAATAAGTCTCTTGGGAAATTAATGCTCTCAATTCTAAATTTGCTATACCAAATCCAGAAGTATAAAATTGATTTTCGGCAAACCCTCGAAGGGATTTTAATCCACCAACTCTAAATAAATCACTTTGAAATAAATTGTCACCATCGAGGTATCCTCCAGAAATTTTTGTTCTTAAAAATATATTTCTATAAATCTTCCAGAATTTTTCTGCCGTTGCCTCAATCTTAATTTGAATTGCTTTCAACTCTATATTAGAGTAAACATCTTCATTTATTACTGGGTTTTTAATGATTTTTTTCTGCCCAACAGATCCCGTGAAAAATAATGCCCCTCCTGCTGTTGGATAATTTATATCATTAAACCTATTTATTTGATAGTTGACTCCGTAGTAATTTATATTATAATCTGTATTTTCTGGTAATTCTACTAAATCCTCAAAACCCCATGTGCTAATCAATCTGGAAGAAATAAATTCCGTTTTAAATCCAACCTTATTACTATTTTTTGATAGTATGGATAATTCAAGTAATAAATTACGATTGATAAATGTGGTGTCTTGCTTTAAGAGATAAAAATTTCCCAGAATATTTATTGGAGTTTGAAACAAGTTGGGGTGAGCATAAAGCACATCAAGTAGTTGAGAGTTGGTATCGTAACCCTGCCATTCAAGAGCCAGTCTTTTCCCGGACGAGAATAAATTGTTCAGGTCTAATTTTAGCTGGCCTGTAATTAATAAGCTTTCTCCATTCTTTTGGTTTGGCAAAACTCCCACAATCCCATCAACAGAACTTACTTTATTGTGCTTTAAATGTAATACAATATTGCATTTACCATTGTGAATTTCGATTTCCGGCTGTTTAGATAGGCTTACAAATGACAATAATTTTATTCTATTCTGAATTTCCTCTATCAATTTTTCTTCATATGGGTCATCTCGATAAATGCCGAGATGGGTCATCAAAAAACTTGGTTTAATCTTGTCGAACCCAGATATCAATAGTGAATCAAAAACGATCTTCGGGCCACTTTGATAATTTAACCAGGCCTCGATTTCATTTTTCTCCAAGGAGATGGAATCAAGTTTAATTGACGCAAATGGGTATCCATGATTCTCGGCGTAATCAAGAATCGAATTGAGCAATCCTACCAGTCTTTGATGTGAAAATGGACGATTGACAAATTGTCTTGGGTCAAAGCCAACTTTGCTCATGATCTCTTCACTTACATTTCCCTGGCTTAGATTGACAAACTCATATACTTGGCGAGTAAAAAATATCACATCAGCTTTTCCTCCTGAATTGGAGTATGTCACATATGATGATGACAAAAAACCAGATTCATACAAATTGTATAACCTTCGATTAATAGCTTTGTGAAGTTGAATAGAGTCAATTTTAATAAACTCTGCAGGATATACATCGCTCCTATTTATTGAGTCCTCATAATAATAAAAGGACGCGTCAATTACAGATTGGCCAAAACCAGTTGGGCAATGAAATAATAATATAGATGAAATTATGGTTGACTTGACGTCCAAAATTTTTTCTTGATATCTTGCGTCAAAAATAATCTATTTTGGCGGGTCTTTATATTCATATTCCTTTTTGCAAACAAGCATGTTATTATTGCGACTTTCATTTCAGCACAAATACTGGATATGTATCGCAAATGATTGAAAGTATTTGCGAAGAATTAATAATACGCAGGCCCTACCTAAATAATGAAGTTTTGGATACCATTTATTTTGGTGGGGGTACGCCATCATTATTGGAGATAAAACATATCTCTAAAATTCTGGAAACCGTAAATCAATTTTATGGTAAAAGCAACAATGTCGAAATCACAATAGAGGCCAACCCTGATGACTTATCCATCACGAAATTAACCGAATTGAAATCACAGGGAATAAACAGATTAAGCATCGGAATTCAATCATTTAATAACAAAACCCTACAATATCTAAATAGAGTTCATAATTCTGAAGATGCCATACAATGCGTTCATAACGCAAGGGAAGTCGGTTATGAAAATATTTCAATTGATTTGATATTTTCCATACCCGGACATTCTATGGTAGAATTAACAAAAGATATTAATCAAGTAATTACCCTGGATCCTGAGCACATTTCTGTGTACAGCCTCACTATTGAAGATAAAACAGTCTTTGGGAATTGGCACAAAAAAGGAACTTTCTGTCCTGTAACTGACAAAAAATCAGCTGAGCAATTTGATCTGATCATCTCCAGATTGGAAGATCAAAATTATGAGCAATATGAAATCTCAAATTTTTGTAAAAATGAGTCTTACGCAAAGCATAATACGTCTTATTGGAAAAATATAAAGTATCTGGGTGTTGGGCCTGGGGCTCATTCGTACAATGGTGCATCCCGTCAATCAAATATTTCTAACAATCATAAATACATGAAATCCATCGCATCCAGAATTATTCCATGTGAGATTGAGAACCTGTCAAAAAAAGAACTTGCCAACGAATTACTTTTAACTTCCCTGCGAACAAAATGGGGATGCGATTTGCATAAGCTTAAAGAACTCCATGGATATGATTTGCAGGATACTCAAGGGGCTAAATTATCCCAATTGATTGAGGAAGGGTTTATTAGTCAGGAACAAACAATTATTTTCTTAACAAGAAAAGGCAAATTCGTAGCCGATGCTATAATTTCTGATCTTTTTCTTGTTTGACCAATGGAACAGTAAAGCGAATTAAAACAGAAATAACCCTTGACTGCGAAAGCTCAGATTCACGCCCTTTTATTTTATTAAAATCTCCAAAACCAAAAGAATACCTGGCCTCAGCAGAAAATTTACCAAAGCTAAATCTATACTCCATTCCCGCTCCAATCACCAGTCCAAAGTCCAAGCGGTTATCGGTATTGCTATCAAAAGTATAATCTGTTGATTCTTCATTTCCGGTATTCAAATCCTTTTCAGAATTTTTTCCAGAGACAGCATAAGCAATGTATGGGCCCAAATTAAATAGCCCTCGTAAATTTCCGCCACCGATATTTACATGAGTCAAAATAGGAAGTTCAAGATAATTGATTGAACTATCTAACTTTGAATTTTTATTCCCACTTGTATCATTTTCACTCCAACCTTTTTGGGTATAATTCAACTCTGCCTGAATTCCAACATGTTTTTCATTCAGATATTGAACAACAATACCTCCAATAATTCCTTGATTATAATTGACTTTGGTAAACGTATAACCAGGATTATCGGTGAAATCCATTTTTGCTAAGTTACTTCCACCTTGAATTCCAATGAGAAATTGAGCAAAGGACGCATCGGCAATAAATAGGCTCAATAGAAATAGTATTAATATTTTATTCACTTGCTAAATCTTCCAGTTTAAAGTTCAAATTTATTCAGAAATATTCTTTATACAGTGCTATTCACAATAATATTCTAACTAAAGAAAGTGAAGAGCTGGCTATAAATATCCCTAATGCATTGTAAATCTATTCTTTGAAAGTTAACTCAAAAAAACCTACTTAAAGTTTTCGACCCTTGATATATTGATTTATTCTACTCATTATCAATATCTTATTGCTACAATAGCAATAATTAATGAATGAATAAACCCAGATTAGATAAGCGCTGAATTATTATAGTGTTAAATTGTTTTAGTTTACTAAAGAAAAATTATACATTTGCCGCTCGTTTGAAATTAAAGAAAAAATGGCAAGTACCAGACTCGTAAGAAAAGCATTAAGAAACAGGACTGTTTCAAAAAAAAGGGTTAGTAAAATTAAAAGGTTGACAAGTAAGCCTGTAATTAAAAATGTTGATATTGAGCAAATAAAGGCTGAATTTGCAAGCAATAAAGCCAAACCGGCAGCAAAAAAAGAAGCTCCTACTAAGGAGGTGGCAGAAGTGGCTACCCCAGAGGTAAAGGAAGAAAAGAAAGCCGCACCAAAAAAAACTGCTGCTAAAAAAACAACGGCTAAGGCAAAAGAAGAAAAAAAGCCAAAAGCTAAAAAAGAAGATAGCAAAGCTAAAGATTAGTATTTACACATCAAGATTCAAAAATAATAAAAAGGGCCTGTCCAAAGCAGGCCTATATTTTTGCCCTTTTTCCAAGCTTAACTACCTCCAGATTTTTAATCTTTCCTTCTTTTAGTTCAAATCTTACAATAGTTTTTTCGTGATGCATCCCATGCTTACCTGCAGCACCGGGATTGATACAAATGGATCCGGGACGTTTTAGGTCTGGCATGATTTTCAGAATGTGTGAATGTCCGCAAATAAAAAGCTTTGGATTCCAGCTAGCAATTCGATTTTTAGTTCTGGAATTATACCTTGGAGGATATCCACCAATATGTGTCATCCAAACGGACACGCCTTCCGTAACAAATAATTGATCTTCGGGATATCGTATCCGCAATTGCCCACCATCAATATTGCCAAATACTGCTCTTAACGGTTTGAATTTTTCAAGTCTATCTGCTACAGAAATATTACCAATATCTCCAGCGTGCCATATCTCATCTACTTCGCTGAAGTAATCAAATATTTTTTCGTCCAAAAAGGAATGTGTGTCGGAAAGTAGGCCTACCTTCATATTTTATATTATACTTGTGATCATTGCGAATTTAAGTTCACTATGGAATTTATTTTAGTTTTATTGAAAATTCTTTTTTGGATATTTTCAACACTCACCCTTGCAGGTTTGATAAAACCCTGGTGGGTACTGTGGTTTTTAGATTTCAATAACAGACTAATGGTATTAAAGTACTATGGGGTTATTGCAATATTATTGGGGTTAACAATTATTACTTCCATGCAGCTGACTTAACCTGAATAATTATTAAAACGCTACAACACCTGCCTGTCTTGCGACAAATGGATAAGCCAGCCCTAACGGACGAGGCTGGGAATTGATTAATTTCTTGTTCTAATTCTTTACAATTTTCTTGATAATTTGCTGGTCTCCAATTTTAATATGGAGTATCATCATGCCACTTTTAGTATAGTTTAAAGGAATCTTATACGCTCCGGCCTCTTGCACTTCATTTACCAAAACTTTTAGCTGAGCACCAGTAATAGAATGTATAATGATTTTTACATCAGCTTTTTTTGGAAGTAGATAGGAAATATTAGTTTCATCCGAAAATGGATTTGGGAATACATTCACATCAATCTGATTAGCCAAAGGAACTTCGACAGCTATAATATCGGAATATTCATAAACGCCATCAAAGTCAACTTGTTTTAATCTGTAATAGACAATCCCAAAAGCAGATATGTTATCAGTGTAATTATAGCTGTTTATGATATTACTTGTCCCCTGACCAGTAACCTGACCAATGTTTTCAAAATCCAATCCGTTTAAAGACCTATCAATTTCAAAATAATCATTGTCTGTTTCAGAAGCTGTAATCCAATATTACAATATCACCATAAACTTTCCTGTAAATGAAACCAACTCAACGGGCAACGGATTTACACTACTGGACAAGGACCCAAAAGTAAACGGACTAAAACTACTGACCCCTGTCACAGTAATACTTCCTGGATCTGATGCCACCCTACTATTTTGACCAAAATTATCCTAATCTGCTCCATTGTAATGGGCGATTACCAAATCATCATAGTCGTCAATTTTACTACTACTTTGATCTTTCCAAAACAAAGTAACATCGGCGTTTGAGGCTGTTCCGGTATTAGCATCCTAAATCATATCATTGCCAATGTTCATAGAAGACGCAGTGCCAGTTATAATCATCTGAAATAAATTTGCGCCTCCCGTACATGTAAATACAGCATCAGCATTCACGGTTATAGAACCGCCATTTTGAATTGTGATGGTACCATTAAAATTATTATCAGGATTAGTTAGTGTAAAATTGCCACCTGATATGGTTAAATCAGCCCCATCAACAATTAAACTTGTGTTGGCAGTAGCGATATTTAAATTTAACTCTGCGCATGATTAGGCTGTGTTTATAGTCATCGAATGGCCTTTCTGAGATAGTAGGAACAGTAGCAGATGGAGTTCCAACATGGCTTATTTTAGACCAGTTTGAGGCAACATTCCAATTGCCGGATGCAAGAGAATAATATTTCTCTTGTGCATTTACACAAGGAAAAGGTGCCAACATAAGATGGAGATTGCACATCTACCGAGATATAATAAATATTACCAGCGACCAATGCAGATGTTGAAATAGATACATCAATGGCATTGGCAAAGTTGTCATTGGCAGGTTGCGCAAATAAATTAAAGAGTGGTATGAAGGTAAGATACTATAGTATAGAAATCCTTTTCACTGGTAGAATTGTAATGTGCAATTTAGAATATGCAAAATTATTCTTTTCCTGAATATATTTGATCTTAATAAAAAAGCCTTTCTTTCGAGAGGCTTTTAACTTTATAGAAATATGATATTTTATTTTTCAGGTGGAGTCAACAACTTTTTTTCCCCCACAAACAATTTCTTCACCAGTTCTTCATCAGCAAAGTAAGATGCTGGATTTTCGGAAGAGTTGACTATCCATTTATGCACCGGATGTTGAAAAGCTTTAACAGTAATATCCCCACTGCTATTTTGTTTGATGTTCATGCTCACTGTTGGAGATACCAAAGCAGAAGTGGGGACATCATCCACAAAATTTGAGTTACTTATATTTTCAATTATCCTTAGGTAGCCTGCTGTGGCTACAGAATCTGAATGATTTCCATGAATACTCCAAGTAGAATCAATTTTACTTAATACGAATCCACTGTCAGCCGGATAATTAAATTGAATTTCTGCAATGTTATCTGTAGTCAAGGAAAGCAGTTTTTTATTTCTATAATTACCTGCATCTGTATTGATTGAGATGCTCATAAAATTGTCTGCCACGTAAACTTCAGGCTCATTTTTTAGTCGCACATAAGTGAAAAATTGTTGTTGCATACCACCCCTCATCATCATTTGCTTCTTATCTTTCATAGCTTCCTGATTAACGGCAAATCTGCCAATCACCAAATCGAGTGTTTTCTTACTGCCTTCAAAAACCTGTACCATCGTACCTGTAGAATCGACCTTGTAGTCTTTCCATTTTGCAGGATCTTTTGCAGCAATTCTTGAAGGCTTTATAGTTAATAGTAAATCCAGGGTATATTCTACATCACTTTTTTGGGCTTCTGAGTATTTCCCATTTTCTATCGATACTTTCCAGGCATTGTTTTCTTTGAGCAACTCCAGGCTTTCTCCATTTGACTCAATAATCAGCCTGGATACCTTTGCTGTGTCTATTTTTACCAATTCCGATTTAAAAGAACTACTTCTCGATTTCCCTCCAAAAAATTCAAACCCAAGATAAACGAGCGCAAGAACCACCAGAACACCAATTAATTTTATACTTGATATATTCTTTAACATCATTATTTTTATTTATTGTTTATAACTAAAAAAGGGCCTACTGTAAATTTGGTGGATATAATTTAATGATGAAATGCGTAAATGATTAAATGTCACTTCACAGTTCATACAGAAATATATTATTGATTTCAGTAATAAATTCTTTCCTTCTCATCATTTTATATGAAGATTAAATTTATCCAACCAGCCTGTCAGACAGGCCTTTGTCAAAACATCGACTGGCAAGCATTTAATCATTATAGCATTAACATTAATAAACCTGCTAATAATCCCCTCGAATCCATGATTGGCGTTTGCGTGCATATCGTTGACGCCTGAAAAGTGCAATACCTATCATCAAAAGAATGGGGATAGCCAAATTGCCATACTTATATAGATTCCTTTTTGTATCGTCTATTTTCTCCAATGGCCTCGAGGTGATTCCTTTGGTCCTTAATTCGATCAACCCCGTATCATCCGATAACCAATCTATGGCATTTGAAGCCAAATTTACATTATCAGGATTTACTTGCTGTTGTTGTTGTCCTTCACCATTTACGGCAAAAGCTCCATTGGCAATGACTACTAATTTTGAGATGGCAGTGCCGGAAAGCGGCCCTTCGGCAGCAATGGCAAGCACCTGGCTTGGGGCATTAAAGTCACTCTCAGTCCATTGCTTTTCGATGTCTATATAAACGGGCACATTTATGACCCCTGAATTTTCAGATGAAAATGCCAGTGGCCGGATATTCACGGCAGAATCTTTTGGCAAATAAGAGATTGAACTCACAAAGGGCATGATTACGCCTTCCAATCCTTTGACGACAGGATGATCTGAAAAATTGGAAAGAAGGGGGAAATATGGGAATTCAATCTGACGGTTCATCATAAATGGGCCATTTTGTTGTCTCACTGTAATGGCTCCGCAATTTGCATCAATCACATATTGATTGTTCATAGTGATGCCTTTATCTGCCAACCATCCTAAAATTCCAATATCGGGAAGGGCATTCAAAGATTGAGACTGTAAGTCTGATTGCAAATTGCTGTAGGCCAAATATATACTTCCGCCCATACTCAAATATTTATCCAGCTTTGCAAAATGACTCACAGGAAATGTATCTGTAGGATTGACAATGGCAATGGTCTTAAAATAAACAGGGATCTCGGCAGTATCTGTGATATTATATGGCTCTACATCATATAAAACTGACAATTGCTGCAATACTTGCACCGAGGCATTTGGTGACGGCTCTCCATGACCTTGAAGGAAAGCGACTATTGGCTTATCCATTACAGATATTTTCTTGATCGATGTGGTTAAGGAATATTCCATTCCGACACCTGGCTGAATCATTGGAATAATCTCTGTCTTGTCTCCCATTTGCAAAACCGCCCCAAGGTAAGCGCGCATTTGCTTTACCTGGTCCTTTTCTGTGACATTGATCATTACAGGATTTATTCCTTTTTGCTGAGCTTTTTGTTCCTCCTCTTCGCTTTCATTTGGATTAATAAATTCAAAAACCACGTTTCCTCCAGACCTGTTGTCATATTCTATCAGTAAGTCTTCAAAATCCTTTCTTGATTTCTGCAGTTGAGGAGGGAGATCCTTGGTGAAATATGCTGTGATAGTTATTACATCATCAAGATCTTCGAGTATATCTTTAGTGGCGTCACTCAAAGTATATCGCTTGTCGGCTGTAAAGTCCAACCTGAGAAATAGCTTTTCAGAAATCAGGTTTACAACCACCAAAATACCTATAAATATTAAGATCTGAGATATTACTTTACTTCGTTTCATTTTATAAATTTTTTGTACTTCTAATTATGCCAGTTTCGTTTCGATAGCATGGCTTGTGACAATACCAATCCTGCCAGAATAAAGCTCCCAAAATAAATCAAGTCACGAGAATCAAACACTCCTCTGCTGAGTGATTCAAAGTGAGTTCTAACACTTAGATAATTCAGTACCGAACCAATCATTCCTGTTGACCCAGACCCCATGAGCTGGAATAGTATATGAAAAAATATACCTATAAAAAGTGCAAGTAAGAAAGCAACAATCTGATTGTTGGTGAGGCTACTGGAGAAAATACCAATACTGACATACATCGCACTCATGAGTAACAATCCGAAATACCCTCCAATAATTGCTCCGTGATCTACATCTCCAAGGTTGGCAATTGTAATATAATATGGAATTGTACACACCAAGGCAATTGCTAATAATGACAACGATGCCAGAAATTTTCCAACAACGATTTGCCAATCGTTTACTGCCTTAGTGCTTAGCAATTCTATGGTGCCAGAGCTATTTTCCTCAGCTATCGACCTCATGGTAATTGCTGGAATAAAGAAAAACAGTGTCCAATAACTGATGCCAAAAAACACCTGAAGATCTGCCTGTCCGATTAAAAATACATTGCTGCCAAACAGCCAGGTAAAAAAGCCACTCAATCCCAAAAAAATGATAATCATCACATAGGCGATGAGTGAATCAAAGTAGGAGGCCAGCTCCCTTTTGGTAATAACCCAAATACTTCTCATTATTTTATAATTTTTAGTTTATTAATCACAATTAAATGCGAATGCTCAAATTCAATTATTCAGTCATTTAAGCATTCTCTCATTCCTTAATTCGTTACCTCACGGAATACATCTTCCAGCTTGGTTTCGATGCCCATCATTTCCATAAGGTACCAACTGTTTTTGACACAAATATCAAAAACATCTTTTCTGGAAGTATGCTCCGGCTTGCTCTGAACAAGGAAGTAATTTTCCTTTTCCTCCAACACAGTAACTAATTCTACCGAGGCCAGACCAAGAAGGGATTTTTGTATATCTGCCCCATTGGAAGATTCGATCTGCACTTTGATCAATTCTTTTCCCTGAGATTGACTTCTTAAGGTTTCTGAAGTACCATCAGCAACGATTTTTCCTCTGTTAATAATTAATATTCGATCGCAAGTTGCTTCTACTTCAGACAGAATGTGAGAACTTAGAATAACTGTTTTCTCATTGCCCAACTCCTTAATCAACTTCCGGATCTCAATAATCTGGTTAGGATCCAGGCCCGTTGTAGGTTCATCAAGCACCAGAACTTCCGGATCATGGATCATCGCTTGCGCAAGCCCCACACGTTGACGATATCCTTTTGAGAGTTCGCTAATTCTTTTATGTCGCTCAAGATTCAAGCCGCACATATCAATCATCTTATGAATTCGTTCATTGACAATTGATTTTTCAACTCCCTGAATATCTGCACAAAACTTTAAATAGTCGATAATCGCCATGTCCGTGTAGAGCGGATTATTTTCTGGCAGGTATCCGATTTTCTTTTTGATTTCTTCCGGATCTTTATCCACATCAAACCCTTCAAGGAATATTTTACCTTTGGTCGGCGCCATGTAGCAGGTGATCATTTTCATGGTCGTGCTTTTTCCTGCGCCATTTGGCCCCAGAAACCCAACCACCTCACCGGTCTTTATCTCAAAGGAGATGTCGTTTACAGCTTTTTGGTCACCATAAACTTTCGTGAGATTTTCAACAAGTATTGCCATTTTTTGACTTTTATTTTTTTTGTGTTGCAATAATAATAATGAAGCACTAAAAATTCAACTCATCTCATTGCTTAGAAGAGATAACTCAATTTTTGAAAGGTCGAAATTATACCTAATCATCGGAATAAATACAATTATTCAATTATAATATCGAATTGTTAAAAAATGTTAAATTTATTAATAGGGAAGTCTGATCACAAACCATCCTAAATATTCTCTGGATTAATTTGTTGTCTACAGTATTGATTTTCTGATGGACCTACTATAAAATTAAGCGTTAAAGTTAATTGAGGATTTTTCTATTTCAATTTCTCGAAAAATCCTATCTATTGACTAAATTATTTTGACAACTTTATATAAAAAAAATGAATGCCCGTATATTTACCTAATTTGTTATTTTTGTATAAAACACAAAGAGCATGTCATTAATTAATTTTATAGAACAGTTTCCGGACGAAGTCAG
>VAPL010230596.1_pt1 | contig 54449 bp, 45 predicted proteins | sample 3395061 | NCBI WGS metagenome assembly VAPL01 (sample SAMN08290444, study PRJNA428436) | hydrothermal vent metagenome | isolation source: Deep-sea hydrothermal vent chimney 2 | place: Pacific Ocean: Juan De Fuca Ridge | depth 2182 m m | reverse complement strand
ATATGATTTTTATATACTGAACCAAATTGATTGGCAATAAAACCTTTGGTATAGACACTGCCTTTTACAGTTCCTTTGAGTTCAATATTCTGATTACAATACACTTCGCCAGTAATAACAGTATTTTCTTCCAATACTATTTGAGATTTATAATTATCGGTTTTATCTTTAGTTATAAAAGCTATAATTCCTTTTATGTTAGCGTTTTTATTGATAATAATTTGATTTATTTCTTCATTGTTGTTTTGTGCTGTTGCTTTTTCTTTTTCAACGAGTACCAAAGCCGTCGGATAAATCAATTCACAATTTTTGCCTACTATAATTTTTCTAGCTGCCAATCCCTGAAAGTTTCCACTAACTTTATCTAAAATTTCTATTTGTGGTGCTATTAAAATAACATCTTTAAGCTTTGCTGAAGGATATACTTTGATCTTTATGCTAGAATGAATTACAATATTTCCTGCTAGTTCTATAAAACGTAAGTCAATTGAACTATTGCTACTTATAATTTTAGTAGGCTCTAAAAATGAATTAACCAATCTTGTATTTTCTTCTAAGTCAATAAAAACATTATCTTCTTTTGATAGTATTTTATTTACAACTGTTTTTAAATAATTGGTATTTAAAATTTTTGGCAATTCATCATTACTTTGACTGATACTTCCATAGATGAGTTGTTGACCCATATAAGAATGCCCAGCAATTGTTCCTCGTTTTACACCTTGTTCCGGTAAAAAAATTTTGCCTTCAATATGAGTATTACCAACCAATACTAATGGCTGATTGGTATTTTGAAGATATAAGCCTGTTCTTTGTTGTTGATAGCCGCCTAACAAGGCTGTTTTTGTAAATGTTTCTTTTCCTTTTGTTGAAGTAATTGTTGCTATATCAAAAAGTCCCCAATGTGATTTATTTGCAGTTGTTGCTACTTTATTTTCTGCTGACACAACTATTATAGTTTGCTCATCATAAGGTACTTTATGTTTTGCCAGATAATCAAAATTTTGATTTACATTATAAACTACTTCCTGAAAAAACAATCCTTTTATACGTAGTTTTCCTTGAATATAGGTAAGACCAATAAAAGCAAAAACCAATAAGGCAATTACCACCGAAATAAAAATGGTGTATTGTAAGGCTCCTGCTTTTAGTTTTATGTTGTAGAATTTCTTTCTCATTTTTTTTGAGATTCCTCGTCGCTCTTTCAGGCTCTGTCGGAATGACAAGTCATTAATATTACTTCGCTAACACAAACGTTTGTTGTTGCCCTTTGAACTTTAATACTACTTGTTTATTAGAACCTCGTAGTAACTTTACTTCTTTATAAGTGCTATTTTTCTTAAAAAAATATTGTTGTCCGTCAATATTGATTAAAAATACTTGCTGTTGTTTCCCTTTTACTGAAACCAAGCCTTTATAGATTATTGCCGGAAAAGGAATTTTAGGTGTTTTTGGTGTAGCTCTTATGATTTTCTTAATCTTTACCACCTTCTTTTTAGAAAATGTGCCTAAAAAAGGGTCTCTATAATCAGTATTAATAGTAAAAGCTTCTGATTCTTGAAGTTGTTGCGGCTTAAAACTATTTGTTACTACAGCAGTTTGTTGTTTTTTACTACTTGGATTAACCGTTGAAAAGATACGATAGCCCAAAATACCCCAAACCAATAATACGGCAGTTAATAGAATATAAATGTTCTTTTTGTTTTTCATGAATATAATTTATACCGTCTTTGCGAGGCAAATGAAATTTGCCGTGGCAAACTCACTCATTAAATCTTCTGTTTAAGAGATTTCTCGTCGCTCGCACACTCTCTCTGTCGAAATGACAAGTAAGTAAATTTATGGTTCAACAACAACAAACCCGTTAGTAATATACACCGTCTCATAAGCTGAATTCAATGCTTTTACACGCCATTCATAGTTATTTACTGGTAATGAATCTAAAGTAAAATCAATTTTTTGTACCAAAGTATCTTTTATGATTTGGCTTGCATTAGCAAAATTTGGCTTCGCTATCTGAAGTTTATAATCTGTTGCTCCATTGAGTGCTTCCCAATTAAATATGATTGTTGTACGAGTATTAAGCATCACATTTTCTGAAGGTGCTAATAAATTTAGCTTCTCATTTGTAATGTTTTGTTCATTGATAATTTCTTCACAACTGATTGTGAAAATTAATATAAGGATAGCAATTATTTTTTTCATTTTTATCTATTATAAACTTCTATAGTTTAGTGAAATTTTATTTTTTTCATACAATTGACTGCCTTATTATTATTCATAGCTATGACAAATAAAAGTTGTTTTATTTAATAAATTTTTATGATTTAATTTGAGTCTTACATTTTATTATAAATGGCATACTTTTATTGACAAATGGTATAAAACCTATAACCACTAATCTGTACCAACAAATTTTGACAAAACCACTATAGTGAGATCTCAGCGATTTTGGGTTCATAAAACATATCTAGATATGCTTTTGAAATTGTTATTATTAAATTTTAATAATAATATAACCATAAATCTAGCCCGCAATCAATTGCAACGTCTTTTCCTTATTATTTAGTAAATTCAATATTTTCAATCAAATTTGCATCTTTATATAGTTGTTTCTTTTCCATTTTACCTTTTCTATTAAAATAAAATACCCAACCTTCATAACCTCCGTTATTATTTAGTGTACCAATACTTTTAACAACACCATTTTCATAAAAATCTAGACTTTGAGTTCCCTCTTTATCCAAACCAACTTTACTTAAAGACTTTAGGCTTCCTTTTTCATTAAATAACATAAGAAGCCCATCCTTAGCTTGACCTTTAGTAAATTTTGTAATCATTCTTAAAGTATGAATACTATCATTAAAATAAAAAGAATATCCATCTTTGATACCATCTTTGTAATTTAAAGAACCTATTAAGTTATTTCTCTCAAAATATCTAACCGAGCCAGTTAGTTTTCCCTTCTTAACAAACCCTTCATACTCTTTATTCCCAGATTTATTATAGAATTCCAAAAAATTACCTTTTACAATTCCTTTACCAATCAGATTATTTTTAAAATCATATTTTGTAATGCTATCTAAATTTCCTAAATTCCAGTACTGAATTTCTAATATTTTTTCTTCTTTGTGAAATATAGAATCTATCCCATTTTTAATTATATCGGAATTACCATTTTTGTTAGATTGTCTCCTACAATTAGAAAATAATAAAACGGTAATTAAAAATAATAAATTTCTCATGGTTTAATTTATATGCTTGTATAAGAAACACTTTTTCCCAATTTGAGTGCCTAAATATGCATATTTCCAGTCTTTAGCAACACTAAATATTCACCAACTAATCTGTACTATTAGAATTTTAAAATCCTATTATAGAGCGATTTAGAAAAATTTTAATTTATGAAAAATTCCTAAATATACTTTTAAAACATTAACAAATAACCATTAAATGATTGGTTTTCAGTAGTTAAAATTTCAAGAAGTATATACCCACTAATCTGACCCCTCTACCAACCTGTTTTTCACCTTTTTATAGATAATATTAAAGCCTTGATTAAATAAACTAAAGTTAGTATTAATACAGGAAGGACAATTAAATAGCCAATAATACCTTTAGACCTTCTTACAAATTGAGTAGAATCTTCTGGCAAAAAAAAATATAAAACCTTAACAATGACTAATATTAAAACTCCTATAATTCCATACATTAAATTCCTTCGAATTTCTTTATTCATGATTTATTTAAATTTATGGTTAAATCCGTTTTTAATACTTCTTTGATCTGCTGATGTATCTATACTTAATGATGTGAAAATTGAATTTGCATGAGCTCCAGTTCTTGTTTCACCCAAGGTAAACCCATTGAGCTTCATCCAACTTCCCCACATATAATTCCCAGCATCATAAAGATTATAAATATTGTTTGTTTTACCAAATCTAAAAAAATGATTATAAGAATTATATGATGTTCTCAACAATCCTTCCTCTAAATAAGAGCTTTCACCTCCATTAAAATATGTTGGCACTAAATGATTAAATGTAAAATCTGCCTTACTCCATGAGAATATTCCAGCAAATGCATATCCTGTTCCATTAATATTTGTTGTATTATTATTTGGGAAAATTCCTCCTTTAATAATTGCTAAAATTAACTCTTTATTAGATATAGCAAAAAATAACCTATCTCCTACTCCCCACTTATTAAATATTGAAAAATCATTTTTTGGATCATTAAAAAATAATTGATTTCCTTCCTCATCAAAAAAAGTATCCTCTTCTTCATTTTCTTCAACATTAGTAACAATCCCATCAGAATTAACGGTTATTTTATCATCTAGTCCTTCATTATCACTTATAGAGTTACTTGTACTATTAGTATCTTCCCCATTAGCCATTTTATTAACTCTATCAGTCCAATGTCCCCCCCTTTTATTTAAGAAACTAGAACTGAAAAATGTATCACTATCAGCTCCACTTGGGTCAGCCCAAAACACAGGATTATTATCAAAAGCTGTATATGTACTCATTGAATGATGCGTTACTGGGTCAATTGAGGTAAATCTTGCTATTGCCGGATCATAACTTCTTACATTCATCTCATAAAGATTCAATCCTAAACTTTCCTCTAGCTCAACTCCATTATATTTAAACTTCTGCGCCACATTATTCCCTAAAGAGGTAGCGCCCCCATCATTATACCCTTTGTGTTTTAATCCAAATGGATAGTAGTTATTCTCTTCAATTATTTCTAACTGCCCACTCGTTGGGTTTTTAGTATATGACAGTCGAATATTACCTAAGTGGTATAGGTAAACATATTTCAAAGAACTTATTATTAAATTATATAACCACTAATTTAGTTCACATCCTAGCAGCTAATCTGACCCGTTACCATTACCTTCTTCATCTAAAAAATCTAAAAAGGTATCATAATCTACTATTGATTCTTTGATTTCTTCTTTTATATTATGCTCATTGGGGTAAACAATATTTAATTTCTTTTTACAACTTAAAAAAACTAAATCATTATTTAATGCAAAACTCATTAATATCTTAATAAAAGTTTCATTATTTTTTCTTAAATCTATTCTAGTAGAGGCTTCTACAATTTTTGAGTTTTCAAGTATCAATTCTATACAAGTAGAATCTAAATTGCCATATTGAATTATATTCTTAGACCAAGAATCTTCCTTTTTCAAAACATTACTAAAAACAGAAAATGCTTCTATATTAATTTCTCTGTACTTCCACCAATCAATGTTATCAAAATCTGTCATATTAATATTAGGTTCAGCACTATTACCAAAGTAAGACTCTAATTCTTCCTTTGGTAATAAAAATAATTTATGTTGCCAAATTGCCATTAAAAATTAATATTTCGTGAAAATTAAATCAGCTGTTGTTTTATATCCTGCAAAAGGTAATGATACTTGTTGGATAGGTACATTTTTTAACCCTAGCTCTTTTGCTATTCTTAACCTATGATGTCCACCAACTACATATTTAACACCATTATGTTCAACAAACTGTATAGCCTCTTTTATACCGTTTTTAGCTATATCATCTTTAAGTAACTGAAATTGCCGTTTTGACAATGTCAAACCATGAGTCATTTCAAGTTTATACGGATTAAGAGTTTTAATTGTTTCAATAGCCTGCTTGGCCTTTCTCCCTCTATATAATCGGTATAACCAAACACTCCCTTTAAAAAGCTTATCTAGTATTACTTCGCCAGAAAAATATGATAGTGCCGCATCGGTTACACCCATCCCTACAGCTTTTGGTTGACTTCTATAAGTAAATTCTGTTCCATTTTCAATAAGCTCTTTTTCAAAAGAACCCTGTTCAGCAGTTTTTACAAATTTCCCATCTACAAATAATCTATCTTGAGAATCATTAGTTTTTGTAATGGTTGTTTTTCCTGTTTTTGAGTCAACACGTTTATCATCATCAGTACCATCTCCAAAATGTGCTTGAGTTTCATTAATAGCCCTTTGCCAATCTTCTGTTTCTTCTCCTGTTTGGCTATTTCTATATGTTCTACCACTTACATATGTCCAACTATCACCACCACTTGGGTCAGCCCAATAAATTGGGTTATTATCAAAAGCAGTATAAGTACTCATCGAATGATGCGTGATAGGGTCAATACCAGTCCAACGAGCTATTGCAGGATCATATTGACGTAAGTCCATTTCATAAAGGTTTAAACCTAGACTTTCGTTTAGCTCTTTGCCATTATACTTAAACTTCTGCGCAGTACTATTACCATTAGGGCTTACGTTAGAATTGTAACCTTTGTGTTGCAACCCAAAGGGATAGTAGTTATTCTCTTCAATGATTTCACTTTGGGATATGGAGCCATTATTATCGCTATCAGAGTAGGACAGTCTGATATTCCCTAAGTGATCTTTATATTGATACACATAATTATAGCCAACACTATAATTAGCAGCATTTATAGGAGATGCATAACCTTCTGCTGTATTAAAAAATTGCAAATTGCCATTTTCATATACATAGTTACCTGCATAATCTGTTGTTGTACTGCCCACTGTTTTTTGTAATTTACTTCCTATTGCATCGTAAACATACAAAATATTTTGACCATTTACAGTAACCTGTGTCGGTAAATTTAAATGATTATAATTAATATTAGTAATGCCTTTGTTAGTATCAGTTTTCATATTACCATTGGCATCATAGGTATACTCAGTAGCTACTGTTGATCCATTTTTAAAGCCGTAATTACTATGCCCCCCTGAAGCTTCTTGTACATTCTTTAGCTTATTACTAGTTGAGTTATATGTATAAGCTAAGTTATCCATCACCCCAAAATGATTACTGTAATTTTTATTTGGTTGCGCAACTATATGCCCTAACCGCTTTAAAGTCATTAGATTTCCGTTCTTATCATAACTTATGTTATTTACAGTATAGCGATTTAAATTATCTGTTGCACTGGTAATTCTATTTAAAGCATCGTATTGAAATTTATACCAATGTAAACTACTATCATCACTATTATTAGTTCGCCATTCGGTTTCAGAAATATTACCATTATAGAGCTTTGTACCACTATGGTTTACCGTATTATAATTAATCTTAAATGCAAATAAGCTATTCCCTAAACTAGTAGGATTGTTTATTTGTTTTAGCCAACCTCTTATATTGTATTTGTAAGCTATGGTTTGCAACCTTGCTTGATTATTCTTGCCGCCTACTTCTTTTTGTTCTAATTGCCCTAATGCATCATAAGTATTTACTGCAATAACTTCAGTATTACCACCAATTGTTTGCGTTTGTTTTTTTAATCTACCTACATGATCATATTCAAAATCATCTACTGACACTATTGTTGGTAAACTACTATCTGTTTTTGTATGCAATGAAGTGGTTTCATCAACTTTACCAACAAAATCTAATTTGCTTTTTACAATATCAGTTGTTTTTAAATAATTGTTTTTGGCATACACATAAACAGGTCTATTCTTTTCATCATAATAACTAACAGTGGTTATCCAATCGGTTGTGTTAAGTACTCTTACTTTAGAGCCTGTAACCAATCCTGTTGTTTTTATACTAACTAGCTTACCATACACCTGTGTATTATTTGTTGTAGGATTAAAAGAACCTGCTAAATCAAAACCATAATCATCATAATAATTTACAGTTAAAATATCGTTGGTAGAAATACTCGTAGGGTAATCAGAATTAGTATAATACGTACTTCCAAATCCACTACCTGAAGCTACTCTTATTTCGTAATTTGAAGCTGCTGCATTTTTACTATTAAACTGTGTTTGTAAAGTATTTCTTAAACTATTAGTTCTATAAATGCCTGTATAGACTACTCTACCAAGTGCGTCATATTTAGTAAATAACCACTGGTCTGGCGAAGTGATTCTTAAATAGCTATCTTGTGTAAGTACGGGTCTGTCGAGATTGTCATACACAATATATTCCCAATCTTTACCTGGTATTCTTTTTTCTACTAACCTATTTCTATTATCGTATTTATACTGATACCCTAACTCATTTAATTGACCATTAATAGTAGCCATAGTTGCTGTAGATGCTTCCATTTTTGGAGGTAATACATAGGTTAAATTACCATAATTATCATATACATAATAAGTATCGTGAGGTGCGTCTGTTAATGTATTACTTCCAACTTTAGAAGTGCCGTATGTCCTTTTTAAAACCACTCTACCTAGCAAATCTTTAAACTCTTCGGTAGTATGGGCTTTTGTAGTACCACTATTATTTTCGTCTTTAGTAATGTTTTATACAGTTTATTTGCTTGATAAAAGCCATTATTAGTAGCATTTACAGTCAATGTAGGTGTATAAACCATATAAGTAGTTGAATACACTAATGAAGTTTCATAATATTTAACTGCATCAATAGCAGTATTGGTATGATATTCAAATTCAATCTCATGTCCATTACCCATTTTCCAATCTTCACCCGGAGCAGCTTGTTTTAATATTCTATTTAGTGGTGAAGTCTCAAATAATTTCTCTGAATATGGATTCGGATTTGATTGATTTACTTCTGTTGGATAATTATTTTTATAATACGTATTGGTAGCGGTTAAAGCATCTGTTTTTATATAGCCATCATTTGCCGTAGAAGTATAAGGCAGATAATTTTTAACTTGCCTGCCTAAAGCATCGTAACCAACATGCGTTACGATATCTTTTTCTAAATTACTTTGCTTAATTGCTATGCTTTGTTTTGGACGACCTAAGCCATCATAATAAACAATGTTTTTTATAGCATGCTTATTCTCAGTTAAACCAGACATGTCTGTAACTGGTATTTGAGGCGCAATGGCATATACATAATTTTCATTACTTAGCCCTCCTGATGCCGGGCAACCAGTAGAAGTGCCTCCACCATGTGTACTTGGGCATTGATCTGAATTATTCGAAACATACCCCGTTGGTTGTGTACATTGAACAATTGAACTGTTGGGGTCGCCCAACCCATCATTGTCGGTATCTGCATACCAAGTAGTTCCTCCTATAGTTCCTAAGGTTATAGATACTGAACTTGACGCTACACTCCAATTACCCGTTGTTGTATTTTTTGCTCGTAAATAATAGCTCCCTGAGGTATTTACAGTGTAATTACTTGTAGCTGGAAAACTGCTACTTGTACCTGATGCATTAGTACCTTGCCAATACCACATCTCATCTGATGGTGGATTGCCTGATTTTTGTAATACGGCATTAGTACATGTTTGATTTACTATTACTGGATTTGGTGGAACATTAGGGAATACAACTACATTATTAACAGTTATAAAAGAAAAACCTCGTAAAACACCACTTGTAGTATTAGTAGCTGTATAGGTAAGTGTTTTTAAACCAGCACTTGTCCATCTAATAGTTGCACTAGTTGCATTTTGTGATAAAATTGTACCATCAGAAACAGACCAACTACCGCTAAATATAGTTACACCACTTATAGGTTGTACTTGATACGCTATTGTTTCATTAATATTTACAGTATTAGGACCTATAATTGTTATTGCAACACCGCTACCTCCACCTCCAATAGAAATTTGAGAATGTAAACATATAGTAGGTAAAAGTAATCCGATAAACATAACTAATTGAAACGTAAGTTTTATATTCTTCATGGCTTGATTAGTTTTTATAGTTATATTCATTTTTACTTAAAATTTTACCTTGAGCATCTTTAACAAACTCTAGCCGATTGAAACTATCATAATAATAATAGATTGTTTGATCTGTAGGGTCTGTAATACTACTTACTCCAATTAAAGGATTGTATGTATAACCTGTTACTTGAGCACTCTTCATAGATGAATGGTTACGTAAAATTGTGAGTTTATCTCTTACTTGTTGGTCTGTTAAGGTGTTCCCTTTTAATAAATTTAAATTAGTTATGCCTAAAGCTGAACTAACCTGAGAGTAAGTAGCATTCTCTATTTTTGCTATAGGGTATTGCTCATTATAACCCCAGATATAAACCATATGGGTACCATCTTTTTTACTTACTTCTTTAACATTACCATTATTGGGATAATAATCGTGAAAAACTAGCCGGTCTTGTGGTTTATTGGTAGATGAATTATAAGTTCCTTTTAAAGTTTGAACATCTTTTGGTAATACAATGTCATTACCCCAGTCTTTATAATTAGTGCGTTGCACTGTTTTTGATACAACTGTAGAACCATTTTTAACAATAGTTTCTACTTGTATAGGTTCTGCTATTCTATTTTGCCCGGTAGTATTTGTAGCTGTTGATTTCTGAAGTTTCTTTATTGCATTAAATTCGTTGGAACTCAAAGCTCCTCCATCAATAGTACTATCATCTTGTAACGTAGAAACTGTTTTAATATCATCTGGATATAATGTTGTTGTTTCTATAATCTTACCTCCATTTACAATGGACTTTTTCTTATGTAATAGTAATCTTGGTGAATTATATTCATAAGTAGTTTCGGTTTCTATCTCGCCACTAGGAAAATATTCTTTAGTGGTAGATTTTGTTTGTAAATATGCCTTAGGGTAATCAATAGTGCTTCTCTCTCTATAATTATATACACTTTCAGTTAAAAGTAATGTACCGTCACTAAGTAAACTATAAAGATATTTTATTCTTGCTACATCAAAATTATATGCTTTTAATAAGCTATTATTATTTTTTCCATAAGAAAAGAATTCGTCATAGAAATTTTCTTCTACCCTTTGCAAATCGAATTGTCCATTCTGTTTTCTAAAAATTTCAGTTTTTAATAACTTACCACTTTTCCAATCCTTATTTTCTTTTTCTAAAAAAGGGAGCGCTGAGACTCCTTGATTCCCAAATTTGCTAAAATGTTTTACTATTTTACCATTATCTCCACCACTCTTTAAAAGCTCTACCCTATCATATAAAACGGGCGCGCTTTGAAAACTATTAAAGTTTTGCATACTATTAGAAGATCTATAATATTTATTACCCGCCTTCCCAAGCTCGCTATAAAATATAGAGTAGTTAAAAATAGCATCAGCACCTAATAAATATCCACTACTAGTATTGTCAGTATTTATATATTTATAATCTGTAGTTATACAATCATTAGGTTTGCTACAATCTTTAGTTTGAGCCACTCTTACGCCTCCAATATTTTTATCCTCATTAATTCTATCTTCATAGTGAATTACATAATATATTTTAGCTTCTTTACCTTGTGGTGCTTCCACTGACCCTCTAATATAAATCTTTGCATCACTCACAAATCGTGTTTTCGAATCATTTTCGGTATACAAGTCAGGAGGAGGGCAAGGGTTAAATGGATCACCATAACTGCAAACTCCTTGTTCTTCACCATAAACTGCTATATTAACATTAACGCTATTTGGAAGACAACCTAAATATCCAATTGTTTTTATTTCAATCGATGCTTCAGCCCCAAACATATTAGTTGCAGAACCATTACCAACTCTGGCATAAGCATTTATTGTCACAATTTGATTTGAAGGTAAAGTAATTATTGTATCAATAAATTTTGGATTAGAATCACCTATCAGTTGACCTGATATAGTCTTATTATGACTATAGGTACAATCACCATTTGAATTTGATGCATAACTTACTATTTTATTTTGCTCATAAGTAACTTCAGTAGATCCTCCTGTAGGATAATTAATGTTTTTTAATGCTCCTGATACTGTTTTATTAAAAACAACTTCCCTATCTCCATTAATTAAGTTTGCATTTGGTTTACCGTTATAAAAGCCCCAGATATCTTGTTGTTTATAGTCTAAACTATTAGGAAAGCTATAATATTCAAAACTATACCAAGGTAAAACAATATTGTTTCTATTTTTTTGTATTGAATTGAGTGTTTTTAAACTTTTAGCAGAATTACTATAGTTAAAATTATAATTCAAGGTTTCAGAATTATTATTCCAAACAGATATATTATTTAATGAGGATGTCTGTATACCATTATCATTTGCTGTAGTTACACCAAACCTTACTTCTCCATTTGGAAAAGTAATCTTTTTAATTGGAGTAGACCTAACCGTTTTAACCACGGGATCTATATTAATTTCATTGGGAAAAGCTAAGCTGATAACTTCGGTTTCAGAAACAACCGTTTTGTCGTAATCAATGATAGGGTAATACTCAAAATTGATAATCCCTTTATTATTAGGTAATTCTATTTTGGTTAATAGATAACTAATGGGTATAGGCTCATTGAGAGTTCCACCTTCTGGAGTATTTATATGGAAATCTCCTGATTCTGATTGCTCAAAATAATATTTTACTCCACCTTCATCAGTAATTATTGTACCGTCAATTTTATAATTTCTATAATTTAAAAAAACAACCTCATTATCTTCATTATATACATAACTCCCTGATAAATTACCTGCATTGATATAATACTTATCATTCTGTCCATCAAGTGTTTTAGTTTCTATATTTCTATATAAATTATATAAGTCTGATAGAGGGTAATCTGAAATACTATAATCCCATTCTAAATAAGGTACTATAACGTTCTTTTTGTATTGAAGATTAGCATAAGCCTCTCTATCATCAGGTTTTCCTCTTATTTGTCTTGTTATTCTTCCTGTAGCCATTAAATCCCAACCTAAACCTGTAAGTGGAGGGTCTTGTTCAACCATTAGCCCATTATAATTATAGGAAAGATATATTGGCCATTGAAAACCATTAACATCAATTGTGTATATAGGTACTGTGTAATTTATTTTACCAGTAGCTAAATTAACAGGTATTTCACCGTACTTACCCAAACTGGCAGCTTCTGGAGAAACTGGAACAACTTGAGGTAACTGTGTTTGAGAAAATGCAATACTAAAACACAATAAATTGAGTATAAGAACTATTGAGGAAAATATTTTTTTCATATTGTTTGAGTTTAAAAAAAGGAAGCCCTTTTTATTGCGAGAGTGGGTTTAATTATGAATTAGAGCACTAAAGTAGAATCATTTTTTCATCCAAAAACGACGACTTACCCTGTGTCATACATTTACGTATAAACGGTTCACTTTTCTTAATAAATGGTATAAAATGATCAATTTCTGACATCTACATCTGCTTGTCAGCAAAAAATAAATTTGAATTTTAATGTAAGTTTGAACCAAAATAGCACTGTCATCTATGAAAAAAATTACTAAGATTGTATCTCAAAAGATACCCGCTTTTAACCTGCAAGAACTACTTGTAGTATTGGTCATTATTGGTATTTTACTACTATTGGCTTTGCCCAACTTAATGCCTTTAATTTCAAAGACAAAAAGTCTGGAAGCACAGACACAACTCAAACACATTTACAATCTGGAGAAGCAATACTTTTTTATGTATTCAAAGTATAGTGCTGACTTTAATGCCATAGATTTTGAAGTTCCTAAAACAGTACAACAAAATGGCAATGCCAATTATAGCTATGAAATTATTGAAACCTCAAATGCAAGTTTTAAAGCTCGTGCTACTGCTGTAACCGATTTTGATGGGGATGGTGTTTTTAATGTTTGGGAAATCGACCAAAATGATGCACCTAAAGAAATAATCAAAGATTAATTAATCCTTTTTCTATTTATGTTATTTCTACTACAAATAAGTTGTTTTTTTTGCCTAATGTCGATTATAGTCCAAGATTTTAAAGAGCGTAAAGTCTATCTTTTTTTGCTTATTGGTTTAGCTATTGTTATGAGCTTATTTTATTATCTAAAGAACGATACCCAACTATATTTTTCAAACATCAGTATAAACTTGACAGTGCTATTGGTGTTAATGGGTATCCTCTTTTTATATTCAAAATTCAAACTAAAACAAACCTTAAATACTGCTTTAGGTTTAGGTGATTTCTTGTTTTTTGTTGTCATCGCCATTAGTTTTCCTATTGCTACATTTCTGATTTTGTTTTCTTGTTCCTTATTATTTAGCTTGGTCTTGTTTCTGTTTTTAAAACCTTCTTTAAAAGACAACAATGTGCCCTTGGCAGGATTGCAAGCATTGTTTTTCTTATTGGTTTTTAGTGCTAATTGGATGTTTCACTTTACAAATCTATATGCTTTTTAATGAAGATTGATTTTAACATAGCAACCGAATTACAACAACTGATAAGCACTGAGCAGGCCTATCATTATCGTATCATTCCACATCTACAACACAATGGTAGTATTTCTTTTAAAACGGATGCTGATAACAAAGCAAGTTTGGGTAATGAATTGCAAATTATCTTCGGAAAACAAGTAGAACTTATAGATGAATCTGTTGAAAACATCCAAAAATATTTAGCTTTAAATTATAGAAAAACCAATGCAGCAACCAATACGCAATTGAGTGACTCTAAAGACTTATTATTAAACATTATTCATCAAGCTAAGTCTTTAGGAAGCAGTGATATTCACTTTGAAATTTTTGAAAATACGCGTCGTGTACGCTTTAGAATAGATGGAAAATTATTAGAACGTTATGTAATTTCTGAAACGGAATATCCTAAAATTATCAATCAGTTAAAAGTTAAAGCCGGATTGGATATTGCCGAAAGACGATTGCCTCAAGATGGGCGTATCAAGATCAATACGCCTACTGAGGAATATGATATTCGGGTCTCTTCATTGCCTACCTTATATGGTGAGAAATTGGTGTTGCGTTTACTTTCTAAAGACGCTACCAATATTCAATTGGAAAACTTAGGTTTTACCAAAGAAGAATTAAAACGTTATAAAAGCAGTGTTAAAAATCAAAATGGTATTGTCTTGATTTCAGGACCCACGGGTTCGGGTAAGACCACTACTCTCTATGCTACCTTAAAATTATTAAATACCAATGACACCAATATTGTAACTATTGAAGATCCTATTGAATATACCCTAGAAGGTGTCAGTCAGGTACAACTTAAAGAAAATATAGGGTTGGATTTTACCAAGGCATTACGCACCTTTTTACGCCAAGACCCTGATATTATTATGGTGGGTGAAATTAGAGATGTAGCCACCGCAAATATGGCGATTCGTGCTTCATTGACAGGACATTTGGTATTATCTACCATACATACCAATTCAGCATGGGCAACGATTTCAAGATTGATAGATATGGGCGTGCCTTCTTTTTTAATTGCTAGTACGCTCAAAGTAAGTGTTGCACAAAGGTTAATACGCTTGCTATGCAATCATTGTAAAGCTATAACAGAAGCATTTGGAGATGCATTCCCTGAAGGTTTTTTAATTCCGGAAGATTTAATTGAACATTATAAGCCAATTGGGTGCGAACATTGTTTCCATACTGGTTATGCTGGTAGAAAGGCGATTTATGAAATACTACCTATTACCAAAGAATTAACCCAACATATCAAAAATAATGCCTTAGAAATTGACGATTATTTCGCCAAGAAAAAAATTGCAACATTAAAAGTAAATGCTTTAAAATTAGTTATCAATGGAGAAACGGCTATAGAAGAAGTATTTCCCTTACTAACAGATTAGCATTTTTAATATTAAGTATCAAGAAAAAATGAAAAATTATATAAACCTAAAATTTGCATTAGCCCTTTTGTTTGCCTGTTTGGCTACAAACCTTACAGCGCAACAAAATCGTATTGAACAACTCAAAATCAAGTTAGAAAGTATCGTCATTGATGCACCTGGACTCAGTCAAAAAGCGGAGATTAATGTCAATAATGTGGCATTGTCTGACTTTTTGCAGGCGTTGGCTACAGCGCATAATATCAATGTCAACATTCATCCTGACTTAAATCAAATCAGCATTAGTAATAATTTTTCAAATGCTACAGTAGCCGATGTATTGGTTTTTGTTTGTAAAGAATATGATTTAAACATCAACTTTACAGGTAATATCCTATCCATATATAAGTTTAGGGAACAAAAATTAAAACATCGTATAATTCCTATTAATTATGAACCTATTTCTGATAATTTGAGTATAGACCTACAACAAGACACATTACACATTGCTTTTAAACAGATTATGGATAAAACAGGTAAAAATTTAGTCTTTGCTCCCGGAATGAGCAACTTGTTATTAAAAAGCTATATCAAAAATATGCCTTTTGACAGTGCACTTGATAAAATTGCTTTTGCCAATAATATTGTGGTCAATAAAACCAGAGACAATTATTATTTATTTGAACAGAGCAACATTGTTGTTTCTAATAATTTACCTCCAAAGGCTGGTGAGAAAAAGCAACAACAACCGCGCCCTCAACGTAGTAGGCGTTCTAATTTCTTTTTTGAAGCTGATTCTGTCAGTCAATTATTGAATGTAGATTTTGAAAACACCTCTATTGCCACTATTGTCTATGATATTGGACATGAATTGAATAAAAGTATGTTTACGTTTGCTCCTTTAGACGGAGCAGGTACTGCCACAGTAAAGGCTGAAAATATCAGTTATGATCTCCTTCTTGATAAAATATTAGAAAATACGGATTATGCCTATAAAAAAGCAGATGGCATGTATTATTTTGGTAAAAAAGAACAAATTTCATTACGTGATGCGATTACCATACCTCTAATGCATCGTTCTATTGAAGTAATGACTTCATCAGGCAGTTCAGGAAGAAGAGCCGGGCGAATTAGCTCTTTTGGGAATAATACAAATCAAAGATTTAATACTTCTAATAATCAAAATTTCAACACTAATGGACAAGGTTTAAACAACAATCGACAAACTATAAATACCAGTAGAACCAGTACATTTTCCAATCGAGATAATCAATTAGAATCTTTAATCAATATATTACCCGATGATGTTATTAAAGATCTAAAAGTTAGTGTTGATATTGAACTCAATAGTTTTATTGTAAGCGGCCCAAGTCAGAACATTGAACGGTTTAAAAAATTTATTGAATATATTGATAAACCAGTTCCTGTCATTTTAATTGAAGTAATGCTCATAGAAGTCAATAAAACGGCTACTGTTGAAACCGGTGTTAGTTGGGGGCTTGGTAGTGAACCTGCAACAACTCAAGGTGGAATTTACCCGACAACAGATTTGACACTTGGCGCTAATACTGTCAATAGAATTATTGGTGGATTTAGTGGTTTTGGTTCATGGAATCTAGGACAAGTTGTACCTAACTTTTTTGCCAAGATAAAAGCGATGGAAACTAATGGCAATATTAAAATAAGGTCAGCTCCTAAACTATCAGCTTTAAATGGACATCGTGCCAATTTATCAATTGGTGAAACTACTTATTATGCCGTTACACAACGTGATATTATTGGGAGTCAAAATCCGCAAACTTCAACCATTACTAATTATCAACCCATTGATGCAGAGTTTGCCATTAATATTAAACCAATGGTGTCTGGTGACGGACAAATAACTTTAGACATTAATGTAATACAATCTAGTTTTAATGGTAATAAAGTTGCAGATGATGCGCCTCCCGGAATAAATTCGAGAGAATTCAATTCAATTATTAGAGTAAAAGACCAAGATATGGTGATCTTAGGTGGTTTGGAAGAAAAAATAAAAAATGATACAGGTACTGGTGTTCCTTTGTTAGCTAGGATTCCTATCATCAAATGGTTGTTTAGCAACAAAAAGCGTGAGGATACCAAAAAGAAATTAACGGTATTGATTAAACCAACTATTATCAGATAATGTTATCCCAATTATTAACATATGGTAAGTTTGGAAATCTATTCTGTGGAATAGAACATACAGTTATTGATGGTAAGGAAACATTAAATGCGCTCATACTTAGAAAGAAGAAAGGTGAATTGTTAATTGAAAGCACATTTGAATGTGGCGAAATTGCCAAGCTTAATAATCAATTACAAAAAAGGCAACATTTGTTTTTAATCATCAATAATGAACAGGTACTCTTTAAAGTATTAAAAGGTGTCAATGACACCTCCCAAAAAGCAATTGCACTCGCTTTTCCTAATCTAAAAATTGAAGATTTTTATTATGAAATTTGTGTTTCAAGTGATATTACATTTATTGCTATCTGTAGAAAAGATTATATAGATAGTCTTTTACAAGAATACAATGCTCTTGGGTTGAATATTATTGATTTTTCTTTAGGAAATTTAATTGGTTCACAATTGAGTTCCTATATAAATAAGAGTATTATCAACTCTTCAAATGCCAGTCTCACATTTTTAGAAAATAGCATTTCTAATATTGAAAAATTAGAAAATAATTCTCTTACCAACTATACTATCAATGGTTTAGAACTTACTAATAAGCAAGTATTACCTTTAGCAGGTATTATTGCATATTATACCCATCAAGAAACAACTACTTCTAATTTTAAACATTTAAGTAATAATCTTTCTGATAATTTTAAACACAAACGAATTTTTGAACTTGGTTTAAAGTTTGGTTTAAGCATTGTGTTTGTCTTATTGTTAGTAAGCTTTCTTTTTTTTAGTCATTATTCTACTGAAATTAATAGCTTAAACAATGAACTTGAACTCAATAAAACCTATAAAAATTCATTTGCTAAACTTGCTGATGAAGTTGAAAAAAAAGAACGTTTGGTTACTAACTTTTCATTGGCTTCTTCTAGATCTTCATGGTATTTAAATCAGATTGGTGAGGCATTGCCTCATTCTATTATGCTGTCTGAAATACAATTTCAACCGTTAGAAAGTAGCATTAAAAAAGAGAAACAAATTATAATTCAAGAAAAAACAATTATTATAAAGGGAAAATCAAATAATAGTGCTGATTTTTCTAATTGGGTCAATACCCTAGAGCAACAAAATTGGATTGAAAAAGTAATGATTCAAGAATATGGTACTGGTAAAAAAACAGCAACAGGATTTGAATTACAAATTGAGTTAAATAAGTGAGTTTAAAACAAAAAAATATTGTTCTCTTGATTGGAATAGTAATTTTACTATGGGCAGGATATCTATTGTCTTTTTCTAACACTTTTGAGCTTAAAAATAAATATCAAAAATTAAAAAAGGAGCAAGATTTATTTACCAATGTGTCTCAAAAACTAACACAGCTAAAACAACAGAATGTCTATTATGATTCCATTTTAAAGTCTAAACAAATATCAACTGAAAGCTCTTTTCAAAATAATTTGCTAAAAACCATTACTACTTTGGCTGATACTACTTCTATAAAAGTGGTCAATTTTAATAATCCTCATTCTTTTAAAACTGATAATGCACTCATAAATACTTTTACTTTTAAATTAAAAGGAAGCTTTTCTAAAATTACACAGCTCATTTATCAGCTAGAACAAAACTATAAACTAGGAAAAATTATTTCTGTTAACTATGAGAAAAAGAAAAATTATAGACGAAACTCTTATTTTTTAGAGTGTGCTGTTATGTTGCAGCAGGTTCAGCAAGAGTAATAAAATCTATATTTACAACACCCAAAATAACACCTAAAATTATAAAACCCTTACAATCAATTGATTCTAAGGGTTTTTGCGGAGAAAGAGGGATTCGAACCCCCGGAGGTGTGACCCTCGCTGGTTTTCAAGACCAGTGCATTCGACCACTCTGCCATTTCTCCAGTGTGGACTTATTGCCCAAATTAGCGGACTTGCCCGCCAAAGCGATTTTGTAATCGCGTAGGCGGGTGCAAATATAAAACCCTTTTTTGTTTATAGGAAATATTTTTGAGACTTTTTAAACCCTTTCTTGTTTCTAAATAAACTGTACTTTTACCTGCCTAACATTTAAACTATTATGGAATTCTCTTCTGACCTGTTATTATTAGTTCTTGTAGGGTTTATTGCCGGGATGATCAACGTTATTGCCGGGGGCGGTTCTTTATTAACACTACCAATGCTTATCTTTTTAGGACTTCCGCCAAATATAGCTAACGGTACAAATAGAATAGCCATTATTATTCAGAATATATTTGCAGTAAGCGGATTTAAAAGCAAAGGCGTTTCTGCATTTCCTTATAGTATTTACCTTGCTTTATCTGCTACTGTCGGTGCAATTATAGGCGCATTATTAGCTGTTGACATTAAAGGCGAAATTTTTAATAAGATCTTAGCCATTATTATGGTTTTGATTGTTGTATATATGGTCTTTAAACCCAAAATAACTACAGAAGAGCTGATGGAAAGAATTAGAGGAAAATATTTTTGGTTAGGAATACTCGCTTTCTTTTTTGTAGGTATCTATGGTGGCTTTATACAAGCTGGTGTTGGTTTTATAATGCTATTAGCTTTATCTGGTATTAATAGATTCTCACTAGTAAAAAGTAATGCTATCAAAGTATTTGTAGCATTGATTTATTCTCTTTCAGCAGTGGCAATCTTTGCTTATAATGATATGATAAATTGGAAATACGGTTTAATTCTCTCTATTGGTAACGCTACAGGCGGATGGTTTATGAGTAGATGGTCAGTAAAAAAAGGAGATGGACTGGTAAGAATATTTTTAATTATTATGGTAACTGTTATGGCTGTTAAGTTGTGGTTCTTCTAATTTCAAAATTCGTATAGTTCTGAAATTCTCCAATATCATAAACAACTTCACGTACTTTGGCTGAGGGAGATCCTTGGTACAACCAAGCTATAAATTCCTTTAATACTTCTTTTTTACCTTCTGCTTCAATATATACCAACCCGTCAAATTTATTTTGCACAAAACCTATAATTCCAAACTCATCGGCTTTATCTTTAGTGAATTTGCGAAACCAAACACCTTGAACTTTACCTTTTACCACAATATTATAATGCATTTTTTCCATAAATAATATAAAATCCATCCAAAAATAAACAATGCTTCATACAGATAGTTTCTTTTATAGATTTATTTTACCTTTGCTTTTCAATTTTTTAGCAAAACAGAATGAGTAATTCTTTCGGTAAATTATTTAAACTTTCTACATTCGGTGAATCACATGGTAAAGCTATGGGTGGTATTATTGATGGATGCCCTGCAGGGTTACAATTAAATTTTGAAGCTATTCAAACTGAATTAGATAGACGTAAACCCGGGCAGTCAAAGATTGTAACACAGCGTAAAGAACCAGATCAAGTTGAATTTTTATCAGGAATTTTCGAAGGAAAAACTACTGGCGCTTCCATAGGGTTCATCATTAAAAATATCAATCAAAAATCTAAGGATTATTCTGAGATTAAAGATACATTTCGTCCTTCTCATGCCGATTTTACTTATGATAAAAAATATGGTTTTAGAGACTATCGTGGTGGTGGACGTTCATCAGCTCGTGAAACTGCCAACTGGATTGTAGCGGGTGCCATTGCAAAGCAACTATTATCCGATATTAAAATCAATGCATTTACATCTTCTGTTGGTAATATCTTTCTTGAAAAGCCATATCAAGACTTAAACTTTAACTTGATTGAAAGTAATATAATTCGTTGTCCTGATGAAAGTTATGCTGAAAAAATGATTCAGCATATTAAAGAAATAAAAAAACAAGGTGATACTATTGGCGGTACTATTACTTGTGTTGCACAAAATGTTCCCATAGGCTTAGGAGAACCCATTTTTGATAAATTACATGCCAGATTAGGTAATGCTATGTTATCGATAAATGCTGTAAAAGGTTTTGAATATGGTAGCGGATTTTGTGGAACTAAAATGAAAGGCTCAGAACATAATGATGCTTTTAATTCTGATGGTAGTACCAAAACTAATCTATCTGGTGGTATTCAAGGTGGAATTTCAAACGGTATGGACATTTATTTTAGAGTTGCATTCAAACCGGTGGCTACTTTATTACAAAAATATAACACTATAGACAAAGATGGTAACCCAATAGAAGTTCAAGGAAAAGGAAGACATGATCCTTGTGTGGTGCCTAGATCTGTACCAATTGTAGAAGCTCTAACTGCAATGGTTTTAATTGATTTTTATTTATTAAATAAGAGTACTAAGTTATAATTTATCAACAATAAAATTTGTTGAATTTTACCCTAAATTAATCATCTCTTTTTGCTAAATCTGATGTAATTTTAAACCCTCATTATGTACTAGTCCCGAAGCTTTCGGGGGTAATGAGGGTTGAAACAGTAATAAAATATGGCTTTTTCATAGTTTTAGCGTAGCAGTTTACCCTGAGCTGGAGTCGAAGGGCTACGGTTAAATTTCAGAAAGCAGTTAAACGGTATATTTTGAAGCAGTTTCAAGACGTAATAAATTTTCTAATGCATAATGCGGGTTAAACATCGAAAAAAAAGATTACATAAAAGGGCGAGGTGCTCAAATTAACACTCATAATCATTTTTTACAAAATCAATATATTGTAGAAGATGACTTTTTAAATCATTGCCAGAGTATAAATGAAAGCTCTGATAGTAACAAAACGCAATACATTGAAATCTTCCCAAAAACCATCCTCAATAAAGTAACAAGTACTGACATTGGCCTAGCCTATTCAATGAACCCCTATCAAGGTTGTGAACATGGCTGCATCTATTGCTATGCAAGAAACACACATGAATATTGGGGTTATAGCGCAGGTCTAGATTTTGAAAGAAAAATATTATTTAAAAAAAATGCAACTCAATTGTTAGAAACCAAGCTAAAAAGTAAAAATTGGAAGGCTCAAAATATTATGCTATCCGGCAATACTGATTGTTATCAACCTATTGAAAAAAAACTTAAAATTACACGTGAAATACTACAAGTACTACTAAAATACAAACATCCGGTAAGTATCATCACTAAAAATGCATTGATCTTAAGAGATTTAGATATTTTATCAGAAATGGCTAAGCTGAATTTAATCCACGTAAGTATTTCTGTTACCTCATTAAAAGAAGAAACCAGGTTAATCCTTGAGCCTAGAACAACTTCCATAAAAAAAAGGTTACAGACCATTAAAATACTATCTGATAATAATATTCCGGTAAATGTAATGATGGCACCCATTATACCTGCAATAAATAGTCATGAAATTTTTGGTCTGGTAAAAAAAGTAAGTGAATTAGGTGCTTGTTCTGCAGCCTATACAATTGTTCGATTAAATGGTGCAATCGGGAGTATTTTTACTGATTGGCTTAAAAAGACTTTACCAGACAGAGCTGACAAGGTTTTACATCAAATAGAAGATTGTCATGGCGGTCATCTTAATGACAGTAGATTTGGAAAAAGAATGCGTGGTGAAGGGAAAATTGCTGAACAAGTAGCAATACAATTCAGATTAGCAAAAAAGAAATATTTAAATTCTGTATGTATGTCTCCTCTAGATTACAGCTTATATAATAATCAAAAAAACAGACAGTTTAAACTCTTTTAATAAAAAAACTACATAAAGAGGGTAGGAATATTTAATAGCAAGTTGTTATAGTTAAAATAGGATGTTTTAATATCTAAAATTTAACGTGAAAAAAGAAGTGCAAAATATTTTAACATATTAAGCGTTTTAACTTAACTCCCTAATAGTTTCAACAGAGACTGCTAGGGTTTATATATTAAAGTAATTTCTAACCTAAATTAAACTGGCATGAAAAAAAGTTACTCGATGCAATTATTAATACTTGCATTATTTCTTATCCAATTTAATGGATATGCAAAAGATGGTAATACAAATCCGTCTTCTAAAAAAATTGACCTTACTTCAAATACTTTTACAAGTTTAACCGACCCGGGTTGGTCATATTCTTGTGATGAAAGTATTGAAGTTGAACTAATAAGTCTAGGCTTAAAAAACAATGTCCCTGCTTCATTAGAGATTAATGATGGGGAAAGTATTGACCGTGTGGTTGTCGAAATTGTATATAAAGGTAACAATCCTGGCAGTACAATTGAAATTCAAGATGCCAATGGCAATTCTTACACCGCAAATAGAGAAGTTCCAACCGGAGGTAGTTCTAATGTTTGGTATTACAGAACAGAAATGCCGGCAACTTCATCTGTAAATTATTCAAATACAACACATGCAAGTTATGCGCAGTCAATGTTGGTCTATGTTTTTAGACATAATAATACCGGTGCTGCTACTTCAGGCGTTTTTACAGCTTTAAGCGGATATAATGATATTCAAACCACAACAATTCCTATTCAAACTGATGATGGACCTCGAACAGTAAATGTAGAATTACCAATATCTGAATTAACACCCGATGGTAGATACATACATATTGAAGTTTCTGCTGCTGATGGTAGTTTTGTTGAGTTAACTGAAACAATAGATGATTTTTCTCCAGGTACTTGCTGTATTAAGGTTTTTGAGTTGAACATGGAAAATGTTGCAGGTTCAGTCAATGAAATTGAAATAAAAATTGATACCCGAAATAAGAAAAACGGACAAAATGTTAATGGACAATCATGGGTTATGGCAGGTGCTGTTAAGACAGACGTTATGTGTAGTTGTGTAGATTCTGATACTACACCTCCTACGGCTGATAATTTAGTTAGCCATATTTTAGTTGAAGACCTTAGTCAAATACCTGAAATAACATTTAGTGATGAGTGTTCTGCAGTTACCATAGAATATAATGAATATGAAGATATTACAGAATCATGTTTTATTGATTTTGGTCCTACTTATACCGATTCTAATATTTGGTTCCACAGTTTTCCGTTTGATAAATGGCATCATTGGGAAAACGGATATTTCGAAAAATTCACAGATGGTTCTGCAAAAATACATGGTAGGGTTGTAAATAATACTGACCCAACTTCCGGATGGATCATAGAAATTTTCTTTGAAACCCTAGTAGATTTTAATACTTGGTCAGCTTCAGGTGGTTACATAGATAATGATTCACAAAAGGAACAACGTTTATATGCAAATGTCGATTTTGCAAAACCTTATAAATTGGAAGGATTTGGTGATTATACAAATTCAAACTTAACCTTACTTAGCAATACTAATTTACATCATATGGATATTGGTCCAAGAGATGTGTATGGCGATTATGGTATTGGTTTTTGGTTATCTTACGAAGGTACTGTTAATGGTCAAACTGTTGGTGGTGAAAATTTACAACATATTGATATGTATGCGTCTTTAGATAAATGTGTAGTTAAAAGAGTTAACATGATTGTTAGAGAGTGGATAGTAACAGATGCAGCAGGAAACTCTAGTGTATTTATACAACGTGTGGAATTTGAATAAATGACGCATAGATGTTTTAATCAAAAAAAATAATCCGATGAAAAAATTAAATTTATTATATATATTATTCTGTGTAGGCTTTATAAGCAATGCACAAATACAAGAAGAAAATTTTAATGGTACTACAATGCCTTCAGGTTGGTCAGCCACAACAGGTCCAACTGGTTGTGCATGGCAATTTGGTTTTAATGGAGATCTAATAGGTAGTGGATTTACCAATGCTGCCTCTTTTACTTCTGGAGGTGTTATCTTCGATGACAATGCATGCGGTGAGTTCATCAATAATGTAGTTGAATTAGAAGGTCCTGTTGTAGATTTAGTAGCTGCAAATGTTATTAGTGCAGGTATAGAATTGGTTTATAATCATCAAGTTATTGGAATTTCCGGTAATTTTATGGTTGATGTTTGGGATGGCAGTGCATGGCAAAATGTACTTTTTGTAGATGGAGATGATACAGCGCCAAATACTGGTACAAGCCAAACTAAGGATATTGATGTAAGTGCATATATCAACAGTAGTTTTAAAGTAAAGTTTATTTATGATGATGAAAATACACAAACTTGGGGGATTGGTATAGACAATTATAAACTCTTAAATACAGCCACTGCTAATATTGGTGATTTAGTTGATCTAGGATTTAATTATTATCCAAACCCTGTAGTTAATGATGTATTAACATTACAAGCTAATGAAGAAATTTCAATTATCAATGTGTACAATATGATTGGTCAAAAAGTAATTGCTAAAAAACCTATCACTTTAGAATCTAAGTTGAATATGGAAAATTTACCTGAAGGCATGTATATAGTAAACGTTGCTATTGGTAAGAAAGAAGGTAGTTTTAAAGTAATTAAACAATAAAAATAATAATCAACCCAATATTTTTTTAAAAAGGTTCATCGTATTTATGGTGAGCCTTTTTTGTTGATAATCATCTATATAGTTTTTTATTTTGAAAAACTTTGTCATTCCTGTACAGGCGGTCCTGAAAACTTAAGACAGTCCAAAACCTAGCATAGATTCCTGCCAAAGTTTATCTTGATCGAAGACGAAAGGCAAGAATGACAAGATTACTTTAAATAGCATTTTTTCAATTACATAATCATATTATTTATATCAAAACTCATGCTATTTAATAATTTACCTCTTTCAAATTCTTTCAATATTTAATCTTTCAATTATTTTTCAATCCCTATCTTTGCATTCTTAATATATAAAAAATATGAACGACGGATTATACGCAAAATTTAACACCTCAAAAGGTGAAATGATAGTAAAATTAGAATTTCAAAAAACACCAGGTACGGTTGGTAACTTTGTTGCTTTAGCGGAAGGAAACTTAGAAAATAACAGTAAACCTCAAGGCACTCCATATTATAACGGATTAAAATTTCATAGAGTAATTCCTGATTTTATGATTCAAGGTGGTTGTCCACAAGGTACGGGTACCGGAAATCCCGGTTATAGTTTTGAAGATGAATTTCACTCAGATCTAAAACATGATAAACCCGGAGTTTTATCTATGGCAAATTCAGGTCCGGCAACCAATGGAAGTCAATTCTTTATCACTCATATTGAAACACCTTGGTTAGATAATAAACATACTGTTTTTGGTAATGTTGTTGAGGGACAAGATATAGTTGATGCAATTCAACAAAACGACTCTTTAACTTCAATAGAAATAATTCGTGAAGGTGAAGATGCTGAAAAATTTAATGCCATTGAAGCATTTAGAATTTTTGAAGGTTCTAGAGTTGAACGTGAAGCACTAGAAAAAGAAAAGCAAGAAGAAACTTTAAATACTGTCTCTGCAGGGTTTAAAAAAACAGATAGCGGACTCAGATATCAGATCATTCAAGAAGGCAACGGAAAACAAGCTACTAAAGGTGATAATGTGTCTGTACATTATAAAGGTCAATTATTAGATGGTACCGTATTTGATTCTTCATACAAACGCAAGCAACCTATTGATTTTACAGTTGGTGTTGGGCAAGTTATAGCCGGATGGGATGAAGGTTTACAATTGTTAAAAGTAGGCGATAAAGCCCGCTTTGTAATTCCTTCTGATCTTGCTTACGGTTCACGCGGAGCTGGTGGTGTAATACCACCTGAAGCTCCTTTGATTTTTGATGTAGAATTGGTAGATGTAAAATAACTTCAGTCAAAGAATATATCGATACACAACATTTATAACAACTTTTACAACTTTAGTTGTGAATCTTAATTTTTAAAATGTCAACATTAAAAAAATCATATCTCAATATTTCTAATCTTCATGGACTTACCAATATTCTCACTGATGCTACCATAAATGTAACAGATTTGGTAGAAGATATGAACAAGAAAATTGTCCATTCGCCTTTTTTAATATCCACACCATTACAACACTTCATAACTGGAATTTCAGGTATTGTTTACAATAATGTGCGATTTGTAACTAAATTGGTAGGTTATGGTTTAGAGAAAACTTTAACTCAATTAAACCCAAAGTTTCCTATTGGTATCCCTTTTGAAAAAAAAGAAACCATACTTGCTATTTTAAACGGTGTCATTGGCGATTATTTGGACAAAAATAATAATCCTTTAGCCATACCAATGCAATTAAGACATCAAAATAAAACGATTCCTCTTAATATAGATGGTATTAATAAAGTATATTCAAAAATTAATGGGAGAATTCTCTTGATGGTACATGGCTTGTGTATGAATGATATGCAATGGAATCATAATAACCATAATCACGGAGAACTTTTAGCAAGAGAACTAAATTTGACGCCTGTTTATTTACATTATAACGGAGGCCTCCATATTTCTACAAATGGTCAAAATTTAAATATGATTTTAGAAGAATTGATAAAGGTTTGGCCCATACCTGTCGAAGAACTCATTATAGTAGCACATAGCATGGGAGGTCTTATAAGTAGAAGCGCTTTTCATTATGGGAAAAAAGAAAAGAATACTTGGACAAAATACCTGAAGAAAATTGTTTTTTTAGGATCACCACATCATGGCGCTCCGCTTGAGCGAGTGGGAAATTATGTTGATCTTCTTTTCAAAACTATACATTATGTAAAACCATTTGCTCGCCTAGCAAAAATGAGAAGTTCGGGTATTACTGATTTAAGGTTTGGTAATCTTGTAGAAGAAGATTGGAAAGGAATTGATAGGTTTGAAAAATACCCTGATAAAAGAGTACATATTGCATTACCTGAAAATGTAAACTGTTATACTATAGCTGCAACCACTGGAAAAAAAGGCGATGATTTGAAAGCTAAAATAGTAGGTGATGGACTTGTTCAGCTTCAAAGTGCATTAGGACAGCATAAGGATGTAAATAAAAAGTTACACTTCAAAGAATCTAATATTTATATAGTATATGAAAATAATCACATGGATTTACTAAGTAATATGAAAATATACAACAAGATAAAAACATGGCTATTAGAATAAATAAACTTTTATAAAAAGCCTAATGACAGAAGTCTACCTTTATGAGACCTACATATAACCTATTAAGTAATATTTAAACTTTTAAAAAGTTGAAACCAGAACCAGAACCCTTAGAGCAACTAAAATATCCAATAAGCAAACCAGAGATACCCGAGAAAATATCTTCTAAAAAAATTATGGAGTGGCTTGATATTTTAGAAGATTTTCCTAAACAATTAAATAAACTGGTTATTAACCTGACCAATGAACAATTAGATACACCCTACAGGTCTGGAGGTTGGACAGTCAGACAAGTGGTACACCATTTAGCTGATAGCCATCACAATAGTTATACGCGTTTTAAATGGGCACTTACAGAAGATAAGCCTGTAATCAAAGCTTATTATGAAGATCGCTGGGCAGAATTACATGATAGCAAGTCAGCTCCTATCCCACTCTCTTTAACAGCATTAACAGCATTACATGCAAAATGGGTTTATTTTCTAAAAGGTTTGAGCTCTGAAGAATTAAAACAGGTTTTTATCCATCCTGATGGTCATGAAGAAGTTTCTTTAGCAGAAAATATTGGTATTTACGCCTGGCATTGCAAACATCATTATGCACATATCTACAATTTAAAAAAAAGAATGGAATGGAAATAATTAGTTAGCAGTCCCGATAACTATCGGGATCAGTCTTCAGTTTGCAGTCAATAGCTATCAAAATAAAGTTTACATTAAAACTGCTTACTGCCAACTGAACATTTTTTCTCCCCTTTGGGGAGATCCGCCTATGGCGGAGAGGGGCTTATTTCCACTTAATACCACAACCAATACTTGGTTTTTGAACTTCAATGTTTTCTTTTCCTGCAAGTAAACAATTCAAGGCATGTCTTAGATCTTTTCCTGTAACTTCAATTCCGTTACCGGGGCGTGAATCATCTAACTGTCCGCGATAAGCTAATTTTAAATTCTCATCAAATAAATAAATATCTGGTGTGCAAGCTGCATCATAAGCTTTGGCAACTTCTTGTAATTCGTCAAACAAATACGGAAAAGGATATTGTAATTCCTTTGCTTTTTTTCGCATTAAATGCGGGGCATCATCCGGATAATTCAATACGTCATTTGATGAAATTGCCATAAATGAAACTTTTTTATCAGAATAATCATTCGCAATACTAATCAACTGACTATTCACATGAATCACAAACGGACAATGATTACAGATAAAAAAAATCACTGTTGCTTTATCTCCTCTATTTTCAAAGAGTGAAAGTTCCTCTCCAGAAATTGTGTCATACAGTATAAAACCTGGAGCAATTGTTCCTAACGGAAGCATATTTGAAGAAGTGCTAGCCATTTTTTAGAATTTATTTGTAGATTTATAGCTTTAAAGTTACAAAATAAATGTCAGATACTATTTCGTTTGAAGATTTCACTAAAGTGGATATAAGAACAGGTACAATTATTGAAGTAAACGATTTTCCAAAAGCCAGAAACCCTTCCTATCAACTAACCATTGATTTTGGAGCCTTAGGCATCAAAAGATCAAGTGCCCAAATTACCACATTATATACTAAAGATGACTTGTTAAATAGACAAATAACTGCTGTTATAAACTTTAAACCAAAACAAATTGCTAACTTTATAAGCGAATGTTTGGTATTAGGAGTAGCAAATAATAATGGTGACATTGTGCTATTAAAGACATCAACACAAACAAATAATGGTACACAAATAAATTAATATGCCAAAATCACTGACCAAACGGCATATGCAAGAGCTTTCTGAACAATTAACCGGAGAGCTCTTTTTTGATGATTTACACAAAAGTATCTATGCCACTGATGCTTCGGTATATCGAAAAATTCCTTTGGCGGTTGCTTATCCGAAAACGAAAGATGATATTAAGCTATTAATAGCATTTGCTACACAAAATCAGAGCTCTTTAATACCAAGAACAGCAGGTACTTCACTAGCAGGACAATGTGTTGGTGATGGAATTGTGGTTGATGTTTCTAAGCATTTTACTAAAATTTTAGCTTTTGATGAGCGTAATAAAACGGTAACTGTTGAACCGGGTGTGATACACGATGAACTAAATCATTTTCTAAAACCCTTTAGACTGTTTTTTGGTCCGAATACCTCTACCAGCAATTGTTGTATGATTGGTGGTATGGTAGGTAATAATTCTTCTGGAACAACCTCTATTCAATATGGTGTTACACGTGATAAAGTAATTGAATTAGAAACGATTTTATCTGATGGTTCTGAAGCTGTATTTAATTCATTGAACACGGATGAATTCAGAGCCAAACAACTTGGAACTACTTTAGAAAATAAAATTTACAAAACACTTTATCGTGAGTTGTCTGATAAAGAAACTCAGAAAGAAATCTTAAACGAGTTCCCAAAAGCATCTATTCACAGGCGTAATACAGGTTATGCTATAGATGCTTTGCTGCATACTTCTACTTTTTCAGATACCGAGGAAAATATCAACATTGCAAAATTATTATGTGGCAGTGAAGGGACTTTGGCATTTACAACTTCTATAACATTACAACTTGATAAGCTACCTCCTGAACAAAAAATTGTAGTAGCAGTTCATTTTAATAGTATTCAAGAAAGTTTAGAAGCAGTATTAATTGCCATGAAACACAATTTATATATGTGTGAACTCATAGATAAAACCATTTTAGATTGTACCAAAAGTAATCGTGAACAAATAAAAAATAGGTTTTTTATTGAAAAAGACCCTCAAGCTTTGTTGTTGCTTGAAGTCAAAGCTGATACTGAGCAAGAAGTAGAACAATCTGCAAATCAACTCATTGAAGATCTACAAAAACATAATTTTGGTTATGCCTACCCTAAACTATATGATGATGATGTCAATAAAGCTATCGAACTCCGAAAAGCAGGATTGGGTTTATTAGGTAATATTGTAGGCGATCCCAAAGCTGTAGCCTGTATAGAAGATACTGCGGTTGATCTGCAAGATCTACCGGCATATATTGCTGAATTTACTTCCATGATGGATGGTTTTGATCAAAATGCTGTCTATTATGCACATGCAGGTGCTGGCGAAATACATTTACGTCCTATTTTAAATCTAAAGAATTCAAATGATGTTGCTCTTTTTAAAACGATAACTACCGAAACGGCTAAATTGGTTAAAAAATATAAAGGTTCATTTAGCGGTGAACATGGTGATGGCATTGTTCGTAGTTCATTTTTACCTTTTATGATCGGGCAAAAAAATTATGATCTATTAAAACGTATCAAACTTACTTTTGATCCACATTCAGTTTTTAACAAAGGAAAAATAATAGATGCTTTTCCAATGGATGAGTCATTACGCTATAAAGTTGATAGAAAAGAACCTGAAGTAGAAACTTTATTGGACTTTTCTGATTCTTTAGGAATATTAAGAGCTACAGAAAAATGTAACGGATCTGGTGATTGCAGAAAGTTGTCTAATGCCGGTGGCAGTATGTGTCCTAGTTATAGAGCTACCTTAAATGAAAAAGACACAACAAGAGCAAGAGCCAATGCATTACGTGAATTTTTAACGATCCCGATAGCTATCGGGACAGATAAAAGTAATAAGTTCAATCAACAAGAGTTAAAAGAAGTTTTTGATCTTTGTTTGAGTTGTAAAGCCTGTGCTAGCGAATGCCCTAGTAATGTTGATGTAGCTAGTTTTAAAGCTGAATTTTTATATCAATATCAAAAAGATAATCCACCATCCTTAAGAACAAAATTATTTGCAAATAATGTAAAATATAATAAATTAGGAAGTAAGTTTTCAATTATAACTAATATACTAATTAATAATAGATTAACTAAATCTATTTTAGGTATTCCTTTAAAAAGAAGAATGCCAAAATTAGCAAAAAAAACACTACATAATTGGTATACTAAAAATCAATCTGATCTTAAGAATAACCATCACAGCAGTAAAAAATTATATCTTTTCTGTGATGAATTTACCAATTTTTATGATACCCAAATTGGTATAGATACAATCAAATTATTAGACGCTTTGGGATATAGTGTTATACTAGAAGATAATGAAGAAAGTGGTAGAAGCCATATTTCAAAAGGATTTTTAGATGAGGCAAAAGTTATTGCAAACCAAAATATTGCAATTTTTAAAAGCTTAATCAATGAACATACTCCGTTGGTTGGTATTGAACCTTCAGCCATATTGACATTTAGAGATGAATATCTACGCTTAGCGGATGACAAAGAAGCTGCACATCAGGTAGCCAAACATACTTATACCATTGAAGAGTTTATCAAAAATGAGTTTTTAAAAGGGAATATTAAATCAGGTCAGTTTAGTAAGACCTCAAGAGCTATCAAAATTCACGGACACTGTCATCAAAAAGCATTATCAGCTACTGAAGCAACTTTTAGCATGCTCTCTATACCTGAGAATTATAAAGTAACTATAATCAATTCAGGATGTTGCGGAATGGCAGGCTCTTTCGGGTATGAAAAAGAACATTATGAACTCAGTATGCAAATTGGTGAACAATCATTATTCTCTAAAATAAGAAAATTTGATGCTAAAACTGTAATCAGTGCATCCGGTACAAGTTGTAGACATCAAATTTATGATGGAACTAAACGTATTGCTAAACATCCGATAACAATATTAAGAGAAGCATTAATCTAATTTTGATATAAATTCGTAATTTTAGAGACATATTCAAATACCAAACTAATGAAAACAAAATACTTTTTATTGTTGACCTGCTTTATATTAAGCTTATCAATAAGTGCACAACAAAAAAAACTTTCAAAGAATAAAGCAAAAATTACTGCTTCCGTTGAAAAACATAAATCAGATTTGATTAGTATTAGCGATGAAATCTGGGCAAATGCCGAAACTGCTTTTGAAGAAACGAAATCTTCAAACTTATTAGCTGATTATGCCGAAAAGAACGGATTTAAAGTAGAACGAGGTGTAGCAGGTATGCCAACAGCTTTTGTTGCAACTTATGGCTCAGGCAAACCAGTCATAAGTGTTTTAGGTGAATTTGATGCTTTACCCGGTATTTCGCAAAAAGCACAACCAACCAAAGAAGCTTTAGAAAAAAGTGCTGCCGGACATGGTTGTGGTCATAATCTTTTTGGTGCAGGAAGCCTAGGTGCAGCTATTGCTATTAAAGAATTAATAGAACAAGGAAAAATTAAAGGCACCATAAAGTTTTTAGGAACGCCTTCTGAAGAAAAATATTTTGGTAAAATATGGATGGTTCGTGAAGGTTTATGGGATGATGTTGATGTAAATATCAGTTGGCATCCATCAGCTAAAACAGAAGCGGATGTTCAAAGCTCATTGGCGTTGGTAGATTTTAAAGTAGAGTTTTTTGGACAGGCAGCACATGCTTCTGCTGATCCTTGGAATGGTAGAAGTGCTTCTGACGCACTTGAAATATATACTACTGGAATTAACTATTATCGTGAACATGTAAAACCAACGGTTAGAATGCATTATCATATAGAAGATGGCGGGCAAGTAGTAAATGTAGTACCCGATTATGCACGATTGTGGATGCGGGTTAGAGATACAAAACGGTCAGGAATGATGCCTGTTTATGAACGTACTATGGAAATGGTTAAAGGCGCTGCTATCATGGCGAATGTTGATTACAAAGTTTCATTGATTTCAGGTATTTACGAAGTGTTGGTCAATCGTACAGGAGGAGAGATCATGCAACAAAATTTAGAGCTACTCGGTCCTATTCATTATACAGATGAGGAAATAGCTTTTGGTAAAAAGATACAAGAAGTTACCGATAAACTGCAAATAGGTATGGATAGTAAAATAAACCCTTTAGAAACCACAAAAGAACATCCGGGTGGTGGTTCAACTGACGTAGGTGATGTGAGCTGGAATGTTGCAAATATCAACCTTAGAGTTACTACAGCACCCAAAGATACGCCTTGGCATTCGTGGGCGGTTGTAGCTTGCGGTGGTATGTCAATCGGTCATAAAGGGATGCTTTATGCATCTAAGGCAATGGCTATGACTATGCTTGACTTATTTGAAGATCCAAAATTAGTAACAAAAGTAAAAGCAGAATATAATAAACGTAAAGGAAAAGAAGTGTATAAAGCCATTATACCTAAAGGTCCACCTCCAGTACCAACAAATTAAAAAATAATATTATGGGTAGAAATAAAACACTTTCAATTGCTACAATTTTATTAATTATTTTAGGGATAACTATGATTTATATTGGCGGATTTTATGCGCCAAAGGTAATGTTACCTCCGATAATAACAGGAGTAGGTTTCTTTATCATTGCTTGGGCGATGAATGCTTTGAAAAAATAAAAAATTAGACCTCACAGTCCCAGAAGCCTCGGGATCAATCTGTGAGGTCTTTATAAATTACAATAGTTTGCTTGATATTTAAATCAATTATTCTCCAATAACTAAATCAACAATCCCATATTCAACAGATTCGGTAGCATCCATCCAGTAATCGCGGTCAAAATCTTTCATAACCTTATCAACCGATTGACCACAGTTATTAGACAGAATTTTGGCTCCTAACTCTCTTGTTTTTATAATTTCCCTTGCCTGAATTTCAATATTGGATGCCTGTCCTTGTGCTCCACCACTAGGTTGATGAATCATTACTCTGGCATGTGGGTAAATAAACCGTTTGCCTTTCTCTCCTGCTGATAACAAAATTGATCCCATAGAAGCTGCCAAACCAGAACAAATGGTAGAAACCGGACTTTTTAGTGACTTCATTGTATCGTAAATAGCGAATCCTGAAGTAACATAACCTCCCGGACTGTTAATGATCAATTGTATTTCTTTATTACTTTCTAAGTCAAGGTATAACAAGCGTTCTACAACATGTTTGGCTGAATCATCATCAACTTGTCCCCATAAAAATACCTTTCGTTCTCCCAGAAGTTTTTCGTCAATAATATCCTTTATTTCTTTTTTATTTGATTCCATAAGTAAATTCTGTTAATTTATAATTAGTTTGTTTGTGATTTTATTTCCATTTTCATCTAAAATTTCCACAAGATATAATCCTTTTGCGAATTCTTTAGTTGTAATTTTTAATTTATTGGAAGAAATTTGTTTTATATCTTTTAGTAACTTTCCTTGAATGTCATAAAAGCTAATTTTTGTTATTTGAGAATTGCTGTGTTGAAAATCAAAATTTAATTCATCTTTGGTTGGATTAGGATACATTTTAAAGGAAATATCATCTAATTGCTCTATACCCAAGGTAGCGTCTGTTATTTTATATATTATTCCTGATGATAAGCCGGCAATGTATAATTCTCCATTTACATCTTCGCCAAAAGAAGACCAGCTATTTCCGCCAAACGGAGTCGTAAAATTCATATTCCAACTGGTACCATCAGTTTCTAAAGTACCTATTTCATTGCTGCAGAAATCTGCAAAGAAGTAAATACCTGTAAAATTTGGATATGCGGATCCTCTATAACGATAACCTCCTGAAATTGCACACGGACTACCGGAAAGGGAATATACTGCTACCGGAAAAGTCAATGTACTGGAGTCAGGACAACCAGTATTGTTGAAAACTTGATTTCCTTCATAACATCTCCAACCGTAATTTAAACCTGCAGCACTAAGTGAAACTCTATTTATTTCTTCAAAAGACCCTTGACCAACATCACCAATCCAAATATCACCTGTTTGCCTGTCAAATGAAAATCGCCAAGGATTACGCAAACCATATCCCCAAATTTCCGGTAAAGTCTCGGGGTCTCCATCATTTAGAAAGGGATTATCTGTAGGAATTTCGTAAGGTGAGCCATTATCTACATCTATTCTTAACAATTTCCCTAACAATACATTTAGGTTCTGCGCTGTATCACTAGTACCTCCATCTCCGGTTGGAATGTATAAATAACCATCCTGTCCAAACGCTAAATCGCCACCATTATGATTAGGTGCAGGCTGAAAGATTGTCATTATAATTAATTCTGAAGAAGAGTTCGCTACATCAGGATTAGTAGAATTTACTGAATACCTCGCTATTATGGTGTGTCCACTATTATTTGTATAGTTTACGAAAAAATAACCATTATTTGTATAATCAGGATGAAATGTCAATCCTAAAAGTCCGCGTTCACCTCCGGATAAAACTAGATTATCAATATCTAAAAAAGGTACAGTATTTACACTTCCGTCAGCATTTAAAACTTTGATTACACCACCTCGTTCTACAATAAAAAGCCTGTCATCGCCTGCATTTTTAATACTTACAGGACTACTAAAGCCAGTTCCGAAAGATTCTAAAGAAATAGACGGTTGAGAAAATGCATCGTTAGCCAAACAAATATTAAAAATTATGAATAGATATATTTTTTTTATCATGATACTGTATTATTTGTCAATTGAATGACAATTTACAAAATTATAATTTCTTTAATTAGTATTATTTTTGCTGATTTAAGGAGTGTATGACAAATTCCTTAACAGTGCCTAAGTGGAATTTGCCGTGTACCCAGAAGACTAAAATCATTTAATGTCTACTATTCAGTAATTTACAAGATTACACTCACTTGTTTTCAATAAAAAATTTCTTGAAACCGACTATCCCCGAGGCAGAGCCATAGGGGGTATTTCGCCTCCCGATAGCTATCGGGATCATTTTGGTCTTAGGACCAAAAACCGAAATTTTGTATTTTACCTCACCCGGAACTGCGAAAAGCAGTTCCGATCCGCCTGAGGCGGAAAAGGTAAATCGGAAACCCCGAGGCAGAGCCTAGGGGAATTCTTTTCGATTAAAAAATTGGTATAACTGAGATACTTTAGACCTCACAGGTTTTCAAAACCTGTGGGGTCTTTATAAGTTACAACCATAAGCAGTCAATTGCATCAGTAAGTAAATGCAACAGCAATCCGATTGCAATAATTCTGATTTTATTGAAGAGCAGTAACACTATATATCCCGCTCCAGCAATATAAGTATGCAGTGGATGGAAATTTATACTACATCTATTAGTATCAAAAATTGGTGTTGCTAACAAATGATCTAAATCAATCAGCATAGTCAATAATAGCAATAACCATGCTTTTTTCCAATACTTTCTAAAAAAAGCATAAGCAATAATACCCGGAAAAAGAAGGTGTAAACTATAATGTATTGAAAACCTGAGCATTTCCATTATTTCAAATCGAAAGATTGATTCTCAAGGTAATTCAATGCATTTGGGCCTTCCATAAAAAGCAGATCTAATATGCTTAAGTTTTCAATAAATCCCAGTTTATCAGAAAACACTTGAATGTATTGGTCAAAATTATATTGCTGTTTAGATTTAGCATCCACTAAAGAGCGCATATCCGAAATATCAGTGTATTCCTTTATATATTCTTTAGTAGAAGTATAAGGAATTTCTAATTGTAACAAATCAAACATTACTTCTTGACATTTTATATTTAGATCTAATAAAAATGAAGGTATTTTATCAAAAATAGTTAACACTTCTTCTTCATAAAATTCAAAATAAGGCGAAGATCTATACGCTATCTGTAAAGTCTTTACATGTTGCTTTTGCCAATGAAAACTCGTATCAATTTTTATATCCTTTGTTTTTTTATGCTTACCGTGCTGTATCGGAATATTCAATAACTGTCTACCATCAGCACTATAAATATAACAACGTGTTCTATAGGTTTGTTTTTGGTAGTTATCTTCTACTTCAAAAGTCAGATTATCCGCTTTAGATATAGCAACATATTGAGCGATTGGCGAAAAGTATGTTGGGTATAAGATCAATGTTTAATTATTTGTTGTCCACTTTGTCTTGGTCATTTCCTAGAATGAGGTATTTTAGTTTGAAAAGTAATTAACATGTCCTCCTGAGCGTCCCGAAGCTTCGGGAGAAAGCTTTTATATTGATGTTTCTAAGCAATTTCGACTGCGCTCAATGTGACATTTAGGTAAATCTTATTTTTAAAATTATTCAATGTCATTATCTAGGAAATAACCTTTGTCTTGCGGGCATTTAACTCTGTTAAATCTTCGATTTCCCTAAAGGGGAAAAATCGTAATTCGTAAATCAAAATTCTTAATTCATTACGTTTTTTTACGCTTTCTAAAGAAATCATAAGCAAACCACAAACCAAGTACACCTAAAAAATAATAAAAATAAGATACCGGTTCTCCGCTACCACCAACAGTTGTAAATAAGCGTTTCCATCTAACTTTATTAATACCTTTTCCATTTGTTTCCCAGCTAAACCAAATCAATACGGGTTTACCTACCACATGATCAAAAGGCACATAACCCCAAGCACGGGCATCTAAAGAATTTTGACGATTATCACCCATCATCCAATAATAATCTTGTTTAAAAGTATAACTATCTACATCTTTACCGTTAATTAAAATCTCGTCTCCATTAATAATCAAATTATTGTTTTCGTATTCTCTAATAATACGTTTATAAAAAGGCAATGAATTTTTATCTAGTTTAACCGTTTCTCCTTTTTTTGGTATATAAATAGGCCCAAAATTATCAGTATTCCATCCTAAGGAAGGTATATGTGGAAAAACACCTCCATCAAAACCTTTAGGTTGCATAGATTTAGTAACACTTTTTACAGCAGGGTTCTTTACTATTCTTGCAGCTTCTTTGTCGGTTAAAGTTAACCTGTAGTTTCCATCTTGCATACGATAACCTTCTCTAACATTATACCTGGTAAGTGATGCTTGATTCATTGGTTGACCTTCAGTATTGACAGAAAAGTTATACTGTATTTTAGCTCTTTCATTATACTTAGTACGTTTACCATTGATATAAATATAACCATCACGTATTTCTAAAGAATCACCAGCTATAGCCACACAACGTTTTACCAAATTGGTCTTTTTATCTATAGGTTTATAATAATTTCTATCTGGATAGAAATTATTCATATCTAACAAAGTATCAGCCGGTTGGTTGAATACAACAATACTATTCCGTTCAATTTTTTGAAAACCCGGTAATCGTAAATAAGGCAACTGTAATTTATTAAGCAAAGACGTTTCTTTTTTAGAAAAATCATCACTAAACAGATATGACTTGAACTTTTTTGTTAGCTTTATTTTTGTAAATGGTACAGGAATCGCTGGTATAGTATCATGTACCATCGGCGCAGCTACAGTAGTCATTGGTACTCTGGCACCATAATGAAACTTGCTAACAAATAAAAAGTCACCTATTAATAACGTTTTTTCTAAGGAAGAAGAAGGTATGGTGTATGGCTGCATAAAGTATGTATGCACTAATGTTGCGGCAATAATTGCGAAGGTTATAGAGCTTACCCACTCACCTGCTGAAGTTCTTGGTTGTAAACTCCTATCTTTAATGTATTCAACATCAAGTATATAATTTACATAATAAATGTACAAACCGAGTGTAAGAATTACTAAAAGGGTATCTACTCTTTTATTTTTACCAAAACTTCTGATAGTTTCTACCCAAACTACGGGAAACATTAATAAGTTAATAATAGGTATAAATAATAAAATCACCCACCATTTAGGTCTATTGATAATTTGCATTAAAATGATACCATTATAGATAGGTATTGCAGCTTCCCAAGCTTTTCTCCCAGCTTTAACATATAGTTTCCAAGTACCTAAAAAGTGTATTACTTGAATTATTAAAAAAAATAGTAACCAACCTGTAATTGTCATAATTGTATTTTATTTTGCAAATTAATCATATTTGTCGTTCCTAAGTATCTTGAATCTATTCATTACCAGAGTCTGGATTCCTGCCTGCGCAGGAATTACAATTGTTTGTAATTCAATAAAAGTATTGAAATCTCGACCTTAGTTTATCTTGAGCGAAGACGAAAGACTCGACCAGACATAATAAAATTATTCGATTTAATCAAGTCCCAATACATCTTTCATTGTATATACTCCTTTTTTACCTTGCAACCATTCAGCCGCAATTACAGCGCCTAATGCAAAACCATCTCTGTTTTTTGCAGTATGTTTTATTTCTATCTCGTCAACATCTGAACTATACTTCACAGTATGTGTTCCCGGTACATTTTCTACTCTTTTAGCTACAATAGGTATCACTTTATCATTATCTGTTACATTTAAACTCCATTTTTTTTTATCAGAGTTTTCAATAATACTTTCTGCTAGTGTAATTGCCGTACCGCTTGGAGCATCTAATTTTTGTGTATGATGTATTTCTTCTAACGTAATATTATACGCTTTTAACTTACGCATCATCTTAGCTAATTGAGTGTTCAATTCAAAAAATAAATTAACTCCTAAACTAAAATTTGATGCATAAATAAACGCTCCATTTCTTTTATTACAATTTTCAATTGCAATATCAAATTTATCCAACCAACCTGTTGTTCCTGAAATAATTGGAATACTTTTATTAAAACATTTATTTATATTATTAAAAGCTGAATTTGGTGTGCTAAAATCTATGGCCACATCAGCTACAGTGATATCATAATTTTTAGTATCAACATCAATTTTAGCTACAATTTCATGACCACGTTCTATCGCAATTCTTTCAATTGTTTTACCCATTTTACCATATCCGAACAACGCTATCTTCATCTATTGATTTCTTTAAAAACTAAAATTTATAGTTGCACCCACCACCATTTGATTGGTAACCGGTGCTGTAAAAAGTATTGGATTAAATGAAATATTTGTATCTAATGCTTTATCTGGTAAATGTGCATCAACATTGGCTTCTATTATATTTAAAATATAGAACCCGATAGTAAGAAATAATGACAGATCTCTATTTTTCTTAAATACATCTTGTGCTCTACGTAAACCTTCATCACTAATTTCAGGTCCATTACTACCGTTAAACTCATCCGGTCTTCCGGACTGTCTTAGTTTAAAGGCTGTTCTATACCTTTTATAATCATCATTATTTTTAAAATAAAAATAACCGCTAGTGCCCATTGCACCCCATACTATTGGTACTTTCCAATACTTCTTGTTATATGCCTGACCTAAGCCTGGTAGTACTGCAGAATAAAATGCAGCTCTAGAGGGTGCTAAAATATCCATTCCTTGAACTAAAACAATCGAATCTTTTGCTTTTACTTTAAGGTTCTTTGAAGTCTTTTGAGCAGCAATATTAAAGCAAAAAAAACAAAAAAACATGCTATAAAACCAGCATTTCAGCATTTATTGTAATAATTTTTTAATACGATTAAAATCTTTTTCAGAGCTAAAAGGAATCACAATTTTTCCGTTATTCGATCCTGATAATTTTATGTCAATTTTATGACCAATATATTCACTAATTTCTATAGCTCCAGTACGGATATATGAAGGAGATTCCTTCATTTGCTTTATTATATTCTCTGTGGGTTTTCCTTCTCGGTAATTTTTTACTAATTGTTCAGTTTGTCTTACTGATAGTTTATTACGAATTATTTTTTCGTAAATATCAAGTTGTTTAGATTGATTTTCGATGTTGATCAAGGCTCTTCCATGACCCATAGTTAGAAATCCGTCACGTATACCTGTTTGTATGATCGGATCTAACTTTAATAATCGTAAATAATTGGTAACGGTAGTTCTTTTTTTTCCTACTCTGTTACTTAATTCTTCCTGAGTTAATTTAATCTCATCTATTAAGCGCTGATATGACAATGCTATTTCAATAGGATCTAGATCTTTACGTTGAATATTTTCAACTAATGCCATTTCTAACATTTCCTGATCATTAGCTAATCTAATATAAGCAGGAATTGTAGTTAAACCAATCAATTTAGAAGCTCTAAAACGACGTTCGCCGGAAACCACTTGAAATCTATTCCCTTCTAGTTTTCTAACCGTAATAGGCTGAATAACACCAAGTTCTTTAATAGAACTAGCTAACTCACGTAATGCCTCTTCATTAAAATAAGTTCTAGGTTGATATGGATTCACTTCTATTGAAGCCAACTCAATTTCAACAATACTGCCTACTACTTTATCTGCATTTTTATCATTAATTGATTGAATATCATCAACCGAATTATTTAATAATGCAGATAACCCTCTACCCAGTGCTTGCTTTTTTACGGCTTTAGCCATTGCTATTCTTTTTTAAAATTTCGTGTGCTAAGTTAATATAATTTATGGCTCCTTTACTTGTAGCATCATAAGCAATAATACTTTCGCCAAAACTTGGTGCTTCCCCTAATCTAATATTACGCTGAATAATGGTTTTAAAAACCATATTATGAAAATGTTTTTTCACCTCAGCAACAACTTGATTAGACAAACGTAAACGTGAATCATACATCGTTAATAATAAGCCTTCAATATCTAATTCAGCATTATGTACTTTTTGTACACTCTTAATTGTATTCAATAATTTCCCTAAACCTTCTAGCGCATAATATTCACATTGAATTGGTATGATTACTGCATCAGCTGCTGTTAGTGCATTCAAGGTAATTAAACCTAATGAAGGTGCACAATCAATCACTATATAATCGTAATTATCTTTTATTTCTTTGAGCGCTTCTTTTAGTTTATACTCTCTTTTAGCTTTATCAACCAGCTCTAATTCAATAGCCACCAAGTCAATATGAGCCGGAATAACATCTACATTCGGAGAACTCGTTTTAACAATAACATCTTTGGCTTTTATTGAGTGTAATAATAGCTGATACGTACCATTCTCAACACGCTCTACATCAATACCCAGGCCCGAAGTAGCATTAGCTTGCGGATCAGCATCAATCAATAATACTCTTTGTTCTAGTACACCTAAAGCAGCTGCAAGATTAACAGTAGTTGTAGTTTTACCTACTCCACCTTTTTGATTGGCAATAGCTATAATTTTCCCCATTAAAAGTTATCTGTTTTAGAGGTTATAAAAATACAACTATTTATGAGTTACTAAAATGAAGTTGTGAACAATACATCAACAAAAAACTGTCAAAGAATCAATGGTATTCTTTGACAGTTTTTATAAATTAAATTTCAGCTATTTATTCCTGATTTTCAGGATATAAAATAGCTGAAATGTGTCCACCGGAAAGGTATTTTTTAGCAATAGCTTGAATATCTTCAGCACTAATATCATCAATTGCCTTAGTTAGACCTATTATTTTTGATCTATCTTTTTTATCAAAATCGGCATTTTTTAAAGAATTTACCCAATATTTATTCTTTTTTAAATTCTCTTTATATTCTAATAATTGCGCTTCCTTAATTTTAAGTACATCTTTTTCTAAAGGACCATTATCAATAATACTTTGTACTTCAGCTAAAGCGGCATCTTTTAACTTTGTAACATTTTCTGGTCCACAAGGGAAAGAAATACTAAAACTATATGAGCCATACGGGTATTTTTTAATACTCCCTCTCGCACCAACACCATATACACCACTTTCTTCCTCACGTAGCTTCTCAATTAATTTTATAGATAAAATTTCTCCTAAACTTTTTAGCAAATGTGCTTCTTTAGCATCATAAGTAGTTTCACCGAAAAATTGGATTCTCACACTACTTTTAGGTTCAGTGCCTTTTTTAATGATTTTTTCGTGAGAGCCTGATAATGGTCTGAATCCATGATCTTTAAACTCTTCTCGTTCGTCTGAACTAGGTAAACTCGCTATATACTGTTTTACATAAGCTTTTAGTTTCTCTTCTTCAAAGTTACCTACAAAGTAGAAATTAAAATCGCCTGCATTTGCAAATCGTTCATTATATTTTTCAAATGCCAAATCATAATCTGCTTTATCCCAATCTTCAGCTATAGGAAAACCTATATATCTTTTGTCATTTTTATTTAAAAACTTTTGAACTTCTATTTGAAAATAAAAATTAGGATTAGATAAAATATTACCTAAAAATGCTTTTTGTTTGGTTACAAATGAATTAAAAGCTTTATCGTCTTTATTCAATTTAGTAAAATATAAATGTGTTAATTGAAATAAGGTCTCTAGATCTTTAGGTGTAGAATTACCGCGCAAACCTTCGCTATTCGCTCTAATAAAAGGGCGTACATTTGCAATTTTACCAGAGAGTAATTTTCCTAAATCTGTTTTACTAAATCCATTGATACCAGCCTCAGCTAATCCTTGATTTGCATTTGCTGTTTTCTTTAAAGTTTCGTTATCGTACAAAGATGTACCTCCATAACTAAATGCTTCCATCAATACTTCATCGTCTTTAAAATCAGTTTTCTTATAGGTTACGGTTGCTCCATTGACTAAGGTCAATGTAGTGATGCCTAAACTTTCATTTTTCACTTCTTTAATAATAGCTCCAGCTTTTGGAAGGTCTGTCATTAATGCATCCCCTAGGTCAGCGTCTTCGTAAGGTTTAATATCAGTCTTTTCAACAGCTGACATTGCATCTAATACTTGTTGCTCAGTTACCTTAGGAATATCTTCTTTATCAGCTCCTGTCAATACCACTACTCTGTTATCCTTATGTAAATAATTATTAATTAATAAACTAACTTCTTCTAAATCAATAGTTGATAATTCTTTCTTATAAAAGTTATATTCCCATTCAATACCAGGAATTGGTTCTTGCTCTAAGAAATTACGGACATACTCACCTACAAAGTTTCTGGACTCAGTTTTATCTTTATTTTGATACGATTTTTCCATCTGAGCCATGATATCTTTTTTGGCACGTTCAAACTCTCCTTTTTGGAATCCATATCGCTTTACACGCTCATTCTCTTCTAATAATACTTTTAAAGCAGTCAATTGGCCTGTAGGGCTGGTAATAGCAAATGATTGATATGCGTTTTTACTTCTTGCCCATGTTCCTCCATAATAAGATGACCCAAAAACAAAAGGTGGGTTTTCTCCATTTCGTAACTCATCTAGACGATTATTGATCATTTGAGAAAATAAACGCTTTACCATTGATCTTTTATAATCATTAACTGTAATTTCAGCTTTTGGCAAGCCATCTTCTTTATATAATAATTGTACTCTGTTAAATGTTGCTTCTTTGTCAGTTTCAACTGCTACTAATGTTTCTTTATGAGTAGGTACCTCAAACACTTTACGGTCACGTGGGTTTTCAACAGCAGGTTGTTTACCAAAATGTTTTTTAATTTTTGCTTCTAACTTATCAAGATCAACATCACCAACTGCAATAACAGCCATTAGATCAGGCCTGTACCAATCTTTTTTGAATCTACGAATAGCTTCATAGCTAAAATTTTCTAAAATATCTTTTTTACCAATTGGTAAACGTTCTGCATACTTAGAATTATGCATAATCTTGGGTAAATATTTTCCTAACATACGTTTATCTCCTCCTAAACCTAAACGATATTCTTCTAGAACAACACCTCTTTCCTTGTCAATTTCTTCATCAGTAAGTAATGTATTAAAAGCCCAATCTTCAATAATCTGGAATCCTTTTTCTAACTTCTCTTCATTATCACTTGGTATTGGTAAAATATAAACTGTTTCATCAAAACTGGTATATGCATTTAAGTGTGCTCCAAATTTTACACCTATACTTTGTAAGTAATCAACCAATTCATTTTTCTTAAAATTTTTAGTACCGTTAAAGTTCATATGCTCCATAAAATGAGCCAATCCTTGTTGATCATCATCTTCTAAAATTGATCCTGCATTTACAGCAAGTCTTAAAACTACTTTGTCGGCTGGTTTACCATTGTTACGGATATAATAGGTTAAACCGTTCGCTAATTTGCCCGTTCTTATATTCGGGTCAGTTGGGATTAAACCTGTATTAATTTCGCCTCCTGTCTGTTGGGCGTCTTTTACTACAACTTCTTGTGCAAAGGAATTGCCAATAAAAAATAATAGTGTAATTGATAAAATTAGTTTGTTCATAATTATTGATTTTTGATTAATGTATATATTGATTTTATTTTTATTTTTTACCTTTTTGTGATCGGATCATAGCTTCCAATTGATCCCACATTTCTTGAGGGATAGCTTCTAACATATTAAATTCGCCTGCGCCTTGTAACCATTCTCCTCCGTCAATAGTTACTACTTCTCCGTTTACATAGGCAGAAAAATCTGACATCAAATAAGCTGCTAGATTTGCTAGTTCTTGATGTTCGCCTACTCTACGCAAAGGAATTTTCTTCTTCATATCAAATTTATCCTTCAAATTACCGGGTAGTAATCTATCCCAAGCACCTTTTGTAGGGAAAGGTCCAGGTGCAATCGCATTAAATCTAATACCATATTTAGCCCATTCAACTGCTAATGAACGGGTCATAGCCAACACTCCGGCTTTTGCTGTAGCTGATGGCACTACATAAGATGAACCTGTCCATGCATAAGTTGTAACAATATTTAACACTGTAGCCTTTTTTTGTTTTGTGGCAATCCAATGTTTACCAAAAGATAATGTGCAGTTTTTAGTACCTTTTAAAACTATGTCAATGATAGTATCAAAAGCATTAGACGATAAACGCTCTGTCGGGCTTATAAAATTCCCTGCGGCATTGTTTAGTAATCCGTCAACCTGCCCATACTCTTCTAAAGTGGCTTTTAACATAGCTTCAACTTCATTATAATATCTTACATCACATTGTACGGGTAAGACTTTTCCACCTGTTTTCTCTTCTAATTCAATTTTTACTTTTTCTAACTTTTCTATATTTCTTGAAGTAATTGCTACGTTAGCTCCTAACTCTAAAAAGTAAGTAGTCATTGCTTTTCCAAGTCCACTACCTCCACCCGTAATCACAATTACTTTATCATTTAAGCTCCCTTCTTTGAGCATTGGTTTTTGATATTGATTCATTTCATTAAAAATTTTTATAAAAATATTGAATAATTGTAAACTAGAACTAAAAATTAGTTAAAATTTTTCTTAACAAAACTATTTGTCAAATAAAAAGGATTTGTATATTTGCGCTCGATTTAAGTAATAGCTTTTTTTTAAAGCTTACAATAATAGATTAAGAAGATTTTTAAAGATATATATAATGAGTAAAAGAACATTTCAGCCATCAAAGCGTAAAAGAAGAAACAAACATGGTTTTATGGAAAGAATGGCTAGCGTAAGTGGTAGAAAAGTGTTGGCAAGAAGAAGAGCTAAAGGAAGGAAGAAAATATCTGTTTCGTCAGAAGCCAGACCAAAAAAATAATGATATATCGATCATATTATAAAGGTGTTACTATTTTAGTAGCACCTTTTTTTATATCTTTTAATAAGTTTTTTGAACTTATTAATCATTCAAAAAGAAAATTTTAAATATTTGTATCTGTAAAAATAAGTACTCTAAATGCCAAAAAACAACAACATCAAATCAGTTTTAATTATAGGTTCAGGTCCGATTGTTATTGGACAAGCCTGTGAATTTGATTACTCAGGTAGTCAATCTATCCGATCACTTACAGAAGAAGGAATTGAAGTTACATTGATCAATTCAAATCCTGCTACTATTATGACTGATCCTGCATTAGCTGATAATGTATATCTCAAACCGCTCACTACCAAATCAATTATAGAGATTTTAGAAAAGCACCCAAATATTGATTCCGTATTACCAACCATGGGAGGGCAAACAGCACTGAATTTATGTATTGAAGCTCAGGACAAAGGTATTTGGGATGATTTTAATATTGATCTTATTGGTGTTGACATTGATGCCATAAATGTTACTGAAGATAGAGAGCAGTTTAGAAAGTTAATGATAAAAATTGGCATAGGTCAAGCACCATCAACAACGGCTACTTCTTTTTTAAAAGGTAAAGAAATTGCACAAGAATATGGCTTTCCGTTAGTGATAAGACCTTCATTTACGCTAGGTGGTTTTGGTGCTTCAATTGTTTATAAAAAAGAAGATTTTGATGAATTATTAAGTCGTGGTTTAGAAGCCTCTCCCATTCATGAAGTGATTATTGATAAAGCTTTGTTGGGATGGAAAGAATACGAATTAGAATTGTTGCGTGATAAGAATGACAATGTAGTTATTATCTGTGCCATAGAAAATATGGATCCAATGGGAATTCATACCGGAGACTCTATCACAGTAGCTCCTGCAATGACCTTAAGTGATAGAACTTATCAAAGAATGCGCGATATGGCAATCCACATGATGCGTTCTATTGGTGACTTTGCCGGAGGTTGCAATGTGCAATTTGCGGTGAGCCCTGATGAAAAAGAAGATATCATTGCTATTGAAATTAATCCTCGTGTTTCTCGTTCATCAGCATTAGCATCAAAAGCAACCGGTTATCCTATTGCAAAAATTGCTTCTAAATTGGCTATCGGTTATCATTTAGATGAATTGCAGAATCAAATCACCAAGACCACTTCTGCGCTATTTGAGCCTACATTAGATTATGTAATTGTCAAAATTCCGCGTTGGAACTTTGATAAATTTGAAGGTTCTGACAGAACGATCGGCTTACAAATGAAATCGGTTGGTGAGGTTATGGGTATCGGACGCTCCTTCCAAGAAGCTTTACATAAAGCCACACAATCGCTTGAAATTAAGCGTAATGGAATTGGTGCAGATGGTAAAGGTTATAAAGATTACAATCAAATTATTGATAAATTAACCTATCCGAGTTGGGATCGGGTTTTTGTAATTTATGATGCCATTCAGATGGGAATGCCACTCAGCAGAATTCATGAAATTACAAAAATTGATATGTGGTTCTTAAAACAATATGAAGAGCTGCATACTCTAGAAAAAGAGATTTCTACATATACATTAGACACACTGCAAAGAGATTTGTTATTAGAAGCCAAACAAAAAGGGTATGGCGATCGGCAAATTGCACACATGTTAGGCTGCTTAGAAAGTGAAGTGCATAAAAAACGTCAGGAACTCAATATCAATAGAGTCTATAAATTGGTTGATACTTGTGCTGCTGAATTTAAAGCAGAAACACCTTACTACTACTCTACTTTTGAGAACAATAGTATTCGAAATAATAACAGTTTCGTTGAAAACGAATCGATTGTATCAGATAAGAAAAAAGTGATTGTATTGGGTTCTGGTCCAAACAGGATCGGTCAAGGTATTGAATTTGATTATTGCTGTGTGCATGGTGTACTGGCTGCCAAAGAGTGTGGTTATGAAACTATTATGATCAATTGCAATCCTGAAACTGTTTCTACGGATTTTGACACTGCTGATAAACTCTATTTTGAACCTGTTTTTTGGGAACATATCTATGATATTATTCAACATGAAAAACCCGAGGGTGTTATTGTTCAATTGGGCGGACAAACAGCATTAAAGTTGGCAGAAAAACTAGCTAAGTACAATATAAAAGTTATTGGTACTTCTTTTGAAGCCTTAGACTTAGCTGAGGATAGAGGGCGTTTTTCAACTTTGCTGAAAGAATTAGGTATTCCTTATCCCGAATTTGGCACTGCTACAACAGCTGATGAAGCTTTAGCTGTTGCTGATGAATTAGATTTTCCCATTCTGGTAAGACCGTCTTATGTGCTTGGTGGTCAAGGAATGAAAATTGTAATCAATAAACAGGAATTAGAAGAGCATGTTGTAGATATATTACGTAAAATACCTAATAATGTGTTGTTATTAGACCGTTATTTAGATGGTGCCATAGAAGTTGAATCAGATTCTATTTGTGATGGAAATGATGTTTATACCATTGGTATTATGGAACATATAGAACCTTGTGGTGTACATTCCGGCGATTCTAATGCAACTTTACCGCCATTTAATTTAGGAGAGTTTGTTATGCAGCAAATCAAAGATCATACTGTAAAAATTGCCAAAGCGTTAAAAACTGTAGGCTTAATAAACATTCAGTTTGCCGTCAAAGACGATATAGTCTATATTATTGAAGCCAATCCAAGAGCTTCACGTACTGTGCCTTTTATATCTAAGGCCTATGGCGAACCTTATGTAAATTATGCTACCAAAGTAATGCTGGGCGAAAATAAGGTAAAAGACTTTACTTTTAATCCGCAGTTAAAAGGATATGCCATCAAGCAACCTGTGTTTTCATTCAATAAGTTCCCAAATGTAGATAAAAAATTAGGTCCTGAAATGAAATCTACCGGTGAAAGTATTTTATTTATTGATAGTTTAAAAGATGATCAGTTTTATGAATTATACTCTAGACGTAAGATGTATTTGAGTAAGTAGAATAAACTATATTATTATTTAAAATCAATAATGGATTCATTAACACAAATAGTTTTAGGAGCAGCTATTGGAGAAGCCGTTTTAGGAAAAAAGATAGGTAATAAAGCAATTCTATGGGGAGCAATTGCAGGTACTATTCCTGATTTAGATGTGTTAGCAAATTTTTTTACAGATACCGTTTCTGCTTTAGAAATTCATAGAGGTTTAACTCATTCTTTATTTTTTTGCATCCTTTTTTCGCCAGTGATGGGTTGGATAATGGGGAGAATTTATAAAGCTAAAGAAGCAACTTTTAAAGAATGGACTTTTTTTTATTTTCTTGTTTTGGTAACCCATCCTTTATTAGATGCACATACCACATGGGGAACAAAGTTTTTTTGGCCTTTAGATATTCGTTTAGCATATAAAAACATTTTTGTAGTAGATCCAATGTATACTTTACCATTATTACTTTGTGTAATAGCCGTAATGTTTTACAAACGAACAAGTCCTAAAAGAAAAAAAATAAATAACCTTGGTTTGATTGTTAGCACTTCATATTTGTTATTGACAATAGCTTTTAAATTTGTTAGTTATACTGTGTTTAAAAACAGTTTAAAAGAACAACACATAAATTATACAAATATTATTATAAAACCAACAGCTCTAAATAGTATTTTATGGGTTACAAATGTAGATACTGCTGATTCATATTTGATAGGTTACTATTCCCTTATGGATAAGGGCAAAAAAATAGAATTCACTTCTTACCCAAAAAATCATGAATTACTTGGAGACTTAAAAGAGAATCCCAAAGTAAAAAGATTGATTGCCGTTAGTGAATCATGGTATACTATAACCAAAGTTGAAGGTAAGCTCTATTTAAACGATTTACGCTTCGGACTCTTATCTATGAAACCTAATGAAGATAGGTTTGTTTTCAGTTTCTTATTAGAAAATATTGACAATGAGTTGGTTATTTCTGAAAATAAGAAAAAAATAGAAGATGGTCAAGAAATTATTAAGGATTTATGGAAAAGGGTAAAAGGGATTTAGTAATATTCTCTTTATATAATCTTTATTCTATTATGATCTTTTTACTTATCGAACCTTTTTCTGAAGTATTAATCTTAACTATATATATACCTTCCGAAAGATTTGGTATTAATAAAATATTGTTTTTTGAAGATTGAATATCTTTAGTAAAAACCTCTTTCCCTAAAATATCATAAACCTTAATAGTATTAATTAAAATAGTTTTGGATAATTGAATGTTGATCATATTATTTTTAATAGGATTTGGAAAAATTCTGATATCAATATTTTGAAACTCATCTGTAGTTAATGTCTCTCCACCAGGTGCCACATCATCATAACTTGAATTCTCTTTACCTATACGAAAAGCATCATATAATATTTCTCCGCCTTGATTACCCGTACCATAGTACATCCCTATTTTTTGATATTGACGAGCAGCTCTTGGTTCACCACATCTATCATATTTGTAAACGGTTGGTGTATTCTGTTTATTTACTACTTTTTCTCCGTTAAGCCAAACTTCTATAAATCCAGTATTATCTAGGGTATATTTATAGTGAAGTACAAAATCATACCATTGATTCAATTGATATGGTCTTGATACTTCCTGTAATCCCCAAGAAGCTGAACCTATTGGGGGTACAGTATTAACATTATTAGGGTTTGTAGAAGTTCTTATTAAAAAATTATTATCTTTTGCGAGCATTATAAAAGAATTTGGTCCGGCACCACAACTCCAATCAGCAGAACCGCCACCACCGGGTAATAAATGTGGAGTTGAATGATGTTGACTAATAATACTGAAGCCAGTTGGGTGTTGTATTAACTTTATGCTAAACCCTACCCAAAATTCTTTTCCCCAGTCAAAGGTGCCTTGACCAGTTTTAATAGTAAATTCACTTCGTTTATTATCACTTACCGGAAGAAAACGTACTGATTTTGCTCCTTCACGACTATCAGTAGAAGAAACTGCATTTGCAGGCACTTGTTTCCAAACACCTGAATCACTCCAATCAGAAGCCCCATTTTCAAAACCACTGTCAAAAATTATTTGTGCCGAAGCTGTTATAAAAAAGAATGTGAAGAAAAAAATTGATAAAAAAATCTTGATAAGGTTATTAACTATTTTTTGTTTGTTTAAAGTAGTTGTTCTTACCATATATACTAGAATTTTAAATTGCTATGAACTTAATGTTAAATATAAAAATGAATTCTAAAGAAATTTTAAAGAGTAATTACGTTCCTTTTCTATTTGTGAAAATAAATCAGTTACTTACCTTTGCTTAAAATTCACTGCATGAATTATATTTTATTTGACGGTACTGTACGCAATGCTTTATTACCATTTACATACACAAAACCGGTTGCTGATATACGAATTGGTATTTTAACTATTCGTGAGAAATGGGAAAATTATTTAGGTTATACCACTACCACACTTACTGAAGAATATTTAGAAGAAAAATATCCTATGGTAGAATTGGAAGCTAATATTATGCTGAACGCTTCATTTTTACCTACTGAAAATTTAGTAAATTTTGTAAAAAACTTAAATGAAAATGAAGCTATTTTTAAAGATGATGAAGTAATCGCCTTTTTTACTACTAATGCTCAAGAGGAAGTAGATTTTGATACCTATAAAATTATCTCTTACGAAGATGATATCTTACAAATAAAAAATACCTGGGACATTTTTTCATTAAATGATAAGGCAATTAAAGATGATTTTAAATTATTGACTCAAGGCAGAAAATCTGAACAAATACCAGATACTGTTAATTGTATCAATAAAGAGAATATTTTTTTAGAAGAAGGTGTAGATATCACCTTTGCAACCCTAAATGCCAGTAAAGGACCAATTTATATTGGGGAAAATGCTGTTATTATGGAAGGGGCATTAGTAAGAGGTCCATTTGCGTTATGTCATGATTCAGTACTGAAAATGGGCGCAAAAATTTATGGAGCTACAACTATAGGCCCTCATTGCAAAGTAGGTGGTGAAGTAAACAACTCTGTGTTCTTTGGATATTCTAACAAGGGGCATGAAGGTTATTTAGGGAATTCAGTACTTGGCGAATGGTGTAATTTAGGTGCTGATACAAATAACTCAAATCTTAAAAATAACTATGCAGAAATAAAATTATGGAGTTATGAAACGGAGCGTTTTGCCAAAACAGGATTACAATTTTGTGGTTTAATGATGGGAGATCATTCTAAATGTGGAATTAATACTATGTTCAATACAGGAACTGTTGTTGGCGTTAGTGCTAATATTTATGGAGGAAATTTTCCTAGAAATTTTATTCCTTCTTTTTCTTGGGGAGGTTCAGCAGGTTTTACAACTTATAAAATGGATAAAGTTAATGAAGTAGCAACAGTTGTAATGAAACGTAAACATTTCACATATAATGAATTAGAGAAAAAAATATTAAATCATGTTTTTAGCGAGACTGAAAAGTATAGGAATTTTTAATAAAAGATATTTTGCCTCACCCGTAACTGCTGAAAAAGCAGTTACGACCTCTCCAAAGGAGAGGTAAACAGAAAACCCCGAGACAAGCCGTTGGGGAATTTATAGATTAAATAATTTAAATTATTAGATTCGTCACATCACAGATCAATTAAAAAAGATCTCATTGCAGCCCAAAATAAAAAATTTCTTGAAACCGACTATCCCTGAGGCAGAGCCATAGGGGTATTTCGCCTCCCGATAGCTATCGGGATCATTTTGGTCTTAGGACCAAAAACCCAAATTTTGTATTTTACCTCACCCGGAACTGCGAAAAGCAGTTCCGACCTCTCCCAAGGAGAGGTAAATCGGAAACCCCGAGGCAGAGCCTAGGGGAATTCT
>VAPL010016772.1_pt1 | contig 54583 bp, 43 predicted proteins | sample 3395061 | NCBI WGS metagenome assembly VAPL01 (sample SAMN08290444, study PRJNA428436) | hydrothermal vent metagenome | isolation source: Deep-sea hydrothermal vent chimney 2 | place: Pacific Ocean: Juan De Fuca Ridge | depth 2182 m m | reverse complement strand
TTTTTTTTTACTTGTTAGTCTTGATTCTAATGAAGCACAACTGTTTTCAAAAATTGTACAAATAAAATTGGATATTATAATCCATGACTATCAAATTCCAAATCCAATTCTCAAAGCAGGGTACGCAGTTTTAAAATTATCAGTAATGTATAACTGTGGACTAACAGTAATGAATTTTGCAGGAGACCAGTTGACGCCAAGTTTGAAGGTATTCTTTCCAAAAAGATCACCTTGTTTTGAAATCAAATACCCCAGCTCAACACCCAAATACTCACGCTTGTCTGATTTATGATTAATGTCCCACTGGTAGCCCGCATTCAAAAACGTATTAATATTCATTTTGTCCTCCGCATCAAAATCAAATACCAGGTTTGAAGAGACATAAGGACCTCGGTACATTCCTTTACGGTTAAAGCCAAGACTTATTCCAAATGAAAGATCAGCAACCCAGGCACTTTTGATCAAGCCTGCTCCTGCTCCAAGATCGAATTCAATAAAATCCACCTTATTCATTTTGTTTTCAAGCTCTGTTATATTTCCATTAATACACTCATAATAAATCGATCTTGACCAATTGGTTTTTCTCGGAAGCATGGCGATAACTTTTTCAAAACAGTTAGATAAGGGCAGCTCTGAGATCTTTGATATATCAGTAGTTGTAATTATTATTTTATACATTTCACCACTTATTATGGCCTTGTCTCTGAATCCTGTATTGGAGAATTCACCTTTTTTAATCATATAGATTATCTTTGGATCTCCAGGCTCTACTGTCAGCGAGCCTCCTACTGAGTATTTAATTAAGTCGGCTGTCTTTGCAGAAATTTGATTCTCCAATACGGGCATGTTTCTTTTAAGTTCATTTAACGCAAAGACAACACTATCTAAAGTCTTGATATTTTTATAATCAGGAACTGCTACCTTAATTTCTACACGATTTTCTACATAGACAATCACGGTATCACCTATAAACTGACAAAATCCAGATAGCGGGAATAGTGATATTGCAAAAATTAGACATAGTTTTTTCATGGTAATTTTTTTTATTACGTTCATAATTAATTTGTACGATTATTGAATTAGTCCTTTCGAGCAGTAAGAGAACCAAATTTGAATACAATGGGTTCCGATTGTTGTCTTTTACCCATCTTTAATTTACTGGGATAGATGGCTTCATCAATCTCTCTTTCCGGTAAATATGTACTTTCCACTAGTTCAGTTTGTTCTTCCTTTTTATGAGTAGCGACCTCTTTTGGTTCAACAGGATCAACAATAGCAGTTATATATTCGATCTGCGTTAGATAAACCGTATCGGTACGATATACAAAAGTTTCCTTTTGAGCTATTGGTTTTTGCTGCGCCAGATTGGTGAATTTTTGCTGTACTTGCTTTAGCTCATTTCCCAATGACTCAACCTCCTGGTCTTTTGATTTCACAAGGTCTGCCTGAGAAACGTGATTTTTCTGTAATAGATCAATCTTATCAGAAAGCAAACGTATTTCATCAGTATGCTTTTCCTGAATATCGTAAAGCACAATTGAAAAACAGACCAGCAGAAGAATGATCGCCGCTGCAAGATGATACCATGTCAGTAATTTTTTCTTTCCTATATTATTCTGTACAGTAGCCCATACAAACGGCTTAGCGGAATCCATTTCCTGCTCATGCAAATCACTGCCCTCTACGATTTTGTCCCTTATTATTTTATCAATATCAATTGGTTCCATTTGCGCTTTCTTTAATAATGTTATTCATAAGTTGCTTACGTGCCTTGTTCAATTGTGATTTTGACGTGCTTACACTGACCTCCAACATATCTGCTATTTCCTTATGCGAATACCCTTCGACCACAAATAAATTGAAAACGGTGCGATACCCGGTCGGTAGTTTTTCTATCATTCGTGTAATATCAGATGCCTGCATTTGTTGCAATCCGTTTGCTTCAGAATTTGGCACATCGAGTTGTTTTAAATCTTCATTAAAATGAATGAGCCTTCTTTTTTTCAGGGACCTGATTGCTTCGTTGATCAATATTGTGCGCACCCATCTGCCAAGGCTACCCTGACCATGGAATGAAAAATTTTGCAAGTTTTTAAATACCCGTGTGAATGACTGAATTACTACATCCTCAGCATCATGATGATCACTCAGGTACCGCATCGCTATCAAATAAAGGCTGTTATAGAATTGACTAAAAAGAAATTCTTGCGCACGACGGTCATTCATTGTGCACCGCTTTACAAGTTCTTCTTCATTTAAAATCATTTCTTTCGAAGTTTTCGTCTCTCATATTTAGAACCTTACTATGTTATAAAAGGTTGCCTGACTGAAAATAAATATATTGTTCAGTTGTTTAGTTTTGTCTATTTTTATCTAACTCGTTTTTATAATTCAAAACCCAATATCATGAAAAAATTACTCCCGATCCTATTGGCACTATTGATTTGCCAATCATCATTTGCACAAAAACGTATCTGGAATGAAACAGAGGAAGAAAAAGCAAAAAGACTGGAATGGTGGCAAAACGATCGTTTTGGTATGTTTATCCACTGGGGGACTTATGCTCTGGCTGGTCGCCACGAATGGGTGAAAAAGTATGAGCGTATTCCGGATGAAGAATATCAGAAATATTTTGACAATTTTAATCCAGATCTCTACAATCCAACGGAGTGGGCAAAAATGGCAAAAGCTGCAGGCATGAAATATGCCGTGATAACAGCAAAACACCATGAAGGGTTTGCTTTATTTGATTCAAAATTCTCTGATTATAATGCAACAAAAACACCTTATGGAAAAGATGCACTAAAAGAATTTGTTGACGCTTTCAGGGCAGAAGGATTGAAAATAGGATTCTACTATTCATTAATTGATTGGCATCATCCCGAATACACCATCGATCGTGTACATCCGCAAAATGTCAAAACGCAAGAAGAATATGACGCCCTCAACAAAGATCGAGATATGGGTGTTTACAGAGAATACCTAAAAAATCAGGTACAAGAGATACTAACCAACTATGGTAAGGTAGATATATTATGGCTCGACTATTCCTTTCCAGGTGAGTTTGGTAAAGGTCATGAAGATTGGGGATCTGTTGAACTGATGAAAATGGTGAGAGAGTTGCAACCTGAAATTTTGGTCAATGACCGGGCCGACCTTAAGGAATATGCTGGAGGATGGGATTTCACTACACCCGAACAATTCAAAGTACCGGAATGGCCAAGCTATGAAGGCAAGAAGATTTCCTGGGAAACTTGTCAGACCTTCTCTGGCTCTTGGGGATATTACCGTGATGAATATACCTGGAAGGATACCAAACAATTGCTTGTTTTGCTTATTGAATCTGTGAGCAAAGGTGGAAATTTACTCCTCAATGTTGGTCCAACAGGTCGTGGTACGATAGACTATCGTGCCGAATATGCCCTGGAGTCCATGGGAGACTGGATGAAATACAACAACAGAGCTATTTATGGATGTACTCAGGCTCCAAAGACATTTAACGTACCCGACAATTGCTTACTTACGTATAATCCAAAAACCAACAGATTGTATATCCATTTGCTAGACTACCCCTTGCAAAATTTCAACCTGGAAGGTTACAAAGGAAAAATCAAATATGCACAATTTCTTCACGATGCATCAGAAATTAAAATAACAGCCCCAAGAGGTCATTGGGTTAAACAGGAACAAGGAGAGAACGACATAAATCTGAGTTTGCCTGTGACCAAACCTCCAATTGAGATTCCTGTAATTGAGTTGATATTGGAAGATTGACATAATTAAAAACCACCGCTGTGAATGAAATGTAGTAGCACGAATTGTCTGATTTTATAGAAAATTGAATTTTAGTTAATATTCATTGAATCTGCCAGCAATTCCTTAAGTGCCTTTCCTAGCCTTTTTATTCCAATTTCAATAGAAGCTTCATCGACATTAGAAAAGCTCAGGCGTAGTGTATTGGTTTCCGTTTTGCCAATATAAAAAGGATGCCCCGGTACAAAAGCTACTTTATTTTTTATAGCGATATTAAATAGCTTCATTGATGAAATGTTGTTGGGCAATGTCACCCACAAAAACATTCCTCCTTCGGGAATGGTATATTTTATATCAGAAGGAAAATGCATATTCATATTTTTAATCATTACCTCCCTGTGACTATTGTACATCTCTTTTATTTTTTGCACGTGCTCATCAAATTTTCCCATTTCTAAATATTTGGTTAGCACACACTGCGCAAATTGATTGCTATGCAAATCTGAAGCCTGTTTGGCTATTAGAAGTTTGTCGTAAATATCATCTTCAGCGACAACCCAGCCAAGTCTAAAACCCGGAACGACAGTTTTGGAAAATGAGCCCAGAAGTATTGTCTTCTCAGGTATAATGTGTTTAAAGCTTGGTTTTGGCTTTCCTGTATATCTTAAATCTCCATACGGGTCATCCTCGATAAGATACATCTTTTTATCTTTTATTATCTCAGCAACTTCTCTTCTGTTTTCTTCGGTATAACTAATTCCGGAAGGATTTTGAAAGTTTGGTACTGTATAAATTAACTTAGGATTTCTACCGGGAAATACATTTTTTAAGGCTTCAATATCCATTCCTTCATCATGGACTTTTACTGGATTAAACCTTGTTTTATAAACTGAAAATGCTTGGATGGCCCCCAAGTATCCGGGTTCTTCAATAATGATGTCATCTCCTTCATTTAAAAATGTCTTACCCAACAAATCTAACCCTTGCTGAGATCCACTCGTTATAAGAATGTTTTTTACTGGTATATCAAGACCGAAACTATTTTTATATCTATCAGAAATAAATTTTCTAAGCTCAAGGACTCCCTCAGAGCTGCTATATTGTAATGCATTCGGACCTATTTCATCAAAAACTAAGTTAGCGGCTTTTCTTAAATCTTTTATCGGGAAAAGATCTCGAGCCGGTAGCCCACCTGCAAAAGAGATGATCTCCTCATCAACAGCGACTTTTAATATTTCTCTTATAAAAGACTTGGGTACGTCTGAAATTCTGTCTGAAAAAATACTATTCATAATTCTATTGTTTATTATCTACTTGAAAATGTAGATTCATTTAATTAATACTTTGAGTTCAAATTCTATTATTTAATAAACCTTATTGAAAGTGGGTAATGATATAATTCACCACTATCTGCCTTGATAGCAGCAATGATAACTAAAGTTACATTTAGAATTGCGACAATCATAAGCATAAAAATGCCAATGAACACCATTATAAATACCATTGATACCACTAAATACAATGTGATAGAAATTTGAAAGTTTAATGCTTCTTTTCCATGAGCATCTACCAATGGCATTTCATCTTTTTTTGCTGACCAAATGATGAGGGGAACAATAAGATTTCCAAAAGGAATGATATATCCACATAATCCTGAGAGATGGCAAATAAAGGTCCATTGTTTTTCATTCATACCAGTAGATTTTATAAGTCATAAAATTAGAAATAATAATATCTAGGTTGTTAACAATGCGCCAATTATTTTTTAATTGGATTCTATCAATATATTCTTCTGGGGTTAATAAAATTAAAATAGGACAAGGTTGAAACGCTATTTCAAAAAATAGATATTTGAATATCAATCGGTATTCAGATGGTATAAATATTTAGAAAACGGATTGAAGTGATTAGGTGATAAAAGACATTATCTTTGCCGGGTAAATTTTACTTTTTCAAGCAGTAACCTTTCCAACATCATAATTAGTACTTCAATGCAATTTTTTTTTGGTTTTTTAGGAGGTTTTTTAGGAGGATTGGCATTTGGGCCAATAAATCTGTCAGTAGTTGATATCACTTTAAAAAAGGGTATTCGTGCAGCAATTAGTTTTTGTGCTGCTGCTGCATTGGCAGAGTTTATTCATGCTACTGCGGCACTACTTTTCGGAAAAATTATTTCGAGAAAAATTGACGAATTGCCAGAACTGAAGCTGTTGGTAATAGTTTTTTTTCTGATAATTGGAGCTTATTTCATTCTTAAAAAGGACAACACAGAAGTTGATATCCCAACAGATAGCAAACGATCAAATTTTTTAAACGGTTTCATCGTTGCCATTCTAAATCCTCAAACAATTCCCTATTGGATATTTGTATTAGCCTACCTGAAATCTACTAATCTTATTGATCTTAAGTCATGGTATATTTTGTTTTTACTTGCTGGAGCAACTGTAGGTAAGTTTATCATACTTGGTATTTATGCATGTTTGAGTAAATATATTGAGAAACGTACCAACAATTTGCGTGCTTATGTAAGCAAGGCAATAGGGGGATTATTACTAGCGGTAGGTATGTTTCAGGCTATAAAATATTTTTTCTTTTCGTGAAAATTAAAAGGGCTGGTTTCCCAGCCCTTTCACACATAAATGAACACAGATGACTAAAAAAATTGACTAATGAACTTCGCTAACCTCGCACTGTTGTTAGCAAAATTCATAAGTATATTATAGAATAGTTATAATAAGTAACCTAATAATACAATTATATCTCATTGATTTAGTAATATAATTATAAATAACTGGATTATAAGAAGTTAGGCGATAAAAAAATTAATAGCTATTGTGATTTAATAGTGAAAATATCCTCATAATACATTTAGATATCGCAAAAAGTGTAATGATTAATTGGAGATGAATTTGAAATCTTTGAATAAGACGACTTCCTTTAAAGTTTACCTTGCCAGATTTTGAATGATTTTGAAAAATTGATTTGGGGGATGTCATCGAATATTGCGTAAATACAGGATCCTGTACCCGACATGGATGCGTAAATTGCTCCATGGTGATATAATTGTTGTTTTAGTTTGAGAAGAATTGGATACTTTTCAAAAACCGGAAATTCAAAATCATTAGTTAAATACTGTATCCATTCAGTAATATTTTTTTCTGCAAGTATTTGTTTTATACCTATGTCTGGTTTTTTAGGGATTATTTTTGAAAAAGCAACATTTGTAGAAATATGTATGTTTGGATAAACCAGTAAAACATGCCTGCCTTTCATGGAAACATCTACATTAGTCAAATTGTCTCCGATTCCAGTTGCCAACATTGGTTGGTTTTCTATAAAAAAGACACAGTCAGCACCCAGTTCCACTGCATATTTTTTTAATTGATTATGATCTAACCCTAAAGAAAATTGATTGTTGAGAAGTGATAATGTAAATGCCGCATCTGCAGATCCTCCACCCAGACCAGCACCAATAGGGATTACTTTGTGGAGATGAATATGAACTGGTGGAATATTAAAATCTGATTTTAGAATCCGATAGGCTTTTAAAACAATGTTATCTCCATCCTGTGGGATTTCATTTCCTGATAGCGATAACTTTGTATTTGTTGACTCTATTATTTCAAGAATATCTTGCCACAATACTGGATAAAAGCAAGTCTCTAACTCATGGTAACCATCTTGTCTTTTTTTTATGATTTTTAGTCCAAGATTAATTTTTGCATTTGGAAAAACAACCATAGTGCTATTTTTAACTATTTCTCCATGAGTTGGTCAATCATCTGATGAGTCATTCCAGAGTTAGAAAAACCGCCATCATGCATTAAATTTTGCATAGTTACTTTTCTCGTAAAATCTGAGAACATAATGGTAATATAGTTGGCACAATCTTCTGCGGTGGCATTACCCAACGGTGACATTTTTTTGGCAAATTCAAGAAATGCGTCAAACCCACCTACTCCACTACCTGCTCGGGTCATGGTTGGAGATTGAGAAATCGTATTTACACGAACATTTTTTAATTGGCCAAATCTTTCGCCATAACTTCTTGCAATAGATTCCAGCATCGCTTTGGCTTGAGCCATATCAGAATAATCAGGGTAGGTACGCTGTGCTGCAATATATGATAGTGCAATTATGGATCCCCACTCATTCATCGCATCTAATTTTTCAGCTGTTTGCATTACCTTATGAAATGAAATTGCCGAAATATCTAATGCTTTCTGCATCCATTCATAATTTAGGTCTCCATAAGATTTGCCTTTTCTGACATTGGGACTCATTCCGATAGAATGTAAAACAAAATCAAGTTTTCCGCCCAGGATATCCATTGATTTATTTACAAGATTTTCAAGATCGGATATTGAGGTAGCATCTGCAGGGATAACTTCGGCTCCGGTTTTTTCTGCCAGTTCACTAATTTTCCCTAATCTCATGGCTATGGGAGCATTTGTCAGTACAAATTCACCACCTTCCTGATGTATTATTTCAGCAGTTCGCCAAGCAATAGAATTTTCATCAAGTGCACCAAAAATGATCCCTTTTTTTCCTTTTAATAAGTTATAACCCATGTTACAATAGTTGTTAATTTTTAAGCGAACAAAAATAGGGATTTAACCTGAAAAATTTAGGTCAAATTATTGATATTTAAGTTGATAGGAATTTCATAGTATTCAGGCAGTATTCTCAACTGGCATGAGAGTAAATAAACAGTGTAAAATCGCAACCTAAATGTAAATTTCTCCTTCCAAATATGTAATAGCCCTACCTGATATTTCTACTCTCTCCCCTTTTAATTTACAGGAGAGTATTCCTTCTCGTTTGGATAATTGAATTGCCTCCAAATTATTTTTTCTTAATCGTTTTGCCCAATAAGGTATAAGCATACAATGCGCTGAACCGGTAACTGGGTCTTCATCAATTCCTGCATTTGGAGCAAAAAACCTTGAAACAAAATCGACTTCATTCCCCGGGGCTGTGACAATTACACCCAAATGTTTTATTATTTTCATTTGAGTAAAATCCGGTTCTATTTCCAATATCTCTTTTTCTGATTTAAAAACCACCATTAAATCTCTCGCCTTAAAAACGTCAACCGGAGTTTTTCCTAAAATGGATATTATACTTTCTGTAATCTCTGTTCTAACTGAGAGAACAGCTGGGAAATCCATAATTAGCTTATCTTGATCTTTTTTCACATGCAAAGTGCCACCTCCATATTTAAATGTTATGTCATTATTGGTATAACCAAGATGATTAAAAATAACATGAGCTGCTGCCAGTGTAGCATGACCGCATAGATCAACTTCCGTTTTAGGAGTAAACCACCTTATATTTACAAATTCATCTTCTTGGACAATAAATGCCGTTTCAGATAAATTGTTCTCGCCTGCAATTTGTTGCATTAGTTCATCAGAAATCCAACTCTCCAAGGGGCAAATAGCAGCAGGGTTTCCCTTGAAAACTTTGTCTGTAAAAGCGTCAACCTGAAATATTTTCATATTGGGTTCTTATTAAATTTCAAAATATAACCCTTTTTACCTTTCCCTTCTGAGGAAATAAATAAATCACCTTCGGGGCTAAAGCATATTCCTTCGGGTTGACGAAATATTTTAGGATCAAGGGGGATAAGGTCTTCAATCTCACCTTCCGGATTTAACACCACCAACATTTTTCCTACCGTGCCAATGACGAAAATGTAGTTACTAATTGGATGAACGGCTACACCACTTGGTTTAAAGGGTTTATGCTTCTTCTTACTCAAACCCTTTATTTCTATAATTTTATTATATGATTTACCATCAATGATGTACTTTGGTTTTTTCTTATACTTTTTTTTATCCAACTCAACGCGATATATAGATCTGCTTTTTTCTAATACATAATTTTTTGTCCCGGGTTCTTCTTTACATCCGATTAACAATTCAGACCTATTCCAGAAGTATCCAAGTCCTTCAGTATCATTTTTTTTTGTGAGATCGGTTTTTATCTCATTTACTTTACCAATGTCATCCTTGTTAAGAGGAAAAAAATAAACAGATCCATTACTTTTTAAAACATAAGCAGTATCTGAAATTATTTCAACCCCTTCGTAATCTCCTTTTTTGCCAAAAAGTTCTTTTCTAACAATTTTTTTATTTTCTAAATCATATAAGTATAAGATGCCATCTTCATCTTGGATGCAGGCCAATTGATTTGGTTTGTAATATGAAAGTCCTGAAATTTCCTCAAGCTCTTTTGGTAATACCCATCTTTCATCAGGATTTTTCAAATCATAGCTATCATCTTTTATGGTCAAATGATATGCTGAATCATGATAATTCCAAACATAGATTTGAGATAAATGGATCGAGAAAAAGCCTAAAATCAATAAAATCCCAATCATCGCATATATATTTATATTTCTCAATTATACATCGTTAAACTTTCGAGCACATATAATTTCAAATTACGTAAAATTCCCTGGCAATTAATTCCTTCCATTATTTTTTTGTAGAATATTCAATGTTGGTTTTATTTTGATTAAATATTAATCTGCCTAAACCAATTACCCTTACAAACTAGACTGGCCAAATATCATGTCTATTTAAAACCCTAATGGATCCTAGCCGATAAGCTGTTTTAATTTCTTTTTAATAATTCTCAACAGTGTGGTTACCTATTATACAAATATCATATCTACCAATGTAAATCATCTAATAATAAATTGCACTTACAGATGATTGCAAATTTTTTAATTAAAACGATGACGACACATTTTTTAATAAAGACTGAAAAATTTGAATTCTCACAAAGTGTCAAACAGTAGAATTTGATTTTAAATTTCCAATCCATATAAATTTAATTCGATGAAAAAAGTATTTTATTCTGCGGCTCTAATCTTCTCTTTTTCAATTGGGAGTACGCAATTATTTGCTGATGATATTATAACATGCGATTCTATTAATGATGAATTGACTTCAAAATTTAAGTTTCTGGGAGATTGGGATACTAATGGTATACCAAATTATTTACACCCGGAATCAGATAGCGTTTCTCAATCCCTTATAAACTTTGTAAAAGAAACCCTACCGGAAGGTGTCAAGATTTCTGAATCAAATGACAGTTATTTTGGAGATGATGTGCAACTAAATACTGAACTCACATCAGCAAGTGAAGTTTATTTAACTATGGTGCATGAGGGAGCAGGCTGGAAAAACTCATTGGGTTTTTATACATATGATATTAATAACCCTCCTCTGACAGTTTACGATATTGATAGTTTGGTTTTTATATTTCCAAATGTTTCTCAGCCGGATGCAATAAAACCTGGTGATAAAGTAAAGTTAGGAACATTTTCAGCAAATACTGGAATTGGGTATTTTCTTATTGCCAAAGGATGGAAGGGTAATTCAATTTGCATAGATTCTCATATCGTTTTTTCAGACTCTCGCTTCAATACATTTACAACAGAGGAGTTCAGACAGCAAACCATTTTATTAAATTATGTTCAGGAAAATAAACTGTTATTGGGTTTTGAGGATATAAAGCGACCTGAAGGAGACAATGATTTTAATGATGCTGTATTTTTCATTACCGCAGAACCAGGTGCGATTGATACAACAAACATACCAAAAATACCTACTGCTTTAATAAGTGGAGACACAACATTATGTGATGAAAGTGCAACAGCAACAATAAAAGTTAAACTTTCAGGTCAGGCTCCATGGACTATAGTATATGACAATGGAGTAGAAGAAATAGAAATTGAAGGTATTGAGGAAAGTGATTTTTCTTTTGAGACTACAATTAAGGATACCATTAAGCTTGTGTCAATTAAGGATAGAAATAAGTACGGTATAGTAAATGGAGAAGCCATTGTTGAATTGTCGCAGCCAACTGCAGTAATTAACGATCATTCAAATGGTTGTGGAGATAATGCTGCCGCTATTGAAATCGGGCTTACAGGTTATGGCCCATGGGTAGTAAGCTATAAAATTGATGGAGAGTCAATGTCAATTGAATCTGATGATAACCAATTAATTATTGATATTGATAAAAGCGGTTTATTTGAGTTGACTCAAGTAGAAGATGCGAATTGTATTGGCATTGCAAATGGAAACATAGATATAAATATATATGAAACCCCAGTAGCTACGATTTTTGGAGATGTTACATTATGCAACAATGACGAAGCCACCATTCAAATAAAATTAACCGGAGCTGCACCGTTCACATTTACTTATTCCGATGGTGAAAATGAATCAACAATCACCACAAGCGACAACCTATTTGAATTTACAAGCTCCGAGTTCAAAACATATACGATTTTAAATTTTACCGATGCCAATTGTAGTGGAGAAGTTATTGGGTCAGCTACCATTTCTGATGGAACCAAAGATCTGCTTGTCGAAATTGAGGCAAACGAAAAAAACTGTTTCGGGAGCGAAATACAATTGGGCATAATTGGAGAGGTTAATGAATTGGCTGTAACCTGGACAACGGATGGAAATGGTGTTATTGTAAATGGCGATCAAATAGATGCTTCATATATTCCTGCTGAAGATGAAACAGGTGTTATCAAATTTTCCGCAGAGGTCACCAACGGTTGTGTTATCAGTACCATTGCTAAAGAAGTAACTATCATTGAAGAGCTTGATGCAAGTTTTAGAGTGTCACCTATCAAAGACCTTTTAACCAATTCTCAAATTACATTTACCCCATCAGTAAATAGTTATAATGAATATGAATGGATTTTTGGAGATGGTAGTAGCAGTTCAGCAAAAAACTCATCAACTGAATTTATTGAAGGAGGGAAATATACAGTTGCCTTAATTGTAAAGGAGTCAGGTTGTGAAAAAATTACTGAAATAGAAATTGAGGTATTGTCAAAAGACGAATTATATGTTCCAAATGTATTTAGTCCCATTGCACAAAATCCTGAAAATCAGGTTGTGAAAGTTTATGGAAATAATATTGACGATTTTGATTTTTCATTCCAAATAGTAAACAGATGGGGAAAAACCATGTATCAAACCAATAGTTTACATGAAGCCAACAGCATTGGATGGGGTGGAATAAACAAGAATAATAATGAAGAACAAGAATTGAATGTCTTCACCTATTTCCTTAAAGGAAAATTTATTGGAGGAGAACGTTTTGAAAGAACCGGAACAATTACACAATTGAAATAATAGCAAAACCATGCAAAGAAAAAACCAACTTTTATTAGCGATCCTTATTATTTTTAGCGTAACAAGAGTTTATGCTCAGGATCCAGTATTCTCGCAGTTTTATAATTCAGCAATTTATTTGAATCCTGCATTAATTGCAGAAGAGGAAAATATGTACCTGAGTTTTGCTCACAGGTCTCAATGGGGAAGCTTAGATTTTCCTTATACCACAAGTCAGGTTTCATTGATTATTCCATATTTTAATGATAAGCACGCTAAACCTGAAGGTCAAGTTGGAGGAGTTGGTCTTTCATTTTACAGCGATGAGGCTGGTCAAGGTTCAAGTTTAAAAACCTATGGAGGAAATGCATCATTTGCGTATAATGTCAAACTGTCTAGCAAATCGATAAACAGGTTAACTTTTGGAATGCAAATGGGATTTATCCATAAAAATATTGATAAAAGTAAGTTGGAGTGGGGAGAGCAGTATAATCCATTTTTTGGATTTGACAATTCTACAGTACCCGTGGAAATAGATCAAATACGAAATCGAACTTTTTTTGATATAACTGCAGGAGCGTTTTGGAGATATTTTGCAAATTCTGATCTTAAAAATGTAAGAAGTGTATATGCTGGACTCAGTGCAGGTCACCTCAATAATCCAGATCAATCTGTTATAGAAGGTAATAAAAACAATTTGCCGGTATTATATAAACTGCATGGAGGGATGGTATTTTCACTGAGCGAAAAAGCATCAATCTCAGCGAACTTCCTTTCTATGCTCCACGACCAGGTAAACCAAACAAATATCGGTTCATTTTTATCCTATAAACTTCCATTCAATACTCATGGTCAAATGAGCAACCTTGTAACTAGGGTAGGTGCATGGTATCGAGTTCAAGATTCATTTATTGCCAGTGTAGAATTTTTGACAAACAATCTTCAGCTTGGGTTTAGCTACGATTGGAATGTTACTTCTTTACGATATAATAGTCGTGGAGCTGGATCTTTTGAGATATCTATGGGTTACAGATTTTTTAAACCTGCAGCCCCAAAAGTTCGATACTAAAAAATAGTACCTATTTCCAAAATAATAAATAGATAAAAGCTAAATCAACTTTATCAATCAGCTATTTACATCAAAATAAAAACAGATGAAAAACTTAATTATAATTGTAATATTTTTTGCTTTCACCTCCGCAGTTTACGGTCAGCAAGTAGAATGGGCAAATGAAGTGATCGATTATTCTTCTCAATTCGGGAAAAGACAATATTCAGTTAATCAAGTAACAGGCAAACCAAACGTACTTCCAAATTTAGGGGCAAGCCCGAATGCCTGGTCTCCTAAAAGGAAAGGCAAAGAGGAATTTGTTAAGGTTGGATTCAAATCGCCTATCAAAATTCAGCAGATAGCAATTGCTGAAACGCATAATCCGGGAGCTGTTTATAAAATATTTGCCTATGACCCAAAAGGGAAGGAATATTTATTAAACACCTTCGATCCACAAAGTATTTCTATCGAAGGAAGATTATTCAGGTTCTTTTTTGACAAAACATCTTATCCTGTTGCAGCACTAAAAATAACAATAAATAGTAATGTGCTTTCTGGCCATTTTGGAATAGATGCAATTGGAATATCGGATTCTAAAATGCCCATTACTGTTGAAATAAATGTTACCGATGAAATTAATAATGACTATGTTCCAATAGCGTTAAATTCAAATATTAATTCTGAATTTAATGAGCTTCGTCCACTAATTGCTCCCGATGCAAATACATTATTTTTTAGCAGACAAAATCACCCGGAAAATACTGGAGGTGAAAAAGATGACGAAGATATTTGGTTTGCGGAAAGAGATCCAAATACTGGAGACTGGCTAAAAGCTAAAAATGTCGGCAGACCATTAAATAATAAAGGGCCAAACTTTATTAGCTCCATTTCTGCCAATGGGCAAGCAATGCTCTTACTTCTTGGCAATGCCTATTACTCAAAAAATAAGATGACACAAGGAGTTTCTATGTCAGAAAAAAAGACAGACGGATCATGGGCAAAGCCAAAGAATCTTGATATCGCAAATGATTATAATTTATCTGATAAAGCAAATTATTTCTTGACTGACGATATGAAGGCCATAGTAATGTCTGTTGAAAGAAAAGATAGTCAGGGCGATAGAGATTTATATGTTATTAATTTAAAAGAAGATGGTAGCTGGACTGAACCATTAAACTTGGGGCCGCAAATAAATTCGGCAGCAGAAGAGGCTTCTCCTTTTTTAGCCTCTGATGGTAAAACAATGTTTTTCTCATCTAAAGGATTTAGTGGGTATGGAAAATATGATATTTACCTATCCAGAAGATTAGATGATACTTGGCAAAATTGGTCTGAACCGGAAAATCTTGGTTCAGGATTCAACTCAAGTGAAGATGATATATTTTTCAATTTTACAGAAAATGATGAATATGCCTATTTTACCAGGGGGACCATCAACAACACAGATATATACAAAGTAAAACTTCCTTATTATCAAAAGCCCGAAATGTTGGCTCCATTGGCATTGAAAATCCCAAACATCATTCTTTCAATAAAAGGGATGACGTTTAATTCAACCACCTTGGAACCCATCGAATCTTCAATTGAATTTATTAGAAATATAGACGATGATCAAATTCAATTAGTCTCATCTGGGCTAAATGGATATTCAGTCACATTAAAGCAAGGATACAAGTATCAAATAATATCTAAGTCGGAAGGATTCTACAATTCAATAGACACCTTAGATCTTCGAGAGATTGAAAATAGTGCAGAGATTGAAAAAAACATGTTTCTTGATCCTATTATCAAAGATAAGGCAATTGTTCTCAATAATGTTTACTTCAATTTTGACAGTGATATTATTAAATCAGAATCATTTCCCGAATTGGATAAAATTTCTGAAATGTTACTGGACAACCCAAATCTATATATGACAATTGATGGACATACTTGTTCAATGGGTTCTAATGAATATAACCTGGATTTATCACAACGACGCGCAGCTTCTATAGCAAAATATTTTGTTGGAAAGGGGACATTAACAGCAAGTCTTGATTTTAATGGGTATGGAGAGGCAAGACCAAAAATGCCAAATTCCACAGATTCTGGAAGGACAATGAACAGAAGAGTTGAGTTTGAGCTAAACGAAGTTCCGGAAATTAATCAGGAATTGACCAGTAATCATTAGATGTTACGAAAATGTATTTCCATACATTTTCGATCTGAATGGTGCAATAAATAATTTGAATAGCATCTCAATTATTTATTGCAATATTTATTTCCAAGCTTAAGTTTTAATTCTTTTCGAGCGATATGGATTCTGTTTTTGACGGTTCCTATCGGAATCTGTAGCTCATCAGCAATTTCATGGTATTTAAACCCTCTGAAATGCATTGTAAACGGATCCTTATATGTATCAGGTAATTTGTCGATGGCAGAGTTAATATCCTTCAGGGCAAATTTTTCATAAACAGAATTTTCGATTGAGGCTGAAGTAGAATTTATATAGTGTAAATTATTTGTGGAATCAATAAATGTTTTTTTTCGCATCATGCGTTGGTAATTAGTAATGAATGTATTTTTCATAATGGTGTACATCCATGCTTTAAGGTTGGTCCCTTCTGTATATTTTTCTCTATTTGAAAATGCCTTAAGAATTGTCTCTTGCATTAAATCGTTGGCATCTTCCATATCTCTTGTAAGGCGAAGCGCATAGGGTTTCAGATTTCCTGATAACTTGTCGATTGTGTAACTAAATTCTAATGCAGTCATGGCTGGCTCTGTTTTGTTTTTTTTTGTTTAACTTATATCACATTATATTAAACGTATCTTAATTTTTATGTTTGCTGTTCCTCTCTTTTTATTTAGCCGATACTGTGCTTTGATTGAATTATATGAATAAATGTTTTTTCTACGACATTTATTAACCAAGCCTAATTGATATTATTTGTCAAAAAATATTTTTAAACTGAGAATAAAATCACTCGGTATTTAAAGAAGTCCACTGTGTTTAATAAAAACTATTTTGGACATAAACAATTCTGAGGCAAGCTAAATAATATTTCATATTGCTATTTGTGACATTAGTCACAACAAGAACATTGTGCATTTTATTTGTAGATAACCCTTTTAATTTATTTTGCATTATCACAAAGTGCGCTTACAAGGTGCGGTTTAATATGACCGATTGGCATTTTCGCCTCTAAAAAACTATAAATATGAAACAATCTATTTTGTTCTTATTCATTGCTTTTTTTCCCTAACTTTATCCTGTAACTTCGGAGAAGAAGGGGATAATTGTAGCATATCTTGCGGAGGTTTTAAAACTGGACAATCTTTTGTCCAGACCAATCATCCGTTTGTGACCGAATCAAAATGTATTGAAATTGTGAAAGCTAAGAATGATAATAGTTGTAAAGCATCCTATTGTCCTCCAACTGGCAATTCGAGCGATTGTTACCAGGTCTATCCTTGATATTCAAGAAAAGACAAGATTTTTTGAAACTTAACAAGTACCAGTCTTAAAGATTTTATTATGAAATTTTAAAATAAAATATCATTTGTAATATACAAGAATTCTACCTTTCACAAGTTACATATTTTAAGCAAGCAGGCGTTGAGGGTAGAAAAAAATAAACTTAAATCAAATCTAAAATTATAACATGAATTATTTAACTGTATTAATAATAACAATTTGCATATGCCTTAGCAATATTTCAGATGCTCAATTTGCTGTTAATCAAGGATTTACCATCAGTCTAAACCTTCCGTATAACTCACTTTCAAAAGGTTTTGATGGAGAAACTATCCTTGTGGGAACTAATGATGTTTTTATAGTACCCAAGGTTGATGCAGGTTTTGGATGGGGAATAACCATTGAAATGAGATCGGAAAAATATTCCCTTGATTTGAGTTATTTAGAATCCAAACATGATGTGATGTGGGCAAATATCAGTGCTGAAGCAATTTATAGAGTAATCAGCATTGATTATAAGTACTACATTCTTGTACACTCAAAGTTTCAACCTTTCATACAATTAGGCTGGATACCTATAATGCCACTAAGAGTTTATGATGGTGCAGTAATTGTTTCTTCAAATTTGGTTAGTGATGCTCGTTATATTGGAAACATTGGTAATTTTCAGGTAGGCTTGGGTATGTCTTATTATTTCACACCTAAGGTTTCAGTAAAAGTGGCTGGTTTATACCGGTCATCGAAGTACCGATCTGTTAAAAGTGAGGAAGAGAATGTAGCCTTAGAGATTGAAGATGGCCTTAATGGAGCTGACTTTAATCTTGTTTTTGGAGTTGCTTATTCATTTTGAAGTTTTTCTGGCAGTTTTATACATAATTAATTTTTATCCTATTTGCTCAATAAGATCTTGAAATCCGCTGATCAATATAACATTCTGTGGCATGTCTATATTTCGATCAACTACCTTGTTGCACGATAATAGTATTGTAGCATTGGCAAATGAGTCAGAGAGCAATTCTGCATATTTTTGAATATCGCAATTGGTAGAAAATGTCGTGAGAATAGTCAAAACAAAATCTGGATTATGGTTTTCGTATATTTTCACTAAATCATTAAGAGGGGCATTTTTTCCTATGAAAATTACTTTGTTGTTATGAGACTTGATAATATACGTAGCTAACAATAGGTCAATTTCGCAGGTTTCATTTTTCGATAAGAAGAGAAGATATTTTTTGTTGATATTTTCTGAGTTGTTGATTTGACCGTCAATGGCCACAATCAATTTTTGCCTGACGAGATTGCCTGAAAAATGTTCTTGTGCAGCACTGATAGTCCCTGTTTGCCAAAGCAACCTTATTTTATTTATAAATGGAATTATCAGATTTATCATAGTACTTTCAAATCCCACATGCAGGATATTTGTACTTATAATTTTCTCAAATCGTTCTTCGTCTAATTCAAGTATCGCAATGGTCAAGCCCTGTATCTTTTCACAACAGGCCATTTTATTATCCATTATTTTTATAACCTCTGCCTGAAGATCATTGGCAGGCATATTACAAATTCTTGAAACTTTGTATCCTCTATCTTTTAAGAGAGAGATATTAAGTACCAGTTTCAAATCTTCACTATCATAGAATCTAATATTGGTATGTGTCCTTTGGGGTTTGATAAAACTATATCGCTGTTCCCATACGCGGAGAGTATGGGCTTTTATACCTGATAATTGTTCTATTTCTTTTATGGAATAACGAGACACTTTTATTTATTCTTTTATTAATAAGATCAAGTGGGCTATAATTGTTTAGTAAATAAATAGAAAATTTAAATATATTATTTCAGTAATCTGGTGGCCTCTCGATAGCTCAAGGTTGATAATGAATACTCTTTTACAAACCTTACGACTTCTTCAGGGTTGGTTTTTGAGTATTCTCTCAACGCCCAACCAATGGCTTTTTTTATAAAAAATTCTTTGGAAGATATTAGCGGAAGAATAAATGACTTTAAAAGTTTGAAGTCTGTTTTTTCTTTATATTTTAACTGGAATAAGAGGCAACTTCTTTGGAGCCAGATGTTTTTAGAACTCATCCATTTATTGGTATATACAGATATTTGTTGAGGAAATCGACGAAAATGTTGGCCAATATTCCAGGTAGCCAAACTATCGACAGTATCCCACCACGACTTTTGTAAAATCAAATTTTCATAAAGTTCTATATGATCTATAGGAGACGTTTTTAGATTTTTTTGTGAAAGACTCATGGCAAAATATTGCAACTCTCTTTCAGGCCTCTCCCAAAATTCAATGGTTATTTCGGGTACTACCTGCACATGGGGCAAATTAGAATTCACCAAAAATGGTCTTGATATTTCTTTACGCAATGGTGATTTTATTCCAAAGTATTCAAATTTATTTTTCATGTACTTTGCCATTGGAATTGCCGTGGATGGATCTGCATGTTTTTCAAATACAGCAATTACTTCTTTGATGTAGGTTGTCATGAAGCTGGATTGATATTAATTTTTACAGAAATCCAAAAACTTCTTCCAACTCCATCAATTCCAGATCCATGAATTCGATAACCACTGTCAAACAAATTCTGCAAACTGGCATTCAGAGAGAAGTATTTATGCTCATAGCCGGAATAAATATTAACGATATTCCAGCCGGGTGTGCCGCCATCGGCGATTCTATCATCGGCAATGTCACCAGGGGAAAGTCTTTCTTGTGTAGCGGCAAATACCCATTCTGCCATCATAAAAATATGTTGAGAAAAATTACTTCGTAAGCCTAACCTCCCATTCATTGGAGGAATTCGTCGCATAGGTTCATCCTTGCTTAAGTTTTGCCCATGAGTATAGGAAATGTTTCCAAATCCTACTATTGACTTGCTAAATTTAGCTTCGAGTTCCAGCTCTCCTCCATACAATCCTGCCTCGTTGATATTTTCACGCTTATATACTTTGTAACCATCCAGTGAATCAGCACCATTATGTTGGCCCGAGACATTTGTAATCAGGTCGTTGAGCTTATTATGGAATAAATGCAATGCGCCTGAAAATTTGCTATATCTGATTTTATAACCTATCTCTTTATTCAATGAGGTCTCAGGTTTTAAATTATATGATGGAACTTCGTATCGAAAATCTGCAATGCCAAAGCTGGAAACATCATTGATATTTGGTGCTCGAAAAGCAGAATTGATGTTTGCAGTAAGATGATGGTTAGCATTTAATTTATAAACTACACCAACGTTGCCAACCAATGCGTCAGGGGAAATAATAGTATTGCCAAACGTAGTATCTTTAATATTCAGTTGAATATAATTGTACCGCAATCCTGCTGTAAAATTCCATCTATTTAATTTATAACTATGCAAAGTGTACAATGCAAAATTATCATTGGTAGAGCCATCAGGATAAAGACCTCTGAGTTGATTTACCTCCATGGTTTCTAAATTGGTAGATTGAGCCCGACTACCAACATTATCATTATAAAACTCTATACCGGTTGTAATTTTCCAGCTTTTGTTAATATTGGAAATTATTTCAAAATTCGCACCAAGCGTATTTACGTCATCTTTCTCTTCTACAAAATCCACAGAACCTGTTTTCTGCTTTTCCCTGACTTCTAATGATCTTTGGAAAGAAATGGTATATTTTATTTCGGAAAATATCTTATTGGTATAATATGATTCGAGTCTCAGGTATGCCAAATCTCTTTGTTGGGGATTGAAGCGATAAATCTGATAATCTCCTGGAGCAATTTTATGATAAAGGGGTACATCCACTTGCTTCAGATGCTGATAGGCTGCAGTCAAATGATGTTTATTATTAAATTTATAAACACCCTTAAAATCCATAGAATATTCTTCATATCCGGTAGGTGTTAAAGTTCCCAACTCACCTCCTGCTTTAATATCTCCCAGATCTTTGTACGTAAATCCTCCGACAAAGGCGAAATTTTTAGTTCCCAGATTGACTTGCCCCCTTATAGTTTTTTCCATATCCGAAGACCAATATTTACCATAAAGTGTACCACTTAACTTCATGCCATTGTCAGAAAACTTGGGGTCTGAAGATAGCATATGGATTGTTCCTCCAATAGCATCTGATCCATATTGCACAGAACCGCCACCCCGTAGGACTTCAATATTGGAAATCATCAATGGATCAATTGTATTTAAATATTGGTTGGGCCCCGAACGATAAGTAGAATTATTCAATCTTATGCCATCCATCATCAAAAGCGTTTGATATCCTGTCAAGCCCCTGATAAATGCCGACCCACCACCATGATTTGTTTTTTGCATCCAAACGCCAGGTATATGCGAAAGCACCTCCGGCATGGACATGGGAGATAATCTTTGTAATTGGGCTTTCCCGAGATAACCAACAGACTCTGGTCTTTCAAAGGCATTTGTCTCAAATCTTTGTGCAGATATAATCAGGGTGTTATTGAGATAAATGGTCGATATTGTATCCGAATCTTCACTGGAAGCCCAAGTGCCAATGTTGATAGTGAGTATAATTACAAATGATAAATACAGTCTAAAATTCATGTTACAGACTAGAAAAAGATCGTTTTTAGCGAAGATATCCAAAACATTTAAGAAGCAGAAGAAAGTTAATAAAAAGCCGTTATAAATTTAATCCGCAATTTTCCGATGAGCAATATATGCAAAAATAAATGTCGCTGCTATCCTAAAAAACATTGCTCCAATGGTTTTTGTTTCATATTCCAGTCCAGCATTAATATGAATAAACAAGCCAAGGAGGGTTGAAATTAAAATCAGACCAGCAATGATCAAAAGCTTAACCGACCATCGTTTTTGTTTCAAAATCCCAAATGAGAGAGAAGAAAAAAACGTCAACATCGTGGTGAAACCTGGCAATAAAATACTAAACTTGAGGCGAAGTTATAGTTCAAGTTTTCTTAAACAAACTCGTGAAGCTTGACAACTATCCAAAAATATTTAAAATGAATATATTTTTAATCGGGGCAGATAAGGATAAGTCGGGTGAATTAGCTGATGAAATAACATATTCTAATATAACTGCAATAATTTCTTCCGTTATTGCATTTATTATTTCTCTTGTTTTGTTACAGGGTTATGGCTGGATAATCTCCGTCTATATTGCTTTGGGGACGGTTTTTTTATATAGTGTACCAATATTATTTAATTATTTAGGATTTTCAATAGGAGGAAGATTGTTATTGTCTCTAATCCCTCCTGTTATGATCTTGATGGGAAATATAATCACTCTTATTTATATACCGAATGGAACACATGCTTATTCCTTTGATGTAAGGGTACTCATACTTGCGAGTGCAGCTTTACCCCTATTGCTATTTAGAATGGAAGAGCGGGCTTATTTCATCATTGCTTTGATTGTTAATTTAACAATATTAACTTTTTTTGATGATTTTCATGATCTTTTCAATATTAACTATAGATCTTATTTTGGCGAACAATATTATATATCCACATATTTTTACTTGATCGCATTTAGTCTTATTGTTACTCCACTATTGATTTTTAAAATACGCTTATTTAAACTTGATAAGAACAGAAAGGAATTATTTGAATCTCTGGAAAATAAGGTATCAGCTCGTACAAGTGAGCTTAAAAAGCATTCTGAAGAGCTTATTCGTAGCAATAATGAACTTGAGCAGTTTTCATATTCAGTTTCTCATCATTTAAGAGCCCCTGTTGCTCGTTTGTTAGGACTAACCGGCTTGTTTAGCAAGCTTGACCCTAATGAACAGACTAGTTTGGTTGAGAAAGTTAGTTTTGAAGTTGTATCATTAGATTCAATTATTTCAGATTTAAACGAAATACTTCAGATTAGAAATAACCTTTATAAGATAAAAGAAATTATCAATATAAAAGAAGAAGTCAAAATAACCCAAAAAGTTTTAGTTGATAGTGGGCAGAAGATGAGCTTTGTAGAAAATATGGAGTTGGAAATAGAGAAAAACACCTTTTGGGGAGTAAGAGCCTTTTTGCAAAGTATTTTGTCCCATCTAATTGGTAACGCTTTTAAATTTAAGAAAGAAAGGATTGATTTAAAAGTTAAGGTTATCACAAAGAAAGAAGGCAATAATTTTATACTAAAGATTATTGATAACGGGAAAGGCATTGATCTTAGCCAACACAATAATAAGTTATTTAAAATGTATTCTCGTTTTCATTTTGGTATGCAGGGTAAGGGACTTGGTCTTTATCTTGTTAAAAAGCAAGTAGAAGAAATGAATGGCACCATTCAAGTTAAGAGCAAAGTTAACCAAGGAACAACTTTTATTATAACTTTACCTCTACCAAAACCGGAGCAATTTGATCATCAGGTATATATTGAAAATGATGTGGTTAAAATAATTTACAATGGAATATTATCTACTTCCAGGATTTTCTGGAAAAGACCCCCAACTACAGAGGAGTTTCGTGATATCATGAGCAATAATATTGGTACTATAAAAGAATATCCTACTAAATATTGGATAAACGACACAACAAACTTTGGTGGCTTAAGCAATGAAGACCAATTATGGTTCAATGAGTATGCATTTCCACTTTTAGCTAAAACAGGTATTCTAGGTATAATTGTAATTAATAAGGAGGGAAGAGGCTTTAAAAACAACCAATGGAATTTAATGAAAAGATTTTGTGCAAATGCAGGCATTGTGCTAGCTTTTAAACATTCTTTGAAAGAAGCCAAAGAATTTATTACAAGCAAAAGAATAGTGTCTTAACTATGAGCATGCAAGGCAAACTAAACCACCTTGGATTAAGTAGTTCGCCAGCTAAAAGCATTTGGTCGTAATCCAAAAAACGAAGGCAAAAAGAAAGGAGGTTTAAAGGTTCATATGATGACTGATGTTCATTCGGATACTCCTGTATTTGTAAAACTCAGTGAGGCGAAGCTTCATGATAAGAACTTTTTGGAGTACCTACGGCTAGCTGCCAGTATGATAGTTTTTGATCGTGCATACAATCATTACTTACAGTTTGCCCGTTGGACAGCACAACAGGTAAACTTTGTGTGTCGTCTGAAGTAAAATGCAGCCTATCAGGTCGTTTTTAGCGAAGATATCCAAAACATTTAAGAAGCAGAAAAAAATAATAAAAAGCCGTTATAAATTTAATCTGTAATTTTCCGATGAGCAAAATATGCAAAAATAAATGTCACTGTTATCCTAAAAAACATTGCTCCAATGGTTTTTGTTTCATATTCCAGTCCGGCATTAATATGAATAAACAAGCCAAGGAGGGTTGAAATTAAAATCAGACCGGCAATGATCAAAAGCTTAACTGACCATCGTTTTTGTTTCAAAATCCCATAACCGGAGAATAAGTATATCCAACTGCAAATAAAGTTGGCCCACACTATAAATAAAACGTAGTTACCCTCCTTTTCTCTAATCCCAAACCAGTCAAAAATTATAGAGCTTGTCAAGAATAAAGTTAGCAGCCCAAATATTATTAATACTATTGCGAGAATTTTGGTATAAGACTTGTTCATTAGTCAATAATAAAAACAAGTTAAACTATTTATTCATCATAAAACTTTGCCTTATGCGAGCTGGCAAAACGCATTAATTTTTCTGCAACCTCCGGATGATCATCAATCACATTGGTACTTTCTAAAGGATCATTTTCCATATCGAAAAGCGACCGCTCAATCTTTCTGGTTTCATGTTTACCAGCCTGACCATCGTTGCCTGGAATTAAGAGATGTCGATAATCATGAGCCAGGTGCAGCTTCCATTTCCCATCACCACTCATTACACCTTCGAAATTTCGACTTGTTGACAGCGCATAATAATCATGTGGATTTTTTAAGTTTTTCTTCCCGGAAATAAACTCCCAAACATTCTGACCATCTATTTCATTTTCCGGCATTTCTATTCTAGCTACATGACAGAGCGTAGGCAATAAATCGATAGAAAAAAATGCTTTGTCAAATGATGAATTGGGTTTTAATCCTACTGGGTATTTTATGATACAGGCAGATCGGTTTCCCCCATCAAATGAAGTAGCCTTCGCCTCGCGAAAGGGCGTTTTTCCGGCATGATTGCCATACGAAACCCAAGGGCCATTGTCTGAGGAAAATATAACAATTGTATTTTCATCAAGACCATTTTCTTTAAGCGCTTTAGTAATTTCGCCAACTGACCAGTCCAACTCCAAAATAACATCACCGTACAGTCCAACTCCGGATTTCCCTTCAAATTCATCACTACAAAATATAGGCACATGAGGCATTGAGTGTGGCACATAAAGCAAAAATGGCTCATCCTTGTTGCGGCGAATGAAATCAACTGCATGTTCGGTAGACCATTTAGTAAGCATTTTTTGATCTTCAATGCTCACCTCCTCTATACTAACTTTATCGTTTTCCCAGTATTGAAGTGGGTATCTTCCCCAGTATTCAGGATCTTCGGGATGATGTTTCCACATATCATTGGAATACATGAGGCCACATGATTCATCAAAACCCCTGGCAAATGGCCGTGTTTCAGGTTGATCTCCGCAATGCCATTTTCCGAATATCGCCGTTTTATATCCAGCGGTTTTAAAAATTTCACCGATGGTAGGAAAAGTTGTTTCCAATCCTCGGCCTTTGGGTCCATGGGCACCAAATACTTTAGTGCGACCAGGATAACACCCCGAAATCAATGCCGACCTCGATGCAGAGCATATGGCCTGTGGCACATGGAAGTTAGTAAAGGTTCTGCCTTCTTCTGCCAAAGTCTGCACATGAGGGGTCTGGATTCCATCAAGGCCAAAGGGTCTGAAATCTGCATAGCCGGAATCATCGAGAAAAATAATGACAACATTGGGTTGTTTGAAGGGTTGGCAAGCACTTATTATAATTAATAAAGTGACAAAAATCAGCTTAGAATTAAGGATGTATCTTTTCATAAATCAGTATTTTATTGATGATACGAATATATCATCAAAATTGACAATTTCTCTTTTATTGGATTGAGGTATTTTTAGAATTACCTTATAATTGGTAGATTTTTCATGAAATTTTGTATTTGAAAAAATAGATTTATTATACCAATAATTTACCATTCAATCTCTTATAATTTTTGCTTGTTCAATAAATAATTTCCTCAATAAATCATACCTTTGCGCCTTAATTTTAAAGGTAGTCGTCCAACTAGCATTTACAATAAATATGAGGGGAAATCTGAATCCGCAGGATATTTTTGAATACAGGCATCATGGAAAAAATGATGAGTTCACAAATACAAAACTCCAAAAAATTGGTGTTGTATCAATTGAAGAATTAATTGATCAAACTGTCCCGAAATCCATCAGGTTGCAAGCACCTATCCATTTACCAGCCCCGCTTACCGAACATGCATTTTTGGAAGAAACCAGTAAGCTGGCCTCAAAAAACAAAATCTTCAAATCTTTAATTGGTCAAGGATACTATGGTGCTAAGACGCCTACCGTAATCCAACGAAACATATTAGAAAACCCAGGGTGGTACACAGCATATACGCCTTATCAGGCAGAAATTGCACAAGGCAGGCTTGAAGCCCTGATTAATTTCCAGACCATGGTCATTGATCTTACTGGAATGGAAATAGCCAATGCCTCCCTTCTTGATGAAGGTACCGCAGCAGCAGAGGCGATGTCGATGCTGGCCGGGTTGAGAAAAAGACCTAAAAAATCTGCCAATAAGTTTTTTGTTGATGCAAAGGTTTTTGATCAGACCATTGATATTCTTCGAACAAGATCACTTCCTGTTGGTATAGAAATAGTTGTTGGAGATTACAAAACATATGATTTATCTGACCCCGATCTTTATGGCGTATTGGTTCAATATCCCAATAAATATGGAGAGGCCCATGATTTCAGTTCGTTTTTTGAAGAGGCAAAAAGCCATAGCATCTCCATAGCCGTAGCTACAGATTTAATGAGCCTTGCTTTGCTAACACCACCCGGTGAAATTGGTGCAGATGTGGTTGTTGGTACAACACAGAGGTTTGGTGTACCACTCGGATATGGCGGACCACACGCAGCCTATATGGCAACCTTAGATAAAAATAAGCGCCAAATGCCAGGTAGGATCATTGGCAGCTCGATCGATAAAGATGGCAATCCCGGATACAGAATGGCACTACAAACCAGGGAGCAACATATTCGCAGGGAAAAGGCTACCAGCAATATTTGTACTGCACAGGTACTTTTGGCTGTTATGGCCGGGATGTATGCGGTTTATCATGGGTCTGAGGGTATTCAGCGAATTGCTTTAAAAATCCATCTTTTAGCAAAATCATTGAAACAGGTATTGTCTGAAATGGGTTACCAAGTAGCTGATAAAGATTTTTTTGACACCATAAATATTTCTGTCAGCGAAGATGAAAAAAGAAAGATTCTAAAGGTTGCGGAAAAGCATAAATTCAATTTCAATTATTTTCATAAAGGTTCAATATTAATTGCCCTTGATGAAACCTGCGAGATCAAAGACCTCATGGGCCTCATTCAAATTTTTTCTGAGGTGAAAGGTGAACTGATCAATCAAAAAGCAATCGATTTAATAATTGATACGGTAGCCATAGATTATCCAGAGGGCATTGCACGAAAGAGTGAATTTCTAACTCATGAAATTTTTAATAAATACCATACGGAACATGAGCTGCTTAGATATATAAAACGACTGGAAAATAAAGACCTTTCCTTGGTCCACTCCATGATCTCACTCGGATCATGCACCATGAAATTGAATGCCACAACAGAAATGATTCCTGTCACATGGCCTGAGTTTTGTAATATTCACCCGCTTGTCCCACCAGATCAAGCACTGGGTTATAATGAATTATTTAAGGAACTGGAATCTTACTTATCTGAAATTACTGGTTTTGCTGCCACTTCGCTTCAGCCAAATTCCGGTGCGCAGGGTGAGTTTGCAGGACTCATGGTCATAAAGGCATATTTGGCTCATATCGGTCAAGGGCATAGAAATATAACCCTTATTCCTGCATCAGCCCATGGTACCAATCCGGCAAGTGCAGTGATGGCCGGAACGAAGGTGGTAATAGTTGCTTGTGATGATCATGGGAATATTGATATCTTAGACCTGAAAAGTAAGGCGGAGCAGCATAGAGATAATCTGGCTGCATTTATGGTTACTTACCCATCAACGCATGGGGTATTTGAAGAAGGAATCATAGAAATATGCCAGATTATCCATGATTGTGGAGGGCAGGTTTACATGGACGGCGCAAATATGAATGCCCAAGTCGGACTAACCAGCCCCGGAATAATCGGCGCAGATGTTTGTCATTTAAATCTGCATAAAACCTTTTGCATCCCACACGGTGGAGGAGGCCCTGGCATTGGTCCAATTTGCGTTGCGGAGCATCTGGCTAAATTTTTACCGGGAAATGCTTTAACAACTGACCAATCAGAAGATAATATGAGTGCCGTGTCTTCGGCGATGTATGGCAGTGCTGGGGTTTTACCTATATCCTATGCCTATATAAAATTGATGGGGGCAGAAGGCCTAACCAATGCCACAAAAAACGCAATACTGAATGCCAATTATATAAAGGCGTGTCTGGAAGAGCATTATCCAATATTGTATTCCGGATCGCAAGGAAAATGCGCTCATGAAATGATACTGGATTGTCGCGCATTCAAAAAAGTAGGCGTAGAAGTTGAAGACATTGCCAAGCGTCTTATGGACTATGGGTATCATGCGCCTACGGTTTCTTTTCCGGTGGCTGGAACTTTAATGGTCGAACCTACCGAAAGTGAATCGCTGGAAGAATTGGATACATTTTGCGAGGTCATGATTTCTATCAGAAATGAGATCAAAGAAATAGAAGAAGGAAGTGTTGATGCGCAAAATAATGTTTTGAAAAATGCACCTCATACTTTGAAAGTGGCTACAGCAGAAAATTGGGATTTTCCTTACAGCAGACAAAAGGCTGTTTATCCTCTCGCATATATTGCACAAAATAAATTTTGGCCTGCAATAGGGAGAATCGACAGTGCTTATGGAGATAGAAATCTGATGTGCAGTTGCTTGCCGACGGCAGCTTTTATGGAAGAAGAGCTTGAATTATCAAATCCGGTTTAACCCGGATTTTGGCTTTTTGATTTTATCTCAATTTGCCTTTTGATAAAACCCTCTACTTGCTCGACGTCAAGTTTTTTGGCAATGATTTTTTTCTGGCTATCCAATATAAATATCACCGGTGTGGATTCGATATTATATTCATATCGGAAGTTTGACCTGACCTTCGGGTCAGCCATATTGATCCAATTGAGATCTTGTTCTTTTATGTACTTCTTCCATTTATCAACATCCTTTTTGATGTTGGCTGCAATGACAGTCACACCCAAATCTTTTAGTTTTGCATCGTACAATTCTTTCAGTAATGGCGTTTTCTTTTTGCAATGCCCACAATCGGGATCATAAAAGTACAGCACGAAATAATCTGATTTCAATGCATAGAGAGAAATAGGTTTCAACAGCGTATCAAGCAACATCATTTTTGGTGCAGGTTTGCCCAGTAGGTTTGGTTTGAGTCTGTTTACTCTGTCGGTAATTTTTGCGGTTAACGTAGAATCTGCCCAAAAAGCATCACCTGATAAATAATAGCTTTCAGACAGATCGACAAATACTTCATCCAAACCCATTATTTTAGAAGTCTCATACTTGTAAGTGATGGTCACAACACAATAGCGAAAAACATCGTCATTTGCCCTGGCCATTTCAATGATATTATGTGCCGAAGCAATGATAGAGTCTGGGTGCTTTACAGTATATTTCTCAAGGTAATCCTCAATTTTGCTATAAAAATTGGGTGTACGCAATATTTTTTTATCCGAGAAATCCATATTATCAAAGTAGTGGGCCTTATAATAATTGTACCCAAAGTTTGGGTTAATAGCATTTCCATTTTCGTCCATTGGTGGCGTAGGAACTTCTACATCTATGGTCGATTTTATAAATTTAACCGCAAAAGTTTCTGGGTATTTCTCCATGATTGTGGCACGAAAAGATTTAACCTCCCCATCGAGCGTTTTCAATTGTTCTTTTAAACGATCTTGTTCATCTTGATCTGTACTATCCTTTAGTTGTTTGCTAATTTCTCCAGCCAATTTTTGCTTCTCCCTCATGAATTGCTGAAAGTCAAAAAATACTTTATTTTCTAGAGATCCAGTTGGTTTCATGTGTTTGATGAGATTGACTGTATCGGTTTCCAAACTAAAATTTGGCTCTGCAACAATCAGATCGAAGTATAAATTTTTTGGGCTATAAATAAAATATACTCCTCCGTCCAGTGGCTTTGATCCCTCAAAAACAAATATGCCACCATCATTGATTTTGGCTGTATCAGCTAAATATTTCTTGTCACCATATGGATAACCAAGATAGCAAACATCACCTTGGAAATTATTGATTTTCACTTCAATGCGATAGGCGCTGTCTTCTGCATTTGCTGAAGAAACCCCAACTATAAAAAATAGGGTAAGTATTATAAAATATTTATTGTACATGAATTTGTCTTATTTAGTTACTCAATTAAATAGCAATGTCGTTTAGTTAAGCTTGTAGTGGCAGTCTGCCTATTTAAAACTCTATATGCCCAAAATTAGAGATCACTTTCCCGAAAAAACGGGACAGTCTGTGCCTACCAATGACCTAAAAAAATACCTTGATAGTCCCCGGACTTGTTCCGGGGTCTGTTGGCAATTTGAAAAATCATTTCTTATGGCAGGCAGATCCCAGAATAAACCTGCCTACTGCAAGCAGGTCTGGGAATTAACTGGTATTTTTTAACGCCATTTTCATTTTGTGCATTTTGGATAAAATGTTAATTCTTGCGATGACGTGCTGACTTAACTAAACTACATTGAATTATATAGTATTAAGTCAAAGTTTTTCCTTTAAACGATTCTATTATCATATTTCTTTCACCTTTAAGGATGTACCGCTCTCTTCAATCACTACCACCTTACTATCTTTCTCAATAAATTCACCCCTGGTAATTGCATCTTTTAGTTCACCATCGATGATTATTTTTCCACTTGGTCGCAACACTGTATAAGCAGTTCCTTTCATGCCCATGTAAGAGTGCAGATCGAAATTGGAGGTATATCCTTCACTTCTGCTTTGGGTATCTACCAGAGATATTCTTTTGAAAACATTAGTTTGTGTAAGTCGCACCCCTCCAAAAAACATTAATATTATTGAAGCCATCAAGCCTGAAAGTGCAGCGGCGGCGGCTTTTGTAATTTCACTTGTTTGGACAAACGAAAAATCAAAATAATCATTGTTGAGCATAACCAATATTAGCGAACCGACAATCAATAAAATGCCCGCTAAACCTGCCACACCAAATCCAGGAATCACAAATACCTCTATGAGCAATAAAATAATCCCGACAAAAAATACAATAATTTCCCAGTTTTCAGCAAGCCCATTCATATAATAAGGAACAAAATAGAATACGGCTGCAATAACGGAAGCGAGAATTGGGAAGCCGACTCCGGGAGTTTGGAGTTCAAAATAGATACCACCAATAATTACCATGATAAGAATTCCGCTTACAAATGGATTAAGAAAAATTCGAATGATGCGTTCCGCAAGGTCGAGTTCAAAATTTACTATTTCATAATTTTCAACACCATTTCTTTCTAAAATTTCCTCAATAGATTTAACCTCTGCCTCACAAAAGTTGTATTTAATTGCCTCCAAGGTACTAAAAGTTAATACTTTCCCAGCCTCTGTAACGCTGTCAATTGCTATAGTCTGGTCAACCATCGCTTCTGCAATTTGTGGGTTTCTTCCACTTGCTTCAGCCGTTGACCGCATGATAGAGCGCATATAAGATTGATATTTATCCGGTGCGGCTTCGCCGGTAGCCACCACCACCGTAGCGGCGCCGATACTGGCTCCCGGAGCCATATAAATGCTGTCGCAAGCAATGGAGATTAATGCCCCGGCTGAGGCGGCATCCTTATTTATAAAAACCCACAAAGGCTTGTCAAACTCCAGCATTCTGGTCCTGATATCATCGGCATCATTTACAGCACCACCATATGTATCCAAATCTAAAATGACAATATCTGCCTCTATTTCCTTCGCATAGTCCAAAGCCAATTCAGAATACCTGTTGGTTCTTGGGTCTATTTCTGAATCAATCTTCATCACCATCACCTTTACCTCTCCTTCTTGAGCATACGAAAAGGAAGTGAGTAACAGACTCATCACGCAAAAAAGATAAAACCTGATTCTATTTCTAAAAAAATTTATCATTGCTATTATTTTTGTAAGGCTCAAAATTAAGGGAATTATGTTTTTATAAGAACTAAGGAGCTATTTATTCATAGCACCCTCAAACCATTGCGCATTTCAATAATTATTTTCCGAATTATTCAGGTGAAATTCTTATTTTGGACACCATAAGCATCACACACTTGACAATACTAATTTAATGGTACTAAATTATATCTGGGTTTCCTTTTTTATCATTGCTTTTGTAGTTGCATTGTTCAGGTTGATCTTCTTTGGGGATGTCGAAATTTTCCCAAGCCTTTTCAATTCTACAATGAACATGGCAAAACTGGGATTTGAAATATCCCTCGGATTGACAGGAGCCATGACCCTTTGGCTTGGGATTATGAAGATCGGAGAAAAGGGCGGTATCGTTTCTATTTTTTATCGCTTGACAGGGCCTTTACTAAAGCAAATATTTCCGGACATTCCTGAGAATCACAAACTGTTTGGGCCATTAATCATGAATATCTCCGCTAATATGTTGGGACTGGATAATGCAGCAACTCCCATGGGCATCAAGGCAATGGAGGGAATGCAAGAGTTAAATAAAAATTCTGATAGTGCTTCCAACTCTCAAATCATGTTTTTGGTTTTAAATACTTCAGGCTTAACCATTCTGCCAATAAATGTTATGGTGATCAGGGCTCAGATGGGAGCAGTTGACCCATCTGATATATTTATTCCTACCCTGTTGGCAACTTACTTTTCGACGCTCACAGGTTTGATAGTAGTTTCAATAGTCCAAAAGATCAATTTATTAAACCGTACTGTATTACTTTACATCGGTTCAATGACAGCATTTATAATAATTTTTATTGTTTACTTAAATTCATTGCCTCAGGAAAAAATTGCGACAATATCATCCGTTATATCAAATCTCACGCTTTTCTCTGTTATAATATTATTTATAGTACTCGCACTTGTCAAAAAAGTAAACGTATATGAGTCGTTTATCGAAGGCGCAAAGGAAGGGTTTGGCATAGCAATTAAGATAATTCCGTTTTTAGTAGCGATGCTTATAGCCATTGGTGTTTTTCGTACATGTGGAGCTTTAGATTATCTTGTAGATGTCGTTCGATTTCTGGTGTCTTTATTAGGTATCAATACTGATTTTGTCGATGCGCTCCCTACCGCATTTGTAAGACCACTAAGTGGCAGTGGGGCCAGGGGAATGATGGTAGAAACCATTAATTTATTTGGCGTTGATTCTTTTGCAGGAAGGTTATCATCAGTGATGCAAGGGACAACAGAAACTACACTTTATGTCGTCGCTGTTTATTTTGGAGCAGTTGGCATACGAAACACAAGATATGCCATCACTTGCGGACTAATTGCTGATTTAGCCGGGGTCATTGCAGCAATTCTATTGAGCTACATGTTTTTTCATTGATCTAAATGTATTGGAAAATACTACCCCTGTTGGTCTTGTGACCAACAGGAAAGCAACTCTGCAAGGGACATAAATCTGGTTATGAATAACCATGGGATTAATTGATAATTCATCATTAATAATTAAACGAATGACCATTCAAGCTTAAACAATATTCAACTTTTTTCGGAGTGGACTCAACTTTAGTCAGATGAGAGTTGTAAAAAACTTTCAATCCCATAAAAAGGAATGGATAATATAGGATTCCCTTTATCATAGGGTGCTTGAGATATTTTTACCGCTATTTTGCTATGGTACTTTTCGATAAACATATGCATACTTTTCATGCGTCCGTTCGGTCCCGATTTAATTTCTATGGGTATTACCTGCCCATCTTTTTCGATTAAATAATCAAGTTCAGCGGTGCTACTTTTTGCTTTTCTCCCCCAGTAATAAAGTCCTGTTTGCGTATATGGAGATTGACATGCGATAAGTTCTTGTCCGGCAAACTGTTCTGCGACTGCCCCCTTGAAAATGGCGGTAAAATTTTTTTCTTTTATTGTCTCCAAATAAATACCACTTATAGCATGAAAAAGTCCCACATCAAGAAATATTATTTTAAAATAAGATTCATGCACACCTGCTGCCAAGGGGATTCCCGAACCACCGGTTTGTCTTGCTCGAGTCACAACCCCTGCTGTTTCCAGTAATTCAAGAGCTTCTTTTAATTCCCTTGATTTTATGGAACGATCTACTTTTGCATAAACAAATTTCTGTCCTACCATTCCCGGTACAGAAATAAAAATTTTCCGAAGGTAAATGTGTTTTGTCAATTTTGAATATTTGGCAAAATCATCAACATACGTATCAATGATTGAAAGTTGTAGTCTTTGACATTTTATAATGTCGCGAGTTGTAGTATATTCTTTCACTACGGCCGGCATTCCACCAATAATAAAATATTTCCTCACATATTCATTTAACTTATCGTGGAGCGTCACAGGCAATTTTTCCAATTTTGAATTATCCAAAATGTAACGCCTCAATGCTGATTCACCAACAGCATCAAGAAATTCACCAAAAGAAAGCGGGTAAAGGAAAAGGTACTGAATTCTGCCAACTGGCATCTTGAAATTTTCGGAAGTCAGCGCAAACTCAAGTAGTGAACCTGCGCCTATGACATGCAATTCAGGCATTTCTTCAAAAAAATAACGCAATGAAACAATAGCTTTAGGACATTCTTGAATTTCATCAATGAATAAAAGAGTTTTACCGGCCTCAGGATTATTGGTAGTATATAAAACAATTTTTTCGATTATTTCTACCGGGATGTTTGTGTCAAAAATATCCTTGAATTCTGGATTTCGCTCAAGGTTAAGATAGATTAAGTTTTCAAACTCGTTTTCCCCAAACTCGTTTATAATAAAAGTTTTACCCGTTTGCCGGGCCCCTCTCATTAGCAATGGGCGTCTGCCGCTTGAATTCTTCCAGTCAACTAATAATTGATAAATATCTCGTTTCACCTTTATATATTTTATGTTTTCGGCTAATATACAAGGTTAAAAGTAATATAAAATGGATAAAAAGAGAGGTTTAAAATTTAATTTATTGGACATAATACAAGGTTTCAATTTATCATTATTGTCTAATGTGGATTAGTTAAGCTTTTCGCCCCTGTTGGTCTTGTGACCAATATGAAAGCAACTCTGAAGGGGACACAAATCTGGTTCTGAATAACCATGGGTTTTTAATGGCTTTTCGAGAATTTATATAATGGCATATGGCCCACAGATTCCCCACCACGCCTGTCAGCCGGGGCTGGGCGGGCAGGCGGAATAAATCCGGCAAGTTGCTCTCCATAGTCCCCGCACTTGTTGCGGGGCCTGTCTGCAAATTTCAGAAACCCAAATAGCAACAGACAAACTAGCAGAAAGCAAAAGTCCTATTCTTCGTACTCATGCGAGCCTGCCTGCAAGACCTTGGACAATTAAGGCTTTTTCTCTTGCTGAGATTCTCACAGATCGCAAACAGATGCCGGAACAAGTCCGGCAATTGTATACTTCAATTGAAAAGTCAGCTGCATCACACTGGTTGGCATATGAGATTAATTAAAACTACTTAAACTTACCCCTCAACTGAAACAATTTATCCTCCATAGATTCCTTGGGTTTTTGATGCCTTTTCTCAGGTTTTTTAGTTCTTGGCTTTTCACCAAATGGATTACTCTTCAAGGACAGTGAGATTCGCTTTCGGGGAATATCAACTCCAATCACTGTCACTTTTACTTTATCCTGGACTTTGATAAAATCTGCCGGGTTATTTACAAATCGATCTGCCAGATGACTTTTATGTACAAGGCCATCTTGGTGTACGCCAATGTCAACAAAAGCGCCAAAGTTGGTCACGTTGGTGACCATGCCATTTAATGACATCCCAATTTTCAGGTCTTCCATGTTATGCACATTTTCATCAAATTCTAGGATTTCAAATGTTTCTCTGGGATCGCGACCTGGTTTCTCCAGCTCAGCCAGAATATCTTTTAGGGTAGGCAAGCCAATGGTTTCTGTGATATATTTTTCAAGTTTTATAGATGCTCTTAATTCTTTCTCTGCAATCAAGGATTCAATATTCACGTCAATATCTTTGTGCATGGCCGCTACTATTTTATAACTTTCAGGATGTACCGCACTATTGTCCAAGGGATTTGCAGCATTTTTAATTCGCAGAAACCCGGCAGCTTGCTCGAATACCTTGTCGCCCATTCGGGGAACTTTTTTTAAGGCTTTCCTGCTTTTGAAGGGGCCATTTTCGTTTCTATATGTAATGATATTTTTTGCCAGTGCAGGACCAAGGCCAGAAACATATCCCAACAATTCCTTGCTTGCAGTATTTACCTCCACACCAATGGCGTTTACACAACTGATCACAATATCGTCCAATCCCTGCTTCAGCGCATTTTGATCTACATCATGTTGATACTGGCCGACGCCTATGGATTTAGCATCAATTTTTACCAACTCAGCCAACGGATCCATCAATCGACGACCAATGGAAACAGAACCGCGAACGGTGATGTCATAATCAGGAAATTCTTCTCTGGCCGTTTCGGAAGCCGAATAAATTGAGGCGCCACTTTCATTGACCATCACCACCAGCATATCTTTCGGTAGCCCTATGGATTTTACAAAGCTTTCTGTCTCTCTTGCTGCTGTGCCATTGCCAATGGCTATGGCTTCGACATGATATTTGGAGCAAAGTTCCTGAATTGTTTTAGCAGATTTGATGGTATTTTTCTGTGGCTCATTGGGAAATATGGCTGTGTGGTGCTGGAGTTTTCCCTGTTTATCCAGGCAAACAACTTTGCATCCTGTTCTGAACCCCGGGTCAATGGCCAATATATTTTTTGCACCCAATGGGGCAGAGAGCAACAATTGTTTCAAGTTGTCTTTGAAAACCGTGATGGCCTCCAAGTCTGCTGCTTTCTTGGTTTCTAACCTGGTTTCTGTTTCTATCGAGGGTTTTAGCAATCTCTTGTAGGCATCTTTTATTGCAATTTCTACCTGGGCAGATGCACTATTTGGACCTTCCAAATATAATTTTTCAATTACCCGTAGCACATCCTCTTCATTGGGACTGATGTCCAGACTCAAATACATTTCCTTTTCTCCACGTCGCATAGCAAGAAGCCTGTGCGAAGCGACTTTATTGACGGGTTCTTCCCAATCAAAATAATCTTTATATTTTGCTCCGACCTCTTCTTTGCCTTTTATCAATTTGGATTTTATAATACCTTTGGCAAGGAATAGTTTTCTGATTTTTGAACGAACATCAGCATCTTCATTTATTTTTTCAGCGATTATGTCTCTTGCTCCCTGGAGAGCATCTTCAGCACTCCCGACACCTTTTTCATTGTCAATGAACTTATTGGCTTCCAAAAATACGTCATTGGAATTTTGGAATAATATCATTTCTGCCAATGGCTCCAGACCCTTTTCCTTTGCCATGGAAGCCCTGGTTTTTCTTTTGGGTTTATAAGGCAAATAAATATCCTCCAGAGCAGTAAGTGTTGCTGCGCTAACTATTTTTTTAGAAAGTTCGGGGCTTAGCTTTCCTTGTTCATCAATGGACTTTAAGATAGCCTCGCGCCGTTTGTCCAGATCTTTGAGTTGAACAACTCGATTGCGAATATTTGCAATGACTACTTCATCGAGGCTGCCTGTTGCCTCCTTCCGATATCTTGCAATAAATGGCACCGTTCCTCCACCGTCGATTAGTGATACAACAGCTTCAACTTGTGAGGTTTTGATACCCAATTCTACGGCTACGACATTTGAATAATTTTTCATCATTTATATTTGTCTTTTAATAATCGAAAAGGATGTTAAGGAATACTATCAAAAAAAGCAGTTCGTTAAAGCCTTTATTGCAAGTTGTAAAATAAAATCGGGCAAAAATAGCACTTTGAATAAGAGATAGATAAAAATGAAAAAGAAAAAATCGATTAAAAAAGAAATAATTGAGTGGGCGATATTCTTGGGTATTATAGGATTTTTATTTGGGACAGGATTGCACACGCCAGTCTTTGGGTTTTTACAAGGCCTTGTTTTAAAAACCGGAATTATACAACCCGATTTAGATGAAGCATCTTCAGAAGTGGCAGATTACAATTTTATCTTAATAGACCCAGAGGAGGAGAAAATACCTTTTACAGCATATAAAGACAAAGTCGTTTTTATAAATTTCTGGGCTACCTGGTGTCCTCCTTGCATTGCAGAAATGCCAGATATCAACGCTTTGTTCAACGATATTTCTAAGGAAGAGAACATCGAATTTGTGATGGTGTCGTTGGATGATGATTTTCAGAAAGCCATAGATTTTGTGAAAAAGAAGGGATTTGATTTTCCTATATATCAAATGGGGAGCAGGTTACCGGCAGTTTTTGAAAGCAGGTCAATTCCTACAACTTATGTCGTTTCTCCAGAAGGAAAAATTGTAGTCACAAAGTCTGGCCTGGCAAAATACAACACCAATAAATTCAAGCAATTTTTGAAAGATTTAAAAAGCAATAAAATCAAATAACTGTTTAGTATCTTGAAGTAAAGCGTCTTCAATGTCATTCTCAGCTTGACTGGGAGTCTCATAATAACTGGGAATGAATAACCATTTCTGAGTGAATAATAGTAAAACTTATAAATCATGAGTTTTCTTGCTGATAATATTATCATTTCATCATATTCGTCTATTTTTGCAGTCAAAATTTTTATTTACAATAATTTATAAATTGATTATCATGGCTACAAATAAAACTTTTACGATGATAAAACCAGATGGCGTTGCCGATGGTAATATTGGGGCGATACTAAAAATGATTGAGAAGACAGGCTTTAGAATCGTTGCCATGAAAATGGTGAAATTGACCAAGGAGCGAGCCGGACAATTTTATGAAGTACACAAAGAAAGACCTTTTTATAAAGACTTGTGCGATTATATGTCATCGGGTCATATCGTAGCGGTTATTTTAGAAAAGGAAAATGCAATTGCAGATTTCAGAAAATTGATCGGGGCTACAAACCCGGCAGACGCCGCCGAAGGAACCATCAGAAAATTGTATGCCAAATCCATGCAAACAAATGCTGTACACGGCTCAGATTCAGATGAAAATGCTGAGTTGGAAGGGAATTTCTTTTTCTCTGAGATGGAGAAATTTTAGTTTGCGTGATTTAACATAGTAGAATATTTGTAATAAATCCGATGTTTCGTGAACCATCGGATTTTTTTGGTTCTATTTTCATCCGGATAGTGAATGTATTTAGTATTTAACACACTAACCACAGCCAAGTTTGTTAAATATTAATAAAGAGCCCACCCCGATAAGTTAGTTTTTCTGAAATCCATGTAAATAATTTTTAAAAGGAATCCCTATGCCCAAATGTGAGAAGCTGAAAGTGATCAATTTTTTCGGATAGAGCTCAAAAAATATTTCTATATGATATATATTATAATTGCAAAATCAAACAAGTATATCTATTGGGGTTTAAATCTTTTGCTGAAAATAAGTTAAATAGCAAAAAGCTGTAGTTGTAAGGGAGATATGAGGTTCATAAATTTCTTAAAAAAGTATATATTAGTTTCTTTTTTATATTGTTTTCACAAATCATTTTGTGATATTACATATTGGAAACTTATTTTTTTTAATCAAAAAAATTACTTAAACCCTATAAGATGGAAAGTATGAACAGAATTCTTACCAAAACAATCGTATTGAGTCTGATGTTTTTGACCTTATTGGCATTAAAGTCAAACGCTCAAACTAGCATTTCCGGAAATGTTTCGGATGAAAGCGGGCCACTTGTAGGGGCAAACATAGTTGTGAAAGGAACTGTGCTCGGAACGATATCCGATCTGGAAGGCAACTTTTCTTTAAATGTCAGCTCCACTCCCCCATTTACCATAGCTGTAACTGTTGTCGGTTATACTACACAAGAAATTGAAATTTCAGATGTGGAGGTATCAGGTCTCAGTATTAAGTTAGAAGAAACTGTGATGCTTGGTCAGGAAGTAGTTGTATCTGCCTCAAGGATGGAGGAAAGCATCATGGATTCTCCTGTTTCTATTGAAAAAATGAGCATACTCGATGTTAAGAATACCGCTTCTGACAGCTATTACAAAGGCATTGCAAATCTTAAAGGTGTGGATATGACGCAAAGTAGTATAAATTTTCAGATTATTAATTCGCGTGGGTTCAATGGTACTTCCAATACACGTTTTGTGCAACTCGTAGATGGCATGGATACACAGGCTCCTGCGCTTAACTTTCCTATCGGAAATCTGAATGGCCCCTCTGAATTGGATGTTGAGAGTGTCGAATTTATTCCGGGAGCTGCTTCTGCCTTATATGGCCCAAATGCTTTTAACGGGATTCTTCTGATAAATAGTAAAAATGCATTTGACTATCAGGGACTGAGTGCTACAGTTAAAATGAGTGTGAATCATCTGGGTGATGGTAGCGACTTAAATGCCGCTGATCCAATTGCAAATCCCGATGGCCTACCTATTGGACCCGGCGGTGCTCAGCCGATGTACGAGGCAGGAATTCGCTATGCTAAGGCATTTAATAATAAATTCGCATTTAAGCTTAATTTTTCATATAGTGCTGCGAAAGATTGGTACGGTACATCCTTACAAGATAGGAATGCGGCGTTAAAGCCCGCTGGATTTACCCACAATCCCGGAGCTGACAGACTGCATGCATTTGGAGATGAAGTATCAACGAATATTGCTTTATTAGCCGCTTCTCCTGATTTTGCCAATGCAATAGCCGCAGCAGGAATACCTTCATCTGCGCTATCTCTGTTGCCAAATATGAGTGTTTCTAGAACTCCTTACCTCGAAGAACCGCTGGTAGATTATAATGCAAAGAACATCAAATTTAATGGAGGGCTCTTTTATAGATTGAATGACAAATTAGAACTTTCTTATAATATCAATTATGGTGCAGGAACTTCCGTTTATACAGGAGCTCAAAGGTACTCCTTGCTTGACTTCAATATCACACAACATAAATTAGAATTACGCAGTGATAATTTCTTTGTCAGAGGGTATTTAACCCAAGAACAATCTGGCAGTTCGTACATAGCCGACCTTACCGGTGTGCTCATTAATGAAACCTGGAAAAGCAGCTCTCAATGGTTTGGTGAATATGGAGGAGCCTACCTTGGTGGCGTATTAAATGGATTATCGGAAGAAGCTGCACATTTATTTGCTCGTGGCGTTGCAGATGTTGGAAGATTCGAACCCGGTTCGCAGCAGTTTGAATCTGCTAAAAATACAATCATTGGAAACTCAATACCTAATGGATCAAAATTCGCCGATGACACACGGATGTATCACTTCGAAGGTCAATATAATTTTAAAAATGAGGTGAAATTTATGGATATTCTCGTTGGTGCCAGCTACAGGTTTTATGAGTTGAGATCAAATGGGACTATATTCCCGGATAGTGAGGAGAATCCGATAACTGTAAATGAATTTGGCGCCTACGTGCAAGCTTCTGACAATTTTATCGATGACAAATTGAAATTGACAGCTTCGATTAGATATGATAAGAATGAAAATTTTGATGGCCAGTTCAATCCCAGGGTCTCTGCCGTTATCAAAGCTGCCAAAAACAACAATATCAGAATATCGTATCAAACAGGGTTTAGAAATCCTACCACCCAGGGACAACATATCGACTTGAATGTTTTATCCGCAAGGCTTATTGGAGGTATGCCATTCTACAGAGACAAGTACAATATCTATGAAAATGCCTACACCATGAGTTCTGTAAATGAATATATATCGGCAGTATCTAAGCAAATCGGTGGTCCTCTTGGAGCAGCGGCCCTCGGAAATCCTGCCAATATAAATTTGCTGGTGCCCGTTAGTGAAGCCACGCTGCCAACGGTCAAGCCGGAACAAATATCAACTATTGAAATAGGTTACCGATCAGTGCTTGGAGGCAAACTCATGCTCGATATGGCCTACTATTACAATGTATATAACAACTTTATAACCCAGGTGCAAGTGCGTAAAGCCGCAGGTATGCTTGATCAAAGTCTCGATGATTCCAACCCCGCTGATCCAAGCTGGTTATTTGATCCCGCAACTGAGATGAATATACGAAATGCCCAGACACTCCTTACGCCAATCACTGCTTCTGGGATGGAGAATACCTTTCAGACATATACCAATTTTGATAAACAGGTAAAAGCACAGGGATTTACATTTGGTGCTGATTATTCATTGGGTAAAGGCTACATTATAGGAGGAAACTACAATTGGAACAAAATGACTGAAGGCTTGGGAGAGAATTTTCTAAACGAATTTAATACCCCTGAAAACAAGATCAATATATCTTTTAAAAATAGGAAGTTGACAGAAAATCTAGGGTTTAACATCACCTTACGTTATCAGGATGAATTTACCTGGGAATCGTCTTTTGGGCGTGGGCAAGTTCCCGCCTTCACTACAATAGATGCACAAGTCAGTTATAAACTCAAATCGATTAAGTCTGTGGTTAAATTAGGTGGCTCGAACCTCACCAATTTGCGTTACGTGATGAACTACGGTGGCCCAACATTAGGCGCAGTTTATTACCTATCTCTAACTTTTGACCAATTAATGAATTAATTATGAAAGCTATTAAAATATTAAAATTCGCATCGATAGTTACCTTTTTAATTTTCATTGATGCTTGTACTTACGATTTTCCAGCACCAGACCAACCTACATCAGGTAATGCAGATTTCACAAAAGTCGCTATTGTTGGAAATTCTGTGATGGCCGGGTTGATGAATGGTGCACTGTATGATGCAGGACAGCAAAGTAGCGTTGGTGCTATTCTTGGCAGGCAGATAGTTGCTTTTCAGGGTGGAGGCAGTTTTAATCAGCCGGATATAGCATCGCCTTTGGGTAATTTCGGAACAGCCTCGGGTATTCCCGGTGTTCCTGATGGCACACCATTGGGAAGATTACGGTTAGTAGGGCTGGCAAGTCCGGCTCCACAGCCAATTATTCCTGGAGATCTATTTAATACATCTTGCAGCTGTCCCGATCTGAACAACTTTAGTATACCTGGCATGCGATTGATTCATGCTGATTTTCCTGGGTATGGTAGCCCATTAGGGAATCCTTATTTTGCGCGTTTTGCTTCGTCTCCGTTGACCACAGTTATCGATGATGCCGCTGGCATTGATGCGACGTTCTTTGCATTTTGGCTTGGGAGCAATGATGTATTGGGCTATGCGATAGGCGGAGGGGCCGGAAGTGAAAATGGCACCGAATCTGGTGACATGACTCCCGCCGCAGTATTCGACGCATTGTATGGGCCGAACGTTGACAAAATGATGAACAATGGCGCCAAGGGTATCTTGGCCAATGTACCTGAAGTATCTGACATACCATTCTTTAAGGCCGTCTCTTGGGATGCAATAGAGCTGGATACTATTAGTGCCAGTTTCGTAAATCCAGCCTATGATCCATACAATCAGGGCTTAGCTGCTGCGGTTTTATTTGAAATAATTACACAAGAGGAAGCCGCTCTGCGGAAAATTGCTTTTATAGAAGGAGGCACTGCCAATGCCACAGAAGCAAATGGCATTGTAATCATAGATTCTACACTTACAGATGTTGCAGCCTTATCGGGAGGTGCGATACCAATACCCATGATTCGGCAAACAAATACCTCCGATTTGGTAACGCTTTCTGCCGGTGCAGAACTTGGTCAATTGGCTAATCCCGCTGATCCAACATCAGTTATTGGAGTTGGCGTGCCTCTTGGTTTCAATGGAAATGATTATATACTTACTACCACAGATCAAGCTAACATTAAGGATCGAATATTAGCTTTTAATGCAACTATAAAATCAAAAGCAGATAGCAGCCCGGATCTGATCCTGTTTGACGCTAATAAATTTTATACAAATTTTGCTGAAAATGGTGCTTCTATAAATGGCTCGGGGTTGACATCCTCCATAGTTCCACCCTTTGCAGCATTTTCTGTTGATGGTATTCATCCTAACCCAAGAGGTTCGGCCTATTTGGCAAATCAATTTATTGATGCAATAAATAAGGGATTTAACTCTACCCTTGTTACTGTAAATCCAAATGATTATGTCGGAAATGAACTTCCGGTACCTTAACTTATCAAGAGCCTTGCACCATGCGTGAGGCTCTTTTTTATTACAAACTAAAATCGCTTGTCTCTCTTAGTACAGAATTGATTGGAGCCTACATTGAGCGATTCTCGAAAGCGATAAGTACGAACTCTCATCACTTGGTTCGTGTCCCCACGAACCATCTTCGGTGTCATTACCACAAAATGTATTGTTTGGGTAATCCATGGATTATTAATACCTTCCTGTCCGGTAGGCAGGCTTTTTGCGTGTGTCTTATCCTTAGTTCTGGTTAGTGAGGACACGAACCAGGGTGGAGTGACCAATTAACCTCACAAATTAAAACCAATAATTATGGAACGTAGAATGTTTATTAAAAATTCATCACTGACAGTTTTTAGTACTAGTGCATTTGGGAGTTTAAACTGGAATGGTAAAACCTTTGAAGGCGACACTCCGACAACTACAGATGTTCTTGGCCCATTTTACAGACCAGGTGCACCATTTCGAAAGAATCTAAGGCTCCCTAATTCAAATGGGACACCGATAGTTTTAAAAGGAAACATTTTTAAAGAGGATGGAGAAACTCCCATTAACAATGCATTAGTTGAAATTTGGCATTGTGATGAAAATGAAGTTTACGATAATACTTCTGATGAATACAAATATCGTGGCGAACAAAAAACGAAAACCGATGGAAAATATGAGTTTAAATCAATTTTACCAGTTCCCTATAAAGCAGTCCCAAACGATGAAAATTCTTGGCGACCTGCTCACATACACATGCGTGTGTCTGTGCCAAATCAACAAGATTTAATAACTCAAATCTATTTTAAAGGAGGTAAATACATAGAAATCGATAGACGGGCTTATTCTCCTCAAGCTGTAAATAGAGTACTCAATATATCTAAGAACAAATTTGGGGAGAGCGAAGTTGTTTTTGATGTTATTATGAGTAAAGAAATTCCACTTGATATGAATGTTTATGATAAAATTACAGGACTATATCAAGTGGAAGATAACACCATTATTGAATTTATGAAGAATGATGATTTGCTGTTTATGAAACTAAATGGACAGCTTAGGGCAAGTTTGAAATATATTGGCAATAATATATTTGAAGGTGGTGGCATACATTATCGGAAATCGACTTTTGATTTGCAAAATGACGGAAGTGTAAAAGTAGTTGTAGAGATGTACCCTAATAAGATTTATAATGGAACAAAATTTTTAAAATATAGGCAATAAAATAGTTTCATCCTTAAAATTGGCCAGCACACAACACTAAGCCTAATAGCCAAAATACCCTTTAAAAAAAGCCTCCATATCAAATTGATATGGAGGCTTTTTAAATGTCAGAAGACTTTGTTACCTGGTATATTAGTTATTCGGTGTTGACCGAATTCCGATGCACCAAGCTGCTTAGGTGGAAAGTATTGCAAAGGTTTTACTATTTCCACCCCTTGGTTCATGTCCCCACGAACAATTTTCATTTCACGCCCTTAAAACTCATTCCTCAAATCTCCAATGAACTAATAACTACATTTTTATATATGTCCTTTCGCAGCAATTGTTGCCATTTATTTATAGTGGCTGTCCAAAAGTATATTTCTCCTATCTGAATGAACGACTTCCTTTTATATTCAAACTGGCTCTTATCCATTTTTTATTCTTTTTAGTTCGGGCTCAGGTTCGTTGGGACACGAACCAGGGAGGAGGACCTGCCTTGTCACAGTCATCCTGAACTTGTTTCAGGATCTGTCTGCGATATGAAATAACCTCTCTTCGAAAATTACCTCAAATTCCCATAACATTAATTTGAGTACAAGGCTGTTGCTTTCTGCTGGTTTGGTCTGTGCTATTTGGGTTTGCTGCCATGAGCAGACAGGCCCCCTTCTCCGGAAGGCCAATGTCAATAAGTTAACGTCATCGCGAGGCACGAAGCGATCTCTAAATTTGAGCATCCAGAGTTGAAATAGACAGACTGCCACGCTACACTCGCAGTGACGTTGACGTGTGGACTTAACTTATTGACATTGCTCCGGTCGGCTGGCGCAACAGGTGCGGGGACTATGCAGGAAAACAAAATTTGATTTTACTGCAATTCATTTTGTTTAAAAAACACCATTTTTATCCATCTCGGTAAGAAAATAGCCCCAAGTAGTAAGTAAGGATAATAGGTAAAAAGTCTCCACAGCAAGTTTACAATCAGGGTATAATCGCCAAGGTTTTCCTGAAAAAACATGGGGAAAAAGTACTCTGCTGTGCCACTGCTCCCCGGTGTTGGAGATATCAGCATCACAACCCACAAAATAATTTGTTTACCAAATATGAGTATGTGATCCGTAAAGGATACTTTGGCAAATGCTACCATCAGAAAATTCAATAAAAAATACCTGGAAGACCATATAAATATGGTAGAAACAGAAAGATATACCCAGAATTTTGCCCCCATTCCTTTGAGCTGATCTGAAGCTACAATCATTTCTGTCCCTCTTTCATAAGCGGCATATCTCCATTTTTTTAATATTCGCCACGAAGTAATTTTAATCAATACCCATTTGAAATATCTCGGATTGATCAGCAAGGCAAAGATCATGATGAAGGTATAAATAGTGATCAGCCCATAGCTCAAAAAAAATAGGTAATGCATGCTATTTTCCATGAGATCCGATGATTCGGATACCAATGGAAAAACATGTTCCATGCCCAGTAACAATACTATGGGAGCTGCGAGCACAAAAAACAGATTGTCAAAAATTGCGGTGAGCAATACAAATCCCAAAGCCTTGCCTGGTCGAATACCTTCTTTCCAAAGAATAAATACAGCAACCGCTGTTCCTCCAACAACTGATGGCGTGACAGCAGATGCAAATTCCCAAAGTATAATTACATACAGGCTGCTCTTCCATGTCAGTTCATTTTTGGTAATTGTCTTTATGCGAAAAATATATCCGGCAAATCTGGAAAGGAAAACCAAAACTGCTAAAAATATTGGAGTGAGCTTTGCGTTAAATACCAAAGTCAATTTATCAACAGTGATATTAGGATCACTAATGAAAAGATAAATCACTATACCCAATCCCAGTACAACAGGGATCCAAACTTTTCGTGGGTTTAATGTTTTGAGAATTTTTTTAGTTTCCAGATCCATCTATTCAGCCAATTCTTTTTCGCATTTTTCTATCCAAAAATTATTGAATCCTTCTCCAATTTGTATCTCTATTTGCTGAAGTTGCAATAGTTCCAAAATCGCCAGGAAATTATAAATGAGTCCTATCTTTTCACTATTGTACTCAATTATTTGAGTGAACGAAAGTCTTCCTTTTTCCATGACCTTACTAAAAATGAACTCTTTTTGCTGATCGATGGTATATGGATATTGAACGACTTTGTGTGTTGGTTTTTCAGATGCTGTCTCAAACTGCCTCAATACTTTCTGGTAAACTTTCAATAATTTATACAAATCAATTTGTTGAAGCTCACTTTCAACATTCACAGTTTCCGAAAGCTTTTTAATTTCCTTTTGTACATTGCCCCGTTTTTCTTTCTGAAGCATTTCCGATTCCATAGACGTAAGCTCCTGTAAAACAGATTTATATTTTTTGTATTCCAATAGGTGCATTATCAACTCTTCTCTTGGATCAATCTCATTTCCCTCCTCATCAATTTGAGGTCGGGGGAGTAGCATTTTTGCTTTGATCCTCATGAGCTTTGCAGCCACCAAAATAAATTCACTGGCGACTTCAATATTCAGTTTTTCCAGGTCTTTGAGATACGCTAAAAAATTTTTGGTAATCTGAGATATTGGGATGTCGTAAATATCCAATTCATCCCTTTCAATAAAAAAAAGGAGCAGATCAAAAGGGCCTTCAAAAAGAGGTATTTTTACTTCAAAACTCAATTAAATAATTTTTTAGACAGGTAAAAACGATGTACTAAATTCAATAAGATAATTGCCCAAAGGTATTTATATTATACTGATTATAAGAAGCATTAATAAAAAATAAATGTAATTTTGCACCGCCTAATCCAAATAATATTTAAGGTTATTCAACTCTATTTTAACTATTATAATCACCGAAGGCAAAAGTTAAATGAATAGTATATGTTAATTCAGCCAGGCAAAATTCTTGCAAATATCGAATCGCCAGAAGATGTAAAAAAACTGAATCAAACCCAGCTTGTTGAACTTTGCAATGACCTAAGACAATTTATTGTTGACAATGTCTCTGTTTATGGTGGTCATTTTGGTGCAAGCCTTGGAGTTGTCGAATTGACAGTTGCCTTGCATTATGTTTTTAATACCCCGTACGATCAGTTGATTTGGGATGTGGGGCATCAGGCATATGGGCATAAAATATTAACCGGACGAAGAGATATATTTCATACTAATAGAACTTATAATGGTCTTTCCGGATTTCCTAAAATATCAGAAAGTGAGTATGATGCATTTGGCGTAGGCCATTCCACCACATCCATCTCAGCAGGATTGGGTATGGCCATTGCCTCAAAATATAAGAATGAACAAGATCGCCAGCATATTGCAGTAATTGGTGATGGAGCCATGACAGGGGGGCTTGCTTTTGAGGCGATGAACCACGCCGGTGTTTCAGATTCCAATTTGCTCATTATCCTCAATGACAATTGCATGTCGATAGATCCAAATGTTGGTGCATTGAAGGACTATCTCACAGATATTACCACATCACATACCTACAACAGGCTGAAAAGTGACGTCTGGAATGTGTTGGGGAAAATGAGTAAGTTTGGTAAGAGCGCTCAGGAAATTGCTTCTAAATTGGAAAGTAGCCTCAAGTCGCTGATTCTTCATCAGAGCAATTTGTTTGAATCGTTGAATTTAAGATATTTCGGTCCGGTCGACGGCCATGATATCGATCACTTGGTGCATGTAATGGATGATCTTAAAAAAATCCCAGGCCCAAAAATATTGCATTGCATCACGACCAAAGGAAAAGGATATCGTTTGGCAGAAAAGGACCAAACCAAATGGCACGCTCCCGGGAAATTTGATAAAATAACGGGTGTAATCAGAAAAAAAGATATTGAAACTCCACAGCCCCCGAAGTATCAAAATGTATTTGGGGAAACGCTTTTGGAATTGGCCAATCAAAATGATAAAATAATGGGAGTTACACCAGCAATGCCTTCTGGTTCTTCTATGAATATCATGATGGATGCTTTGCCGGACAGATCCTTTGATGTGGGAATCGCAGAGCAACATGCTGTAACTTTTTCTGCAGGATTGGCAACTCAGGGTCTTATTCCTTTTTGCAATATTTATTCAACGTTTATGCAACGTGCCTACGATCAAGTGATCCATGATGTAGCTATTCAAAAATTACCGGTGGTATTTTGTCTGGATCGTGCCGGCCTGGTTGGTGCCGATGGACCTACACATCATGGTGCTTACGATATTGCCTATATGAGATGTATTCCTAATATAGTAATCGCCTCTCCTATGAATGAATCGGAACTGCGCAATATGATGTACACCGCCCAACTATCCGGCAATGGCCCAATAGCTATTCGATATCCAAGGGGTCAGGGAGTGTTGGTCAATTGGAAGACGCCTTTCGAAAAAATAGAAATTGGCAAAGGAAAGAAAATTTGCGATGGCAATGATGTTGCTATTTTATCATTTGGTCATGTTGGCAATTACGCAGTTGAAGCTTGCGCAGAATTACGTGAATCTGGTGTGCGCCCTGCTCATTTTGATTTGCGTTTTGCAAAACCACTAGATATTCAATTGTTGCATGAGGTATTTTCGGGATATAAGAAAATAATTACCATTGAAGATGGCTGTTTACCGGGAGGTTTTGGCTCCTCTATTATTGAATTTATGGCTGATAACAATTATTCAGCTCAAGTTGTGAGACTGGGTATTCCTGATGAAATTATCGAGCATGGAGAAATTGAACAATTGCATAAAGATTGTAACTACGATAGCGAGAGTATAGTTAGCGCAGTTATCAAATTGTTAGAGCCGGAGTATGTTCAATCTTAATGATGCCTCAGTTATCTTATTTTGAAGCTGACCATACAAACCATCCACCTCATGTGGGACAAGCAGAAAGCCAAAAAATTCCAATTGTTTTAATCCATGGTTTTTGTGAATATAGCACATTGTGGAAATCATTAAGCAAAGAACTATCCAACGATTTTAGGATTTTTTGCCCTGACTTACCCGGCTTTGGAAAAAGCCCACTTCCCAAAGGTGATTTCTCTCTTGAGCAAATTGGCGATCAAATAGTATCATGGCTCAAGAGTCTTGGCATTGAACAATGTATTGTAATTGGCCATTCACTGGGTGGGTACATATCTTTGGAAGTATTAAGAAAATACCCTGATTTTTTTAAGGAAATTGGCCTGATAAATTCCTCAGTATTTGAAGATTCTATTGATAAAAAAGAGAATAGAAATAAGCTTATTGAGTTTATTGGAAACAATGGAGTTGACTCTTTTATCAAGACTTTTGTCCCATCGCTTTTCTATCCTAAGACCGTAAATCTTCATAGTAAAATTATAGAATTGATCCGTGAAGAAGGCAAATTAATTAAATCAGAATCTGTAGTAAAATATGCTGCTGCTATGCGTGACAGAAGAGACAGCATGGATTTATTAAAGATATATAAAAAAAGGGTCCTTTTAATCTCTGGTGAATTTGATCAAAATATACCACTGGAAACGTCAAAGAGGATGGCACAAATCCTCAATCAGAAAAATGCACACATAATTCCAGAAAGTGGCCATATGAGTATTTTTGAGAAAAGTGAGCTGTGCTATGCGATCATAAAGACTTTTGTTAAACCATTTATATAAGCATCATAGAGCATGCTTAAAAATGTAATTACCTTGTGTCACAATAATTACAATATCAATTTAAGTGTTTTTCAAGGGTGTGCTGAAGGTTTCTTTTTGACATCATACCGGAATGTCTCCATAAAATGACTCCTTTGTCAAAAAGAATAAGCGTCGGTAAACTCTTTATCCCATATTTTAGGGAGGCACTCTGGTTTTTATCAACGTTTACTTTGATTACTTTCATCCGGCCCTGAAACGCAGATGAAACTTGCTTAACGATAGGAGATAATGTTTTGCATGGACCACACCACTCGGCATAAAAATCAACCAATACTGGTGTTGGGGAATTTTTAATAAGTGTAGAAAATGATTTTTTCTTTGCCATGAATTTTAATATTAATTATAACAGTTAATTATTTACTTCTATTGGTTAGCATATTGGAGAATATGTACGTTAAGAATTTATACTCGAAAGCTCCTTTTTAAAGTACGTTTATAATAGTAAATAAACAATTACAAATACAAATGAGATATCGATTATATAGTGATATTCGGGTAGATGTTTTTAAACGCAGCTTCAATGAAGGAAAACGAAGATTATGTCTATAAAAAAATGAATTTAAAATTTTTATAGACATAGATTACTTTTGTAAGTATTATAGAATAATCAATGGTTTTAAGATAAGAATTTGGAAAAATTATAACTTACTTTGACATTATATTCAAAATAAAACCGTTTGAATAATTAATTATTTGTCAGATTGTTAAGGCACAAAGCATAGAATTTACTTAAACATTATATAAGATGAACGCATACCTATATCTTGAAACTTGGAATCAGTGGGGAAAATTAATGGCATATGGATTGGCAGGCATTGCTGCGATTATTCTCCTTTACCATTTCTTGAGTCTTCTGGCCACTCGGGATTATAAAAAAAGATACGATTTTATAAATAGACATGAGATTAACAATTTGTGGTATTCCTCAGTAGTATTACTTTTTGCTATTGGTATTTATATAAATACACTTTATCCCGAAGGTGAGCTGATATGGGTTTTGGTGAGGTTATTTGTAACTGTAATGATGGGATTGATAGTGGGTGTGATCATATCAAACATACTAAAATTCTACTACCCATTCTATGTAGAAAAAAGGCTTAAAAAATTACGATTTACTCCACGCGTATCTCCAAAGACAGGAAAAGCAATGAAATTGCTTAGTGAAGAGGAGGAAGATGTTTACCTCGATGAAGGAATGCAGGCTGAAGAAAATGTATTTTCAGTTGATTATGATGTTTGGATTGATGAAGAAACGGGATTTACAAAAATTGAGAAATATGCCGGTCATTTGATTGCCCTTCAATGTCCTGAATGTAATTACCAAACATTAAAAGTTGTGAAGGAAGAAATCCTTGAATCGCCTACCGAGGTGGATGAAGGAGAATTGATGAAATTTCACAAATGTGATTATTGTGGATACAAAGAAAGGAAAGCATTTAGAATTGCTAAACTGCAAGGGAAAGGTGAACCATCCGTTGCCACCTAAAAAGATTACTAAATTAAAATAATAACATGAAGCTGGTCATTGATCGGCTTTTTTTGTTTTACGCCCAATAAAGCTACACATAGTTTTGGGATGGAATATTTTAGAGTCTACAAACAGGTTGTAACATGGTACGGAAGGTTCTAAATCAGTCTACTTTATTTCTGAAATTGAGCGCATTCTTATCTCACTCTATTGAATATATTAAATGATTTTGATCCAGAGGGGAAATTGTAATTACGCTTGAAGGAAATAATGCTTAATAGAAAATATCTCCTAATTGCGAAGGTCTGTGAAATTTGAATTACTTTCTTCTTTTTGTTTCAGTAATTCTTCTTTGGCTATTCTCTTTGCTTCAATTTTATCAAGATACTTATTGAGGTCTTCTTTTTTTTCGTTTGTCCAATCCATCAAATCAGATGTTTCTGCGTGGTTCATCTCGATTTTTTCTTTGGCATGGCGTAAATTAATTCCTTCGATCCATTCCAAATTAACTTCGCCATTGACTCTGTAAGAGATATAAAATTTGTGAAGTTGCCTGTATAGCATTTATATAATTGAAAAAATAAGATCAGACTGTTGTTTCATATTAAGTGTGGTAAATATATAATGTTGCCTCAATTATTTGTCACTTTATTATATATTTATTTATCCACATTTCATCAACATTATAAAAAGTTTTAGATTATTCTAATATGCGACTTAACTACAATCTATATTTTTCTCTATTGTGTTTTTTAACCATATCACTAAATAGTGTAGCACAAGAGGTGAAAAAAATATATTTCGCTAATGGCGTCTTAAAGGCAGAAGGGAATTTGCAAAATGGTAATAAAACAGGAAAGTGGATTTTCTATTATCCATCGGGGGAGTTGAGCTCCGAAGAATATTATATCAATGATCTACTTGATGGTAATATCAAGTATTTCAATGATCATGGGAATCTGATTGCAATTGAAAATTGGCATAGTGGAATTCAGCAAGACAGTTCAATATATTTTAATGAAACAGGTCAATTAACAAAGAAAGGAATTTTCAAAAATGGGTTGTATGAAGGAAAATGGTTTTTTTATTTTGATAGTGGCAATTTGAAAAGAACTGGGTTTTATGTTGAAGGATTACCAAGCGGTGACTGGAAATTTTACAATGATCAACAATATTTGGTTCAGGTAGGGGCGTTTCAAAATGGGTTAGAAGAAGGTGAATGGAAGTTTTATAATAAGGTTGGAGAATTAGAATATTATGGAGAATATCATAAAGGGAAAAAAGTAGAAAAATGGTTTAAGTTAAATAGTAAAGGTAAACCCAAGCTTTATAAATACTAACTTGAATTTGATTTATAAGACTCTGTGGTTACTTTGATCGGCTAAGTTCTAATTGTAACAGTATTTTGTTTAAAAAGCTCAAACAGATGATACGCTTGATCTGTTAACAGCATTGTCAGGAACCATTGCTTCAAAGTT
>VAPL010146468.1_pt1 | contig 54606 bp, 52 predicted proteins | sample 3395061 | NCBI WGS metagenome assembly VAPL01 (sample SAMN08290444, study PRJNA428436) | hydrothermal vent metagenome | isolation source: Deep-sea hydrothermal vent chimney 2 | place: Pacific Ocean: Juan De Fuca Ridge | depth 2182 m m | reverse complement strand
TCTTTTGTACCAAGCATTTTCCCACAGCTCATCTGGTCGTATCCAATATACACCTTCTGGTATTGGTCCCGAATTGCGCATTCGCTGTCTAGTAGGACTATAATCGAAGCTACCGCTTGAATCGGGAGTACCTGAAACAGCTGGATAAGAATAACCTTTAGAACCGCCTCCCATTTCAAGTCTAGTTCCGTTAAAGTGAAGCGAAAGATTTGTGCAATTAGACAAGTTGGGATCATAACGTTCTGCCGAATACCTATCCTTTGGCGGTGACATAGTATTTTCTCCTACGTATATCTATTGGCGCTAACTTTGATTTATGTTTCCTAATGATAGTCTACTGTAAGTCGTTTTAATATATAACTCTAATACCGCATCAAAACGACATGTAACTCTGCGCAATTATCAATCGCAGCATTTATTTCGACAATCTCTAAACTAAAATGAATGGAACAAGTTCGCCGGGAAATTAGAACTCGTCGATACAGTTTACGCACTGAAACCGGCCTACATGAGCTGGATTAAACGCTACATCCTTTTTCATAATAAAAAAAACACCCAAAACATCTTAAACAAGAACACATCCGGGTTTATTTTATTCATTTGGCATTCAATAAAAAGGTCTCCCCTCGACCCAAAATCAAGCACTCGCCGTGATTTTGTTTCTTTACAAAACATACTCTGAATATTCAATTACCATAGATAGATAAGGTAATCATCGGTGTCCCTCCTATGTTCTAAAGAGAGTTGTGCAATAATGTTTACGGTGTGGTGTTCGATGGGCCACACTTTATTCTTGGCGTATAAAGTATTTGAAACACAAGGCCCTGGTAAAGCTGCCCGGCACATTGAAGTTTTTTATCGTCACAAATAAATCTGAAGAAAAAATTAAAAATTTAACTGACCTGATTGGCAAAAAAATTTGCTAACAGCATAGCCAAACATTATGACGGAAAAAACCCAAATCATTTGTCGTTGCAAAGCAAAAAGATTATTTAACTCAAGTTGATTTTTTGGAAGGTGTTGTACATGGTTGGTAAGTGCAAAAAAGGTTAGAAATATAATTATCTTCTACTAAAATATCCCCCACCGGGCTGTTTGGTATTGTGCGAAGTTCTTGTGAGAAGCTATTGTGAAAAGCCCTGAAGCTCCGTACAATGCCTGGCATAAATCAATTTCCTTTTAAATTTGCTTATTCGTGCGTTGTTTTGTTCTTATTAATTTTCTGGTGGTCTTTTTTTAATAAGATAAAGTATACGCTTGCAGGGATTAGCTTTTAATGAATAGCTTTAAATGACCAGGAGCGGTAATTAGTTGTTACATCTAATCAGTATTAGTAGACACTAAACCGTAACAGGAAGCTATGATTAAAAACAATGACTCTGACTCTTTGCGGGGAAAGATAAATTCGACTCTGTTGCAAACCACTGCGTCCGATTCGCCCAAAACAAATGATCTTTTTCAACCCGATAACCAGGAGGCGGCTATTGATCTAAAAGGTTCTGTTTTTACATTGCCTGTTCTTTGTTTGAAAGTCACCGATTTAACAAAAATTGAAAACGACTTAAAAGAACGACTATCAAAAAGTCCTCAATTTTTTAAAAATGCACCTATTGTCGTTGACCTGAAATCGGTCAAAGAATGTGCAGATGAGTTTGATTTCCCTAAATTTGTCACCCTGCTGCGCGACCTTCATTTGGTACCGGTGGGCGTACAACACGGTAGCAAAACCCAACACGAATCGGCAAAATGGGCTGGCTTCGCTGAATTAAAAGGTGGTGCAAATCAGGCGTCACCAACGGCTGCAAGCCGTAGAAAAAACGGCGTAAAAATAACAAATGCACAGACAGAAAACAATGCGCAAATCGCACAACAAAACACGGAGGAAGGCCAGTCAATAGAGGCCCCCTCCTCACAGCCAACTTCGTCGGAAAATAAAGCTTCCACCCGCTCAATTAAAAGCATAGAATCTACGCCAACAACACGTGTCGTTCGTCAACCTGTGCGATCAGGTCAACGCATTTATCATCAGGGCGGCGATTTAGTATTATTAGCCGCGGTCAACGCAGGCGCGGAAGTAATGGCGGATGGCAATATTCATGTGTATGCCCCATTGCGGGGGCGAGCATTAGCGGGTGTGAGGGGAGATACTGAAGCCGGGATATTTTGTCTGCATATGAAAGCGGAATTAGTCGCTATCGCAGGGCAGTACCGGGTATTTGAAAATAAAGTGCCACCAGAAATGTTAGACAAGCCTGTACGAATTTTTTTAGAAGGAGAAAAAATAGTTATTGCATCACTTGAGTAACGCTTTAGTACTATGTCAGTGAGTTACATGCAGTGAAGGTAAGTCAATAAAATATCATGTGGGAAGAAGTAAAAAAAATAGGTAAAAAATGCGTTTGGCATTTACCAACCGTTTGACGAAGGAGGGATCGTGGCAAAAGTAATCGTTGTCACCTCAGGCAAAGGCGGTGTAGGGAAAACGACCACCAGCGCAAATTTAGCGACCGGTCTCGCAAAACGTGGCCATAAAACTGTCGTCATTGATTTTGACGTCGGCCTTAGAAATCTAGATTTAATCATGGGCTGCGAACGTCGTGTTGTATACGATTTCGTTAACGTCCTGCAGAATGAAGCAAACCTCAAACAAGCCCTCATTAAAGACAAGCATTGTGAAAATTTGTTTGTATTACCCGCTTCACAAACACGTGATAAAGAAGCATTGACGCCAGAAGGTGTTGAAAAAGTGTTAAATGAATTGCGTGAAAGTCATGACTATATTATTTGCGATTCGCCCGCAGGTATAGAACAAGGCGCGATTATGGCGCTTTATTTTGCAGATGAAGCCATCGTCGTAACTAATCCTGAAATTTCATCGGTGCGGGATTCTGATCGGATATTGGGTATTCTGGCAGCGAAGTCTAAACGGGCCACGGAAAATCAAGACCCAATCAAAGAACATTTATTGATTACACGCTATTCCCCGGAACGTGTAAATGCGGGAGAAATGCTGAGTATCACCGATATCCAGGAATTACTCGGTATAAAACTCGTCGGCGTGATTCCCGAATCGCAAACAGTATTACAAGCTTCTAATTCGGGTGTGCCCGTTATTCATATGGGTGACAGCCCCAGTGGACAGGCTTACGAAGACGTAGTCTCTCGTTTTCTTGGAGAAGAACGACCAATGAGATTTCTGGAACCAGAAAAGAAAAGTTTTTTAAAGCGTCTTTTTGGAACCTAAGGTTAAATTATGTCAATATTGGATTACCTACTCAGAAGAAAAAAAAAATCAGCTAATATCGCCAAAGAGCGACTACAGATCATTCTTGCTGCAGAAAACATAAATAAAAAGGGGCCAGATTTTTTGCCCGAACTTAAACGGGAGCTCCTGGAAGTGATCAGCAAATATGTCGAGGTTAACCAGGAACTGATACAGGTCAATGTAGAGCGTGACAGTGATTGCGATATACTGGAATTGAATATTCCATTAAGTGAAACAACGGTAAAACCTAAAGGACAGCAAAAAGCAGCGAGCTAGGATTGTATAAGAAAAATAACGTGAAATCGTACTACACTACGTACGAATAACTGCACAATATAGAGTAATGGGCGTTGCAGCACCCCCTCCTCTTTATTAGCCCGTAGCTCAAAATGTACGCCCAACGCCCACCCATTGCTGTAATTTTATAGTTAAACCTAAATTATCCAAGCCCAGCTGCCGTTAATATAGTTACAGGAATTAAAATTTTCGTATATGTGTTTAACACAATTGCTACCACAATCGAAACAAGGTAGTTGGGACTAACTGAAAATATAATCAGGGTAAGCAGCCATGTTGGACGAAGTGACTAATACCTCTAAGTTATTCGACCAGGCTCGTGACCGTTTGATCCTGGCATCTGAATACCTCTCAATCGATCCCGATGTACTGCAAAAGCTTAAATACCCGAAGGAAACACTTTCTGTGTGTTTGTTAGTGCGCATGGATGACGGTTCGCGCCGCTCATTTAAAGCATTTCGCTGCCGTTATGATGATACCCGCGGGCCTACCAAAGGTGGGATTCGTTTTCATCCTGCGGTCAACATCGATGAAGTGATGGCGCTGGCATTCTGGATGACATTTAAATGCGCAGTCGCGAATTTGCCCTATGGCGGCGCCAAGGGGGGCATTTCAGTGGATGCAAATAAACTCTCCCGATCTGAACTTGAGCGCCTGTCTCGCGCTTATGTTAAAGCTTTCGCTAATTTTATCGGGCCAGAACGCGACATCCCTGCGCCAGATATGTATACCAACAGTATGGTCATGGGGTGGATGGCAGACGAATATAGCGCCATAGCGGGGCAACCAAGCCCCGCTGTCATTACGGGTAAACCACTTGAATTGGGCGGATCGCTGGGTCGCGAAGACGCAACAGGCCGAGGCGGTTATTTGGTACTCAGACACCTGGAATCCGATTTACAAATAATACCGGAAAAAACGCGCGTTATTCTCCAGGGCTTTGGCAATGTGGCTTACCATTGCGCGCGGCTTTTACACGGTGACGGATACAAAATAGTCGGTGTCTGTGATTCGCGAAGCGCAATTTATGACCCGGATGGCATGGACCCCATTGCGATCATGGAGCACAAGCGAGCCGCTGGGTCGGTCGCCGGTGCACCTACCAATGGTACCTGTAAGGAGATGGAAAACACCGAATTGTTAGAACAAGAGTGTGACGTACTTATCCCGGCCGCGCTAGAGGGTGCAATTACCAGTCAAAATGCACATAAAATTGCAGCTAAAATCATTGTGGAAATGGCTAATGGTCCGATTGCATTTGAAGCAGACGAAATATTAGAAAAAAAGGGAATCACAGTGATTCCTGATATTTTGGCAAACTGCGGTGGAGTAACCGTTTCTTATTTCGAGTGGGTACAAAATAAAGCGGGGTTTTATTGGGATCTGGAGGAAATCCATAGACGTCTGGCATCTATTATCGTCCCCGAAACCCGGCATGTATGGAGTATTAAAATCGAGAAACAGGTCAGTATGAAAACGGCCGCCTATATCCTGGCGCTTGATCGTATCAGTTCCGCTATTGCGGCCCACGGCACCAAAGACTATTTTGCTTCTTAATCTGTTTTTCATATTGAGTCACTGCAGCCGGTCATTTTTATCCGTAGTCCATTGATATTCCAGAATGTTGATAACGAATAAGGCCTAAACTTCGCGCTGTAAGAGACGATAATAAAGATAAATCTTTAATGTCGTCTCTCAATATGCCATCGAATACACTGTTAACTTCACACGGCCCGGCCGATAAAGGGTCTTCTGCAACGGGTAAGCAAGCCTCGGCGGCTAATAATGGCTCCTTAGCGATCAGCCAACGGAAAAAACCCCGTGTCTTGATCGTCGATGACTCACGTATGATGCGTGTCTCATTAGGCCGAATTCTTAAAAAAGAATTTGAAATCATTGAGGCGGGAGACGGCGAACAAGGTTGGGAGGCGCTAGTTGCAAATGACAGCATCGAGGTTGTGATTACAGATGCTGACATGCCGGTTCTCAATGGGTATCAATTAATCTCGCGTATACGCCAAAGTAATGAGGCGCGAATTCACGATATTCCCGTCGTCATGATCACGGGTGCCGAAGAAGATCACATAAGAGAAAAAGCATTAAACACCGGTGCGACTGACTTTATCGTCAAACCGCCTGATAAAACACAATTACTCGCCCGTGTTAGGGCCTACGCAAAAGCTGACCGCACCACTCGTAAATTATCAGAAGAAGCAACGATTGATGCGCTAACGAAGGTCAGCAGTAAGCGTTATTTTTTACAAAGAGGAGAGCAAGATCTGGCCTTTGCGATACGCCATGAAAAAGAACTTGCGATTATTGTCATCGCCATTGACGCTTTTCCAGCCTTAACAAAAAAACATGGCAATATAATCGTTAAACAAATATTGGTTTGGCTCGCGCGAATACTACAAAATACAGTGAGAACTGAAGACACTGTTTCCAGGGTAAGTGATTATACTTTCGCTTTGATTGTGCCCAATACTAGCGAAGCAGAAGCAATCACCTTGGGCAATCGAGCAAAAGACAGTATCGTAAAAATGCCATTTGCAACAGAAAATGGGCCGTTATCGATTTCAGCCAGCCTTGGATTAGCCTGTTTGGGCCAGGAAAAACACGATTCGATTAAAAACTTGTTAGATGTCGCAATCAGGCGGGTCAATGCCGCGCGTAAAGCGGGGGGTAATACGCTGATCGTTAAAGATCGACGCGACGTGACAGTGATGGCCCAGCCCATTTTCCCGGAAATTTCTGATGTCAACCGGGCGTTGGATCTTATGAACTCAGATGTGCAAAGTTTGGTACCGAGCATAAAAAAATTAGTCGCAAAAATATTCCCATTACTGGAGCTGGCGAACAAAACCTTGCGTTGGGAACTGGATAGCCACTTAGCGGCTATTAGGGAAAAATTGGAAAAATAGGGTCCTGGGCGCAACTAAGTTTGTTCCAAAAACAGGCGAGCGTAAAAAACGTAATTTATTGATAGTTAAGTATTTTACCGCGTAATCCCCCTTCAGGAGGCTGTTTTTTATATTAAATACACCTGTTTGGTAATTTAACATAACGTTATTTATAATATCGATTGTAAATTATTAGTTTTCTTAAGTATTGCGTTCCTGGTTACTTTCCGTATTATAAGGAGAACAGGTGGAGGGTTATGGGGATAACCGGTCGTTAACTGTATTTACACTCTAGGCTAAATCCTTTTAGTGCATGGAAGGAACGGGTGCGCGGATGTTATAGAAACGCGTATTGTAGAAAGATTTAGACTTAATTGAGATACAGGGATAAATACTGACCAAGGTTATTACAGGATGGTTCAACAGCAGTGAACAAACACGGAATCTTCTCCAGCAAGCTCTTTGGCGGTAATTTTCTCGGTAACTTTTCCAGTAAAAAGCAAAAGGAGCCGGAAGACCTCGCAACCTGGTATTCGCTTAGTAGCGAACTCGACCAGTTATGCCAAACAATTGTGTTCGGTCTAAAGCTCGATGCTGATGATAACCAGCAAGTACTTGTCGCCTCACTTTATTTAAAAATTCTCAGCACATTCCAGGCAGTACTGATGCTCGCGGAAAAAGAGATGCTGAACGAAAGCAAGACCCTTTTGCGCAGCATGATTGAAGCCATGTTTGCGCTTGTGGCCATTTCAAAAGACCCTGCTCTAGCCGCACGATTTATCGAAGATGACCATACACAACGTTTAAAACTGTCAATTTCCTATAGTGATCTACCGCTTAAACTGAAAAAATCTTTAAAACCCCGCTTAACCAAAATAATCAACAGTTCGTTAAGTGGGCTTAATAAACCTGCCGCAAAAACACGCAACATTACGCCTTTAACAGTAGAAGCGCTTGCTAAAAAAGCAGGTCTACAGGAAGTATATTATTCTATATATACTTTGCTTTCGGGTTGCAATTATCTACGAGTATATGAGTTGGAACAATATTGGGATGGACATACCGAAGGTAAAACGTTGTTGGGATTAATTCATCCGGATGAAAAGAAAGTTGATGCAATTTTATTTACCGCAATTAAAACGGTGTTCTTGTCTCTAAATGGCGTAATCCAAACCTTTAATATCAAAGTACCCAAAGAACAAGTCACCCTGATTAAGCAATTTCGTAAATTAGCCAGTACGTCTAAAACCAGCACTAAAAAACAACCTGCACGATCCATTAAACGGGCCAAACAAGCGTAATAAAATTTTGCCCCTGTTTGTGGCCACCATTGTCAGCCCACAAACGCGCTGACCTGCAATGTTATCTCGGCTGTGCTAGCCAGTCAGGCTGGGTACAATCTGTTGCTATTGCAATATAATTTTCTAAACAAAATCAGTCTTTACGTTAGCGTCTAATGTCTTTATTGTTATTGCTAAACAGATTAGCGGACGCCAAAGCAACAAAAAACAACAAAAAGCAACAAAATGACCATTGACCCTTCTAAAGCTATGAATATCGCCCGGGTACTGACCGAGGCGTTGCCCTATATACAACGATTTTTCGGCAAAACCATCGTTATTAAATATGGCGGCAACGCCATGGTTGATGAAAACCTAAAAAGTGGATTTGCCCGTGATGTTGTATTGATGAAGGCAGTCGGCATAAATCCAGTGATAGTACATGGCGGTGGCCCTCAAATTGGCGAACTGCTAGAAAAAATTGGCAAGGAAAGCCAGTTTGTTGAGGGTATGCGTGTCACTGACAGTGAAACGATGGATGTCGTGGAAATGGTGCTGGGTGGTTTGGTTAATAAGGAAATCGTCAGTCTGATTAATTATCACGGCGGCAGTGCCGTGGGCCTGTCAGGTAAAGACGGCATGTTAATCAAAGCGAAAAAGCTCGTCCTGAAAAATAGTGCGCCGGAACTAAAAGCTACCGAAATTATAGATCTCGGGCACGTGGGTGATGTCGCATCTGTAAATACATCCGTCGTCGATATGCTGGTACAGGGTGATTTCATACCCGTTATTGCACCGATAGGGGTAGATGAAGATGGACAATCCTATAACATTAATGCTGACCTGGTTGCTGGTAAGCTGGCTGAAACATTAAAAGCGGAAAAATTGATATTATTAACTAACACGCGGGGCTTACTGAATAAAGATGATAAATTACTGACTGGCTTACTCAGCCACGAAGTAGACGCGCTCATTGCCGATGGCACCATTCACGGTGGCATGCTACCTAAAATTCGTTGCGCACTGTCGGCCGTAAACACCGGCGTACACACTGCGCACATCATTGATGGGCGTGTCGAACACGCCGTCTTACTGGAAATATTCACCGATGAGGGTGTTGGTACACTCATATTGGCGGACAGTAATTAAAATTAAATGCCTCTAAATAACAAGTAAACATGCAGTTAAACATAGAGTAAACTGCCCTTCTGCTTTATTTCTTTTCTCCATATTCTTTTTGATACTGCATAATTCTTTCAAGCGCCTCTCCTTGATCCGGTTTTGCGGCTAAATATTTGATCAGTGTTTCAAGATTAGCAATACTCACAACCTGGATGCCGAAAGTATTCTCCACTTCCTGTACCGCTGATGAGTCGCCGCTACCACGTTCCTGTCTATCAAGCGCGATAACAACGCCTGACATTGTTGCGCCGAAACCTTCGATTAACTTAGATGCTGCGCGCACTGATGTACCTGCCGATATCACATCATCAATCACAAGTACTTTTCCTGCCAAGGGGGCACCGACAATCAGTCCACCCTCGCCATGATCCTTGACTTCCTTCCTGTCAAAAGAATAAGCCACATCTTTTTGGTGGTGTTCAGCCAAGGCTATACTGGTCGCCGAAGCGAGAGGAATACCTTTATATGCCGGCCCGAACAATACATCGAACTGCAATCCGGAATCGACAATCGCTTGCGCATAAAACTGACCCAATTTTGCTAATTTGGCGCCGCTGTTAAATAAACCTGCATTAAAGAAATAAGGGCTTTTACGGCCCGATTTGAGAATAAATTCGCCAAATTGCAAAACACCGATATTAATTGCAAAATCAACGAAATGTTGCTGATATTCTTTCATTCTCATTGACTACCTGCCCTTTTGATATTTAAATGATTTAGGATAATAGCTGTAAATATAAGCTACAAAAATACACTGTGCGTAAAGGATAACATTATGAAAATAATTTCTGCCAATGTAAATGGTATTCGTGCTGCTGCAAAAAAAGGTTTTTTTCAATGGCTGGCTGCCGAAAAAGCCGACGTAATATGTATCCAGGAAACCAAGGCGCAAGAACATCAATTGGACGCAGAAATCTTTTATCCGCAAGATTATCATAGCTATTTCTATGACGCTGAAAAGAAGGGGTACAGCGGCGTTGCAATCTATGCCCGAAAAAAACCCGATAAGATTATTTGTGGTCTGGGAGAAGGTTTTGAAGACATGGATGCAGAGGGTCGATATATACAAGCGAACTTTGGTAACTTATCTGTTATTTCTATTTATCTTCCATCAGGTTCATCGAAGGAGGAGCGCCAGCAGGTTAAATTTAGCTTCATGGCGCGTTTTGGAGAACGCTTGAAGAAGATGCGCCGCCAGCGTCGCGAATACATCATTTGTGGTGATTGGAATATAGTTCATAAAGAGATAGATATTAAAAATTTCAAGTCGAATCAGAAAAATTCCGGCTGTTTACCGGAAGAGCGCGCCTGGTTGGATGATGTCTTCGGGGGGCTAGGCTATATAGATGCATTTCGAATAGTTAACCAGGAAGCAAATCAATACACCTGGTGGTCCAACCGGGGACAAGCCTGGGCTAACAACGTCGGTTGGCGCATTGATTATCAGGTTATCACGCCTGGTCTACATGACAGGGTCAAGAGCACGTCGATTTACAAAAACGAACGCTTTTCAGATCATGCGCCGCTTATTATTGAATACAAGGGGAAGCTGTAATTCTAGACGGCTACTTTTTCTTTTGTTTTGGACAATTCTGTCGACCCGACGACCCCAGGCAAAGGGGTATAAATAGCTTTAAGTAGCGCGTCAATTGTTCTAATTTGATCTTCCAGGTCGGTACACATCGTTTCAAGTTCCTGGATTTTTTCTTCCAATTTTTCCCTGGAGGCCTTAATTTTTTTCAAGCTATCAAGATGTTGGTCCAGTTGTTTTTTTCTGTCTTTAATACGTTGAGCCAGCGGGTTCATAACAGATTTTGCCCAGCTCTCAGCATCCTGTCTGGCTTGAAAAAAGACGTTTCGTGCGTGACTCACCAGTGAAACAAAGAATTTTTTTATAACAAAACTTTGTTCTGTCATTGTCGTAAGGCTACTATTACGAAACGCATCCGCTTCTTTGTATAATCTGGCCAGTTGTGCACTGTATTTTTTTGTAGAATATAATACTGGCTGAATATCTTTCACGTCGTGCTCTTCTCTAAAGCGAAAATAAACTGCCTGGACGAGTTCATTGGATTTGTCTGCTTGCCAACTTACTTGTTCCATGGTGTGTTTGGCGCCATCAAAAAATGTTTCCATACCTTTTTTCATTCCTGCAGTTGTCCAACTACCTACCATTTCATTTCTTGTTTTGGCAATTAATTTATCCAGCGATTCCATACTAAGTGTTTCCAGCACGGTTTTAACTTGCTGAGTTAGCACATGGCGACTGGTTTGAAAATTTTCAACATTCTTCTTGTATTCAGTTTGCGATTCCCGTGCTTTATTCATCAGTTGCAGAATAACATCTATATTTTTTCCAGATAATGACTGCAATTCATTTAATTGTTGTTTCGCAGCATCATGGCGGCCTGCCAATAAACTCTTGGTGCCTTCAATTCTTCCACCAATCTTGGTCGTTAAGCTCTCTCTAACAATGCCTTGTTTGGCAGGAACAATATCATTCGAAAAGAATGACTCTAATGCAGCAAGCCCACTCTTTTCGAGCAAAACCGGGTCCTGTTTAATTTTCGCCAACAAACCCTTTTGCGCAGAAACCGGGAAAACTTTATTCGCTTCAATATTCAGAGATCGGGATGTCAACTGGCATTGTTTGGCAATATTACTGGCAACAGTATTTTCATCTTTGAGCTCATCCCACAATGTATCAATTTTATTGAGTGCAACCGTTATACCGGTTTTATCAGTATCAATATGCGGAATAATGTGATTTTTCCAGATATCAGAATCAGATTTGGTGACCCCTGTATCCGCAGCAAGAATAAATGTCACCGCTTGTGCCTTTGGGATCATTGCCATGGTTAATTCGGGTTCGGTACCCACCGCATTGAGTCCGGGGGTATCCAGAATAACCAGGCCTTGTTTTAGCAGCGGGTGCGGAAAACTAATCAAAGCGTGGCGCCATTGTGGTATTTCTACCTCTGAAGGTGGAGTCTCGTTCTGCTCATCTACATACAGGCCCAGTCTGGTTGCTTCCTCGACGGAAACAGACTTCATTTTGACAATTTCGTTAAACGCTTCCGCCATTTTGTCTGGCGAATCCACATCAAGTGCTGTCGTCGCCCAATTAACGGGATTTTGCCTGTGTTCCGCGATAGTCATATCGTCAGCGCGAGTCTCTATCGGCAATAGCCTTATGTAGGCTTCATCCGCGCCGCTATCATAAAAAAGTTCGGTCGGGCACATTGTGGTTCTGCCTGCAGCAGAAGGCAGCAGGCGACGCTGATAATCCGCAAAGAAAATGCCGTTTATGAGTTCGGTCTTCCCTCTGGAAAACTCCGCAACAAACGCAACAGTCAGGGTGTCAGCATTTAGGGCATCAACCACTTCGAACATACGCAAATCATCTTCTGCATCGTTAAGTTCATGTTTTACTAACCATTCCTGGTAGGCTTTGATGTTTTTAATCATGTTTGCCTTCCATTGGCTATAGGCTTGTAGGCGCTGCGTAAATTCTTCTTTCATCGTGTATTAGCCACCCATAAAATTAATTAATTAGCCATAAATAATACTAATAATTGTAATGCCGATAATAAAGTAACGCAGCATCTATTCCCTGCTGCACTTATTATCGTCAAGCGGGCATAGAAGTTTAGTGTTTTGAATTAACTAATAATTTGAATTGAGTACAGTTTTTGCTTGCGCAAAAGACAGATTATGCGTTTTTTTTAGGTTAAACCTAGCAGGGCCGGTAGGTTCGCTATTCTCGGACAGGCTCCTAGATCAATAAGTTTTTACCTATATCTGACAAAGGCGCAATAATGAGCATGTTGCATAATTGGATGCCGACCAGGACCACCAAAGGCGATAAATCCAAACCGGAAATAGGGGGAATGATTCGTCTTGCTGGGCGCATCAAGGGCTCATTTAAGCTATGCACTAAAGACACCACGGGGTTATAACTATTGGGGCTTACCCAGCTGATGATGACCTGGATCAGTATGGAGAAAAAGAAAACATTAAACATCAGCGACAGAACCTTGGTAAAAGACAGCACAGCCAGTCCAAGGGGTTGAAAACTAACACCTTTTATTAACCCTATTAATATGAGTGTCGTTGCTTGTAATGCCAACATCAAAAACACTGACGCAAAATCAATGCCTTTAAATCCCGGGATAATACGCCTTAATGGAATTAATAATGGATTCGTCACTTTTACCAATACCTGCGCTAACGGATTATAAAAATCAGCGCGTACCCACTGCAAAAGAAATCTCAACATGATCACAAGAATATAAAGACCAAATACAGTTTCTATTAAAAAAACACCTGCGTTACCTGTATACGAACCCCCCATTATCCCTCTCCTAATTTTTCCGCCAACTCAATGGATTTTTTTTGTGCGGCTGCCAACGCGTCATCAAAAATTTGTTGTATGTTTCTTTGCTGAAAAACGTGAATAGCTTGCTCTGTGGTACCACCCGGTGAAGTGACATATTTTCTTAGGGTATGTAAATCTTCTGTGCTTTCCAGCGCCATTTTTGTTGCGCCAAACGCTGTTTGAATCGTTAACAGTCTCGCCACATCATGGGGTAATCCCAATTTACGGCCGGCTTTTTCCAACGATTCCATGACTAAAAACAGATACGCAGGCCCGCTGCCGGACAGCGCGGTCACGGCGTCCATCATGGCTTCGTCTTCTATCCAGATTGTCACGCCTACCGCACGCATAACGGACTCCGCCAAATTACGTTGCTCACTGTTGACTTGCTCATTGGCAAGCAACACAGTGGCTGCACTTTGTACTAACGCGGGTGTATTTGGCATCGTTCGCACGATAGCGGCGCTATAGCCCAACCAACGCATAATATCTGATTGCCGAATTCCTGCTACAATCGAAATGACAAGCGGGTTTATTTTTTTTAACGTGTCACGCAGTTCAGAAATAACCTCTTTTAATGCCTGCGGTTTAACGCAAAAGACAACCGTATCAACGTGTTCAATAAGCGTTTTGTTGTTTATACAAGTATTAACCTGAAACCGTGTCGCTAAATTTTTTAATTTATCTTCATCGGGATCAGACACCCATACCGTATTTCCCGGTTGACCATCCGCAATTAAGCCACCCAGTAAACTGGTTGCCATATTTCCACCGCCTATAAATCCAATCTTATGGTTATTCATGTCTTCCCATCTTTTTTATCAGCTCTTCGTGGTGCGACTTCCGAATATCGCCGAACCTACGCGTACCAAGGTTGATCCTTCACCGATCGCAGCCTCCAGGTCGTTTGACATCCCCATCGATAAAGTATCCAAATTGTAGTCCAATTGCCGATGATCTCCATTATTTTCATTGGATATTTTAAGGCATTGTAATGCGTCGTTTAATAAATGATAAGATAAACATTGCTTATCAAAATCCGGGCTTGGTGCAGGAATTGCCATAAGGCCGCGTAATTTTATGTTGGGTAGTGTCGAGACAGAGTCAACCAATGCGGCTAAATCCTTTAACGAAACACCTGATTTTGAGTCTTCTGCACTCACATTAAGCTGTATACACACATTCAATTTTCCCCTGCCAGGGGGGCGCTGCTCACTCAGCCTTTGGGCGATTTTTAGTCTGTCAATGCTATGTACCCAATCGAAATGCTTTGCAATACCGCTTGTTTTGTTAGATTGCACAGGCCCAATAAAGTGCCACTCTATTGGGTAACGGCTAAGCTTAGGTATTTTTAGCTCAGCTTCCTGTAAATAACTCTCTCCAAATCGTACGATGCCCGCCTGATAGGCCTCAATAATCTGTTCAGCAGTACATTTTTTGCTCACCGCCAGCAGGTTTACCGCACCAGTAGGGCGTTTGAATCGATTTTCCGCCGCTCTGATACGTTCGAGAACGGTTTTAACGTTAGTTAAAATCATTATTAAACTTTTTTGGCTTGGACTGTAGCAGTAATTTAATCATATTAAAATTTGGCCGTTAATCTAAAGCAAGGGACTGTTGTAGGCCCGCGGGGGTCTGGCTGCGTGCATAGCCTGATAATTTTTACGCCGCGCCGGGACGGCTATACTTTTTAGGTATTTAGTCCATTAGCAGTTTTAAGAAACTCGAACCAATAAATTAACACATAGAGGATTAACATGGATATTTCGGAATTACTTGCATTTGGTGTCAAAAATGGCGCATCTGACCTGCATCTCTCTGCAGGCGTCCCGCCCATGATTCGCGTCGACGGCGAAATGCGGCGTATTAATATCCCCGACATGGACCATAAAACGGTGCATGGCCTGATATATGACATCATGAATGATAAACAACGAAAAGACTACGAAGAGTTTTTTGAAACCGATTTTTCTTTTGAAATCCCTGGCCTTGCTCGATTCCGTGTCAACGCTTTTAATCAAAATCGCGGTGCGGGCGCGGTATTCAGAACCATTCCGACAAATATTTTGACGCTGGAAGAACTGGGTTGCCCACCCATATTTAAGCCGATTACGGAATATCCTCGTGGCCTGGTATTGGTTACCGGCCCAACTGGATCGGGCAAGTCAACCACACTGGCTGCGATGATGAATTACAAAAACGAAAATGAATTTGGGCATATTTTAACCATCGAAGACCCCATAGAATTTGTACACGAATCGAAAAAATGCCTTATCAACCAGCGCGAGGTACACCGTGATACATTGGGATTTGCCGAATCATTACGTTCGGCCCTGCGTGAAGATCCCGATACGATACTGGTAGGCGAAATGCGTGACCCGGAAACCATTGGTCTGGCGCTGACAGCCGCCGAAACCGGTCACCTGGTGTTTGGCACATTGCACACAAGTTCTGCAGCAAAAACCATTGACCGTGTTATTGATGTATTTCCGGCCGCTGAAAAGGAAATGACGCGATCCATGTTATCGGAGTCCTTGCGTGCGGTTATCTCACAAACCTTGTTGAAAAAGGTCGGTGGAGGACGGATCGCGGCACACGAAATTATGATCGCAAACCCGGCTATTCGTAATCTGATTCGGGAAAACAAAGTGCCGCAAATGTATTCAGCGATACAAACTGGACAAAAAGACGGTATGGAAACGCTCGATCAGTGCTTACAGGGTCTAGTGCAAAAAGGTTTGATTAGCAAAACCGACGCCCGCTTGAAAGCGTCGAATAAAGATGCCTTTTAGTAGGTAGGGACGGTAGATGAAAGAAAGGCAGGGCCGCCAAAAAGAGTTGTATGCCTTGTTGAGTTGACATGGAAGATGCGCTATCCGACGAATCAAGCGGCCTGAGTTTAACAAATAAATACAAGTCTAAAAAACCTGTTTCGCGTCAAACACCGGGCCGTCCACGCAAACTCGCTTCATTTCAGAACCTTCTTCAGACCCAGTAGAAGAATCTCCGTTTGTTTTAACCTCTACCACACACCCGGCACACCCTCCCACCGCACACGCCATAAATTCTTCTAGAGAAACCTGACAAGGCATGTCAAATTCGTTCGCTAATTTAGCGACCGACGCTAACATCGGGTGAGGACCACAGCTGAATATTTCCACTTCATTGCGTTGTTGTTCGCTCAAGCCTTGCAGCCAAAATCTTGCCAAATCAGTAACATAACCTTCGTGACAACCGGCATAGCCCTGCAAGCTTGTCAAACGGCTTGCTATTCCCCAATCTTCCAACAGTGGCATGCAGGCAATGACACCATCCGGCATCCCCGGCACAATTATTTTCGAGGGTTGGGCCTGAAATGGAAAGGGCACTTCTGACCCCATTATTACAAAAGGTTTGAAATCCTTAGTCCCGCGCAAGCTTTGCGCCAAAAAGACCATCGGTGGTATGCCGACACCACCACCGATTAACAGTGGTCTGCTTCGGGAGCGGTTAACTTTAAAGGGAACCCCTATCGGCCCCATTATACTAAGTGATTCCCCCACCTTGCGTTTTGCCAATAGTCGCGTACCCTCACCAACCGCTTTATATAAAAAATCAACATCGTCACCCTGCACCATCATGATCGACAAAGGTCGCCTCATTGGCAATGCTTTAGAGCAATTTATATGCGCAAAACTACCTGGTTTAGCTCGGCTCGCAATTTTGGGGCTCGTCACCCTCAATATAAACTGGTTCCCGGCGTGCGCAGTATGCGAAATGATTTCAGCATCTTCGATAAAAATAGTATTTCGATTGGACATCAGTCGTTTACAGACCCTAACTATTTAATTGACTTGTGTTAAGTTCAAAAACGATGTCTCCATCGAGAAGAGTGTGTGTAACTTGCCCCTTCAGCTCCCAGCCGATAAAGGGCGAATTTTTCCCATGGCTTAGGAATGTATCTTCAGTCACATTCCAATAAATATCGGGGTCAAATATACAAACATCCGCTGGGCTGTCAATTGCGAGCGTGCCAGCGTTAATGCCCAATATATTGGCTGGCCCACAAGTGAGTCTGGCGATGATATCGGAGAGTGAGGGGTTGCTATTCTTAGGTAACGAAGAGCCAGATAGCTGGGAGTCATGTAACCGCAAGCTAAGGGGTAACAAGGTTTCAATCGATGAAATGCCCGCTTCAGTTTGGGCAAACGGCGCAAGTTTGGCGTCTACGTCATGTGGCTGATGATCAGAACATATTGCCTGGATAATGCCACGCTCTACCGCAGTACGTAGACCCTCAAGATCGCGCTGTGTCCTCAATGGCGGACTCACATGACATTGACTGTTAAAATAGCCTATATCCATCTCTGTAAGATGCAGTTGGTGCGCGGTTACATCTGCTGTAACAGGCAACCCGTCGTGTTGTGCACGCGCCACCATTTTAACCGCCTGCTGTGTTGATAGTTGGCAAAAATGTGCGCGCACGCCTGTTTTTTCTATTAGCATCAAATCCCGGCTAACTGCAATTGTTTCTGCGCATTCAGGAATACCCGTCAAACCTAAACGCGTACTTATTTCTCCTTCATGTGCACAACCGTTTTCACGCAGCTCTTTATCTTCGGCATGAATATAAAGCGTTATATCAAGACTGGCGACGTACTCCATAGCGCGACGCATAATTGCAGCATTGCTAATATAACTGTATGCATTAGTGACTCCAACACAACCTGCTTTTTTCAGGTGCTCTAACTCACTTAATTGACTGCCTTGCAAACCTTTTGTTAATGCGCCGAGCGTAACCACCTTACACTTTCCAATGTCTGCTACACGGTGACGAATCAAGTCAACGACAGCAGGCGTATCAATGATAGGGTCTGTATCAGGAGGCGTACATAAAGTGGTCACGCCGCCATGCGCAGCGGCTAATGTTTCACTTTCAATAGAGCCTTTATTTTCTAGTCCTGGCTCACGAAGTCGCGCCCGAATATCAACTAAACCCGGGCAAACAATACAGTTGTTCGCATCGATAGTTGATTTTGCCTGGAAACCGGCGGGCGCTTTTCCCAGTGAGATGATTTTATCTTTTTCAATATATAAATCAGTGAGCTTATCTACGTTGTTAGCTGGATCAATCACGCGTCCATTTTTTATATGTATACCCATCACGATTGTTTTTTTACAATATTGTCGTTGCGTTTGCTGCTGCCAACCCCTTCGGGTGAACGTCCGAGCGCCATTGACATCACGGCCATACGCACGGCAATGCCATTGGTCACCTGGTCCAGTATGACTGACTGATCACCGTCTGCTACTTCAGAGTCAATTTCGATACCCCGATTAATTGGCCCTGGGTGCATCACGATTGCATCTGGTTTTGCCAGCCTCAATTTCTCTGCAGTCAAACCAAATAATTGAAAATATTCATGTGAACCCGGAAGATAGGCGCCCTGCATACGCTCGTTTTGTAATCGCAGCATAATGACGACATCCACATCACGTAATCCGCTTTCCATTTTATGAAAAACATGCACACCTAAAGACTGTACTGCATCAGGTATCAGTGTTTTCGGCGCGATGACCCTCACCTCGGCGACGCCCAATGTTGTCAACGCATGAATTTGTGAGCGTGCAACCCTGGAGTGTTTAATATCACCGACAATGGCGACGCGTAAATCATTAAAGCTTTTCTTATGTCGTCGTATGGTAAACATGTCCAACATAGCTTGGGTCGGATGGGCGTGGCAGCCATCGCCTGCATTGATGACACTCACGTGGGGGGCAACATGTGTAGCAATAAAATGAGCCGCCCCACTTTCGCTGTGGCGCACGACAAACATGTCACATTGCATTGCCTCAAGATTTCGCAACATGTCCAGCAAGCTTTCACCTTTAACAGAGGCCGAGGTTGATATGCTGATATTCAGGACGTCCGCGGACAGTCGTTTGGCTGCCAACTCAAAGGTGGTGCGTGTTCGTGTGCTGGCTTCAAAAAACAAATTAGCGATTGTTTTACCACGTAATAAAGGGACATTTTTGGCTGATTTCGCGCCAATAGAGGAAAAAGATTCTGCTGTATCAAGAATATCGGTGAGTACCTGGCGATTGAGTCCTTCGACAGATAAAAAATGACGTAGATTTTTATTATTATCGAGTTGTAAGTTATCGAGCTGTATGTTTCTGTGCCCCTATCTGAAGGTTTCAGTGGTTAGAGTCTCGCCGCTTACAAGAGTCTCAACGCTTACGCTTACACAAGAGTCTCAACGTCTACAAAAGTCTCAACGCCAATCGAAGAAGAGCCTCAATCCTGAGTTTCAATAACGCTTAATGATAACACATCAGGTCCGTTTAGTTTAATATGTTCGTGATTATCCAGGGAAATGTGTTTTCCCACAACGCTGGCCTCAATGGGCAGCTCTCTGCCGCCCCTTTCCACTAACACGGCGAGTGTCACCGACGCCGGTCGGCCATAATCAAAAATCTCATTTAACGCGGCGCGAATGGTGCGCCCCGTATACAGTACATCATCCACCAGTATGATATGTTGATCATCGACCGAAAAAGGTAACTTCGATGGATTTACCTGTGGGTGCATACCGATTCGAGTAAAGTCATCCCGATAAAAAGAAATGTTTAAGGCTCCCAGCGTTTCTTTTAAACCAAGCGTCTGGTGCAGCCGCTCTGCTACCCACAAACCACCTGTATGAATCCCAACCATTATGGGTTCTGGCAACGATGGGTCGATAAGTCCTTTTAGGTTGGTCGCCATCTTGCTAATTAGCTCATCTACCTTAATATTTGAGGGCATGGTCGATAAATCCTATGATGTGTTTAAACTATCTAACTGTTCTACGGTTGGTGCCAATTCTAGTTATCAACTACCTGCTTTGCGGACTGTCAAGCCAACTCTGTAATATGAGCTTAGCGGCCAATTTATCAATGTCGCCTTTATTGCGTTTTAAGTGGCGCTTATTTTCCATTAATTTCCGGGCTTCTGCAGATGAAAGGCGCTCATCAATATGATAAACCGGGATCGGGTGTCTGTCTTCTAATTGATTGGAGAATTTGCGTACAGCTTTAGTGACAGGGTGGTCAGTTCCATCATCATTTAAAGGCAGGCCTAACACAAAGGCGTGTGGTTGCCATTGCCCTACAATGCGTGCAATCGTCAACCAATCCGGTTTGCCCGCGATCGACGTTATCGTCTGCAACGCAGAGGCGGTGTGGGTCCACTCTTGGCCGACAGCCACACCGATTCTTTTTTTTCCGTAATCAAAACATATCAATGTTCGCTGTTGTATTCTATCTGCCATAGTTACTATTTTTTTGTTCTACCAACAGGATCAACAGCGCAATGACAACTATTCAACGACTGTTTTTACGTTTCCTCCGGGCAGGAATTTCCAGGTTCGTGTGATATGCAATATATCGGTATCTTTGCGGATATTTTCCGGAAACGGTGGGAACGGGGCTGCTATTCTTACAATATTTACCGCAGCATCATCCAGTATTTTGTATCCCGAAGATCGACGCACAGAGATATCAGCAATAGTGCCATTGGCGTACAAGGCCACATCCAGTAGCAGGCTACCATATAAATTTTTCCTTTTCGCTTCACCTGGAAAATTTAGCAGGCCAACTTGTTCAATTGTTTTTTTCCAATCTACTAAATATCGCGCATGTTTATATTGTTTAGTGCGTGAATGTATAAATTTTTGTCGAGGCTTTTTCGCGAAAGCTTGAATTTGTTCGTCTAATTCCGCACTTAATTTTGCAATTTCTTTGCTGCGGGCCATCAATTCGGGTGTCGTCATACTATTAGTTTCGGACATTTCTTTTGGATCTTGCTCCTGCGAAAAAATTTTCATATCGGCTTTTTCCGCTGTTAATATTTCTTTTTCTTTCTGATCAGGTTTCCTTGCCTGTTCAATCTGCGGCATAAACAGTGGCGACGAACTATCATCTGCAGTGGAAAGCATCGCCGGAGACGGTGTCGTTGGCAACGCTTTTTCTTCCAGGTTGCCGCCAGCATCTTGATTTGCCTGGGCAAGAAAATCAGCGTCTTCCGGCTCCTTTTCTGACTCTGTCGGTACCAGTGTGACGTCCAGTGTGGGCGCCATAGTGGTATTTGGCTCAATTTCATCCATGGAAAAACTAACGCCCAAAATGACAACTGCGTTTATAACGATCGATAAAAATAACGTGAAGCCAAATCGGTCTACTGCCGAGACTTCGGGACCCACCGGGCGCCTTGCCGCTGTTTTGGCCATTATCTTAATACCCTCTAAGCTATTATTATCTAAGCTATTATCCTTAAGTTAATCAGTAGCGCTTATTGCCATAATTTAATTTAGTACAACCAAACTTATTCTCTAAATTTGTCAGTACCGAACTGATAATCAAGCCACTTATTATCCCAAAAATCAATGATGTAGTAGCCAAAACAGGCAATAAACTAAAAAGCGCATCATGTTGTATAAACAGGTAATAAGCGACATAAAATTGCACCGAAATATGGGCAATTGCCGCCAACACTGAATAACCTATTGGACCCAACGCCCAAAACGGATAAAAATGTGTCATTTTTATCGCTAAAAACAGCACCATCAAGGCCGCCGCTGCGCCGCTTAGACTTAACATAAAAGTAGGCGACATAAACGTCCCTAACAACAGGCTGCTAACCAATACCCGTAATAATGAAACCCAGGCAGCCATTTTTATGCCATAACGGCATAAAACAATTATCGTCACGATGTTTGCTAAACCAGGCTTAAATCCCGGAAAAGGACTGGGCAGCGTACTTTCCAACACATGCACAGTAATTGCCAACGCCGTTAACCAGGCAATGACATGGTCGTCCTTATATGTTTTGACAGTTAATATCGCCATTGGTTTTGTCTTTGGTTTTCTCTTTGAAAAGCTAACCAACTGATTATTTAAAACATTTAGCCAAGCCAGGTAACACTATATCGGCAGGCTTAATTAGAAATTGATTGCATCAAATCTGCTTTCGCGGCCTATTATTGATGCGCTGATCTGGTTAGGTACGCAAGCTATTATTCCGCCGCTTAAATTTAACCAGCCCTGATGAAGGCACAATTTATTTACGCAGGGAGAACTTACAAATCGAACACGACCACCTTCTACTTGAATTTTGCTGGCGCCTATTTTGCCGTTGACAGTAAAAACCTGGTTTTGAAGTAAAGAGATTTTTTTTGGTGCATCGTCACCCGTCACCACATGGATATATTCTCCTGGGAAGCGAGCGTTTTGCCAATACACCGAGTACAAGTATGCGACAAAAAACACAGCCACAACCAATACAATAATATCGCCCCTGGTTAGCCTCCCGGTTAGCATTTACCTAGCATAAGTCTTAGCATGAGTTTTAGGATCAGTTTCAGCACCCATTGTTGTTAGCACAAAAGCGTTATCACAAAGGAGGACTCAATGTTATATTGAATTTTTTATTTGGCTCAAAAGTTAAACGCTGAGCCATGGCAGGATTCATATATATATTAAATTTATCGTCTATCATCATTACCAGTTTAATGCCCATTGATTTAGCAATTGCATGCCATTGTTGTGGCCCGGCTATAAACAAGGCCGTTGCCGCAGCATCAGCAATTGTCGCGTTTGGGTGGATTACTGTTACCGAGATAACATCTTCAACCGGGTAGCCTGTGCGAGGATCAATAATATGATGATATCTCTTTTTTTCATATTCAAAAAATCGCTCATAATCACCAGATGTAAATACACTTTCGTCTTGATTAATTTCAATTGATGCGATTATACCTTTTCCCCTTGGGTGGCGTATACCAACAGTCCAATTATGATTGTCGCGTTGACCTATTGCACGTAAATCACCCCCCGCATTAATGATCGCATTATCGATACCGAATTCCTGCAACGTTTGAATCGCCATATCAACAGCGTACCCTTTTGCTATACCGCCGAAATCCAGCGCCAAGTCAGCGTGGTCGCTGCGTATTGAAATACCCTCGATGAGCACATTGTTCATCGTCGGATTTTTTAACACCAAATCAGAAATCAACTTGGGATCGGGTGGCGTTCTTTTCTCTATCTTTTTATTTAGCGTTAAATTACTGTCTAACGCGGTGGCGTCCAGGGTGGCAACATCGAAATCCCATAACTTAACGAGCCGTCCAATTGCTGGATTAAAAAGCCCATTACTTTGACTTGAGAGTTCTTTTGATTCCAAGATAACAGGTAATATTGTCGGGGAAACGCTGAAAGCAAATTTTGTTGGGAAGATTTCGTTCATCCTTGAGAGTGAACCACCTTGCCATGGATTAAATGCTTGATGCATAAAACGAAAATCTTCTGTGATGACCGCTGCGGCCTGCTTCGCTTTTTGAGTTTGCCCCCAAATATTTATTTCTACGATGGTGCCAAAAACAAAAATTTGTTCTTTATATAGAACATCACGGGGCTCGCTACACGACACCACAAAAAGCATGATAAATACAGCTGCAACCCGTTTATAGTTGCAAGCACTTGTGAAAAAACTATTTAGCCCCATTCAATTTTTCATCAATGTAGTCCATAAAGATACCGCTAATGTTCAGCGAATATATTGAATCCAGCTCCCGGATACAGGTTGGGCTGGTTACATTTATTTCTGTCATATAGTCACCTATTACATCGATACCAACAAATGCTAATCCTTTTTTACGTAACACGGGCGCCACTTGATCGCAGATCCACTTATCTCTCTGGGTTAACTCAACCCCGACCCCTTTACCCCCTGCGGCCAGATTTCCGCGTGTTTCACCTTTGGCGGGGATGCGCGCCAGAGCATAAGGTATAGGTTCACCGTTAATCAGTAAAATTCGTTTATCGCCCTGTTTAATCTCCGCTATGAATCGCTGGCAAATAACATACTGTGAGCCGTTTTCGGTTAATGTTTCAATAACAACATTAATGTTCGGGTCATTTTGTTGCAAACGGAAAATTGACTTACCGCCCATACCGCCCGGTGGTTTTAATATGATATCTTCCTGTTGGGCCAAAAACGTTTTGATTTGTTCGTGGTTGCGTGTCACAAGAGTTGCCGGGATACATTGCGAAAACCATCCGGTAAATATTTTTTCATTTGCATCTCTGAGACTTTGCGGTTTGTTAATAACCAATACACCCTGTTTCTCTGCAAACTCCAGTAAATAAGTGGTATAAATATATTCCATATCAAACGGTGGGTCTTTTCGCATTAACACTGCGTCAAGTTCTGTTAATGGTGTGGTATTTGTTTCCTTTATGTTAAACCAATCACGGGCGTCATCCATTACTTCCAATCTGGCCATTGTTGCCAGCGTGTCTCCGTTTTGCAAAAACAGATCTCCTTGCTGCATGTAATAGATATCCCAGCCACGTTTCTGAATTTCTAGCATCATGGCAAAAGAACTATCTTTATTAATGTTTATGGACTCGATCGGATCCATTACAAAACCAATTTTATTTGTCATAATTATTTACTGCCTAAATTTTCTTCAGCATCCTTTTTGCAAATCGCCTGAAAAAAACGCAGGGATTGCTATATACTTACAAGCATTCAATATTAATGTTCTATTGCCTAGCGCCGATATATTCCGTGAAGTCATTGATGCATATATACGTTTGACAGGCTTAATAGAATATACGTTAATAATGTATTAAATAAAAAAAAGTCGGGCACTTTTTTTATTTAATTTTTATTATGGAGTAAGTTGCGCTTTAGACAAAACCATAAGTCTACGCATAAATTTTTTGTATAGACTCTAAAGCATCAAAAAGGACGACAAACAGGATTGGCGCTAATTAATAACGTGTCAAAATAAGATTAGGTCCTTAATTTGAGTTAAGTGCTTATTTTACAGACCACATACAAAGCACGAAAAAGCACAAAATAGTGCAGATACTGCGCTCAGATGTATGGGTTTGGTGTACCCAGGCCCTGGGAAACTAAACTGGCTTGATAAGCGAACGGGTGCAGTAAATCAACGCATTAATTTACAATAACCAATAACGTACAAAACGATACTTTATTTAATTGAGCTAAAGACACAGGATTTAGGGGTTGGAATAGTGAGCGATAGCGACTTAACAGGCACGAAAGTAATGGTGATTGACGATAGCAAAACCATTCGTCGTACTGCGGAAACACTGTTAAAAAAAGCCGGCTGTATTGTTGTAACAGCGACAGATGGCTTTGAGGCATTATCAAAGATAACGGATAACCAGCCTGATATAATTTTTATTGACATAATGATGCCCCGCCTGGATGGGTACCAGACATGCGCGTTAATTAAACGAAATCAGAATTATAAAAGTACGCCCGTCATACTTCTGACGAGTAAAGACGGCTTATTTGATCGGGCTAGGGGGCGAATAGTCGGATCAGACCAGTATTTAACAAAACCCTTTACAAAAGAAGAGCTACTAGGTGCAATTAAGGAATATATAAGCAAATGATTGCGAGCATTTGGTGGGTACTATTTGGTGAGTACTATAATGTATACAATATTAGACTCTATAATAAATGTTCCAATTTCGACAGATTAGGGAGATACAAATGGCAACTGTCTTGATAGTTGATGATTCACCAACAGAAATCCATGTATTAAAAACGATGCTGGAAAAAAATGGATTTGATGTCATTACTGCCAGCAGCGGTGAAGAGGGCGTAGCAGCCTCTAAAGAAAAACAACCAGATTTAATCTTAATGGATATTGTCATGCCAGGTCTAAATGGTTTTCAAGCAACCCGGCAAATTACCGCAGATGCTGAAACACAGCATATCCCCGTTATTATTGTAACGACAAAAAATCAGGAAACTGACCGTGTCTGGGGTCTACGGCAAGGTGCTAAAGACTATATTACCAAACCTGCAACAGAAGAAGAGCTTGTCAGTAAAGTAAATTTAGCGATAAACGGATAACTTAATACCAATGCAGCAAAGTAATCCAAGCCCTTTCAGCATGCTTTTAGACCTGGAAGCACGCAGTAAAGCCAGTGCGACGGGCCTACCTCAACAGGTTGAGATCCGGGAGCCTTGGTCCGCTATTGGCTTCAAAATAGGCGATGTGCAATTAGTATCTGCAGTTGGCGATGTTAATGAAATATTATATTTTCCACAAGTAACAGCGATTCCGGGGACAAAATCCTGGGTAAAGGGTATGGCAAACGTTCGCGGAAGCTTAATACCTATTATTGACCTTAATGGTTATCTGGGTAAAAAACTGACAAATTTAAATGCAAAAAGCCGTGTGCTTATCATTAATAACGCAGATTTATGGGCAGGCCTGCTTGTAGACCGGGTAATGGGTCTTAAGCATTTTTATGATGATGAGCAAGCAGAACAAAAACCAGAAATTGACAGTGCGCTAAATCCCTACTTATCTGTTGAATATCAAAAAAATAACGACAGTTGGTACGTTTTTAGCATGAAGACGCTGGCAGAAAACCCGGAATTTTTTCAAGTATCCATATAGATTATTGAAAAACATAAGATATTTACGACTAACTAGCTAGCTACAAGCAGAAGTAAGGACCGCCGTAAAAGACAAATCTTCGTTTGAGATGACGAATTAGAGTCAATTTTTTTACACATCATTTTAGTATTGCTTTTTGATATTTGTAACGTGTGCGCCAGGAGCCGAAAAGATGAAAATGAATAAGTCTGATATATTCCAGAGACTTTTAGAAGATAAGATGCTCTCACTTCTAGTAGCAATGCTGCTGGTTTCAGTTATTGCCCTTGGTATCATTTTTGGGCTAGTTGCGAAAAATTCTGCTGATGACAAACACTACATCAGTCTCGCGGGTGAATTACGTGTACTTTCACAAAATATTGTGAAAAATGCCAGCGAGGCATCCAGTGCGCGTGTCTCCGCATTCCCTCTGTTAAAAGAATCCCATGATAATTTCACCTACGCACTCGGCCAACTACAAAATGGCGACCCAGAACTCGGGTTACCCGTGTCTCCCGAAGCAGTTGAAGCACAACTCAACGCAGTAGTCGAACGTTGGAACAGCTTGGGCGTGAGTGCCAACGATATTTTTCAGGCTGAAGGCACTATTCGACAACTAAGCGAGTTTGTAAATCACATTAATAACACTATGCCGAATTTACTTGCGTTATCAGATGAAGTTGTCGGCATCATGATCGAGATTGGTTCAAACGCACAACAAGTTTACATAGCAAGTCGCCAACTTATGCTTAGTCAACGTATGTCGTTTAACGTAAACAAAATATTACAAGGCGGACAAGGTGCAGCAACAGCGGCAGATCGATTTGGTCGCGATGCAGCGCTGTTTGGCCGGGTATTGGCAGCATTGCTTAAAGGTAACCGCGCGATGAGCATTAAGCGCATTAGTGATCCTGATGCGCGCGACAAAATGGAGGAGGTCGCAGAATCGTTCGCAGAAGTGAGCGAACTTGTTGGCCGGATTCTGGAAAAAACACCGGAATTATTCAAAGCGCAAGATGCGGCTAATAACATGTTCAGCAACAGTGAAGATCTGCTCGCAGAAACCACTGATTTGATGGTAGCTTATGCTTCGTTAGCTGGAAAGCGGGTGTTAGTGAACGACTGGACGGGTAGCTTTTTAGGTATTCTATCCTTATTTTTACTGATTGCACTTGCGGTGAAAATTAACGCTGGCGCAAGAAATCGACAGATTGAAGCAGAACAAACCAGTCAGGAAAATCAGGAGGCAATTCTTCAATTGCTTGAGGAGATCGCAGATCTTGCTGATGGTGATCTGACCAAGCACGCTACAGTCACAGAAAGTTTTACCGGTGCCATCGCAGACGCCATGAACTTTGCAATTGACGCATTGCGCCAGCTCGTTACAACGATTAACGAAACAACTGTACAGGTATCATCTGCTGCGCAAGAAACACAAGCAACAGCCATGCATCTCGCCGAAGCAAGTGATCACCAGGCTCAGCAAATTACCGCTGTGAGTGCTGCTGTAAATGAAATGGCCGCCTCTATTGAACAAGTATCCAATAATGCATCCTCATCAACCGAAGTTGCGCAACAAGCGGTATCAATTGCTAACAAAGGGTCAGTTGCGGTGCAAGATACTATTAAGGGTATGGATTCCATCAGAGAAAATATGCAGGAAACATCAAAACGTATTAAGCGTCTTGGTGAAAGCTCGCAGGAAATTGGTGACATTATCGAGTTAATTAATGACATTGCTGACCAGACAAATATTTTAGCATTAAATGCCGCCATTCAGGCTGCTATGGCGGGTGATGCTGGTCGAGGTTTCGCAGTTGTTGCTGATGAAGTTCAGCGCCTTGCTGAACGTTCAACTGATGCGACCAAACAAATTGAAGGCCTGGTTAGAACCATTCAGTCAGATACCAAAGAGGCCGTGTCATCAATGGAACAAAGTACTTCTGGTGTAGTACAAGGAGCCAAATTGGCACAACGAGCTGGTGAAGCATTGGAAGAAATCGAAACAGTTTCCACTAGCCTTGCAGAAATTATTCAAAACATTACTGATGCCGCGCAACAACAATCTACAGCTGCTACCAGTATTTCGGAAACCATGAACGTCATTCAGGAAGTGACTACACAAACATCTGCGGGTACTAGTGAGACAGCAACATCTATTGGTAACCTGGCAGAACTGGCTAATGAACTTAGAAAGTCGGTTGCAGGTTTTGCGCTGCCTAATTAATTTCTATTACTGTTCGTAGCAACTGACTGATAATTAATTGCAACACTAGTGAATAAATTATGGTGTTAATAAATGGTAACTGTAGCTAGAACTGTGGCTAGTGGCTTGTCGACTCATTCTCAGACCATTCACGAGTATAATATGATGCCCGCAATGGACGATGAACAATTCGATAGATGGGGGGAATTGGTGGGTTCGCGTATTGGTATGCGAACTTTGGCACTACGCAAAACATTTCTCACAAATGCATTAGATAAACGCCTCCTGGAAGTTAACATTACGGATTACGAGGATTATTACGCATACCTACAAACTGATAACAAGGGCAAGTTGGAGTGGATAAAATTAATTGACCTGCTCACCGTTAAAGAAACACGTTTTTTTCGACATTCCAGTTCATTAAATTTGTTACAAGAATACGTCCGGGAAAAATTAAGTGCCCTCATTGAAAACCCAGGTACTAACACCGACGCTAACACAGCCAAACATAGCAAAATAAATTCGATACAAGCCTGGAGTATTGGCTGCGCAACAGGCGAAGAAGCCTACACACTAGCAATGATCCTGGACCAGTCAATAAAGCGGTCTGATATTGAATCTTGTTACTTTGGTGTTTTTGCAAGCGATATAAGTCAAGGGTCCTTGTCGACAGCACGCAAAGGGTTGTATTTAGCCTCGCAATTAAAGAATATGGAAAAAAATCTGATTAGCGAATATTTTATCTGCCGGGACAATAACCAGTACCAAATAATTGATGAATTGAAAAAAAGAGTTTGTTTTACAAAAACAAATGTTCTGGATATTAAACACAGTAATATTGGCCAAATGGATATTATTTTTTGTCAAAATCTACTCATATATTTTGAACATTCTACTCGTGTCAGTGTATTAAATAACCTGGTTCCTTATCTAGCTCCAAATGGGCTATTGATATTAGGGGCTGGTGAAATTCATCACTGGGTAAATTCTGAGTTAACGTTGATAAACAGCGAAAATATCTTAGCTTATCGTAAAATCGATGCACCTGTCTCAGCAAACGTCCCAGTGACGACGCCAGGAACCATACAATGAATGCGCGCAGTGAACAAGATTCTACTAACCTCGGCTGGGTTAAATCGGAACTTGAAGAAACGCTCACATTAGCGCGCCAAGCGCTGGAAGTGTATGTAGAAAATCCGAATGATGAAGCTCAACTACGCTTTGTAACAACACACCTGCACCAGGTCGTCGGTACATTACAAATTGTTGAACTTTATGGTGCTGCGTTGCTTGCTGAGGAAGCCGAACTCGTTGTGAATGACTTGATAAAGGGTAATATAGAGGTGCTTGAGGATGCATATGAAGTTATTATGCGCGCCATATTACAATTACCTGTCTATCTGGACCATATACAACAGGGGTGCAAAGATAATCCTATCGCTTTGCTGCCCCTTATGAACGACCTGCGTACCGCTCGTGGTCAACAACTTCTTTCGGAACACGCATTTTTCTCACCAAATCTGAATGTTTTTCCAGATAAAAAAACGTCGAAAAAACCCAATACTAGAAAATCTCCTCAGTACGCTAAAAAATTACGTCCACTTTATCAGACTGGCTTGGTTGGCTTGTTCCGCAATACTGATGTACAGAAAAACCTGAAGCTCATCGCAACAGTCATCAGACAACTGGAACATACCGTTGATAGCGAAAAAGCAAGTCAATTACTCTGGATATGCGGCGGAGTCATAGAGGGTTTATATAATCAAGGACTGGAGGCAAATGTTTCCCTCAAGTCACTGCTAGGCCAAGTAGATCGTTTAATAAAAAAATTAATCGATGAGGGCGAAGAAGCACTGAGTAATGAGATACCGAAGGAATTATTAAAAAATCTACTTTTTTATGTCGCACAGACAGAACCTAAGGGTAATCGTGTTAACGAGTTAAAAGAAGCTTTCAATTTACAAAAACTGTTGCCAGATTCGGAAGGGTCACAAACTGTAAATGAAATAGCCGGCATGGGTGCGGACGTAATCAAAAATGTCTCCAAAGCTATTAAAGAAGACATGTTAAGTATTAAGGAAAACTTGGATTTATTTGTACGCTCAGATGACGCCTCTGTTGAAGATTTGGCGCCCTTGGGCCAAAAACTTAGTTCTGTGGCGGATACCCTGGGCCTCCTCGGAATGGGAAAATTACGCAAGCTCATTAAAGAACAGGAACAAGTTGTTTCGGAGTTAATACAGGAAAAAAGCGAATTAGACGATTCTGTTGTTATGGGCATAGCCAGTGCTTTACTGTTTGTTGAGTCATCCGTAAATGATCTGCGCCTGGCGAGCATAAGTGAAGATGAAGAAGCATTAGAAGACACAAAATTATTACCCGATTCAGAATACAATCAACTTGTTGAACTCACCATCACAGAAGCAAAGTCAGTACTCGCGAGAGTAAAAGATGCATTTATTGCATTTGCGGCTGACACATCTAACCCCGAACTGCTGAAAGACACGCCTGGTTTAATCAGTGAAATCAAGGGCGCATTTGTTATTGTTTCATTCGGTCGGGCAGCAGATTTAATTAACTCTTGCAGCACCTATATCCAACAAAGGCTGCTAGGTTCTAAAGCTGAACCCGATAAAAATGAATTGGATGCACTTGCTGATGTTATTTCGGGCCTGGAGTATTTTCTAGAAAATTTCGCTCACGATAATGGCGGCGCACGTAAATCTTTGGATATAGCCCAGGAAAGTTTAGTTAAACTCGGATTTCCACCAGAACATATTGAACCAGTTGCTGGTGATATAGATCAAAATGCACCTGAAACTAATGATGTGCTTGATGTTGCGACAGCAGAAGATGGCGTAGAGATAGAAAAAGATAATGCAGAGACAGTAGAAGATGAAGATAATGCAGAGACAGCAGAAGAAGATGTTGAGAGAGCAGAAGAAGATGTAGAGGCAGCGGAAAATAAAACGGCTAACAAATATCAAATTATCTCTGAAGGGGCTGAATCAAAATTCATCGAAGATGATGATGAAGACACAGATCTCGAAATTCTTGAAATATTTCTGGAAGAAGCGGAGGAAGAGCTTAGTTCAATTACAGAGCAGTTAGTTAATTGGGAAACCAATTTAAATGATGACAATGCGCTTCAATCTTTACGGCGATCGTATCACACCCTTAAAGGTAGCGGCAGAATTGTAGGGGCAACAGAGATTGGTGAGTTTGCCTGGGCCATCGAAAGCATGCTTAATCAGGTTATCGATAAAGCGTTAGCGCCATCTCCAGCTATGTTAGCTTTGTTAGGCCAAGCTAAGGATGTTCTCCCTGAGTTAATCGACCAGATTAAAGGTAAAGGTGCTCCAAAATCTGATATTCAAGCCATAGTAGACAATGCCAATAAGCTCGACAAAGGGGGGGCGATATCAGTTGAGTTATCAGACGAAACGGGCACGTCTGATGAAACCACTGATGAAACAACAGAGTTCAAAGAAACCGAAGGTCGTCAGGATCCGGATCAGGTAAAATCGCCTGCTTATGATCCCGTATTGGTTGAAATATTCACAAATGAAACAACTGCACATATAGCATCAATTCGACGATATATAGAAGGTTGCCAGACCAACGGGTTGCCTTGCCCGGTTAATGATGACCTGATTCGAGCACTGCATACATTACATGGCAGCGCACATATGGCTAATGTAACAGATATCGCAGAACTATCTGACCAACTTGAAAAATACATGAAGCTGGCTCTAGAAAATCAGACAGACATAACCGAGGAGGCTATAGGGCTGTTAATTGATAGTATTGCCTCTATTGAGGAAATGGTCGGTGGCCTATCTAATGGAGTTGCAGAGTTAGGCAATAAGCAATCATTGGTAACAAAAACGATGGTTTTGATTGAGGCAGAATTATCTGCGCAAAAGGACCGTCTTGGTGGCTTAGACGAATCAGTTGATGCTAGTGCTAAGGCCGCGACAAGTATCGACGATGAATTGGTCGGTATATTTTTAAAAGAAGCTAATGAAATTTTAAATGAAAGCGTCGTTGCTCTGTCTTCATGGATGCAATCTACGGACAACGTTGAATCCGCCGACGAATTAAGGCGTCATATGCATACGTTAAAAGGTGGCGCCAAAATTTCTAACCTGCCATTTTTTGCTGAAGTCAGTGGCCAGTTAGAAGATTTGTTAACGCTATTCATTGAAAAAATGATTCCGGTCTCCACAGAATTATTGAAATTAACGGAAGAGGCACATAAATGGTTAAGTGATTGTTTGCAATTTAGTATTAATAAGTCACCGATCACGCCGGTGCTGTTATTGCAAAAAGCGGAAATTGCAAATCGCGTCGATGCGCTGTCACTTGGCTACACTGGCGAAGACACTGATAGCGAAACTGGTGGCGAAGACATTGCTTTTTTTGCAGACAGCCCTACAAGCAGCTCTACAGACAGCCCTACAGATAGCTCTACAAACAGCGCTAACAGTGAAGACTTGTCTGAAGATGAAATGTTTGGCGAATATTTGGGAACAGACGAAGAATTAGTTAATATTTTTGTGGTCGAGGCACAAGATATATTAGCAGGAACCAATGAAATTCTTGATAAATGGTCAAGACAATTAGACAACTCGCTGTTAGTAGAGGATCTGCAACGCGCCATGCATATGCTAAAAGGCGGCGCACGCATGGCCAAGCTTCCCCCTATCGGTGACACCACTCAAAGTATAGAAATGGTTTTGTCTCAAATCACTGACACCGTACTTCAACCTAGTCAAGCTATAATAGACACGATACGGTTGGCACATAATTGGACAACAAATGCTATTGAATCGCTTGTTAACAAACAAGATATATCCACTGATAGCGCATTACTGTCCGAACTCCAGTCGCACCTGATAACACTGGATGTTTCAAGTGATGAATTAAGCATATCAATTGAAGATGAAATCAGCATCGACCTGGATGATGAAACCCCGATCGAAGACATCGCGGCCGAGAAAAGCCTTGACGCCGAGAAGAGTCCTGACAAATATAGAATTGTTGAAGAGTCGGCTGAATTTGAGGAACTCGAAGAACAAGATGAGCCAGAAGTAGCTGTCGCTCTTTCTAATTTCGACGCCAATTGGGGCGAGGATGAATCGGCTGAAGACAGCTACGATGATGACCTGGCAGATATTTTTCTTGAAGAAGCAACTGAAATACTTCATAAAATGGATGATTTGCTCCAACAATGGACGGGAGACCCAGAAAGCCGAAATATTATAGAGGAAGTTCAACGTGCCTTGCATACCCTCAAGGGTGGTGCACGCATGGCAAATATTCCTTCGATAGGCGACCTTAGTCACAGCATTGAAACTGTGTTGGAAAGAATAATTGGCGGCCACTTATCAGCGACACCACAACTTGTCGACGTCGTGCAATCATCATATGACTGGTTAAGTGTATCACTGGATAAAATCCGTCGTAATGAGCCAGTATCCCCAGCAAAGCGTTTGATGGATGAAATTGAAGTATCTGTTGGCCTGAAAAAACGCTCTGAAATCATCGATACAGAAGAGCCCGGTGATGCCATTGAAGATGATCATTCTGATAGGCTGTCTGAAGCATTCGCCCTGGATAATATCGCAGAAGCTGAAAAAGCTGATTTTGATATGGTCGAGTTTGTAGATGCGCCAACAAAAGAAAATAAAAAAGTTAAACAAAAAGAAGGCCAAGTCAGAGTATCAGCGAAATTACTGGACAACCTGGTTAATTATTCCGGCGAGGTAAGCATTTACCGTTCTCGAGTCGACCAACAACTCGGCTCTATAAGTTACAACTTGATAGAATTTGACCAAACGGTTTCGCGTGTTAAAGAACAGTTGAGAAAATTTGAAATTGAAGCTGAAGCCCAAATCTTGTTTCGATACGAAGGTAGCAACCTAGCTTCCGAAGAAAACGAAGATTTTGATCCGTTAGAACTCGATAGATTTTCGAACATGCAACAATTGTCCCGAAGCCTTGTCGAAAGTTTGGGCGATTTAAATAGCATTAAAAAGTTACTCGAAAACTATACTAGAGAAGCGGAAATATTATTACTGCAACAATCGCGAGTAAGTTCTGAATTGCAAGAAGGTTTGATACGTACCCGACTTGTTCCCTTTTCTAATGCAGTGCCTAGGTTAAGGCGCATCATCAGGCAAACTGCCAAAGAGCTGGGTAAGCAAGCTGATTTCAAAGTGACAGGCGCAGAGGGGGAAATGGATCGCACCGTACTCGACAAAGTTGTTCCTGCGTTGGAGCATATGTTGCGTAATGCTATCGACCACGGTATCGAAACCCCCGGAGTTCGAGCAGCGGCTGGTAAATCAGATGCTGGACGTATTTTGCTAAGCTTCAAACAGGAAGGCCCAAAAATCGTTATTCGCATACAAGACGATGGCGCCGGTATGAATCTGGAGTCCATTCGCCGCAAGGCTATCGAGCACGAATTGATGACCAATGATTCTGATCTTAGTGATAATGAAATAATACAGTTTGTACTTGAATCAGGCTTCAGTACCGCAGAAAAAGTAACACAAATATCCGGTCGCGGTGTTGGCATGGACGTGGTCAGTACAGAAATAAAACAGGTTGCCGGCACGCTGCATATAGACAGCCAAGAAGGCAAAGGTACTATTTTTACAATCCAACTACCATTAACCGTATCTGCGAACCAGGCTTTACTCATTGAAACGGGCGACGATAAATTTGCTGTCCCACTTTCGTCTGTTGACGGCGTAATACGTGTATCAGAAAGAGAACTCAATAAGCTATTTAAAGAAGATAAACCAACGTATCAATATGGTGGGCGCGATTATGGCTTCTTCCATCTTGGATCTATTCTGGGTCTGTCCAAACCCCAACTGCCCGATAAAGGAGTGAAGATACCGCTTATATTAGCCAGGGCGGGTGATCACAATGTTGCCTTACTGGTAGAGAAAATTGTGGGTCGGCAGGAAATTGTCATCAAATCAGTCGGACCGCAAATTAGTACTGTAAGTGGTATATCCGGTGCAACAATTATGGGTGACGGTAGTGTTGCCCTCATTCTTGATATCTCTTCCTTGGTTCGGGAAGGTATGGCCCATATGGCGAAGGTCGCGATAGAAAGAGAACGTCTAGAAGCTGAAAGAGCCGCTCAGTCAGTGATTCCTATGATTATGGTTGTGGATGATTCTATCACTGTTCGTAAAGTCACCGAACGTTTGCTTAAGCGACACGATATGGAAGCTTTAACGGCTAAGGACGGGATGGACGCGTTAGATAAATTGCAAGACCAGATACCAGACCTCATGTTGTTAGACGTAGAGATGCCTCGTATGGACGGATTTGAACTTGCCACAACAATGAGAAATGATGACCGATTAAGAAATATTCCGATTATTATGATTACGTCACGAACAGGCCAGAAACACCGCGAACGTGCTGAAAAAATTGGTGTGGACGCGTACCTGGGTAAACCTTTTCAGGAAGTTGAACTCCTAGAAAATATTGATGCAATATTAAAAACAAGTGAACGAGAATAGCAACAATCAAAAGCTTCTCCGTGTTGCTATCATCTACACCTCAGACCAAAAACCGGACGAATTAGGAAGTACACTTAAAGCGCATAATATAGAAATCGTTGCAATGGCGAAATTGTCAAATCAAGCATTATGCGAAATCGATGCTGATAACACTGATGCCATTTTGGTCGATTTGGACGAAAATGCTGAACAAGAATTAGAGGTATTGGAAAATCTTTTGGAAGTATCATCGCTACCACTTCTTTTTAACGACAGTGAAACAACCCAATTTAATCTCTCTATATCCGGGACTGACTGGAGTAGCAAGCTAGCACTTAAATTACGAACGTTGGTAGAAAAATTTCCAAGAAAAAAATCAGCTCCGCTGATAAAATCCCCTCCCAGCGTTAATAAAGAGCTACCAAATATCACGCAAATTACTCCTGCGCCGACTATAACCCATACGCCTAAAAAAACTTCTATCCCTGCATCAATACCAACGCTACAAAAACAATCTATAAATAGAGAAAATAACGGGGCTGGGTTGGTTTGGGTGCTGGGGGCTTCCTTGGGCGGGCCTTTGGCAGTCAGGGAGTTTTTGTCTCGTTTACCCAAAAACCTGCCTATCGCCTTTGTTTTGGCACAACATATAGGCGCTAGTCATATAAAACTTTTAAGCGAACAACTTGATCGCGTAACGCCTTTAAATGTGAAGACAGCAAAAGCAGGGCAGGTGTTATCTAACAGCGAAGTAGTATTAGCACCCATAGAAGAAAGGATAATCATAAATTATGAAGGAAAAATCATGCTGTCGCCCATTGTTAACCAATCTATTTATTCACCTTCAATAGACGAAGTAATGGCTGATATCGCTGAGACATATCAAGCATCATCGGGCGCAATCATTTTTAGTGGCATGGGTAACGATGGTGAAGAGGGGAGCAAGGCAATAAGTAAATCCGGGGGCGTAATTTGGGCCCAGGAACCTGAAAGCTGCGCCATTAGCAGTATGCCCGATTGCGCACGCCGTGCGGGTTGTGTATCTCACAGCAATACACCAGAAGGTCTGGCAGATGATCTGGTTGAATATTTAGCACAAATTTAGCATCTACGCAGGAGTGCAACTATGGCAAAGAAAATAATTTACATACATAGCCAAATGTTAGCTATTGAAAATGGCCTACTTATTCTACCGAACACCGCCATTGCTGAAATTGTGCATTACAGCGAACCAACACCGGTTGATAATTTGCCGCAATGGCTTCTAGGGACAATGGAGTGGCGCGGAATAAGAATACCATTGTTATCATTAGAACATGCTATGGGTAACGACCTTCCGGTACTCGCGGCCAATAATCATATAGCTATAATAAATTGCCTGAACAGCGATAAAAGCCTTAATTTTTACGGCATAATTACAATAGGTTTGCCTAGATTGGTCAACATTAATGAAAATAAATTATCGCCATCCACGAAAGAAGCCAATAATCCTCTAATTCTAAGTAATGTGGTCGTCAATAAATCGGAAACGATGATTCCTAACCTGGATGCCATTGAGTCGTTAGTAAAGGAAACCGGTTTAGATAATTCTAAAATTAATTAGGGAGCAATATTATTTCTTGTATATTAGGAATATTTTAAATTAATGTGTGGCGGCATTTATTCCTTGCAAAGCAATATCTGATATTATCTTGATTTGCTCGGGTGTAATAATATACGGCGGCATGAAATAGATGACATCTCCAAGTGGCCGCAGTAACACACCTTGACTAAGCGCATACTTATAAACCTCTATGCCGCGTCTCTCCTCCCACGGATATGCCTGCTTGCTATTTTTGTCTTTGACCATTTCCAGCGCGACTATTAATCCAGTTTGCCTCACTTCTGAAATATGCTGATGGCCTACAAATTTTTCTGTTTCCGCTTTCAATACATTTGCTAGCTTAATATTTTTTTCAATAATATTATCGCGTTGAAAAATATCCAGGGTCGCATTCGCAGCCGCACACGCCAAAGGATTGCCCGTATAGCTATGAGAATGTAAAAAGGCCGAACGATTTAAGTAATCATCATAGAATGCCTCATAAATAGTATCGCTAGTCAAAACAGCAGATAACGGCAAATAACCCCCGGTTAGCCCCTTGGATAAACACATAATATCAGGACTAATATGAGCGTGCTCGCAAGCGAACATTTTTCCTGTTCGCCCAAAACCAACGGCGATTTCATCGGCGATCAATAATATATTGTATTTATCGCAAGCCTTGCGAAGCAACTCTAGATAAACCGGATGATACATGCGCATACTGCCCGCACACTGTACCAGAGGTTCAACGATAACTGCACATACTTCCTCCGCGTGATCAGATAAGGTTTTTTCCATTTGCTTAAACATTTCTTTGGAATGCTCTTCACACGACACCCCCGCGTCTTTATGATAACAATCAGGTGACGGAACCGTAATGCTCTCCATTAGTAATGGCCCGTATGTGTCTTTGTATAACGCAACATCACCAACGGCCAGAGCCCCCAATGTTTCACCGTGATAGCCGTTGGATAAAGATACAAACTTAGTCCGAATCTTTGCGTTAGAACCGCTATTAACATTTTTCCAATAATGGAAACTCATTTTTAGGGCTGCTTCTACTGCAGAAGAACCATTATCAGCAAAAAAACATTTATTCAGCCCTGGCGGAGATAGTTTTATAAGGCGTTCCGCTAACTCAATTGCTGGTTCATGTGTAAAACCAGCTAATAGCGTATGTTCTAACAAGTCGAGCTGTCGCTTAATCGCTTCATTTATGTAGGGGTTCGCGTGGCCGAATAAATTAACCCACCAAGAGCTAATAGTATCTATATATTTCTTGCCTTCATAATCCTCTAACCAAATACCCTTGCCTTTTTTAATCGGTATCATAGGCAATTGTTCGTGGTCTTTCATCTGCGTGCAGGGATGCCATAACACAGACAAATCACGAGCAGAGTAATTAGTGTTATCCATTTAGGCCTCCCAATACTGGGTTGATTGGCCTACCCAGCGTTCAATTATTGACTGGCTGGCCTGCGGATATTTATCCAATAATAATTCGGCTGCTTGTTTCACTTTCGGTAAAATATATTCGTCGCGCGGAAGATCGGCGATTTTTAATTGCATCAGGCCCGTTTGTTGCGTTCCAAAAACTTCTCCAGCTCCTCGTAAATTCATATCTTCTCTCGCTATCTCAAATCCATCGTTGGTTGTACGCATAATATTAAGGCGCTTGTAGGCTAGCTTGGACAACGGCGCGCTATACATAAATATACAACTACTTTTAATAGAGCCTCTTCCGACGCGGCCACGAAGTTGGTGTAGCTGCGATAGTCCAAGGCGTTCTGAATTTTCTATTACCATCAAGGATGCATTTGGTACATCGACTCCCACCTCAATAACCGTTGTTGCCACCAAAATACCCAATTTACCCTGTTTGAATTGATCCATTATATATTCTTTTTCAGCTGCTTTCATGCGCCCGTGAATGAGCCCAACGCGTATATCGTCAAGCGCATCACCCAGTAATTTATGTGTATCCACTGCCGCCTGACATTGTAGCACTTCTGATTCCTCTATTAGCGGACAAACCCAATATGCCTGCCTGCCTTCTTGACATGCTATTTTTATTCGCGATAGAACTTCATCTCGTTTGCTATCAGCGATAACAACTGAATTGACGGGTGATCGTCCGGGCGGCATTTCATCAATAATAGAACAGTCCAGATCTGCATAAATCGACATGGCTAACGAGCGTGGAATAGGCGTTGCTGACATAATCAATTGATGGGGGTAATGGCCATTTTGGAATCCTTTGTTGAGCATAGTCAAACGTTGCAAAACACCAAAGCGATGTTGTTCATCAACAATAATGTAAACAAGATTAGCAAAGTTCACTTCATATTGAAATATTGCGTGTGTACCAATAATAATCTGCGCAACTCCTGATTTGATCTCGCCTAAAAGACTCTCTCTCTTTTTTCCTTTAATTTTTCCAGTTATCAGCGCAGTTTTTAAGTTAAGTGGGGCAGACAGTTCGGTAATATTTACATAGTGCTGTTCTGCTAACAATTCCGTTGGCGCCATTATGGCCACTTGATAGCCCTTCGCGGCAACATGGAAGGCGCTGTAAACAGCCACCATTGTTTTACCACAACCTACATCCCCTTGAACCAATCGCTGCATTGGGTGGTTTAAGCTGATATCTCTAATAACATCGGAAATACAACGTTTTTGAGCATCAGTCAGCGCATAGGGCAACAAGTTATCCAAACGAGATGTTATCGAAACATCATTCGGAATTGATACAGCATTTTTTCTATTTATTTTTTCTCTCAACTGTCGTAAACAAAGATGTCTGGCTAACAGCTCTTCAAAAACCAACCTTTGTTGAGAAGGATGTCGACCTGAAGATAACTCAATAACAGAGGTGTTTTCTGGTGGCCGATGCAAAAATTTTATCGCGTTCGATAAGGACATCACATCCATGTTTTCGAGTAGCTCCCCCGGCAACCAATCGAATAACAACCCCGGATTAGACTCAAGGTATATTAATGCTTGATCGAGCAAAGCTCGTAATGAGCGTTGTTGTAATCCTTCCGTAGCGGGATACACCGGTGTAAGATGGTCGGCAGATTGTAATGAAGACTTATAGTCACCAACGCGGTACTCAGGATGGATCATTTCAAAGGTTGAATTACGTGAATGAAAACCGACAGAGCGTATTTCACCAAAGCAGCTTATGGTGACGCCATTTTCTAAAGCAGATTTTTGACTAGCCGTAAAGTGAAAAAAACGCAGCCTTAACGTGCCCGTACCGTCAATAATTGTGCATAAAAGTGAGCGACGTTTGCCATATTGTACAGCTATCGTTTTTACCGTACCTTGAACGACAACGACGCTACCCGCAGTCAGTTGATTTATCGGGACAACTTGTGTTCGGTCTTGATATCTAAGAGGCAGATGAAATAACAGATCTCGAATATTATAAATACCTAAACGAGAAAGACGCTTTGCGACTTGAAAACCAACACCCTTTAACAGCGTAATACAGTGGGGATGCTCGCCATAATTTGGTTCTTTATCAACTGTTGAAGTCACGAATTAATTAATCTAGTTGTAATACCATTACTGCGTCCATTTCGACATCAACGCCTTTGGGCAAAGCGGCAACACCGACCGCCGCTCTGGCAGGATAAGGCTGCTGAAAATAATTTGCCATTACTTCATTTATAACAGGAAAATTATCCATGTCGGTTAAAAAAATATTTAATTTCACCACATCGGCTAGTGTTCCGCCCGCAGCCTCTGCGACGGCTTTTAGGTTATCAAACACCTGGCATATTTGTGTATTTATATCAGAATCTACTAATGCCATTGTTTCTGGGTTCAATGGAATTTGCCCTGACAGATAGACAGTTGAATCAATTTTTACTGCTTGTGAATAAGTTCCAATGGCTTGCGGTGCATTGTTTGTTTGGATTATTTCTTTACCCACTGTTTACCCCTGTTATTGTTTCAAATATTGTTAATAAAATGTATTATTTTTTACCCTTTAACACGATATATTTTTGCCACCTGTTCCATTGATCTCAACTGTCTCATAATATTTGCCAGATGTTTTCTGTTATTTACTTCGATTGTAAAAGTCATAGTGCTATATTTACCCTCACGCTCTTCGATATTCACGTTGTCAATATTTGCGCCCAAATCGGCTATTGTCGCTGCTGCTGTGGCAAGTACACCACGCTGATTAATGACTTCAACTCTAATATCTACAGGAAATTCACCTTTAGTATCAGGTTCCCAACGTACATCAATCCATTTTTCAGGTGTTTTTCTGAATTCAACCACATTTTTGCAAGACTCTGTGTGTACAACAATCCCCCTTCCTGTGGTTATAAAGCCAAGCACAGGATCACCGGGGATAGGACGGCAACATTTTGCAAAATTCATTACCATGCCCTCGGTACCTGTAATGAGCAGTGGGCGAGATGTTTGTTTGTCGCCCCTAAAAAAGGAGGGCACGTAACGATCAAATACATTTCTAATTTTACCTTGATGCCGTCCGTTGGATTTTTTCAAATCTACACTGTGTTTTTCTTCTTTCTCAATATGTAATAATTGTTGCGCGACAAACAAACCTGCTCGATTACCTATACCTATATCTTCAAGCAAACTATCCATATCATCAAAGTTATGACTTTCGGCCACGTCGATTACTGTCGATAACGATATATCATCCAGAGAACTGGAAAATGTTGATAATGCCTTGTTCAATAATCGCTTCCCAAGTTCTATTGCTTCTTTACGTTGTAAATTTTTTAAGTAGTGCCTGACGTTGGATCGCGCTTTTCCGGTAACAATAAAATCAAGCCACAATGGGTTTGGCCGCGCACCCGGGGCTGTAATAATTTCGACTGTCTGTCCATTCAATAATTCAGTTCGTAGTGGCATAAGTCGTCGATTTATTTTTGCAGCAACACAGGTGTTACCGATATCAGTATGAACTGCATATGCAAAATCAACAGCCGTTGTGCCTCGCAATACTTCCTTGATTTGACCCTTGGGGGTGAAAACATAAACCACGTCTGGAAATAAATCTATTTTTACATTTTCCAGAAATTCCAGAGAATTTCCTGCGTTACGTTGCATTTCCAATACGTTGCGCAACCATTGTCTAGTACGATCTTGCGCGAGGCTGCTGCCCGCTTCACCCGTTTTATACAACCAATGAGCTGCGATTCCAACTTCAGCCACACGTTCCATTTCACGTGTTCTGATTTGAACTTCAATTGGAACCCCGTAAGGACCAAACAAGACAGTGTGTAATGACTGATAACCGTTAGTTTTGGGAATTGCAATATAATCTTTAAATTTTCCAGGAACGGGTTTATATAAGTTGTGGATGACACCCAGTGCTTGATAACAATTTTCAACTTTATCAACGACTATTCTGAATGCATAAACATCAAAAACTTCCGTAAACGGCAACAGTTTTTCTTTCATTTTTTGATAAAGACTATATAGATGCTTTTCTCGGCCGACGACTCCGCCTTTGAGGCCATCTTGTTTTAATCGCAGTTGTATCGAGTCTTCTATACCTTGAATAATTTCTTTCCTGTTTCCCCTCCCTTTTTTAACGGCTTCATCCAGTATCCTGTATCTCAAGGGATAAAGAACTGCAAACCCTAAATTTTCCAATTCGCTACGTATGTTATTCATTCCCAACCTATGGGCAATGGGCGAATAAATATCAAGGGTTTCACGCGCTATGCGTCGCCGTTTGTCTTGTGGCATAACGCCAATTGTGCGCATATTATGCAACCGATCTGCCAATTTGACCAAAATAACACGAATATCGTCCGCCATGGCAAGGATCATTTTCTGAAAGTTCTCTGCTTGAGCTTGTGCGCGGTCTTCTATTTTTACTTTGGTAAGTTTACTTACACCATCCACCAATCCAGCAACTTCCTCACCAAATTCTTTCTCTATTTGGCCTTTGGCTGTGAGGGTGTCTTCAATAACATCATGCAGAATTGCAGCAATGATACTTTTCTGATCCATGCGCATTTCTGCTAGCGTGCGGGCAACCGCCAGAGGATGATTTATGTAGGGTTCACCGCTCATGCGGTGCTGGCCTTCATGGGCCTCAGCACTAAATAAATAGGCGCGATAGATTTCCGCAACCTGATCATGCTCTAGATATTGCTCAAGCATGTCACACAGGTCGCTAATCAAAAATACAGGCGAACCTTTTTTTTCTATCGCTTTTAACAAAATAGAATATTCCTCAATACGTCTTATCAGATTACTGCACAATAAAAGAAAGTCAAAGACTTTAGGCTAATTTTACATGACGCCGCTTTTTTTGATGAAGGGTAATTCGTTTCATTTACTTTTCCAGTTGGCCATACTCGTTTATTGGAGATACTAATCATGTCTGCTCTGACCATAAAAACATACCAGGTGACCTCTGCGAAGAGATAAAAAGCGTTGTAAAACAACACTATAGAAGCGTTAACGGCGAAGTCGTTGTGCGCCTTACAACGTTGCCCAAAATTTTCTCAGAAGACAGGCTTAATCGCATTTAGGCTCTACGCTATCAGACTGCGCCAAATACCATCACAGAAGAAGATATTGACCAAGCTATAAATAAAGGAAGACTGTGGGTACTAATATTATAACTTACCTTCTGCTCGCAACTTCATATGCCACCTGCGCGGACAACGTAATCGGAAGCAAAAACACGCCTAAGTTACCTTTCCCTACAATATTTCAAACTGGCTCGTGCATCATGTTTTTTGCGCGAATACGCCAAACTCCCAGTATTTTTTACTTGGCTTTTTGGGGCCTACCCAATTTCGCCCTCTTAGTTCTTTAGCAATAAAAAGGTTAATTATCCCATGCCCAATAAATAGTACAGATTTGTGTTCTTTGGCCATTTCAATCAATATATTTGCTGCCTGTGAGGCCCGAGTTTTTGCCTCTGCCAAAGTTTCTGAATTCGTGGCATACCCAAAAAACCAGGCTAGTCTAAATATGATAACCCAAATTCGAACTGACAAACGCGGGTAGCTCCAGTTTGCGATAGGTAAACCCGCCTCATTAAACAATGAATGGCTTAATGTAATATTTTCTATTTCTAAAATTTTTGCAGATTCAAGGGATCTCGGTAGAACACTGCAAACCACCGCGTTGGCTTGCCTAGCAATAGACATCGCATCATCCGTAGGTTTTGACGAAATATCTAGTTCATTTGAATCATACTTAGCAACCCATTCAGAAAACGACGACGCAGAAAGAATAGTGAGTGGTGGATAGTTTACTTTTCCATGTCTTAATAAAATGATTTTCACGGTTCTTTTTTAAACATAGCGTTAAATTCAGCGGCGGTGCGTGTTTTAGAAAATTACTCAGCCGAGCAGAAATTTTAACCGTTCATCGGCTTTTGACGGCGTGATTTCAAGAATTTCCGCGCTTACAACATTTTCCGCTACAAACGGATCGTTGTTTACCCTGCTCTGAAGATCAGGTAACGTCGTATTATGCGCCACAATCCCACCGCCCAAATTAGGCTGAAGACTACCGACCAACAAAAATATGTCGTCATCAAAACCGCGTCTGATCCATTCGTTGTGGCCTTCCATGAATTGGCTGGCTTGGTCTTTATTGCCAGAAAATTTAAGTAGTACGATAAACATCAGATTTATTCTCCTATCGAATTGCAGGGCTGAGTATATCAGCCGTCTTTAGTTCATACCAATGGCCTTACGCTAATGCTGCTTCTCTTTGTTTTTTAACTCGTTGAACTTATCGTTATGTTTCCGTTCTATCACCATGGCAATAAACTGTAATTTCACTGAGTAAAATTTAACTTCACCTCTACTTTACCCCCTGATTTATCAAAACCACCAGATGGTTCAACATTCATAAGCTTATGGGACTTAACCCATGTTTTACCATCAAGGCTTGCCCAATATTTATATAAATACATGTTTTTTTTAAAACTCACCATTACCTTTGATGATACGGCTTCATCGAAAACTGTACCCCTGACTGAGAACTCAACGGGAAACTTAGTACCTGCTGGTATAAAAACAATATGGTCTTCAGAAGTATCGCCAGTTTCTCCAATTGTTATCACTGACTTGGTGTCGATTAGAGAAGATCGTGGCGTATTCATTGATGCGCAACCAACTAAAAAAGAAATAAACAAACTGAAAACTATAAATTTTATTAAGTTCACCACACCTCCTTTTAAAACATACCGATTATCATAACTTACCTATTTTTCACTGGCTGAACTTATGTAAGAATAAAGCGATAAATAGCCATTGAAAAATAGGTTCCATCGATGCTTGATGGCAGTGCTTGTTAGCAATAGTATAAGAGTATTTACAACACCATTCACGGAGATATAAATAACAATAATATCAATGTTTTATGGCATTGTTATTCGCCTATATTATTTTGATAACCAGAAGCATAATACACCGCATATTCGTCTGCACTACTAAGATGAGTCAGCAGTGATAGAAATACCAACTGGTAAATTACTTGATGGCTTTATTAAAATGAATAGATTCAAATTAGTGGAAGCATGGATTAAGATAAACTCATTCGTCTTTCTTTTCGAACATCAAGCTAAATAATCGGTCAGACTCTCGAAGTCCCCGCTCCGTAAATATTACTGATTTCGTCTTACCTACTGGGTCCGAAATGTAGCCATTTTCATGCAAACGATTCATTGCTTCCCAGTCAAATGATTTCCACACCCTGTCTCCATCATGAAGCCCTAACTGTAGTAGTGCCAATACTGTATTATCAATTTGATCTGTATCAAGTTTCATCATTTCCCTCCTGGGATAGGGACTGATAACTTAATAACTTAAGTGATATCTGAAGTATTTTTTAAGTTATTGAATTATCGGTGTCCCTACCTATGTGTTATTAGCGACAACCTGTGTTGAAGACTAAAGGATTAACGTGCGATCAAACCATAGAGTTTACCGGCGTTCAAACATCAAAAAAGTGCCCGATACGGTTACGTCGCATCGGTTATCGAGATGCTGAGACTGGCAAACATTATATTAATTTCCAATCAAGATTGAAAAAAAGCATACAACAAATTCTACGTTTATTGCAACTTAATCTATTTTAAAAAGAGATATGGTGGGCTTGCTACGAGGGAATCCTCCCTCAGCGCCCCCAACGATAGCCGACTCAGCATTAATCAAATATTTGCTATGAAAGTTAACGGGGCAGCAGTGTCATTTCTTATATGCTCTGGCCATCAAACACATCTATATATATTTCGTTTATATTTATATCATCAATACAACCAAGATTAACTCGATAATATCCAGGTTTTCTCATTGTTTCATGAAATGGGTAAATTCCACATGTTTTACAAAAATAATGTTTCGCTATTTTAGTATCAAATTGATATAGGCCCAGCTCTCCATTTTTTAGCGTTATGTCAATTTCTTCTGATGGTATTGTAAATTCTGACATTACAGCACCTTTTCTGTTGCAGATTGAACAATTGCACCTTAAGCCTTTTTCTACTTCTTCATGTTTAAATGAAAATGATACAGCTCCACAGTGGCAAGTTCCTTTATATGTTTTCATTAACCCTCCTGTTTCCTGATATAGTCAACGAAAAGATTCTTTTTATCAGGATGTGTTTCGATTAACTCCTGGCGCCGCTTCTTGATATTTTTGTACATGTATTCATTTGATTTTTCCATTTCATCTTTATTAATAATAATTTCATCAATTATTATTAGCCCGCCTTCTTTGATGCTTTTTATTTCTCTGATCACATCTTCACTAATATCTTCACAAGTTTTTTCAAAATAACCTCCGCCCCTGAAAATTTGTTCGGTCCGGCCCACTACCCGTCGCTACTCAAGCCCGATACTAAAATTTTTCTATACTTTACTTTTAACAGCTATTCTCTGTCTCTTCCAAAGCAATACCATTGTACCAACCGCAATACCAAACCAGATCAAGGTCCAAAAAATTTCCGGTAGCCAAGTGACATTGGATAGAGTAGCGCCGTCGCCGTAATGGCGGCCATCAACGAGGACTAAGGGTGCCCGGGCAGCGCTAACCATGACATAGAGGCCAGCAAACTCCATTAAGCGCGGAAAAATGCCACCGATGACATAACGAAAAGAGGTATAAATAACCCCGCTAATAATAAACATAATCAATATGGTGATGATGTCACGCGCATACAAAACCCCAGTAATAACGATCATGCTTAACACGAGCATTGCAAGCCAACGGCTCACCACGCCACGTGCTCTGGCTCCGAGATAGATAATGGCACCCCATACTACCGCCCCGACATAACCAGCGAAGGCCACCAGAGGTTGCCAACCGCCCTTGGTATAACACAGGCCGGAGCCGTTAAAGTGCAGCACGATGCGTTCAATGGAGCCGCCGCTGAGCACCGCCATCAGGCCGTGGCTAATTTCGTGGAAGTACGTCTCCAACCAGGAAAACGGCCAATGGACAATAGGGACCATAGATAGTGCAAACGCACCGATGACAAAGAGAATAAATTCGTATTGAGATTTCATTTGATAAAATAGATGTCAAAAATAGGTGATTTGATATTAAGGGTTATTGTTGGACTATGCTGTGGTGGTGTCGGCACCGTTAATAGGGATTGTATTGTGTTGGGGTGTGGCTGTCTAAGCGAATAGGCGGTTTATACTCCGTTTTCATCCCCGCCACCCGCTTTATTTGTACAATATTTAACATTTCTGGATCGGCGCAATAGCCCCTCTCCAGGCGACTGGAGCCTGTTATTGGCACGCCGTTATCGTTAAATTATTAAGTTATGGTCCCTACCTGTCTCGTTAGGCTTCTGATACACATCACCATAGTTGCTTATTAGACTGTTACTCCAAAGATAACGAGTCCCTCCAAGAGTTTCAAAGAAACACTATAATTTTTACAAAATATCGGGCAATACCTGTCACATTTTTCAACGCTATATTGTCTTTATTAAACACACTCAACATTTAGAGTAGAGGTTTTTATGAAGAGGTTATTACGCATTGATGCTAGTGCACGTAAAGAAGGGTCACATTCTCGTCTGCTTGCAGACTATTACCAAGAAAAATGGAGCGAACTACACCCGAATGGGAATATTATTATGCGCGATTTAGCTGATGATCCCGTACCACATCTGACGGCGGACATAATTGAGAAATTCCACCAAACTGACTGTACTCCATCCCGGGAAACAATACTTTCAGATTCATTAATACAAGAATTAAAATCAGTAGATCATTTGTTAATCAGCAGCCCACTGTATAACTTAACACTACCTTCAACGCTGAAAGCCTATTTTGATTATGTGACACGCGCAGACCTGACGTTTAGTGTTCAGGACAACCAAGTGGCCGCTCTTCTCTCCGACAAGAGCGCAGTGATTATTACAGTAAGAGGAGGTTTCAGCACTGACGGAGTAGAGGATGATTTTCAAACTCATTATCTAAAAGCAATACTATCATTTATTGGAATCAAACCTGTCGAGATAATTTCGCTTGAGGGAACAAGCCTGGAAGAATCCGAAAGATTACAACATATTAAGAAAACAATGAATCAGATTGATCGCTTATTCATTAAGCAGAAGCAGCCTGTATGGAAAGGCGCATTTACGGCGGACGAAAAGCGGGACATTAAGGCGCTTCGTGACGGACAAGCTAGTGCTATTGTCAACGGAGATGCAGAAGCTTATGCTAATCTTTGCGCAGATGATATTCAGCTCATGATTCCCGGACATGACATAATTTCTGGGCGGGAGCAGTTTTTGGCGGCAGAAAAAGAGCTATTCAAACACTCAAAATTTGCAACTTTTCAGAAATATCCAGATAAAATTGAACGTAGTGGCGATATAGTTGTGGAAACTGGGCTACAGGAAATTACTATGAATGATTCAGCTGATAAAGGGGGGGTAAATTCAGCTCGACAAAAATATCTTCATGTCTTTCGCTCATCTAAAAACAGATGGCATTATGCTGCACTTATGTCAAATCATTGTGAGTAGCCACAATGCACGACAAAAAAACACGTACATTTGAGAAAAACCGTAAAATTTTAGAAGGAATAGCATACCGTATGCTCGGAACGCTTTCAGAAGCAACAGATGTGGTTCAGGATACCTATATCAAGTGGCACGGAACAAATGAAGGTGAAATTCAAAATTCACGAGCATGGCTAATAAAAGTTTGTAGCAGGTTAGCACTCAATGCTTTGCAGTCCGCACGCGCCAACCGAGAAAACTATATCGGTATATGGCTGCCTGAACCATTAATCACTAAAAGTAGCAATGATACCAGCTTGCAACTGGAGATTGATGAGACAATCTCGGTTGCACTGTTACTTACGTTAGAAACATTGTCCCCGACTGAACGTGCTGTTTATCTTCTCCACGATGTATTTGATTATAATTTCGATGAAATATCCAACGTTCTTGAAAAAACGAGTTCCAACTGTCGCCAGCTCGCTACAAGGGCACGTAAAAAAATAAAAGAGGGAAAACCCAAATTTGTCACTTCTCCTAAAGAACATCGACGCTTGCTTATTAGTTTTTTACAAGCTGCACGCGAAGGAAAAATTGACCAATTTAGGTCTCTTCTGGCAGATTCAGTTACGCTTTATGCTGATGGTGGCGGAAAGGCAGAAGCCATTTCAGAAATACTTTTCGGAAATGAAACGGTAGGAGAGTTTTTTATTCAAATCTGGGCTCAATACGCACTTCAAAATATTAATATTAAAACATCTATGCTCTGGTTCAATGGATCACCGGGGATGTTGGTTTTTGAAAACGATACACCATCAACAGCAATGACTCTCGATATATCCGAGGGTCAGATCCAACGCATTTATGCTATTCGAAACCCCGACAAGCTCGTTTCATTTCCCAAATCGCAATTCACACAATCTAACCTTATTCGTTATGCTCCTCCATGGATATCGTCGTAAGCAGCTTGTGCAGGTTTAATCACCTTCTGATCAAGTGATCTAATCAATTCATCTACAGAATCATATCGGTATACATCCAATACTGATCGAAACTGCCTAAAGTGATCGAACATACCCGGCTCATAATCTTTATTACTAAGAAGAGGCTGCACTGGTACTGAAGGTAGGTTTGGAACGACGCGCTGTAATTCTTGCAAAACGCTCTTTGCATCTGTTAGGTCTGCTAAGACAAACCGGGCCATATGAGCAAGCGTAGAAACTGTTTCTAAAGTATCTCTACTGGATGGTTTCTCGAAATCAAATAGAATGGGAACATAATCACTTCTACGAAGTTCATCTTTAATGGCATTGAGAGTACTTTTTCTTGCTGGAGTAAAACGGCCTAAAATCAAAACCACTCTTGAAGTAATTGTATCAATGACATTGCGGATTTTTTTATTATTTAGCAGAAGATAAACAAACTGAGCCATTTCCAAATTATCAACTGTAATTTTGGTTGAACTTTCTCTACTGATAATCAAATTTGATTGCTGTGTTTGCTCATCTGTTTTTATATCCCAAATTGATGCGCCATAGACCGCACAGTTTGTCATATCCGTATTTTGTAAATTAGTCCCAACCAATGAAGCCTTATTTAACGTAGCACCATACAATTTGGCACCACTCAGGTCAGCATGATTTAAATTGCTTCCATTGAGATTGGCCTCGATTAGAACAGAATCAGTAAGTTTAGCGTAGTGCAAATGAGAGTTATTGATAACAGCTTTTGATAGATCAGTTTGGCTTAAATCTGCTTCATAAAAATCGCAAGCATGAAATTTCGTGTTACTTAAATTTGAACCTCGAAAGTCGGCTTTTTGGAAGTTTGACAGCTGAATTTCAGCTTTGAGATTGGCATTTCGCAAATTTGCTCCAATAAAATGAGAATTGATTATAATAGCACCGCCTAAGTCAGCCTTAGAAAGGTTTGATTCATTTAGATGCGCATAATATAGGTTAGAATCGTTTATATAAGCTCCACTTAAATTTACTTTCCTGAGATCAGCTCGTGTTAAATTGCTGCCTTTTAGATTTGCCCCGCTTAGATTTTTGCCAAGTAAAAATTGACCCTCAAGATTTGCTCCTGAGAAATCTGGCGTAATATCAGGGTTCTTTTCTCGCCACTCATCCCATTCTCCCCACTTTGAAAGAAGAAGCCCAATATGTTCTTTATTGGCCATGCAATTCTCCTATATGGTTTATAGCAATTAATAATAGTGTATAACGAGGTTGTAGAAAAACCTTTGAAGTTGAAAAAATTATCCTTGTTGAGTTGTTAGAGGTTCTTACCTCCAAACACCACTCTATGCACAAATACACTCAAGTCATCTGAATTATTTATGCTTTCATATTTTATTTTACTGTAAAAAATTAAAATATTTTTTATAAATTCACAGTTATCGATAGGCGTATATAAGTTATCAAGTCCAACTACCGTGCCATCACCCTTGATGTTGATGCTAAAAATAAGCTCGCCCCTTGTAAATGTATCGCGCCTCAAAGCTAAACCATATATTCTGGTAATTTCTGCGCTATTAATAACACCCTCTATCCCTTTAGTAAAACTTTCCAGACTACGTTCACCTGATATTTTAGGATTAAGTTTATCATATGAATATTTTTCATATTTTGTGACACAAGACACATCAGATTCTTCTAGTGCAACACTGGTAGAAGTAAATAATAAAAGTATGATAAAAATACTGGCTTTCATTTTAATTATCCTTGAGCATAATAACTTCCCGTTAATAAAGCGTCGACCTCCTAGTCTACCGAGGGTTAGTCAAGAAATGGCCAGAGCCATATATAATTTAAGTTCTTTTAAACCATTAAATTAAATGACTGGAGGTCGACATGACAGAATCTAATATATTATTCATTGGGCTGGATGTCCATAAATAAAGTATCGAAGTTGCTTTTGTGGAAGATGGACTCAGTGTGTGGGGTAGGGACACCGTGACTTAATAATATTTCTAATAAAATATTTTAAAATATGGGTAAGTCATCGGTGACCCTCCTGCTGTGTCTTGAGCGTCAAGCAACAATTGGTACGTCCAATGGAGCTATGTGTTATATTTTATTTACACGTGTACTCATACATACAGGCCTGACCGTCCTTGGTTGCGTACTCATGGAGTGGGGAATCAAAATTATCTATATGCTTAAAACCAACGTTTTCATAGAAACTACTGGCACCAAATTTGTTGGTTTCTACTACGATAGATTGAATACCTGAACTTCTGCACTGAGTGATAAATTCAGATAGCAGCCTCTTACCATTTCCAACGCCTTGGTAATTTGGGTCAACTACAAATAACGTAATTTCACTTTTCCTCCTATCAACTACTTTTGATTTATTTGCTTCATGGGTATTGAGAGCTACAAATAGTTTCTTTTTTTCCTTAAACTCCATTCCTTTTATACACAATATCCGCCGTAATATACTTAGACCAAATAACACGCCCTTTTTAGGTTTAGCTGACTTTTCGTTTAGGCCAAATATAAAACCTACGACCTTGCCGTTAACTTCAACTACCCTTCTAAAGTTACTCCCTATCACTGAGCCTTTCGTGTACATATATTTAACAACATCTGAAAGTTCTTGGGGCTTGAAATTGCTATCAAATTTCCAAGCATTACTTACAAGAACTTCGCAGCTTTCATAGTCAGAATCTCTATAGTCTCTAAATAACACATTCATTTCACTCATAAATTAATGAACTCTAAATTCATGAAAAAATATAACGCCATGCTCAACCGCGTGCTAAAGTGGCGCGACTTTTACTACTTTTTTGCAAAAGGCGTGACGCTTTAGCACTATCCGCTGTAGCCTATTGTGTTATGCAATTACAACATCTACGAAGCAAAAAATTACAATTATCCACAGCACAATAGAAGAGCCTAGGTATGAGTAAAAACGATGCATCACTTTATTATAAGTACAATGAATCACACTATGAATAACTCTTAATACCAAAAACAAATATGCAAAAAATAAATAAGTTGCATCAACACTGCTCGTAACATAGAGATACATGCACGCCGCATAAAATATGATTGGCAACTCAAATAGATTACTCAGGTTCTCTGCCGGTAAATTTACTTTTTCTGGTATTATTTCGAGTAATTCATTAGTCGTTGAAATATCTTGCGGGTTCACTTTATTGCGCATTAAATATGACAAACGCAAATAATACATATATGCCCATACTGATATAGTTAATGCCATTAACCCAAAAAACGGAATAAATATAGACTCTTGATTCATATCGTTCTTTCATTTGCATTGTTATGCGATCTAATCGCGACAACTTTGTACTAAATAACACCAGCATCTACCGCGTAATCCGCCAGTTGATGATGCACTTATCCGTTATATTAGATGGAACTATTGTGTTCCAGACAGCTTTCCAAACATTAGCCACTTTCACTAAAGGGGTCAAAGCCAATGTCATTAAGTTAAGCACCAAGCCCTTGATTTACTTTGCTCTTTTATAGTTTCCATTAAACGTTTTCGTTTTTGATTTCCGTCGGCGATAACGTCTT